>Ga0306921_10002576_pt1 | contig 18167 bp, 19 predicted proteins | sample sta12Cox44000080_FD_203760 | JGI IMG/M metagenome (GOLD analysis project Ga0306921, IMG submission 203760) | Lab enrichment of tropical soil microbial communities from Luquillo Experimental Forest, Puerto Rico - statoxic.12C.oxic.44.000.080 (v2)... | ecosystem: Environmental > Terrestrial >... | reverse complement strand
GACCCAAAGACCTCAAGACAGATCATGCGGCTCATCAAGGAACTCTGCGGCGAGCGCAAGCTTTCGGCCATCATCAACATCCATGATGTCGTACTGGCGCAGATGTTCGCCGAACGTGTGGTCGGCCCGCAACTCGGTGAGATCGTGTACGACGGTCCGCCAACGGGTCTCACTGCGGAGGTTCTGACCAGAATTTACGGCGAGGAAGATTGGTCGGCGACGATCCGCAAGGTTGACGCAGATGCTGATGGGGCAGCCGAACCACCAATCAAGATTTTTCCACCAGACAGCAACCAGCCGCACCGCGATCGCATGGCGAGACTGACGTGATTCGCCCATGACGGTCGCCAGCGTCGCCACTCGCCGTTGGAAAAAACCGCCTCTTATCCAGCCCGCCTGGCTGCGCTGGGCGCTGGGCCTCGGTGTCTTTATCTACTTCGCGCTGGCTCTCGGCACGACGGAGGTGAATTGGACGCGTGTCTGGGAGGGTCTGCCGCGTGGTGCGCGCTTCTTTGCCGCGTTCTTCCCGCCTAATTTCACCAGCCGCTGGAGCGACGTCAGTGAGGGGATCGTCGAAAGCCTCTGCATCACGGTGGCCGCGACTGTGATCGGTATCGCAGCATCGATCCCGATCGGACTTGGCGCCGCAAGGAACATAGCGCCGCGGCCAGTCTACTATGTCTGTCGGGGCATCCTTGCCCTGTCGCGCAGTTTCCAGGAAATCATCTTGGCGATCTTCTTCGTCAAGTTGTTCGGATTCGGTCCCTTCGCCGGCCTTGTTACCTTGTCGCTCGCGACCATCGGTTTTTACGGCAAGCTTCTCGCCGAGGACATTGAGGATATCGATCCAGCATCGGCCGAAGCGGTGCGCGCGACCGGTGCAGGATGGCTGCAATGGATCAATTATGGCGTGCAGCCTCAGGTCATGCCGCGCATGATTGGTCTTGCGCTCTACCGTTTGGACATCAATTTCCATGCTGGCGGTTCCCGTGGCTTATTGCGCGGCGCGCAACACAACGCCGAGTGTCGCAGCGGTCCGGCCGGTTGCCTTGTTCATCATTGTTTCGTCGCGCTCGATCAATGCACTGATCTGGGCGCTGATGCTGGTCACGATCATTGGGCCGGGCGTGCTCGCCGGTATCCTGGCGATCGCGCTGCGCTCGGTCGGCTTCTGTGCCAAGCTGCTCTATGAAGCGATCGAAGAAATAAACGAGCGGCAAGTGGAAGCGATCCGCGCTACCGGCGCGAGCCGTGCGCAAGTTGCGACTTACGGAATCGTTCCGCAGGTCCTGCCAGCCTTCGCGGGCATTTCGGTGTTCCGCTTGGATATCAATATCCGCGAGTCGACGGTGCTGGGCCTGGTCGGCGCTGGCGGCATAGGCCTGCCGCTCAATGCCGCCATCACCACGCTGGCGTGGACGCGCGTATCACTGATACTGCTGATCATTCTCGCGACAGTCGTCATTAGCGAAGGATCTCGGCGAAAGTACGCCATGCAATCATCTGAAACGACGCCGATGCTTCGCAGGTTCGGCTCAGGCTAAATCACGTATAGGCGGTTCGGCAGCTCATCGCCCGACCCGTCCGGTGGAGCATGCTCTGCCAGCACCGCGCCGCATCGCTCGATTGCTGCAATCAGACCTGCGGCGATGCGGCCAATACGCATGTGCGCTGTCAGAGCATCGACGGCGGCCTGCCACTCCGAGCCGTGCACCTTCTGCGCAATGGCTTCGTCGGCGACGATGCGTACGTAATGCTCTGCCAATGAGACGAAAATCAATACGCCGGTACGATTGCGTGTACCTGATCGCACAAATTGCTCAAGCGCAGCGCGATGAGCGCGAGCGCGTTGCACTGGCTTCGGCACAAGCAGAAGCCACAAGGGCATCCAGGAAACCGCGAGCGCCGCAATGAGGAAGACGGCCAGTTGCGACAGGAATAACACTCGCCCACAAAATCGGGATGTGGGCATAAGCCGAGGAGGCGCGTGCAAAGACGCATACGAGCTGGCCGCTGGTGCGGCGTTCCGCACTGTGGATCGCGGCAGCAACGGCATCGTGATCCTCCTGCGTACATTTCATCACCAGCTCCCCGACGCGCCGCCGCCTCCTGACGACCCGCCTCCGCCGCCAAAGCCGCCGCCGAAACCGCCTCCCATTCCGCCGCCGCCCCATCCCGAGCCCCAGCTCGGTCCACCGTAGGGAATAAAGATCGGACCGCCGCGCCGTCTGCCGGTTGCTGCGCCTCCCGGTGGTCCAGCATTGCGAACAAGGTACCAACAGATAAAGAGTACCAATAAGAAGAACAGGATCGGGAACAATTTGTCGAAATCCGCTGATGCGTCTTCCCGTCTGACATTGACTTTTGGTTGCCAGCCGGCGCTGTCACCGCTAAGCACGTTGATAATGCCGTCGACGCCGCGTTCGATTCCGCCAGGAAAATCTCCTGCCTTGAAACGCGGTATGATGGCGCCGGCGATGATGACAGAGGACAATGCGTCGGTCAGGGTGCCTTCGAGGCCGTAACCGACTTCAATTCGCACCTTATGCTCTGCCGGTGCCACAAGGAGCAGAACTCCATTGTTCTTCTGCGCCTGGCCAAGCTTCCAGGCTCGGAAGAGTCCATTCGCATATGTCTCCACGTCCGTGCCTTGCAGCGATTTCACCGTGGCGACAACGAGCTGAATGCCCGATTTATCCTCAAGGTCTTTGAGTTTTGTTTCCAGTTCGCCGCGACTTTGCGCGGCCATGACATTGGCCTGGTCGACCACGCGGCCGCTCAACGCTGGGTAGTCAAGCGCGAAGGCAACGACTGCTGCAAGAACGAGAGAACCAGCGAGCGATAAACTGGCGAGTCTCACTGGAGTAGACTCTAGAACTTCACCTGCGGCGGCTTTTCCGCCCCCTCATTTGCTGTGAATTCCGCCATCGGCTTTTCGCCGGAAAATGCCGTCTTGGCCCAAAGCACCGTGGGGAAGGTGCGCAAGGCGGTGTTATAGGCGCGCACCGCATCGATATAGTCGCGCCGCGCTACCGAGATTCGATTCTCGGTACCCTCGAGCTGCGATTGCAGCGCCAGGAAGTTGGCATTGGACTTAAGATCTGGATAGTTCTCAGAAACGGCCAGTAGACGGCCGAGCGCACCGGTTAATTGCGCCTGAGCTTCCTGGAACGCCTTGAGTTTATCCGGATCGGTGAGATCAGAGGCGTTGACGTGAATCTGAGTCGCTTTGGCGCGGGCTTCGACTACGGCCGCCAAAACGTTCTTTTCCTGCGCGGCATAGCCCTGAACGGTGGCAACGAGGTTGGGGATCAGATCGGCGCGTCGTTGATACTGGTTTTGTACGTCTGACCAGCGTGCTTTTGCTTGTTCCTGAAGTGTCGGGATCGTGTTGTAGCCGCAAGCCGAGAACGTCAGACCGATGCCGACGAGCGCCAAAACCATGCTTAGGCGTGACATTATCGCAGCTCCTCAACTATTGCCTACCGACTTGATTATTAGGATTGGAGAGCTTTTCGCAAGGAGGCGACAAAATCAATGCGCGCCATGGCTGCGGTCCCCGCAATACGAGAGCTTAGATAACTGAGATCAGGCATGATCGAGGAGGGGATTTATGAAAATGTAAAAGCCAATGTAGAGGAGAACCGCGAGGCCGATCACCGCCAGCAAGCCCGATACGACTGCACACAATTTAGCGCCAATCGCGAGAAGCGTTTGTGGCCATGTCTGCCGCGGGTATTTCGATGCACTTCGCCAGAGTCCGAGCGAAACAAACGGTATGGCGATGCTCGACAGTGCGAATAAGGCCAGCAAGATCGCGGCAACCGTCGTATCCCCAATGCCGCAGCCCACGGCTGTGCATACACCGCCTAAATACCAAAGCAGGGTGAGCGGAGTTCCGATCAGCCAGAAAACGCACCAAAGTGCGATCTGGCCTGTCGCTAATCTCTTGATGAATTTCATGTGCTCAGACTGGCAATTGTGCCTCGTACCGCGGGCTGGGATAAGTAGGTTTTACGACCGACACTCGGCGGGTCACAATTTCTCCCAGTATCGGTGGCATTTGGCTCCACGTTCGGGCAAACTTACCGGCCTAGGTGGGTCAGGGGAACTCCGCTCTGCACATGCCTCGTGAACGCCTGATCGATGGCATCAGGCGATAGCTTCATTCATCGAACTCGGCAAACCCATGGTTCAGTCCAAGCAAATACGTGTTGCCTTAACGACCGTGTTGATCGCAGCATGTCTGGTTACGACAAGCCAAGCCCAGCAATCGACCTCGTCCGACCGCGTACGCGGGCGGGCCTATTTGTTCTATGGCCTGATTGCCGCAATCGATTGGGGGATGGACGAACTGGCGGAGCGCATCAATCGAAGCGGTGTTGCGGCAAGCACTAACGCTCACTCGAGCTGGCGCAGCGTTGCCGATCAAGCGATCGCCGACTACCGCCGTGATCCCAAGCCGATCGCGGCCGTCGGTCACTCCATCGGCGGCGATTCCGCCGTGCAGTTCGCTATGGCGCTTGGGGCGGCGCATGTGCCGGTGAGCCTGCTCATCACCTACGATCCCAATCGCGGCGCGGGCAGCATCCCGGCCAACGTCCACCGCTACATCAACCTGTATCAGTCATCCAATATTCTGGGCGGCGGCGATCTCGCCCCGGGCTCTGGCTTTCACGGACACTACGCCAGCTACAACTTGAAGGACCGCAGCGAAATCATCCATGTCAATCTGGACAAGTTCGGCCGCATTCAAGAGCTGCTGGCTGCAAAGGTAAGGTCGATGGGTGCGGGCGGTGAGGGTGAAGCCGTCCCGCTACGCATCGTCTTTGCTGCTAGCGGACCGATCGAGCTTTGGGACTCCGGCGTCGCTGTCTCGGCTCACGCCGGTGACACCTTGCAATCGCTCGCATCGACTTACCACGTGCCGGCTTGGGCGCTGGCGCAGCTTAACAGGAAGTCGGAGGGGGCGGCCTTGAGCGAAGGCGAGCGCATCGTCGTGCCCCGCTATCTCGGCCGGCGCCTCGCGTCACGATCAACCCCGGCCGAGGCAGCAAAGCCGGCTTCATCCGATGCCGGCAAGCCGGATGCGGGCGACACGCCAAGCGGCCAGTAAGCAGCCTCAAACTTGGCCCGTTCCTGTTCGCTCAGCTGGCGGAAACCAAACTCCTATCGCATCGTCGGAATAGCGAATTCTGCGCCCTCTTTGGTGCCTGAGGGCCAGCGCGCAGTCACCGTCTTTGTCTTGGTGTAGAAGCGCACGGAGTCCGGTCCGTGCTGATTGAGGTCGCCGAAGCCTGAGCGCTTCCAGCCGCCGAAAGAGTAATAGGACAATGGCACGGGAATCGCGAAATTGATCCCGACCATGCCGACTTGTACGCGACTCGCGAAATCACGAGCGGTGTCGCCATCGCGCGTGAAAATGGCGACGCCGTTGCCATATTCGTGCTCGGACGGAAGGCGTAGGGCCTCCGCATAGTCTTTGGCGCGCACCACCGAAAGCACCGGTCCAAAAATCTCCTCTTTATAGATCCGCATGTGCGGCTTGACGTCGTCGAAAAGACAGCCGCCGATGAAATTGCCGTTCTCGTAACCTTGCAGTTTGAAATTACGTCCATCGACGACGAGCTTGGCGCCTTCTTTGATGCCGTCATCGATGTAGCCCTTCACTTTTTTAAGGAGCTCGCGGGTGACCATTGGTCCATAGTCGACCTGCGGGTCGCTGGCGGGTCCAATCTTCAATCCTTCGACCCGTGGGATGAGCTTTTGCACCAGCGTGTCGGCAGTTTTCTTGCCGACCGGCACTGCGACCGAGACAGCCATACAGCGCTCGCCGGCCGAACCGTAGCCGGCACCAATCAGCGCATCGACGGCCTGATCCATGTCGGCATCGGGCATGACGATCATGTGGTTCTTGGCGCCGCCGAAGCACTGCACGCGTTTGCCGTGCGCCGTGCCGGTTGTGTAGATATATTCCGCGATGGCGGACGAACCGACAAAGCCGATGGCCTTGACGCGGTGATCAGTCAGCAGTGCATCAACAGCCTCCTTATCGCCGTTGACAACGTTGAGGACACCCTCCGGCAGCCCCGCTTTGATGAACAGTTCGGCAATGCGCATCGGAACCGACGGATCGCGCTCTGACGGCTTGAGGATGAAGGTGTTGCCGCAGGCGATTGCGGGCGCGCACTTCCACAGTGGGATCATCGCCGGAAAATTGAATGGGGTGATGCCGGCGACCACGCCAAGCGGTTGGCGCATGGAAAACAGATCGATGCCGGGGCCGGCGCCCTCGCTGAATTCCCCCTTCATGAGCTGGGGAATGCCGCAGGCGAACTCCACGACCTCGAGTCCGCGTTGAATATCGCCTTTTGAATCAGCAAATGTTTTGCCGTGCTCGGACGAGAGTAGGCGCGCGAGGTTGTCGTATTCCACTTGAATAAGCTCCAAGAACTTGAACATCACGCGGGCGCGGCGCTGCGGATTGGTGGCCGACCAGGCCGGGAAGGCAGCCTCGGCGTTGCCGATCGCTTGCCCGACCTCGGTCCGGCTCGCGAGCGCGACCCGGGCCTGAACATCGCCGGTGTCGGGGTTAAAGACATCGCCGAAGCGGCCCGATGTGCCCTTTACTGCCTTGCCGCCGATGAAATGACCGACTTCACGCATCCTGTTTTCTCCTTAGGCCCAAACGCCGCCGCAGCCGTTTGCTATCTTGCTGTTTTTTTAGCCACGGGTCACGAGGCGCATCCGACTGTAGTATGGAGCGTTGTTTTGGCCCTTTCGGGACCGTTTTGGCGCTGCTTCCGCGGCCTGTGGCTGCTGGTTGGCTTACCGTGCGGCTCCTATCTTCGCTGCGCGGGGCGGCCGACCGGCGAAGCGGCATGGGATGGTTTGCTCACTCATGACACGGCGGTTTTATGGGTGTATAGGCGCGCGGCTGCCGTTGGGCAGTCCGACCCGGAGCAGGGACGAGGACGTCCCGTTCATAATCCATGACCGATAGCTTGAGCGCTTCCGCCGCCGGAAGCGAGATGCCGGGGAACGGCACCCACGAAGCGCGAACGCATTCCGGCCTCTGGGGCCTGGCCTTCGGCAGTATCGGGGTGGTTTACGGCGATATCGGCACGAGCCCGCTATACGCCGTGCGTGTCGCGCTCGAAGCGGCGACCGGCTCTGGCCATGGCGTTACCCGGGCCGCGGTTATCGGCGTGATCTCGCTGATCCTGTGGGCGCTGATCGTCGTCGTTACGTTGAAATACGTCGTCATCCTGCTGCGCGCCGACAACAATGGCGAGGGCGGCACCTTGACGCTCATGGCGCTTGCCTCGCGCGCGGTCGGACGCGTCGGCAGAGTGGTCGGCGTTGTCGCTCTTCTGGGAATCGCTAGCGCCGGCCTTTTCTACGGCGATGCCGTCATTACGCCAGCCTTGTCGGTCCTCTCCGCGATCGAGGGCCTCGATGTCGCGACGCCGGCATTTCATGAATATGTCGTGCCGCTTACCGTCGTGATTTTGGTCATTCTTTTCGCAGGACAGTCGCGCGGCACGGCGAAGGTGGCGGCGCTGTTCGGGCCGATCATGATGGTCTGGTTCGTAGTGATCGCAATCCCGGGCGTCCTGTGGGTTGCGGCCGATCCCGGCATCTTGTGGGCGCTCAATCCTTTGTACGGAATCGATTTCCTGCTGCATCACGGCATGATCGGCCTTTATACGCTCGGCGCAGTATTTCTAGCCGTGACCGGCGCCGAAGCGCTCTATGCCGATCTCGGGCACTTTGGCCGCGGTCCAATTCAGATCGCTTGGCTCTGTGTGGTTTTGCCGTCGCTGGCTTTGAATTATTTGGGCCAGGGTGCGCTGGTCTATGACAATCCGAAGGCGCTCGAAAATCCGTTCTTTTTGCTCTACCCGGATTGGGCCCTGATCCCGATGGTGATTGTGGCGACCATAGCCACTGTCATCGCCAGCCAGGCCGTGATCACCGGGGCCTATTCGCTTACCAGCCAGGCGATCCAGCTTGGCCTGTTACCGCGGCTTGAAGTTCGCCACACCTCGGCCCAGCAGGCCGGCCAGATTTACATGCCGCGCGTCAACGGGCTCCTTCTACTTGGAGTCTTGCTGTTGGTTGCGGTGTTCCGCTCATCGACTGCGATGGCGTCGGCCTACGGCATCGCCGTCACCGGCACCATGGTTGTCACCTGCATGATGGCTTTCATCGTGATCTGGCGGATGTGGCGCTGGTCGCCCTATGCTGCCGCGGCGTTGATGGCGCCGTTCCTATTGATTGACCTGACCTTCTTGAGCGCCAACTTGCTGAAAGTCGTGGAAGGCGGCTGGGTCCCGTTGGCGATTGGCGGATTGGTGATGCTGCTGATGTATACGTGGCGCCGCGGCAGCAGAATCCTCTTCGCCAAGACCCGACGGTTGGAAACGCCCCTCGACGATCTGGTGCGCATTCTTGAGAAGAAGCCGCCACAGCGTGTGCCGGGCACGGCCGTATTCCTGACCAGCGATCCGAAAAGCGCGCCGACGGCGCTGCTGCATAGTCTCAAGCACTACAAGGTGCTGCACGAGAAGAATGTCATTCTCAGCGTCGAGACCACTCACACGCCGCGGGTCGACGGCGACAAGCGCGTGCGCATTGAGCCGGTCGGCTCGACTTTCCTGCGGGTGTTGTTGCGCTTCGGCTATATGGAAACGCCCAATATCCCGCGGGCGCTTGCAATCGCACGTAAACTCGGCTGGCAGTTCGATATCATGTCGACGTCGTTCTTTCTGTCGCGCCGATCACTGCGGCCAGCAACGCATTCCGGAATGCCGCGCTGGCAGGATCGCCTGTTCATCACGCTCGCGCATTCGGCCAACGATGCGACCGATTATTTCCAAATACCCACCGATCGCGTTGTCGAGGTCGGCACACAAGTGACCGTGTAAGCCCTTCACCTCTGGGCCGGGAGAACGTAATTTAGGTCTGTGCGAGCGCGCGGGAGAGCAAGATGGCCGATCAACATCCTCAGGTGCGCGATCTGACGCCACAGGAAGTCGCCCAAGGCCTGCGGGAAGGGCGTGTCATTCTCGTCGACGTGCGCGAACCCAACGAGACGGCTGTCGAACGCTTCCCGGAGGCCGTTCTGGTTCCGCTGTCCACGTTTGATCCGGCTGCCATCCCGGACCCCACCGGGCGCGACGTGGTGTTCGCTTGCCGCTCCGGGCGGCGCTCCGTCACCGCGTCGGCCGCGGCGCAGGAGCGGGGTTACCCTTACGGCTCTCATCTCGCCGGCGGTCTGCTGGCGTGGAAAGCCGCAGGCCTGCCAACCGAGACGTGACGATACCCGCACCAGCTCCGGTCGGTGCCTCGCAACGGGGCAACCAGCGCCAGGCGGGGCGCGCAGCTCGATTCACTTTATTGGCGAGCCAAGCTTTCCTCGCGCTTGCTCTTGCAACCGTTTGCTTTCCGAGTCTTGCGCCCGCGCAAAAGCAGCGCGTGGTGAATTATTACAACTGGTCCGACTATCAGGACCCCACCGTGCTCGATGCGTTCACCAAGGAAACCGGAATCGCGGTGCGTTACGACACGTTCGATTCCAATGACACGCTGGAAGCCAAGCTGTTGGCAGGCAAGTCCGGCTATGACGTAGTTGTGCCGACCGCCTATTTTCTAGCGCGCCAGATCAAAGCAGGGATCTTTCGCCAGCTCGACAAGTCGAAACTGCCAAATCTCAAATATGCGTGGCCGGAAATTGCGAAACAGCTCGCCGTTTACGATCCCGGCAACCAATACGCAGTCAACTATATGTGGGGGACGACTGGCATCGGCTACAACGCAAAGGCAGTAAAACGGGTTCTGGGTCCCGATGCCGTTATTGATTCGTGGCAATATATTTTCGATCCGGAAAAGATCGCCAAATTCAAGAGCTGCGGCATACACCTTCTCGACTCGTCCGACGATATCATGTCGGCCGGATTGCATTATCTTCACATGGATCCGAACACCAGCGATCCCGGCGATCTGAACAAGGTTACCGAGCTTCTCCTCAAGATCAGGCCTTACGTCCGTAAATTTCATTCATCGGAATATCTCAACGCGCTTGCGACTGGCGAGATTTGCCTCGTAGTCGGCTTTTCTGGAGACATCAAGCAAGCGCAAAAACGGGCAGCGGAAGCAAAGGGCGGCATCGAACTCGGCTATTCGATCCCGAATGAGGGGGCGCAGCTCTGGTTCGATAATTTGGCCATCCCAAAGGACGCCCCCGATCCGCCGGAAGCGCATGAGTTGATCAATTACCTGATACGGCCGGACGTCGCTGCGAAGAACACCAACTACGTTTCCTACGCCAATGGTGACGTGCCCAGTGATCTCATCGACAAGGCGATCCGCGACGATTCGACAGTCTATCCGGATGCGCCGACTATGGCGAAGCTCTATACAATCATCGCGCACGATCAAAATACGCAGCGCTTGATCAACCGGCTATGGACGCGAATCAAGACCGGGCAATAGGTGGTTTTGAAAACGGAAACGGTAGAAGAGGTGCAACGATGCGAGACACCGGGCGAGTGATGCCGACGCGACGCCACATCCTCACAACGACGGGAGCGGCTGCAGCCTCGCTTGCCGCGCCCATGGTTGTCGGAATGGGCACGGCGCGCGCCGATTATCCCGATCGTCCGGTAAAGGTTGTCGTCGCCAATACACCGGGCGGACCCTCGGATATCGTCGGCCGTATCGTCACGGCCGCGCTTGATCAATCGACCGGCAAAACATTCATCATCGAAAACCGTGGCGGTGCCGGTGGCAATATCGGAATGGAATACGTCGCGCGTTCCAATCCCGACGGATACACGATCCTGTTGGCGACGAACTCCTTTTCCGTAAATTACGGGCTCTACAACCAGATCCCCTATGATCCTTACAAGGATTTTGTCGGTGTCAGTGAGCTTGCAACGACGCCCAATACGTTCGTGGTCAGAGCCGAATCGCCAGCGAAGACCATCAAAGATTTCGTCGCGCTGGCGCGAGCCAACCCGGAAAAATACAATTGCGCGACCCCGCCAATCGGCACCACGCCGCAACTGCTGCTCGAATTGTTCAAGATGCGCGAGAATTTGCCGAAACTCGCGGACGTCGTTTTCAAGGGCGGCGGCGATGCGGTCCAGGCGCTCCTGACCGGGACAGTCGAATTGAGCGCGGGATCGCTCGGCGCGGCTTTGCCGCATATCAAGGCCGGCACCTTCCGTTGCCTCGCGATTTGCGGCGACGCCCGCTGGCCGGAACTGCCCGCCGTGCCAACGATGGAGGAGGCTGGTTACAACGGCTTTAGCATTGGAACCGACATGGTTCTGCTTGCGCCGGCCAAGACGCCGCCCCGCGACATCAAATGGCTTGAGAACGCAACCTTGAAGGTTCTGACAACGCCGGAAATGAAAGATAAGCTGTTTCAGGCAGGGTTTCTGGTGCGTGCCAAGGGAGCGGACGCGGCTTGGGCGCGCGTCACCCAAGAAATCACTACATTCAAGCAAATAATCGATCAGGCCGGAATCACCAAGCTCTGATCTAGGCAGTGCGGCGGCCTAGTGCCGCCGCACTGAGGGTTTTCGGCGACTATAGTTCCTTGCCGATGGCTCGGTCGATCGAATACGGACCCCCCTCGGATTGCGATGAGGAAGCAAGCAGCTCCGATCAACAGCACATATTCGTAGCCGCCACCGCCAGCCGCATAGCCTTTCGGCAGATGCACGACCAGCAAAGCTACGAGCATTTCGATAGCGAGTGCTGCCGCGAAAAAAACGCGTGAAGAGGCCGACGATCAAACCTCAAGAAACATAACCACGTAGGTCCACCATATTGCCGGTTCGATGCCGTTCTTGGCAAAACCAGCAGCAACCCCGCTTGGGCCGGCGGTGAACTTTCCTGACACATGCATCAAAAACATGATGCCGACGACGATCCGCATGAACGTTTCGGCGAGCGGCAACATCGAATCGTAGAACCCGGCTAATCCGGGATACATCACTCTCGCGTGGCTATTCGCCATGGCACACACCCCCCTTATTCCTGGCCGCACGATTGGCGGCACCACCTTTAGTGGAGCTTGTCGCAATAGCGAAATCTGGCGTGCTCTAGCGGCTTTGATTGCTGCTGTGCCGCGAATCACCCTGCCAGGGGTTTGCCTGCGCGGCAGAATTTCGGCAAAGCCCAAGCGAGTGCATTCCGCGGCAAGTTCAAAGATTGTTGCAGGGGCTCAACTAAATTTTCAGCATGAATCCTATTCGCGGCCTGGGTATGGAGTATTTGTGACGCACCACATTGCAGCCGTCGCTCTGCGCGCCTGGCGAGGAAACATCGCCGTTGCCGAACGTTCTTCTAACAGCGATGAAAGAAGGTTTAGGAGCCCTAGATGGTTGACAAGGATTGTGAAAGGTTCGGCCAAGCAGGGTCGGCGGCAAAGGCAAGGAATGGGCCGGCAAAGTGACCGGCGACACCAAGACCGAAAGCGAAGGTAAGGTCGATCAGGTTAAGGGCAAGGTGCAAAACACCGTGGGTGGAACGAAAGACGCGCTTCGCGACGACGAATAACCCGTTTGGGCACCGGAGCGGGGACGGGTCACGCGCGCGTCCCCGCTCGTTTCGGAAGGTTGGTCTAACGCCAGCGCCGGTGAAGCCAGAGCCATTGCTCGGGGAACTGACGCACCCATTCCTCGATCACTGAGGTAATCGCCTGCATGGTGCCTTGGACGTCGACGCGTCCTTCGGCGTCGCGGACCGGCTCGACTGGGGTAGAAATTTCCCCCCAAAAACTGTTGCCGTCCGGCTTGCGGACCACACGCATACCGTAGATCGGCAATTCGGTCTGCCGCGCCAACATCGCGATCAATGGATTAGCAAGGCAGGATCGACCGAAAAAGGTAACCTCGACACCTTTGCTGTAGTGCTGGTCGGCCAACATTCCGACATGCACGCCGGATTGCAGCAGTCGCGCCAGCTTGACCGGTGCGTCCAGCCCGGTCGGAATGAGATCGCCCATCAGCGGCGCCCGCAGCTTGATGATGACGTCACTGACGGCGTCGATGTTCGGCCGCCTATAGAGCACGGCGGATTTGACGCCGATCTGCTTGGCGCCGATTCCGGGCAATTCCCAATTCGCCAAATGCGCGGCAAAGCCGATTGCCGCCTTGCCGCTTTTCATTATCCACTCGTAGCGCTGGTGGGATTCCGGCGGATACGTAATGACATCGGCTGTTTGTTTGCCGAAGCCCTCGACGCAGAACTCGTCGAGATGGGCAAATTCAATGGCAATGCGACCAAGATTGTCCCAGACGCCGCTCAGAATGTGCTCGATTTCATCGTCCGTTTTTTGCGGAAAAGCCAGCCGTAATTGTTCGCGACCGATGCGGTGCTCTTTGAATAGTGGACCAACCTTACGCATGAAAGCGCCGGCGAAATCGGCCATCCGCCTGCGATCGGTATATTTAATGCCGCTGAGCAGACCGACCGTGAGGGCGCCGACAGTTTTGTCGAAAAGGTTCTTGAGTGGTCGATCGTTCATTACGCTTAGAACGTGACGATGATCTTACCGAACACCTGCCGGCTTTCGAGCCGAGCCAGTCCCCGCTCGAAGTCATCCAGGCGCACGTCAGTGTCGATGACCGGGAGAAGCCCGGCTGCCATCTTCGCAAGGCTCTCGCGGATATTGCGCAATGAACAGCCGAATGACCCGAAAATCCGGTATTGCTGCAGGTAGAGCTGGAACAAGTTCATCGTGATCGACTGTCCCGAAGTCGAACCGCAGGTGACAAGCCGACCCCCACGCTTAAGACACAGCAACGAGCCGTTGAAGGTATCCGGGCCGACATGTTCGAAAGCGACATCCACGCCTTTTTTACCGGTCAATTTGCGCACTACGCCTTCGAAACGCTCGGTGCGGTAATTGATGACGTGATCGGCGCCGATCGTTTTTGCTTTCGCCGCTTTGGCGTCATCACCAACCGTGGTGATCACGGTACAGCCGATCGCTTTAGCCATTTTGATTGCGGTTGAACCAATGCCGGAACCTCCGGCCTGCACCAGAATGGTCTCGCCGGATTCGAGCTTGGCATTGTCGAACAGCATGTGCTGCACGGTGCCAAACGCGACCGGCGCGCAGGCCGCATCGCGGAAACTCACGCCAGCGGGAATTGGCACAACCAGACGCGCCGGCATATTCACGAGGTCGCGGGCAAAGCCGTCAACATGGAAGCCCATGATGCTGGCGACGTTCTCGCACAGATTATCGCGGCCTTCCCGGCACGCCTTGCATACGCCGCAGGTCAGCGCGCCGTAAGCGACGACGCGGTCGCCGACCCGGCACGAGTTCACACCGCCGCCGACGCCGACAATCTCGCCCGCAGCTTCGACACCGACAATAAGTGGCAGCGTGCGCTTGGCAAATGCCATCCCGCGCCAGCCCCAAACGTCAATGTGGTTGAGCCCGATTGCCTTGATGTGAATCTGGACTTCACCTTCGGCCGGCGCCGCGGGGGCAGGGATATTGCGTAACTCTATTTGGCGATCCGCGACCAGCGTAAGCGCGCGCATTAGTCCGCCCGCTATTGCGGGGGAGGGGCCTGCGCGCTCTCCAACAAGGTTTCCGGTACCACCGCTCACGCCGGCTCCCGCGTCATGACCAGGCAGACGTTTTGACCGCCGAAGCCGAACGAATTGGAGATGGCGCGGGTCACGCGCGAATCGCGTGCCGCGTTCGGGACTACGTCGAGCGGAATGGCCGGATCAGGAACCTGGTGATTAATGGTCGGGGGGATGCGCTGATGCTCAAGCGTAAGCAAACTGAAAACTGCCTCGACCGCACCGGCTGCGGTCAGCGTATGCCCAATCATCGATTTGTTCGATGAAATTGGGATATTACGGATGTGCTCACCGAACACCGTGGACACGCCGAGATGTTCCATCTTGTCGTTTTCCGGTGTCGATGTGCCGTGTGCATTGATGTAATCGACGTCTTGCGGCCCCACTCCGGCATCCGCCAAGGCGTTGCGCATACAGGCGATGATCGGCTTGCCATCCGGGCTCGAGCGGGTGCGGTGAAACGAGTCGGATTTCTCGCCGCAGCCCTCGAGAATACCCAGCACGTTGGCGCCGCGGGCGATGGCATGATCGTAATCCTCAAGCACCAGTGCCGCCCCGCCTTCGGCGAGTACAAATCCATCGCGGTTCTTGGAGAATGGCTTGGAGGCTTGCTCTGGCGGATCGTTTTGGGTGGAGAGGGCCGAAAGGAGTGAGAATCGAACAAGTGATTCGGGGGTTAATGACCCGTCGGCGCCAACCGCGAGAGCGGCCTGGCACTCGCCGCGCCGGATCGCCTCTACTCCGAGCTGGATCGCGGTAGCCCCGGACGCACAGGCGGTGGTCAGCGAGATGGGCGAGCCTTCGGTTCCGAAATGATCCGCCAAATGCTCGCCGATGATGCCGTATTTGAGGGTCTCATAGATCGGTGCAAATTGGGGTTTGCGCGCCACTCGCATGAGATCAGCATAGCCCGCATCGCCATTCGGAGTGGCTTCCTCCGCCATCTGGATGCGATATGGCCATTCGATTTCAAGCGGCGGCAGTGCCAAAAACAGCGGCCCTGGAAATTGCCCCTTCGTACCGATGCCGGACTGCGCGATCGCCTCCTCGCCCGCCAGTAACGCGATACGCTCGGAAAGCTCGGCCGGCGGCATGTAATCTTTGTAGACGTCGTTAACGGTGCCGGCGATCGTAGTCCGCAGGCTATCAAGCGGGAAACGCGAAATGCGGCGTATGCCGGATTTGCCGGCTGTCAATTTGGCCCAATTGTCTTCCTTGCCGACGCCAAGCGAAGTGATAACTCCCATGCCGGTTACTGCAATCACCGGCCGGCCGGCTTTATCGCGATACGCGCTTGTCGTCGGCTTGCTCGCAGCCATGATACCTCTCCCTCAGCTTACCCGCTCAAGCAGGGCCAAGCCTTCGCCACGCCAATTACCGACGCCGGTCACGACCAGTTGGCGCAAACCGTCTGGACTCGTGCCGCTATCGCCAGAACCGATCGAACCGAACAATTTGCCGTGCTCGAGGATGGCGCAGCCAATTCCCAGATTAGCCATGAACTGGGTATCCACGCCATGCCCGATATAGGTGCCGGTATTGCGAACCGGAAGGCCGATCTCCTTGAGCACCGCAAGCTCCGCAGAGGTCGCGGGTTCTAGGCCCGAGGCTCCGGAAATGACAGCGCAGTGCGCACGATCGACTTGAACGGCAACGGCATTCCATTGCTTGCGCAATGTTGCCTCCGCGTCACCAGGCTTTCGCGCGTTACGATCGGACAAGACCTGCGAAATTCGCGCCCGCGGGCGCGCCCCTCGCGCCATCGCATGGTCTTTGCTCTCCAGCACCAGAAAAGCACCCATGGTCGCAAAGGCGATGCCGCCATCGGGGCCGCGATCCCATACCGGAGCGAATTGGTTCTTCAGGACGACGCCGCCAAGTTCGAATGCAAGGAGTACGTCCCAGCGCGTGCCATGATAGGCGCCGCCAACCAGCGTCAGCTCGCTTTGTCCGGCGGCGATGCGCGCTTGCGCCACACGGACCGCATCGACCCCTGCGGACTCCTCGCCCATGAATGTGCGCGAAGCGCCGACAATGCCGTGGACCAGCGAAATGTTGCCGGCTAGCAGATTTGGCAACTGCGCTAAAAACAGAGTCGGTCGCAGGTCACTCATCAGCCGTTCGTTGAGAAAAGCGCCGGGTTGATTGGTCTTGCGAACGCCCGCCATTATCGCGGTGTCGACCGCAATGTCGCGTTCGCCACCGCCCGCCGCCACGATCATGTCGGTGTGGTCGAGCAGTCCTTGATTGCCGGCGATCGCGGCGTCGGTTAGCGCAAGACCGGCGGAATACACCCCGACCCGCTGCCAAGTTTCCATTTGCCGCTGATCGCTTTTTTTCGGGATCTGCTTGTCGAAGCTCATCGGCGGCAGCTGATGCACGATGTAGGGTGCAAAGCTTTTGTCGTCGTAGGGCGGTGGGTCGACGCGCCCGAGATGCTCCCAAGCCTTTTCCATCCCCTCGCCCAGGCAGGTGAGAAGGCCGACGCCAGTGATCCACACCTCACGGCGTGCGGTCACTTCGCAAACTCCTTGGCCGGGAAGTTGATGCGTTCGGCCCATTCCCATAATCCGGCGCGCAGCTCAGGACTGGGATACGGAACGAGCCGGTAGGTCAGGGTAGCGTCGCAGATCGCGGCGCCCTTGCACCATCCCTTGGCTTCACCGATGGCGTAGCCGGACCCCTCGTGGATGACCCTGCCTTCGAATTCAAGCTGGTCGCCGGGAAACACAGCGTTGCGGATTTTGCCTTCCTTCACGCCGGCCAATGCCGGAAGTCCGGTGAAGCCGGTAAGCGCGCTTACCAGCCAGCCGGTGGTTTGCGCCATGCACTCGATGAGCAGCACCCCAGGCATGAGCGGATACCCAGGAAAATGACCCTCGAACACTGTGCTCTGTAGGGGCACCGTGCAGATCGCGCGCGCAACTCGTTCGCCGACATTGACGTCGACGAAACGGTCGATCATCTGAAAATACTCAAGACGCATGCGGCGCTCAGGCGCCCTTGGCAGCGATCAATTCGTCGATCCGCTCGCACAGGTTCTTCAGGACGAAGTACTGATCGGTACTTGCTTTGCCGTCATTGACTTCCTGCGTCCACTGCTCGAGCGGGAGCTTTATCCCGAACGCCTTGTCAATGGCGAAAGCGATATCAAGGAAGTCGAGACTGTCGATCTCGAGGTCATTGATCGCGTGACTTTCCGGCTTGATATTTTCGCGCGGAATATCGCAAGTCTCGGCAATGATTTCGGCCACTTTATCAAATGTGGTGGACATCAGGCGTGCTCTTTGGTCGGTCGAAAAACAAGCGCCGGCCCAGCCCGGCGCGAGCAAGCCCGGTCGCGTCGGGCCCCTCAGTTTGTGAACGCCCCGTATAGCGAAGGATGCCACCAAGTTCAACGGCGGCTGCGATTGCGGCAAGCCCGTACAGACGCCGTAAAAAGCCAAATTTTTTGCTGTAGCGCAAGACCTTACCGCGCCAGCCTCAAACCACGTCGACGGCTGCCGCGCTTGATCGGCCACGCCATGTTGCATAAGGGAACGATTGGA
>Ga0306921_10002574_pt1 | contig 18175 bp, 20 predicted proteins | sample sta12Cox44000080_FD_203760 | JGI IMG/M metagenome (GOLD analysis project Ga0306921, IMG submission 203760) | Lab enrichment of tropical soil microbial communities from Luquillo Experimental Forest, Puerto Rico - statoxic.12C.oxic.44.000.080 (v2)... | ecosystem: Environmental > Terrestrial >... | reverse complement strand
TATCGAGTTCGATCGCGCCCTCAAGCTTTTGTCGCTGCCGCGTGAGATCGGCAAGCACCCGGAGACCGGCCTGCCGATCACGGCGGGCATCGGACGTTTCGGCCCCTTCGTGCGGCATGACAAGACCTACGCGAGCCTTGAAGCCGGCGATGAGGTGTTCGACATCGGGCTCAACCGCGCGGTGACGCTGATAGCCGAAAAGCTCGCCAAAGGTCCGAGCGGCCGTCGCTTCGGCGCAAACCCCGGCAAGCAACTCGGCGATCACCCGACACTTGGCGCGGTCGCCGTCAAGAGCGGACGCTATGGTGCCTACGTCACCGCCGGCGGCGTCAATGCGACAATCCCGAGCGACAAGGACAAGGATACGATCACGCTGGCCGAGGCGATCGCGTTGATCGATGAGCGCGCTGCAAAGGGCGGCGGCAAGACCGCCCGCACGAAAAAGGCCAGGGCCGGGACAGACAAGACAGAGACAGGCAAGGCAGAGACAGAAAAGAAGGCCGAGAAGCCGTCCAAAGCGGAGGCGGCCACGGCAGTGCCAAAGCCTGCGAAGAAAGCGGCCGCCAAGAAGCAGACCGGCAAGCCGAAATCCGACGCTACAAGCAAGGCGCGCGCGCCGGTGGCGGCGGCCGCCAAAACCTCGGCGGCAAAGCCCGTTCCCGCGGTCAAGACTGTGAAGAAGAGCGCCGGAAAGGCGCGCCGGTAAGTGGCTCCAAAGCACGACCATGGCCTTCCAGACAGGGACGCCATCGTCGCCTTCATCCGAAATAACCCCGGTAAGGTCGGGACCAGGGAAATCGCGCGCGAATTCGGTCTCAAGAACGCCGACCGCGCGGAACTGAAGCGCGTTCTACGCGAGCTTGCCGATCAAGGCGCGATAAAGAAACTCGGCAGGAGGGTCACAGAAACGACGGTCCTTCCCGCGACCGTGCTGGCCGATATCACGGGCCGCGATGCCGACGGCGAACTGATGGCAACGCCGGCCGAATGGGACGAAGTCGAAAGCGGCGAGCCGCCACAAATCCGCATTCACATACCGCGCCATGCCCGTCCGGGGACGGCCGCCGGCGTCGGCGACCGTGCATTGTTGCGTGTCGAGCGCACGCGCGAGCATGAAGGCGCTGCCTATCGCGGTCGCATCATCAAGGTCATCGATCACGCCAGACACCGCGTGCTCGGAGTTTTCCGCTCGCTTCCCGACGGCGGCGGCAGGCTCATTCCCGTAGACAGGAAACAGGCAGGCAAGGAACTCAACATCGCCAGCGCCGACAGCATGGGCGCCTCAGACGGCGATCTCGTCAGCGTCGATCTTGTTCGCTCGCGCGGCTTTGGCCTTGCTTCGGGAAAGGTACGAGAGCGGCTTGGCTCGATTGCGAGCGAAAAGGCGATCAGCTTGATTGCCATTTACGCCCACGACATTGCGGTGGCGTTCTCACAAGGCGCGCTGCGCGAGGCCGAGGCAGCAAGGCCTGCCGTCCTGAAGGGGCGCGAAGACTGGCGCGACATACCGCTGGTCACGATCGATCCGCCGGACGCAAAAGATCATGACGACGCGGTGCACGCAGAGCCCGATCCCGATCCCAACAACAAGGGCGGCCATATCGTCCACGTCGCGATCGCCGACGTCGCCTTTTATGTACGGCCTGGATCGGCGCTGGACCATGACGCCCAGTTGCGTGGCAATTCCGTCTATTTCCCCGATCGCGTTGTCCCGATGCTGCCCGAACGTATCTCCAATGATCTGTGCTCGCTGGTACCCGGCGAACCGCGCGGCGCGCTTTCGGTGCGACTTGTCATCGGTCCTGACGGGCGCAAGCGCTCGCACAGCTTTCATCGCGTCCTGATACGCTCGGCGGCAAAACTGCACTACGCGCAGGTGCAAGCCGCCATGGACGGCAAGCCGGATGAGGCAACCGGCCCCCTGCTCGATCCCGTCCTCAAACCGCTCTATGCGGCCTACGCCACGGTCAAACTCGCACGTGACGAGCGCGATCCGCTCGATCTCGACATTCCCGAGCGAAAGATTTTGCTTTATGCGGACGGAACCGTCGATCGCGTTGTCGTGCCCGAGAGGCTCGAGGCGCACCGGCTGATCGAGGAATTCATGATCCTCGCCAACGTGGCTGCCGCCGAAACTCTGGAAAAGAAGGCGCTGCCGCTGATCTACCGCGTGCACGACGAGCCGACGCTCGAGAAGGTTCGCGGCTTACAGGAATTCCTAAAGACGCTGGATGTGCCGTTCGCAAAGAGCGGGGCGCTGCGTCCGTCGCTTTTCAATCGCGTGCTGACGCTGGTGGCAGGGCAAGACTACGAGCAGCTCGTCAATGAGGTCGTGCTGCGTTCGCAGGCGCAGGCGGAATATTCAGCCGAGAATTACGGCCATTTCGGCCTGAACCTGCGCCGCTACGCCCACTTCACCTCGCCGATCCGCCGCTATGCCGACCTTGTCGTGCATCGCGGGCTGATCCGCGCGCTCGGGCTTGGCGAAGGCGCGCTGCCTGACAGCGAGACGCCGGAATCCCTGAGCGAGGTCGCGGCGCAGATTTCGGTGAGCGAAAGGCGGGCCATGAAGGCCGAACGGGAGACCGCCGATCGGCTGATAGCCCACCATCTCGCCGATCGGGTCGGCGCGACCTTTCAGGGCCGGATTTCCGGGGTCACCCGTGCCGGCCTGTTCGTCAAACTGGACGATACCGGCGCCGATGGGCTGGTTCCAATTCGCTCGCTGGGCAGCGAATATTTCAACTATGACGAAACCCGCCATGCGTTGGTAGGCTCGCGCAGCGGTGCCATGCACCGGCTGGGTGACGTCGTCGACGTCCGTCTGGTAGAAGCTGCTCCCATCGCCGGTGCGCTACGCTTTGAGCTATTGTCGGAAGGACAGATGGTTCCGCGCCGCCGCCCGGCACGCGCCAAAGATCGCGCTGGGCAGAACCGTGGCAATGAGACCCGCAAGCAGGACAGAAAGGGATCCCGCAAATCGAAAAGAGGCAAATCATGGAAGGCCTGAGCACCACCAGCGTGTGGACCCGCCGATCCGATTCCGCCGAGAAGCGCGACCTCTGGGCTGCCATGAAACGGGGTTTTCGCGGCCGCTGCCCGCGGTGCGGCGAGGGAAAGCTGTTTCGCGCGTTTCTGAAGGTCGGCAACACATGTTCGGTGTGCGGTCTCGATTTCACGCCGCACCGTGCCGACGACCTGCCGGCCTATCTGGTTATCGTCATTGTCGGTCACCTCGTGGTGCCGACCGCGCTCTTGACCGAAACCGCTTATTCGCCGCCGGTCTGGCTGCAGCTTGCCATCTACCTGCCGTTCACGCTGATCGCCTCGCTTGCCCTGCTACAGCCGGTAAAGGGCACGGTCGTCGGCCTGCAATGGGCACTGCGCATGCACGGCTTCGACGACAATCCGCCCGAGGGCGTTCCGCCGGTTTAGCGAATGAACGAACATCAGGAACAGTGGGGATGGAATGACTGACGCCGTGCAGACTGGATACGTTGAAAAGCCGGAGGAAAAGGAGGCCGACCACCATCCCTATTACCGGCCAAAGGATGCGGCAACCTTGATCCTGGTCGATCGATCCGGCGCGGTTCCGAAGGTCCTGGTTGGCAAGCGCCACGACAACGTGGTCTTCATGCCGGGCAAGTTCGTCTTTCCGGGCGGACGGGTCGACAAATCCGATAACCGCGTGCCGGTTGCTGCTCCGATTTCCGGGGAGCTCGAGGCGAACCTCTTGAAGGGAAGCCCAAGGATCCTGGCCTCGCGCGCCAAAGCGCTCGCGACCGCCGCCATCCGCGAAGCCTGCGAGGAAACCGGCCTTTGCCTCGGCCGCCTGGCGAGCGGCGTACACGGGAGACTCGAAGGGACCTGGAAAGCCTTCGCGGACGCAGGCCTGCTTCCCGATCCGTCCGGGTTGTTTCTGATCGCGCGAGCCATTACCCCGCCGGGGCGGGTCAGGCGCTTCGACACGCGCTTCTTCACCGCGGATGCCTCCGCGATTACGCATCGCGTCGAGGGCGTGGTTCATCCCGATGCCGAACTCGTCGAGCTTGTCTGGGTCGAGATCGGCTCAAAGCCGCTCGCCGATCTGCATCCCATGACCAGGAATGTGCTTGGTGAGCTGGAAAGGCGTCTTGCCAGCGGGCCGCTGCGCCATGACGCGCCGATCCCGTTCTTCCATTTCTATGGCGGCAGGATGCACAAGGATATTTTGAGCTGAGCCCGCAATGATGCAGCTTTGTCCGACCGCTGCACGAAAACGAAAAAATCTTCCAATGGCATCCCCTGCATGTCATGCCTATCTCTTCGCCAACGCCAACGGTCGCGGAAGGCATCATGGCACAACGTCAACTGAAACTCGGCGCTTTCATGCGGCCGGTCAGCATTCACACCGGCGCCTGGCGCTACCCCGGTGCCTGGCCGGACGCCAATTTTAATTTTCCGCATCTGAAGCAGCTGATCCGCAAGCTGGAAGCCGGCAAGTTCGACGCGTTCTTCATGGCCGATCATCTCGCCGTGCTCAACATGCCGGTCAACGCGTTAAAGCGCAGCCATACCGTCACGTCATTCGAACCATTCACGCTGCTCTCGGCGCTCGCCGCCGCGACCGACCACATCGGATTGGTTGCGACGGGATCGACGACCTTCGACGAGCCCTACCACATCGCCCGCCGCTTTGCTTCGCTCGACCACATCTCCGGCGGACGCGCCGGCTGGAATATCGTCACCACGTCCAATCCAGACGCGGCGTTGAACTTCGGTCTCGACGATCACATGGAACACGACGAGCGCTACAGGCGGGCACGTGAGTTCTATGACGTAGTCACCGGTCTCTGGGATTCGTTTGCCGACGACGCCTTTGTGCGCGATGTCGAGCAAGGCCTCTATTTCGATCCGTCGCGGATGCACGTGCTCGACCACAGGGGCAAATACCTGAAGGTCCGCGGTCCGCTCAACATCGCCCGCCCCGTGCAGGGTTGGCCGGTCATCGTGCAGGCGGGCGCATCGGAGGCCGGCAGGCAGCTTGCGGCGGAAACCGCCGAGGCCGTGTTCACCGGCGGCGGGAGCCTCGCCGATGGACAAAAGCTGTACGCCGACATCAAGGGCCGTATGGAGAAGATCGGCCGCGATGTCGAGCATCTGAAGATATTGCCCGGTGCCTTCGTCGTGGTGGGTGAAAGCGTCGAGGAAGCGCGCGAAAAGCGCGCGCTGCTCGACAGCAAGGTTCATTACGACAGCGCAATCGCCTCGCTCTCCGTCGTCCTCGGTACCGATGCTTCAGCCTTCGATCCCGATGGGCAGCTGCCGCCGATCCCCGAGACCAACGCCTCCAAAAGCGGCCGTCAACGCATCGTCGATGTGGCTGCGCGCGATCACCTGACCGTGCGCCAGCTCGCCCAGCGCGTCGGCGGCTATGGCGGTCTGTCCTTCGTCGGCACGGCCGTGACGATTGCCGACCAGATGGAGGAATGGCTGATGAGCAGGGGAAGCGACGGATTCAACATCATGTTCCCGTTCCTGCCTCAGGGCGTCAGTGACTTCGTCGACAAGGTGATCCCGGAACTACAGAAGCGCGGCATTTTCCGCAAAGAGTATGAGGGCGCAACTTTGCGGGAGAATCTGGGCCTGCCGCGGCCCAAAAACCGGTTTTTCGAGAGTTAGTTTGGCCGTCGCAACGACCCTTCAAAAACCTTGACTTTGCGCGGTGAAAAGCTAGGTTGCGCGCCTAATGCTCAAGGCCGGTTTGGCCGGCACCCCATCCTTTTCAGCCGAGGTTTTTGTAATGGCCATAGCGGTCACCATCAAGGTCAAGCTCGTGTCCTCGGCGGATACCGGCTTTTACTACGTCGCCAAGAAGAACTCGCGCACCATGACCGAGAAGCTGGTCAAGAAGAAATATGACCCGGTTGCGCGCAAGCATGTCGAATTCCGCGAAGCCAAGATTAAGTAAGATCGCGGGACTGCTGCTGACTTCGACGGGGCCTCGTGGCCCCGTTTTTGTTTGCGCCCTATGCCGCGTCCGCCACAACGCGGTTACGTCCCTCGTGCTTGGCGCGGTATAGCGCGTTATCGGCGCGCTTCAGGACATCGGCGACCGACTCGCCATTGTGCTCGAGCGTGGTCAGGCCGATGGAGATCGTCACCTCGATGCGCCTGGTTCCCTTGCTGACGGCAAAGGGCTCACCGGCGATCGATCGGCGCAAGCGCTCAGCGACCAGGCTCGCGACGTGCAGGTCAGTCTCGGGCATCACCACCACGAACTCCTCACCGCCATAGCGGCAGGCAAGATCGATGCCGCGGATCGACTTGCGGACGCGCGTTGCGAACTCGCGCAGCACATCGTCCCCGGCATCGTGGCCGAAGCGGTCATTGATCGACTTGAAATAGTCGATGTCGAGCAGCATCAGCGCGAGTGGCTTGCCGTGAGCCGAGGCCTGTTCCGCCAGCGTCGTCAGATGGCTCTCCATGTAGCGGCGATTGTGAAGACCGGTGAGAGCATCGGTGATGGCCATCTCGATGGAGTTCTGCACGTTGTCACGCAAATGGTCGGTGTAACGACGTTTTCTGATCTGGGTACGCGCACGCGCAAGAAGCTCGTTGCTGTCGACCGGACGCAGGAGATAGTCGTTGACACCGATCTCCAGCCCTCGCAGCAGCCGCGCGTTGTGTGCGGGATCGGCGATCGCAAGGATGGGCACGTGACGGGTCCGCTCCAGCGAACGCGCCTGGCTGCAAAGCCGCAGGCCGTCGAAATTGTCGAGGTCGAGCGAGACGATCAGCAGGTCGTAGTCGCCATCGGCGGCGCGAAACAGCGCCTCTGCCGGGTCGGTCTCGACATCCACGGCGTGTTCTTGCGAAAGCAGCGGCGCCAGCCGCTCGTGAGAGGTCGGCCGGTCGTCGACCAGCAGCACACGACCGCCCTTGCCGGTATCGGCAACCGCGCCGCGTTCCGGCGCCTGTACGCCGATCTCGAAGGACGTGAGCGCGCGCATGCGCAGCTCGTCCGTCATCATCTTCAAACGCGTCAGCGAGCGCACGCGCGCAATCAGCGCAACGTCCGACACCGGCTTGGTCAGGAAATCATCGGCACCGGCCTCAAGCCCGCGCACGCGATCGGCGGAGCTGTCGAGCGCGGTCACCATCACGACCGGAATAAAATGGGTTGCCGGGTTCGACTTGAGGCGGCGACACGCCTCAAAGCCATCCATATCGGGCATCATCACGTCGAGCAGAATCATATCGCATTCGCCGCGTTCGCAAATTTTCAATGCGTCCGCACCGCTGGATGCGGTCATAACCTGGAAATACTCGGCCGAAAGGCGGGCCTCCAATAGCTTGACGTTGGCGGGGACATCGTCGACGACGAGGATACGCGCAGACACTCGAAAACTCTCCTACCCTATGAAGCGCCGAACCGTTTCAATGAACTTCCCCACCGAGATAGGCTTTGACAGATAGGCCTCGCAGCCGCCTTCACGGATTCGCTCTTCGTCGCCCTTCATCGCAAAGGCGGTGACCGCAACCACGGGTATGCCGCGCAGCTCCGGATCGTCCTTGATCCAGCGCGTCACGTCGAGACCTGAAACCTGCGGCAACTGGATGTCCATCAGGATCAGATCGGGACGCGTCTTCCGCACGAGGTCGAGCGCCTCGAAGCCGTTGCTGGTGCCCGAGGTCTCATAGCCGTGCGCTTCCAAGAGATCGCGAAAGAGCTTCATGTTCAGCTCGTTGTCCTCCACGATCAGGACGGTCTTTCCCATCCGTCCCCCCTCCCGCTCCCTGAAAAATTCCCCTCACCCGGCCTTCGGTTGCGCTGGAAACCATGACCGTACGTGTCAAAATGTATATTCAAACTAGCGCCAGATTCGCTCAAACCCGTTAAGCGGCTTGCTTACTTTGCGTGACGTGGTTTCCACTGGCTTGAGCGGATTCGACAGACTCGGACATGACGGTTTTTCAAATAGAGACCATAAGTTAACGGAAAGGCAAACCGGCGGTTGAAAAAGCCTGTTCAAAACCCCCGCGAAGTGGCTGAAATTGTTGCCGTTCAAGCATTGAATTTCCTGGCCGGCGATCCTCCGCGTCTCGGCCTCTTCCTGGCCGAAACCGGGATCGGCCCCTCGAGCCTGCGCGAGGCTGCCGCCGAGGCGACATTCCTGGCCAGCGTGCTGGATTTCATTCTGCGCGATGACGCTACCGTGAAGGCGTTTGCCAAGTCGGCCGACATCGATCCGACGCACATCGCAGCGGCACGCGAAATCCTGGGCGATCCTCGCTGGGAGCGCGACGTGCCGTGAGCCTGGGAGGCGGAGCGAGAGGCGTTGCCACCTGCTTTTGCCGGGATTGCCTCACCGATCTCGACGCCAGGGCCGCGCGGTGCGGCGAATGTGGCTCTCCGCGTCTCCTCCGTCATCACGCGTTGTCGAGACTTGCGCTGGCGCATGTCGATTGTGACGCCTTCTATGCGACCGTCGAAAAGCGCGACAATCCTGAAATCGCCGACAAGCCCGTGATCGTTGGCGGCGGAAAACGCGGGGTCGTTTCGGCGGCCTGCTATATCGCGCGCACCTACGGCGTGCGTTCGGCAATGCCGATGTTCAAGGCGCTGGCGCTGTGCCCGTCGGCAACAGTGATCAGTCCCGACATGGCAAAATATGTCCGGGTCGGCCGCGAGGTGCGTCGCGCCATACAGGCCCTGACCCCCCTGGTCGAGCCCTTGTCAATCGACGAAGCCTTTCTCGATCTCTCCGGCACCGAGCGCGTCCATGGCATGATCCCGGCAAAGGTGCTGGCGCGCTTTGCACGCGAGGTCGAGCGCCACATCGGGATCACGGTTTCGGTCGGGCTCTCCAGCAACAAGTTTCTAGCCAAGATCGCTTCCGACCTTGACAAACCCCGCGGCTTCGCCGCGCTCGACCAGGATGAAGCGCGCGCGATGCTCGCCGACAAGCCGGTCGGATTCATCTTCGGTGTCGGACCTGCGACCCAGGAAAAACTATCGCAGCGCGGTTTTCGTACCATCGGCGATCTGCAACGTGCCGATGAGGTCGAGTTGATGAAGCAGTTTCCGACTGACGGTCGCAGGCTTTGGCGGCTTGCACGCGGTATTGACGACCGCCGCGTCGTGCCCGACAGAGGCGCAAAGACCATTTCCAGCGAGACCACCTTCGAAACCGACATCGGCGATTTCGCGACTTTGGAAAAGCTCCTGTGGCAATTGTCGGAGAAAGTCTCGATGCGGCTCAAGAACGGCAACCTCGCCGGGCTCACCATTACGCTGAAGCTGAAGACCGCAGATTTCCGCCAGCGCACCCGTTCGCAATCAATCGCGACGCCGACCCAATTGGCGACGAAGATCTTCGCAGTCTCCCGCGAGATGCTGGCAAGGGAGATCGACGGCACCGTATTCCGCCTGATGGGCACGGGCGTCAGCGCGCTGCACCCGGGAACCGAGGCCGATGATACCGACATGCTCGACCGCCGCGCCGCGCATGCCGAACGTGCCATCGATGATTTGCGAAAAAAATTCGGTGCAGACGCCGTGATCCGGGGCATTGCCTATGACGGACCCGAGAAGCCCGAACAGTAGCGGTCCGTCAATTGCAGGGCTTGACGTCCTTGACGTCGAATTTGCCGAGCACGCCGGAAATCACGAAGTCGTTGTAGTCGAGCACCAGCGCCCGCGACACGCCGTTCTCGAACAATTCAAACGACATCGCATAGATCGGAGTTTGCTCACCCTCCCCGACTTTCGCGTCACGGTCGTAGTAGCTCACCGTGACAGGCCAACGTGTCATGGATTTCATGAGTTCGTTGGTCGTCGAAGGGTCGGGCGCTGCGATCACCCTGTCGCCCGGGATCGGTTGGCCGATCACCGACAACGTGTTGTAGACCTTTTCACCGTTATCGGAACCATCATAGACCGTCAGTTCAAGCAGCGACTTGCCCTCCTTGGCGGCGGCGATGATGCGCTGAATCTGCTCGGTCGGAAACACCGTTGAGCCCTCGAGGGTGAAGGTCTTGACCTGCGGCTGCCTCAGCTTGACCGTGATGTGGTCCCCGCTCCGCTCGGCGATCCCGTCAACGGGGCTCGCGTCGGCATCGTTCATCCGCGTCTCGATCTTGAAGCGATAGGTCTTGCCGGCACCATCCTCCCAAGAGGTCGAGCGCAGGTCGCTCAGGGTCAGCTTGCCCTCGCCGGCGTCGAGTTCCGAGACTTGTCGGAACTCCGATGTATAGCCCTCGCAGGCATTACCTGAGAAATTGTAGAGGATGCGGCCGCGCGCGCTGTTGATCGGGCTCGACCCTCGCGACTTCGCGAGGCTGAGGTCGTAAAGCGCCTGGTGCGGAAGGAACGGCCCACCCGCCGCTTTCGCCGGCCCGCACGCCAGTGCCGCAATAGCCAGCGCACCCAGGGAAGTCCGGAATGATCGCACCATGGCCTATCCTGAAAGAAGAGATTCGTGACATTAATGACAGCCTCATTACACCACAACTAGGGCCGTTTCACGGAAAAGTGCGAGGCGGCGCTGATACCGGTCCGTTTCCATGCGTTTTGAGGCGCTCGCTTGCATGTCGGCGCGCGATGCGCGAAACAGGGCACCTTACGGGGTGAGTGGTCAAGCAAGCAGGATGAGACATGGCAGGCACGATCGAAGCAAAACTGGCGGCGCAAGGCATTACCCTGCATCAAGCTCCGGCACCCGTCGCGAACTACGTCGGCTTTGTCCGCACCGGCAACCTTCTGTTCGTGTCCGGCCAAGTTTGTTTTGACGCGCAGGGCAAGCTGATCGCCAAGGGCAAGCTTGGGGCCGGCGTCACCGTTGAACAAGGCAACGCCGCGGCGCGCGGCTGCGCCATCAACCTGCTTACCCAGGTCAAGGCGGCGCTTGGTGACCTCGACAAGGTCGTGCGCGTGGTCCGGCTTGGCGGCTTCGTCAACTCGGCGCCGGATTTTCTTGATGGACCCAAGGTACTAAACGGTGCTTCCGATCTGATGGTCACAGTCTTCGGCGACAAGGGCCGTCACGCCCGCACCACGGTGGGCGTTGCTTCGCTGCCGGCGGACGCCTCCGTCGAGGTCGAGGGATTGTTTGAAGTCTCCTGAGGACAAACGCCAGTGCGCGCGCCGGATTGGCTGACGGCCCGGCCGGTTGCCCATCGCGGCCTCCATGATGCCGCAGGCGGGATCATCGAAAACATGCCGGGTGCGGCGCTGGCCGCAATTGCCCAAAACTTCGCCATCGAGTGTGACATTCAGCTGACCGCCGATGGCGAAGCCATGGTGCATCATGATGATGAGCTTGGACGTCTGACCGAAGGTTCGGGTGCATTGCTCGACAAGAGCGCTCTCGAGCTCAAGTCCGTCAGCTTCAGGAATACGTCGGAGCGGATGATGACGCTGTCCGATCTCTGTACGCTGGTTGCCGGCCGCGTTCCGCTGGTGATCGAGGTGAAAAGCCATTTTGATGGCGACCGCAGGCTGGTGAAACGAATGGCCGAGGTGTTGTCGGCCTATCAGGGCCCGGCCGCCGGGATGTCCTTCGATCCGGACCAGGTGATGGCGCTCCGCGAACTGGTCCCCTCGCGCCCGCGCGGCATCGTCGCGCAACGACATTATCCCGCGCGGGACTGGCCGCAGGCTTCTTTCGCGCAGAGGCACTCCATGCGACACCTGCACCACTTCTTCCGAACATGGCCGGATTTCGTCGCCTATTGGATCGATGAATTGCCCTCGCCGGCGCCCTGGATCGCCCGCAACGTGTTCGGCTGTCCCCTTTTGACCTGGACGGTGCGCACGCCGGCGCAGCGTGCACGCGCCGCGCGACACGCCGACCAGATGATCTTTGAGGGGTTTCGGCCCGAAGGCTGACGCAATGCGTTGTGCACACATGTCCGTTGATGTCCTGCCGGGCTGCCCTGCGCTTCAAATCGTCGGCACCACGGCTTGCGCTCGGTGTTGCAATGACCGATGTTTGCCACGTGACCACCCCAAAAGTGTCAATGGCTTCACCTGAAATCACACTGGAAGCGATACCCTCTGCCTGCGACGTTGCGGCCGAGGACTGGGATGCTTGCGCCAATCCGCAGATAAAGGCCGGCGATTCCAGTGGTTCCGGGGAGAATTCGCCGGCGGAATTGGTCCATTCCTGCCCGGATTTAAGGCCCTACTATAACCCCTTTGTTTCGCACGCATTTTTTGCGGCGGTGGAGAACGCAGGGTCAGCCACCGCACGCACCGGCTGGGCGCCGCGGCACCTGCTTGCAAAAGTTGGCGGCCGCATCGTCGGTATCGTGCCGTGCTTTCTGAAGTCGCATTCGCAGGGCGAATATGTATTCGATCGCGGCTGGGCTGATGCCTATGAGCGCGCGGGTGGACGCTATTACCCGAAGCTGCAATGCTCCGTTCCCTTCACGCCGGCTACCGGCCCGCGGCTGCTGTTGCGTGGTGATGTCGATCGCGAACAGATCAGCGCAGCGCTCGCAAGCGGGCTGATCGCCCTGTGCGAAATCAGTCGCGCCTCTTCGGTCCATGTGACGTTTGCACGCGAGCAGGAATGGAAAATTCTGGCTGGCCACGGCTTCCTGCAGCGGACCGACCAGCAGTTTCACTGGCGCAACCAGGGTTTTTCGACGTTCGACGACTTCCTTGCGACGCTCAATTCGCGCCATCGCAAGGCAATCAAGCGCGAACGCCGCGAAGCCCTGGCGGCGGGAATCACCATCCACTGGCTGACCGGTAACGACATCACGGAGGAAGTCTGGGATGCGTTCTTCACGTTCTACATGGAGACGGGCTCACGCAAATGGGGCCGGCCCTATCTGAACCGCAAATTCTTCTCGCTGATCGGCGAGAGCATGAGCCGCGACGTACTGCTTGTAATGGCAAGGCGCGACAACCGCTGGATCGCGGGCGCGATCAATTTTATCGGTTCCGACACGCTGTTTGGCCGCAACTGGGGCGCAGTCGAGCATCACCCGTTCCTGCATTTCGAAGTCTGCTACTACCAGGCAATCGATTTCGCGATCCACCGTCGCCTGGCGGTCGTGGAGGCCGGCGCGCAGGGCGAGCATAAGCTGGCACGCGGCTATCTGCCGCAAACGACCTTCTCGGCGCACTACATTGCCGACCCCGGTCTGAGGCGCGCCATCGCCGACTACCTGAAGCGCGAGCGCACCTATGTCGCGCAGGCCGGCCGCGAGCTTCTGGATTACGGACCGTTTCGGAAGGATGCCAGCGAGGCGCCTTGACCTCCCCTAGTGGAGCGGATTTGACATTCGCTACCCTCCCGCCGCAATTGCCTCATGCGAACGTCAAATCCAAAGCTCCACTGGCAGGGATAATCTGCTAGTGGTCCTCTGATTCTAACATTCGCAAAAGTGGCCCTCCAGATTGGGAGCGAATGTTAGAATCGGAGCACTAGCCTATCCCGGAAAGTTGTTCGAAAATCTTCAAGGAGCCGCCATGCCCGCCTACGACCCGAACAACGCCTTTGCAAAGATCCTGCGCGGCGAATTTCCCTGCTACAAGGTTTACGAGGACGAGCACACACTTGCCTTCCTCGACATCATGCCGCGTTCGGCGGGGCACACGCTGGTGGTTCCCAAAGCGCCTGCCCGCAACATCCTCGACATCAAGGTGGAAGATTATCTCCATGTCGCGCGCGCCACCCACAAGATTGCGGCGGCGGCAAAGAAGGCCTTCGATGCCGACGGCATCACGGTCCAGCAATTCAACGAGACCGCCGGCGGGCAGGTCGTGTTTCACCTGCACGTCCATGTGATGCCGCGCCATATCGGGGTTGCGCTGCTGCCGCCCGCCAGCCGCAAGGGAGATGCCAAGGTATTGGAAGATAACGCGGCGAAGTTGATCGCGGCGCTCCAGGGGGGCTAGAGCCTCTTCGGTTCTGATTGAATCAGAACCGAGGGCTCTAATCTTATGTTTTGACGCGTTTTCTTCACGCGAACCGTTATACACTTCGCTCGAAAACGTTATGGTCACTCCGTCTCGAAATCGCCGGCTTGCGGTGGGGCCAGCGGCGTGAACTCGCAGCGGTCCGGCTTGATGTCAAGGAGCGGCGTCTCGTCGAGGCAATCGAGACCGCGCACCAGGATGGTGCTGCCCTCGACGCCGATCAGCTTGGCGACCGAGGTGGCGATCGGGTTCGGCCGGACCGGCGAGCGGAGTGAGAAGGTTCCGCGAGTCTTCTGATTGTTCTTCGGGCTCTGCAGCACGAGATCGCGGCGCGATTGGTGCAACCAATAGATGATTTCAAGGTGAGTGTAGAAATCGACGCCCTTGATCGCGGGCACCCACGGTTCGAAAATCTCCAGCCGACAGACAGGCCCATCGAGGCGACCCTGGCGCGGCGTCTCCAGTCGCGAGGTCCAGGGCGTGCGAATCCGGCCAATGAAGTAAAGCGCGGCGTCGCGCGGCGGCGGGATTTCGATCGCCAATTCGCCCTCGCGGATTTCCATCTCTCGCACCATCTCGTCAGCACCTGTTTGCGAAGTTCTTTGAACAACGACAATCTAGGTTGTCTCGTGGCCATTGTCGAATGGCCGGAGACGAATTAACCCCTTACGAAGATGTTCTTCAGCACAAAGCAGGCGCCTCCCGCGCGCCGGATACGATTGCAGAGATCGTCGGCCTCGGGCCGTGTGTCGGCGCCGAAGCGCACCTGGTAGAAGGTGTGGCTGCCGCGGCTGCGTATCACCGCGCTCAGGATGCTGGGTTCGCGATCGCCGATCACGGCGCTCAGGTTCTTCACTGCGCGCGCGTACATCGCGAGCGCCTTGTCGCGATCGAAACCGGCGGCAAGCTGCACGCCCCACAGCTTTGCGGCAGCCAATCTCACATGCTCTTCCAGCTGAATTATGAATGGATTGGGTGCGCGCTTCAAAAGAGCCATCAACTGGCGGCACGAGGTCGGCGGCGCGCTTTCGGGCATCTTGCCTCCATGCCCGGCCTTGGCCCAGTCCTCAACCGTCGAGCCCGTGATGGCGGAGACATAGTGGCGGGTCTCCATTGGCATCGGGCCACTTCCGGCAAGCCATTCCCGCACACGGCGGGGACCGGCATTGTAGGCGGCGGCCGCAAGGCCGAGATTGCCGAACTGTGTGCGCAACTCGGCCAGAAACTCCGCCGATTTCGGCAACGCCTGCACTGGATTGAGGGGGTCGAGGAGGCCTCGCTCGCTCGCCGTGCCCGGCATGAATTGCGCGATCCCCTGCGCGCGCTGACCGCTGCGCGTCACGGGCCCGACGGCGTCGGGCTGAAAGCGACTCTCCTGCCAGATCACGCGCGCGAAAAACTCGAGCGGCAAGTCGTTCGACCGCGCCGCCGACTCGATCATCAGGCAAATCGCCTCGCGCGTGGCATTGTCGGTGGCGCCCTCATCTGGCTTTTGCAGGCCGCCATTTGGAACGGCGAGCTCCTCGACACTGGGAATTGCAACCCCCGTCCTGGCCGCTCCGACATCTTGCGCCACTAGATCCTGCGCCAAGGCCGAAGCAAACGAGAAGACCGTCGCCGCCAAGCCTGGCGCTGCGCGTAAAGCCCTTTGCATGATGGTATCAAGCTCCGGCAACGCACACCTGAACCTTAACTTTTTCCCGCGGCGGTTTACGTTAACACAACATAAGAGGAACCCGCGCTGTTCCCGGCCGGCGGGAGGGCGCATAAAACTCCCGGTAAGGCGGGAGGAAACCGATGCAGGATCGGCGCCAGAGTGTGCGGGACAAGGTCTTTTTTGGTGGCCTCGCCGAAATCGACGACACTTCGACCATGGATTGCCTGGTGCGCGATTTCAGCGAACGCGGCGCCTGTGTCGAGCTTGACTTGGCCACCAGACTGCCCGGCCGGATAAAACTGGCCATCGCGCGCAAGGGCCGTTCCTATCTGGCGGAGCTCGTCTGGCGACAGGCCAATCGCGTCGGTCTTGCCTTCAAGGCAATGGTCACCGATGCCTCGGCGAACGATCTCGACGCACGGCTGCGCCGGAGCGAGAAGAAGAAGCGCGAGCTGAAGCGTCGCATTGACGAATTGCTCGGCGAGGGCTGAGCCGTCGGTCACCGCGCGGGGCTCGATCAATCTCCCCGTTGATCTGCCTCAAGCGGTTTCCCGATTCTTTCGGGCACACTGGTCCAAACGGCGTCTTCAGAGCACGACCAATGCCGAAGCCTGGAATCAAGGCCCTGTTCGCAGTCCTGACCCTGAGCAGGATGAAGAGGAAACGTCCCGACTGGGACCTTATCATCATCGCGTGCTCGACGCTGGTGACGATCGGACTTGTCGCGCTTTACGTCTACGGCAAAGCCTCGTCGCGATGGTAGCTCACCCTGGAAGACTTTTCATGAACCGATCCTGCCTTGCACTGCTGGCCGCATGCGCCTCGCTGGCGGCCGGTCATGCGACAGAGGGCGGGCCGCACCACGGAAAGGCCCTGCTTGAGGCGATGTGCGCGCGGTGCCATGCGGTCGGCAAATCGGGACGCAGTCCGCATGCCGATGCCCCACCCTTTCGCAGCTTCGGCGACGATAAGCTTTATGACACCGACTTTGTCCGGAGATTACAGGATGGCCTGAGCACCATGCATCCGGATATGCCGACCTTCCACTTCAGCCGCGAGGATGCCGAAGACGCGGTGGACTATCTCAAATCCATCCAACAGCAGGGCAAACCCAAACCTGCGCGCTGACTGCGACGGCTTCAGGTCTGATCGCCATCGCGTGTTAGCTTGCCCCTTTTCCCCAATCACGAAGGCGTGGGCCGCGATCGTGGGTCCCAAATCGGCCGCTTTTAACAGCTTTGGGTTGTGGTGATGTTGTCGCGTTTCGCCGGAGGGAATCGATGCGAGCCAATAATATGATGCGAGCCCGCGTGCTAACCTTTGCGATCATGGCACTTTTCGGATTCTGCATTCAGACCACCGCGCAGGCGCAGTGCCCGGAATTGGCCAGGCTGCGTGGCGAGGTCCAAGCGGCTCTCAAGCAATCGAGGACCGTTTCCCCGTCGGAGCGCTGCTATATCTACGGTCGTTTATCGAATGCATGGGGCGCTGTGGCCCGATACGCAAACGACAATCGCGAGTCGTGCCACATATCCGTCGCTTCGCTCAGTGACTTCGAGCGATATCACAGCGAGGCCGTAAAGGATCGCGACAATGTTTGCGCGGGCCGCCCGCTTCGCCCGTACGGAGCCGACATTATTCAACATTGAAGCGCTGGACCGTCGACCTCTAGGCGTGCGTCGCCATCCAGGCCGAGGAATCCCTTGCAAGGACATAGCTCTCCAGATGGGGCACGCCGAGCTTGGCCGCGATCAAATTGACGTCGGGCCTTCTTGCCAGCAACGCCGCGGCCAGACCGGTAACCTCGCGCAGCACGCCTGAAAACCCCCGGACAGCCTGCGGAGATGCCGCGACATATCGCTTCGCAATCGAGACAAAATCCTCCGGAGCGCGGCCTGTCACCCGCTCGACGGCGTCAGTGGGGGCACCAAGGCCGAAGGCGCCAGCCTGGTAGTCCTGCAGGAACCAGTGCAGCTGGGAAATGACGAAATCCGGAATGCGAAGCGATCGCGCCGCCTTCAGGAACATCGGCAGCGGCACCTCCTGGTATTTGACACGCCGCCCGAGCGCCTGTCCCATCGCTTCGGCAATATCGGGTGGACTGAGCAGGCGCGGTCCGGTCGGCCGATACGCCTTGCCGACATGCGGCGCGGGATCGACCAAGCATGCCGCGATCACGTGGGCGATGTCCTCGTTCGACGGCGGTGCATTGAGCCCCTGCCCCAGCGGCAATCCGAACAATCCGAGCTGCGCGACCTGGCCGATCACCGCAAAATAATTGTCCGCAAACCAGCCCGGCTGCACCGTCACCACGTTCAGGTCCGGCAACCGCGACAGCAAGCGATTGGTGAGCCATTTTTCGCGCGAATGCACCGCCGGATGCTCGACATCTGCAACCCATTGGCTGAGCTGGACGACGGCTTCCAGCCTGGCCTCGCGCGCGGCTTCCGCAAACAATACAGCCCGCCGCAACGTTCCGGGTTCGAGCGGCGGGCAAAAATAGGCGCGAGCCACACCCTTCATCGCCGTTTCGAGGTCGCGATAGCTTTCCAGCGAACCGATCGCGATCTCGGCACCCGCGCTGCTCAGCCGATCGGCGCGCG
>Ga0306921_10002573_pt1 | contig 18179 bp, 18 predicted proteins | sample sta12Cox44000080_FD_203760 | JGI IMG/M metagenome (GOLD analysis project Ga0306921, IMG submission 203760) | Lab enrichment of tropical soil microbial communities from Luquillo Experimental Forest, Puerto Rico - statoxic.12C.oxic.44.000.080 (v2)... | ecosystem: Environmental > Terrestrial >... | reverse complement strand
CGCCACGCCGTTGCCACGCCGGGCGACATTTTGTTCCACATCCGGGCGGAACGGATGGATCTCTGCTTCGAATTGGCGGCCCAGATCATGGCGCGGCTCGGGGGTGCGGTTGCGCCGATGGACGAGGTCCACGGGTTTCGTTATTTCGACAGCCGCGATCTCCTGGGTTTTGTCGACGGGACGGAAAATCCCGCAGGCCAGGAGGCGGTCGACGCCACGATTATCGGCGAAGAGGATCCCGACTTCGCCGGCGGCAGCTATGTCATCGTGCAGAAGTATCTCCACGATCTCGCCGGATGGAACGCGCTGCCCACCGAGGCGCAGGAACACATCATTGGCCGCACCAAATTGTCCGACATCGAGATCGATGAATCGATTAGGCCGAGTTCAGCGCACAACTCGCTGAACACGATTGTAGAGGACGGCAAGGAAATAAAGATCGTCCGCGACAACATGCCGTTTGGTGTCGTCGGGCAAGGCGAATTCGGCACCTACTACATCGGCTACAGCCGTTCGCCGCGCACCATGGAACAAATGCTAGAAAACATGTTCGTCGGCCGGCCGCCGGGCAATTATGACCGTATTCTCGACTTCAGCCGGGCCGTAACCGGCAACCTCTTCTTCGTGCCGTCTGCGACGTTTCTCGACGAGGTGGCTCCCGACAGGTCATCGCCGGCGGAGCCCGCCGCCGCATCGCCCCCGGTCGAGAGCTCGCGACCCGTCCCACCGGTGCCCGACGGTTCCCTAGGCATCGGCTCGCTCAAAGGAAAGCCCCGATCATGAACAATCTGCACCGCGAGCTGGCTCCGATCTCCGATGCGGCCTGGGGGCAGATCGAGGAGGAGGCGTCGCGCACCCTCAAACGTTATCTCGCTGGCCGCCGCGTCGTCGACTTGCACGGCCCGAGCGGCGTCGTGCTCTCTGCTGTCGGCACGGGGCATCTGCAGAATATCGCGGCGCCCGGGGATGGCATCATCGCCCGGCAGCGCGAGGTGAAGGCGCTGGTCGAGTTGCGCGTCCCGTTCGAGCTCGATCGCCGGATGATCGACGACGTCGAGCGCGGCGCCAACGACTCGGACTGGCAACCGGCGAAAGATGCCGCAAAAACGATCGCCTTTGCGGAGGATCGCGCGATCTTTGAGGGTTATGCCGCGGGCGGGATCCAAGGCATCCGTCAAGGGACCAGCAACCCGATCGAGCCGCTGCCTGCCGACGTACGGAATTACCCCGACGCCATCGCCCACTCCTTGAACCAGCTGCGTCTCGTCGGCGTCGATGGTCCCTACTCGGTGCTGCTGAGCGCCGATGCCTACACTGCCCTCGCCGAAGCGAGGGATTACGGCGACCCGGTGCTGGAGCACGTCAGGCGTCTCGTCGACGGCGAGATCATCTGGGGCCCGGCGCTCGCCGGCGCTTTTGTCCTGACCACCCGCGGCGGCGATTTCGATCTCCATATCGGACAGGATTTCTCGATCGGCTATTCGAGCCACAGCGACACCGTCGTGCGCCTCTACTTGCAGGAGACATTCACCTTCCTGCTGCCCACGGCGGAAGCCGCCGTGGCCCTGTCGCCCGCTGGGCCAACTTAAAGCGATGTTTGCGGTCACAGCTCCGGTCCGAGCGGCCGACGCTTTGCATCAGATCTCTCGGGGGTCGCGCTACTGGTTTCGACCCAGCAAAAATGCGCAAATTGCCAGTCCCTGTGCAAACGCGGCAGCGACAAAGACGCCCGGAGCTGCGGAGGCGGACGCTGCTGTGAAGTGTGGGGCGAATTCCCTAATCAGACCAAAGGACGCGGGGGCGAAGGCATAGGCCGCTTGCGCGACGGCAATGGTAAGTGCAACCACTCGTGGTACGTGGTCTTTAGGAAATTCGACTTGAGCAATAAGCGGCGGCAGTGACGTGGCATTGCCGATACCGGCTCCAAACAAGACGACGCCGAGCAGGAGCAACGGAGCACTCGCGCCGGCCGCGAGAATGAACACGATCGAGCCGGCGATTTGCACGGCATAGCTGGCACAAGCCACAACCCGTCTGTCCGCATCGGCGGGCATCACCCAGCCAACAAGTGTGCGACCCGCAATGGCCGAAGCGGTCGCCAGCCCCATCGCCAATGCGGCAGGCTGCGGGCCGAGGGCCGGCACCAGCAGCGAGAAAAGGTGCGTGGTCAAACCGATCTGCGCGAACAATCCCAACGCGATGCCGGCAGAAAGCGTCAAGAATTTCAAATCGCCCCAAAGCGCCGGGAGCGGACTGCGGCTGCGCGGCTGGTGAACGGACGGACGCTACAGTTGGGAGCGGAGCATCACCGTCCGGCCGCAGTCCCATCTGCTGAGGCGTCCGCGAAAATAGCAGATCGGCGAGAACCATGTCGTAAGAATCGCGACCACGCCGATCGCTGCCGCTGCGATCGGGAATCCCAGTACGCTGATAGCGGCCGCCCAGAGCGGCGAGAACACCACACCGCCGATGCTCGCTCCGTTGTGGGCCATGGATAGTGCGGCGGGACGCGTGCGCACAAACCACGGAGAGACGATATCATTGACTGCAGCCGCGCCCATCGCCGCCCAGCTGGCACCGCTGAATAGTGTGGCGACGAAGAGTTGCCAGGGTGCGGTCGCGCTGGCCCAGCCGACGACACCTACGGCCAAGAAGATTGAACCTGCCTTCGTCGCGGCCGGAACGCCAAAGCGCATTTGGAGTGTCGGCAAATTGGCCACTACGACTGCACCAATGACGAAGTGCGTCGTCACGGCTGTCGAGATCAAGGCTACCGGCCAGCCCCTATTCTCCTGGATCGTCTGCAAGTAGATTGGTGGGCCGTAGAAGCCTATCCCCCATCCGAGGACCGCCAGGACGAAAGCAGCGCCAACGGCACGCCAGCCAAAGAAGATGCGGGTGCGCCTCGACATGTTCATCGCAACCCCGTTTCGCGTTCCTTGCATTCCAGAACGCTGCACGCCGGCGTCGGAAAATGTTACGGTTACGCCCGAAGCATCGGGACGGCGAAAAGCATAGGTTGCGGTCGTACTAGCAAGGAATGGACGATGACCAGCCAGTCCGCGTTCGCCGAAATCGCCACCCTGGCGGGAGATCCAGCCCGCGCCGGAATGCTGCACGCGCTGATGGACGGGCGTGCGCTGACGGCGTCAGAGTTGGCTCGCGTCGCCGGCATCACGCCACAGACTGCGAGCGGCCATCTGGCGCGTTTGGTTACGGCTGGCCTTCTCGCTGTCGAGAAGCAAGGCCGGCACCGCTACCACCGACTCGCATCGCCGGCGGTGGCCCAGATGATGGAGAGCATTATGCAGGTGGCATCCGGCCCGGGCACGACCCGACCGCGGTTCGTTGTCGGTCCGAGAGACGCGGCGTTGCGGGCGGCACGGACCTGCTACGACCATCTTGCCGGCGGTCTCGGTGTCGCGCTCGCAGACGCGCTGGTCGAGGGCGGCCAGGTCGAGCTGGCAAGCGACGGAGGATTGGTCACCGACGCAGGCATTAGGTTTTTCAGCCGGATCGGCATCGACCTCGATGTGCTGACGACCTTCAGTGGCAAGCGCCCCGCTCGCGTTCTATGCCGCCCCTGCCTCGACTGGAGCGAACGGCGCCCTCATCTTGCCGGCACGATCGGAGCGGCTCTATGCGCGCACAGTATTGGGGAGGGTTGGATACGCCGTACCAACGGTACCCGCGCCGTCGCGATCACCCCCAAGGGACACCGCGTTTTTAGCGACGAGTTTCACGTGGCATTGACGTAGTTTCTCACGCACTCGGCGTCGGCGGCTATCCGCTTTCGGTTGGGTCTTGGTGTGAGCAAGAAGAGCACTTGACGGCGACGGTAAGCCACTGCTAACGTAAGCGATGGCTTACGAAGCGGCCTTGGCTGCACTTTCCGATCCGACGCGGCGGCTGGTTTTCGAGCGCATCCTCGCGGCGCCGCGGCCGGTCGCAGCCATTGCCGAGGGCTTGCCGGTCAGCCGTCCTGCCGTCTCACAGCACCTGAAGGTGTTGAAAGAGGCCGGACTGATCACCGAGCGGCGCAACGGCACGCGGCGGCTCTATGCGGCGAACCCGAAGGCGCTCGGCGAGCTGCGCGCGGCCATCGAGGCGATGTGGCAGGAGGCGCTCGGCGGAATGGCCGACGCGATCTATGAGGAGCGGGAGAGATGACGATTGCCCGGTTCCCGGTCCCGCCGATCGTCAAGAATGTGACGGTTCGCTGCGCGCCGTCGCGGGCGTTCGCCCTGTTTGCCGGCGATTTCGGGCGCTGGTGGCCGGTTTCGCAGGTTCACACCGGCCCCGATCCAGCGGATTGCGCGATCGAGCCGCGGGTCGGCGGGCGCGTGTTCGAAAGGGCGGCCGATGGGCGCGAAACGGCCTGGGGAACGGTGTTGGCGTATGACCCGCCGCATCGTCTCGCCTTCTCCTGGATTGTCGAGCTGCCGCCCGGGCTGGAACAATTGGTCGAGATCCGCTTTACCGCAGAGGACCGCGGCACCAGGGTCGAGCTGACGCATTCGGGCTGGGAACAACTCGGCGACGCCGCCGCAAGCCTGCGCGAGCGCTATGACCGGGGCTGGGGCTCCGTGTTCGAGCGCTATTTCGTCGCCTACGCTAATTCCGTTGCAACGTAAGGAGAGGAGGAAACCACGATGTCAGGTATGATCGTTCACGGCATTCCCGGCAGCCCCTATGTGCGCGCCGCCCTGCTGAGCCTGGAGGAGAAAGGCGCGGCCTACGAATTTGCCGCGATGGCGCCCGGGACGCTCAAGCAGCAGCCGCATTTATCGCGCCATCCATTCGGGCGCATTCCGGCCTTCGAGCACGACGGCTGGATGCTGTACGAGACGCAAGCCATCATGCGCTACGTCGATGCGGTCATCCCTGGTCCGCGACTGCAGCCCGACGATCCGCGCGCGGCGGCGCGGATGAACCAGCTGATCGGCATCACCGATTGGTATGTCATGCCGCAGGTCTCGGCGCCGATCACCCGCAATCGCGTCGTGGCACCGCGCTTCAACCGACCGGTCGATGAAGACGCGATCGTCAAAGCAATCCCCAACGCGCGGATCTGCATCGCCGAGATCGCCCGGCTGCTGGATGGTCACGCATGGCTGGCGGGAGATGCGCTGAGCCTCGCCGATCTGCTGCTGGCACCGCACCTGTCGATGTTCGCGCAGGCGCCGGAAGGCGCGCGGATCTTGCGGGAATACGAGAACCTGAGCCGCTGGCTCGCCCGCATCGAAGCGCGCCCGAGCATGAAGGCGACCACCTGGGACAGGCTGCTCGAGCGAGCGGCGGCTGCCGCCTGAATAGGGGGACCGAGCGATGACGACCAAGGGCTTGGTGCCGCTCATCCTGGTCTTGACCGTCGCCGGTCCGGCCCTGGCGGAGGTCAAGTCCGCAGCACCGAACGGTTTCGAGGTCGCGAGCATGGCCACGATCTCGGCGCCTGCCGATCGGGTCTATTCCGCACTCGGCGAGGTCGGCCGCTGGTGGAACCCCTCTCACACCTTCTCGCGCGATGCCGCCAACCTCAGCATCGAGCTGCGCGCCGGCGGCTGCTTTTGCGAGCGGCTAAAGGATGGCGGCTCGGTCCAGCATCTGCAGGTGGTCTACGTCGCGCCGGGCGAGGGCTTGCGCCTGCGCGGTGCGCTCGGCCCGTTGCAGATGGAGGGCGTCGACGGGACGCTCAGCTGGGCGTTGAAACCGGTAGAGGGCGGCACCAGCGTCACGCAGAGCTATGTCGTCGGCGGGTACATCCGCAGCGGCATGGAGCAATGGGCGCCCCGGGTCGATCGGGTGCTCGACGAGCAGCTGCAACGCCTGAAAAGCTTCGTCGAGGGCAAATCCCCGACGCAATAGGGAAATATTCGCTCGATCGCGCGTCCGGGGTTTATCATCCAGCTTCGGGCGAGGAAGGGTTGATCCGTCAGACCCACTGAAAGGGGAAACGCGCGATGGAAAAGAGATTTGGCGTGGTATCCGCCGATGGGCATTGCAGGGTAATGCACCTTCCCTTCGACTTGTGGACAAAGCGCCTGCCGAACAAGTTCCGCGACGACGGGCCGCGGGTCGTGCAGGGCGCCGACGGCACCCGGCAGTGGACCGTGGAGAGCCGCCCGTGGAGCGGGGTCGGTTGGGCTGGCGTGGGCAGGGGACCCGTCAACTGCTACACGCGGGCGGGCGTCGCGGAGGAGCCCGAGCCCGGCGTCTTCCGCGCCGCCCATGCCCGATATCGCTGCGAAGACATGGACCGTGACGGAGTGGATGCGGAACTGGTCAACGGTCCCTATGAGCAGATCTCGGCAATCAAGAATCCGGAACTGCGCGCAGCGGTCGTTCGCGGGATCAACGACTGGGCGCGGGAGCTCTACGAGGAATCGAACGGCAGGTTCATCATGCTTCTCCCCTTGCCCTGCCAGACGCCCGAGGAGGCCGTGGCCGAGCTGATGCGGGTGGCCGAGTTCGGTCTGCCCACGGGCGTTATCTTCGACTGGGTGAACGCTCCCGAACCCGTGTTGCACCAAATGTGGGAACCGGTTTGGGCGGTAGCTGCCGAGACCGGCCTACCGATCAACCTCCACGCGAACCCGAGCGGCGGGTCGCGCCAAATGGGAGTGGGGGTCGCCGGCCTCGAACCGCGCAACCAGTTCCTGATGAGGGTGGCTAACTTTCCAATGGGGGCGATGGGGGAGCTGATGAGCGCGGTCGTTTTCGCGGGCATCTGCGATCGCCACCCCGGGTTGCGTTTTGTGCTCGAGGAAGCCGGTGTCGGCTGGGTGCCTTTCCTGTTCTGGCGCTTCGATCGCGAGTACGAATTCGGCGGGCCGTCCAGCCGCGTCTTCAAGCCCGACGTCCCGCTTTCCGACAAGCCGACCGAGTTCGTCAGGCGCCAGGTCTTTTTCACGTTCGAGGTCGAGGAAGAGGGTGGGTTTCGGCGCGTGCCCGAGATTGGCTTGCGCAATTTCCTCTGGGCCAGCGACTTCCCCGGTCTCGACAGCCCTTGGCCGCATTCCAAGGCGATGGGACATGCCCCGGCGGAGGCGGCTTTGGGGAAAGCCGCCCTCGACCAGCTAGTTTTCGAGAACGCCGTGAGCCTCTACAAGATTCCCGTCACATTGCCGCGAAAGCCGGTGCTCGCGTAGCACGAAGCTAAGCCTGGTCGTGGTCGCCGAAAAAATGACCCGCTAGAACCTGCGCATTAGGCGCGTCTAGGAGCCGCCGGATACGGCGGACGGCGTCCGCGTATTGGTGGATCGGCTGTGGCCCCGCGGCCTGTCGCGGGAGCGCGCGAAGATCGATCTCTGGCTGAAGGAAATCGCAACGAGCAACGCCCTGCGCCGCCGGTTCCATGGGGATCCCTCGGCTTGGGGCCACTTCAAGACCGCTTATTACGCCGAACTGGAAGGGGCCCCGGCGCAGTCGGCTCTCGATGCCTTGCTCGGCCGACTAAGCCGTGGGCCTATCACCCTGCTCTTCGCCGCACGCGATGAGACCCGCAACAACGCCGTCGCGCTGAAGGAGTGGTTCGAAGAGCGAGTTGGTTGAAGCGTCGGTCGGCCATCTCGACTGCGTCGGCGGCGACCATTATCTCTTGTGTGGGAGACAGCGGAGTCTGTCCCCGACGGACGAGGAAACGCCTGGCGAAGGAAACAACGGTGACTACGGCCACATACGAGACGCTGTCCGCATCCGACCACAGCGCACAGCTGCGCAAAGCGGTCATCGCATCGACCATCGGCACCACGATCGAATGGTACGACTTCTTCATTTATGGCACAGCGGCCGGGCTGATCTTCGGTAAGCTCTACTTCCCCAACGAAGATCCGCTAACCGCGACGCTCGCAGCCTTCGGCACCTACTTCATCGCTTTGTCGGCCGCCCGATCGGCGCCGCCATATTCGGCCACTACGGCGACCGCATCGGCCGCAAAGCCACCCTGATCGCCACCTTACTGTGCATGGGCATCGCGACCTTCCTGATCGCTTTTGTGCCCACCTATCAGGTGATCGGGATCTGGGGTGCAGTAATATTGACGGTGCTGCGCATGGTCCAGGGGATCGGTGTCGGCGGGGAATGGGGCGGTTCGGTGCTTCTGGCGATGGAATGGTCGCGTCATCACGGCCAGCGCGGCTTGGTGGCGTCGTGGCCGCAATTCGGCGTCCCGTGCGGTCTCTTCCTGTCCAATCTTTCGATTTTGGCTTTTAGCACTTGGTCAGGCGATGAGTTCGCTATCTGGGGCTGGCGCATCCCGTTCGCCCTCTCGATCATCCTGGTTGGGGTAGGTTTGTGGATTCGGCTCGGCATCCTCGAGACGCCGGTGTTCCGACAGCTGGTGAATACCAGGAGAATCGAGAAAGCCCCGATTGTCGAGGTCATCAAGAAACAACCGAAGGAAATCATCCTGTCGGCATTGCTGAGAATGGCAGAGCAAGCACCATTCTACATCTTCACCGCATTCATCTTCGCCTATGCCGTTGGGACTCTGCATATGCCGCGCAACCTGATCTTGAGCGCGGTCCTGGCCGCGGCTTGCGTTTCATTCATCAGCATTCCGCTCTCCGGGCACATCTCCGACCGCATCGGCCGCAAGAAGATGTACCTGATCGGCGCTGCGACGGTCGGTTGGTTCGGGTTCCTGTATTTCGCGATGGTGGACACCGCCATCCCCTCGGCGGTGTTCATCGCGATCGTCCTGTCGCTGATCCCGCACGACATGCAATATGGGCCACAGGCTGCGTTGATAGCGGAGGCGTTCACGCCTCGCCTGCGTTACAGCGGTTCCTCGCTCGGCTATCAACTGGCATCGGTGATTGCCGGCGGGCCGGCGCCGCTGATCGCTACGGCGCTCTTCGCCCACTATCAAACGGGCTACGCGATCTCGATCTACATCGTCGCTTGCGCGGCGGTGAGTCTGGTAGCGGCGGCATTCATGCCCGACTACACGGGCAAGGACATTTCGCTCGAATATGACGACTGACGATCGAAAACAAGTTCGAGTGCGGATATGAGCAGGTTCGAGACGTTACTAGCCTCCGGTTAGCGCACACACGTCACGCGCCGACGGCACCGCGACGCACCTCGGGGGGCAGCCGAGGGCCTCGGACCGCTCGAGCGGAAGCATCTCCGGAATACAAATTTTCGTGCGGTCGCCGGTGGAGCGGAGGTCACCAAGACGCATCGGCACATTGCCTTGGCCAATGGGCTCGGCTGGGGCTTCGACGGCATGGACAGCATGGTGTTCTCGCTGGTGTCGCCGCTGGTCATCACCGAATTCGCGCTCGACCTGCCGAGCTATCGCTCGGGGGTGCAGATCGCGTTGTTCGTCGGCATCGCCGGATTGTACTTCTGGCCGTGGCTCGCCGACCGCTATGGTCGGCGTAGCCTGCTGGCGATCAACATCGCCTTGTTCTCGCTGCTGATGCCGGTGGTGGCGCTGGCGCCGAGCTTCGCCGCCTTCCTCGGTGATGACATCGTGCAGCCCTCAGGCGAAGACGCTTACGCCTATGCGCGGTTCGCATTTTTACCCTTCATGAGGAGCCTCGCGGAGACCGCCGGGGCGATGAAGGTCGCCGACGGGTTCGAACCGGGTGCCGTGATCGTTCGGGGTCATCCCCATTACTTTCTTTTACAAGAACGGGAGAGCCACGGCCCTGGGTAGAGCATTCTCGCGCTTCTGGGCGGAGTGAGCGTCCTTAGGGCTGCCAGCGCTGCGCCAGACGGGACTGGAGGTGAAGGGCAGAGGGACAGGTCGTCCCCACACTCTCGCGGTCGTCATGGCTGGGCATCAGGGCCAGCAGTATCTCGTGTCGATGCTCGGGAAGTGCGAATGGGTGAACTCGTGCGGACCCAAGGCGAAGTTTATCTCATCAGCGGTCGGCGGCACAAGGTGAGGCTCGAAGAGGTCCCCGTCGAAGGTCGAGCGCCCGTGTGGCCAGCATTGCAGTCAGTGCCGTGTTGATCCACAGTAACCGTGACGAAGTCGGTAAAGAGTTGGCCAAAAAGGTCGCAATCCTATGCGCGTCACAACTTGAGGCCGGACAATTTAGCCTACCGCTTGCGGAACCCGCACCGTGGATCTGCCCCCATCTCAAGACCGAGCCTGATTAGTACCACCAATTACAGCGCCCTCGACCGATGTCAGACGGTGGTATTGCTGACACTGTTGCTGGGCCGGCAAGTCGTCTGGTGCGGGGAGCGACGACGACCGCGCCGGCCTGCAGGGTTATTATCGCGGCGGCCGTCTTGGGGATTCTGCCGCGGACCGGCGAGACCCTACTCGCCCGTTGCGCTGGCCCGATTCAACGACCACGGCACCGAATACATGACCCTCAAATCTGGAGGTCGTCAGCCTTTTTGTTCAGCGAGGCGATCAGGGCGTCGATGCCGCTACTGCGCAACAGCGCGGCGAACTCCGAGCGTCGGGTTGCCACTTCGCTGATCGCGCTGTCGAGATAAACGTCTCTGGCTTGCCACGCGATATCATTATCGTGCATCACGAAATTGATCGATACAGGTTCGCCATTCGATTTGACGATGCGCGTCTTGATCATCGTCGCGTGCTTGATCTGCTGCTCGCCAAGAACTTCGAACCGTTCGCCGGAGTACCCGTCGAACCGGGTAGCATAAAGCGCGGTTAGGTATCGCCCGTAGGCCTGCGCCACGCGCCGCTTCTGGTCTGTCGCTAGCCTCGCCCAGGTAGGCCCGATCGATAGCCGCGCCATATACGGGACATCGAACATGCGAAGCACGATCGGCTCGAGCTTCTGATAGCGGCCTCTCGCCCCCAAGGTCGTGGCGTGCTGCATCACGTTCTGCAGCTCGACGTAGAACTGCTGTATCACGTCCGTCGGGCCTGGCGATGTCGTCCTCGCGGCTGGCGAAACCAACAGCAACAAGGCGGCCAACACAAATGAGCACCAGGCGAGCTTGGGAAACAGATGGTCTTGACGGCGCAGCATGTTCCCTCCCGTTCGAGCGGCGCGTTGCATGACATCCCAAAGCCGATGCGGCTGTCGAGGGGGTAGCGCGATGCGCTAAGCGCGACCGTGCCGGCGCAACAGCCCGGTCAACGCGTCGATGCTTTCCCAATCCTCGCAGTGCTCGACCGCGTCCTCGACCTGAAACACCCCTTCGGGGGTCAGCACGACCCCCGCGAGCTCATGGAATTTTGTGCGAATCTCCGCTTCCGTAAAAGGCCGCTGAAAATCGCCGCGTTGGCTGTCGCCGGACCGCGTCACTTGCCGGCCGTCGATCAGGGTCACCTTCACCTGCGCCGGCCGCAGCCGGGGGGCCACGGCGCTCATCGCCGGGTCTTCCGTCACGTGCACACGGTGGCGCAGTGCCGCGATGGCGGGATCAGAAAGCGCCGCATCATCGAGTTCGGCGAAACCAGCATTCCCTTTGACCACCATGACCGCGGCAGCATGAGGCAGCGAATATTTCGAGGCGAAATAGTTGGGCGGGTCCGGGTTGCGCATGACCGATGCGAAACGATAGGTCGCAACCTCGATCCGCTCGACCTGATCGGGGCGCGGGCGCAATTCGGCGAGAACCTCGCGCAGGCGATCGAGCGCCGAGTGGATCGGATTGCAGCAGGCATAGAGCCGAAAATAGTTGCGCGTGATCTCCCAACGCGTGCCGAGCTCGTCGAGCACAAAATCGGGCGTAAAGGCGCTCCCGACCAGCTGGCCCAGCGCCTCCTCGATCGCATTCTCCTGCGCCTCGAACCCGGCGAGCACCAATTCCGGCGCGAGTGCCGCAGCGAAGCCGCTCATCCCACCGGCAACGTTGAGGGTCGTGGCACCGGCCACCGCGTTGGTGTAGCTCGGGGTCAGCAGCAAGGTCGTGGCGATGCGCATGGCACGGCTGATCCCGAGGGCGTCGAGACCGCGCAGGCGGGCTCCCGCGGCAGCCGCCGCCAGCAGCGAGACTTGGCCATTCTGATGCGCCAAAGCCCGCGGGGTGAACCCGCCGGCAAGCCGACCGGCGACATCGTACCCGAGCAGAAATGCCGCCAGCAGCTCACGGCCGGGGCTCCGCGCGTGCTCGCCGACCGCGAGGACGCCGGGCAGGACCTGCATCGCGGCCTGGCCTGAGACCAGGCGCAGGCCCTCGCAAAGCTCGATCGACCGGCCGGCGATCCCGTTCAGCAGCGCCGCGGTTCGCGGATCATGGGTCGGCCAGCCGCGCGCGTACACCGTGGCCCCGGTGCCCGCGGTGCCCGCCAGCCGCTCGCGCAGCTGCCGCACCTCGGGCCGTTCGGCGCCGGCGACGATAACCCCCAGCGTATCAAGCAATACCAGCTTCGTGTGCCGCTGCACCGGCTCCGGAACGTCTCGCCACTGCGTCTGCGCAACAAACTCCGCCAGTCTTTCGATCTCTCGGCCCATGGCGCTCGGGAACTCCTATGCTATCTACATTCTCCCTCGCCCCGCTTGCGGGGAGAGGTGATAGGGCTACGCGGCAACCGCAGAGCATCACGCATGAATAGAAGAAGCATGCTGAGGCGGATCGCAGCAATCCCTCTGCTGGCCGCCGCCTGGCCCGCCTTGAGGACCGCGGCGCGAGCCGCCGACCCAGTGCGCCCCACCCGGCGTGTCCGCTCCTCCGATCCGTCTTGGCCGAGTGCGGCGAGCTGGGAGCAGCTGAATCATGACGTAGGAGGGCATCTGATCAAGGTGCAATCGCCGCTTGCTGCTTGCGGCGACGGATCCGACAGCACCTCTTGTCAGGAGCTGTTCGAGAACTTGAAAAACCCGTACTTCATCGGCGATCAGCCGGGCCTGACGCAGAGCTCAGGCTGGGTCGATGCATGGACGTCGGCGCCGAGCGCCTATGCCGTCGCCGCGCGCAACACCGCCGACGTGGTGGCCGCTGTCAACTTTGCACGCGAGAACAATCTGCGGCTCGTCGTCAAGGGCGGCGGCCACAGCTATCTGGGCACCTCCAACGCGGCGGACTCGCTATTGATCTGGACGCGGGCGATGAACGGAATCGTCCCGCACGACGCATTCGTCGGGCAGGGTTGCGCCGGAGCTGAGGTGCCGCAGCCGGCGGTGACGGTCGAAGCCGGCGCCATGTGGGTCGACGTCTATGACGCGGTGACGACCAAAGCCGGCGGCTACGTGCAGGGAGGTGGCTGCGTCACCGTCGGGGTTGCGGGGCTCATTCAAAGCGGCGGTTTTGGAAGCTTCTCGAAAAACTATGGTACGGCCGCGTCTTGGGTCTTGGAAGCTGAGATCGTTACGGCCGACGGTGCGGTGCGCATCGCCAATGCCTGCACAAATCCCGACCTGTTCTGGGCGATCAAGGGCGGAGGAGGTGGCAGCTTTGGCATCGTCACCAAGCTCACACTCAGAACGCACGAGCTTCCGCTTTTGTTCGGCGGGGCGCTCTTGACGATCAAAGCGATGTCGGACGCCGCGTTCAGACAGCTGATCGAGCAGTTTTTCCAGTTTTATAGCGATAGCCTCTTCAATCTGCATTGGGGCGAGAGCGTCACCTTGCGCCCGGGCAATCTCCTCGCCATCAGGATGGTCTCGCAGGGCCTCGACAAACAGCAAGCGGAGAAGGTGTGGCAGCCTTTCCTGGAATGGGTGCGCGGCTCGCCGCAGGATTTCACCCTCACAGAGGCGCCCATCATCGGCGGCATCCCGGCACGCAATTGGTGGGATGCGGATTACCGCCGGAAGAACCTGCCCAACACAATGCACACCGACGACCGGCCGGGAGCGCCGGAAACCCATTTCTGGTGGGCGGGCAATCAGAACGAGGTCGGGATCTTCTGGCACGGATATCAATCGACATGGCTGCCCGCCGCGCTCTTGCAAACGGACGGACAGCAGCGCCTCGCCGATGCGCTGTTCGCTAGCAGCAGGCACTCGTCCGTGTACTTGCAGTTCAATAAAGGACTGGCTGGTGCGCCGCCCGAAACCGTTGCAGCCGTCAGAAACACGGCAATGAACCCCGCGGTACTGGACGCTTTCGGTCTCGCGATTATCGCCGGTGGCCGTCCCGCGACCTATCCAGGCATCCCTGGTCATGAACCCGATCTGGCGCTCGCCCGAAAAGAGGCTGGCGAGATCGACCAATCGATGGCCGAACTGCGCAAGATAGCGCCGAACGCCGGCTCCTACGTCTCGGAGACCAATTTCTTCGAGAGCAACTGGCAGCGCTCGTTCTGGGGAGCGAATTATCCGCGACTGCAGGTGGTCAAAGCGACATACGATCCCGACGGCCTGTTCTTTGTGCACCACGGCGTCGGCAGCGAGGGGTGGAGCGACGACGGCTTCACCCGGCTCCCGAAATAACAGAGGAGGCTGATGTGGCCATCGATTACGAGAAGCGCGACGGGGTCGCCTACATCACGCTGAACAATCCCGCCAAAGCGAACATCCTGGACAAGGCAACCTCGGACGCGATTTCGCAGGTCTGGATCGATCTCTGGGAGGATCGCGACATCCGTTGCGCGATCCTGACCGGTGCCGGCGACCGGCATTTCTGCGGCGGGCACAATCTGGCGCCGCGCCCGGACCTGACCGCCGAGGACCGCGAATATTTGCGCACCCAGCGCATCTTCTGGCCGCTCGCTGGAACGGTGCACGGCCAGAAGACCGGGGTCGACGGGCGGATGGGCGACCACTACCCGCGCGTGTGGAAACCGGTCATCGCGGCGGTCAATGGCTGGGCGGCCGGGGCCGGGCTCTACATCCTGCTCGCCTCGACCGATATCCGCATCGCCAGCCTCGAGCATGCGCGGTTCAAATTCGCGCTGCTGTCGCAGGGCTGGCTCGGCCACGGGCCGGGTGCGAGCCTGTTGATCCGTCAGCTCCGCTATATCGACGCAATGAAGATACTGCTGACCGATGACCCGGTCGACGCACAGGAGGCGCTGCGGATCGGTCTGGTCAATGAGGTCGTGCCGCACGCGCAATTGATGGAACGGGCGGAAAAGATCGCCCGCCACATCGTCACCCTGCCGCCGGTCGCGGTGCGCATGATGAAGGAATTCGTGGTCCGCTTCGGCGACCTGCCGACCGACCAGGCTTGGCACGTGCAGAATTTGATCAACACGCTGCTGATCCAGACGACCACCGACGGCGAGGAGGGCCGCATCGCTTTCAACGAAAAGCGGCCGCCCGACTTCACCGGCGCCTTGCGTCGCCGCGGCGAGGCTTGGGAGGAGCCGTCGCCAGAGGAGGCGCGGCGTCTCGACGAGGCCTATCGCAGCGGCGAGTTCTAAGGCTGGCTCGTGCGGATACGATCATTGAGAAGACGTGAGTTCATCGCCGCACTGGGCGGGGCGGCGGCATGGCCGCTCGCCGGATATGCACAGCAGCCCGAGCACACGCGCCGCATTGGTGTGCTGATCGCTTTCCGTGAGAACGATCCGGACACTCAGGCATATGTGACCGCCTTTGCGCAGGCGCTTGCGCGTTTGGGCTGGATCGAGGGCAAAAATATCCGGATCGACTACCGCTTTGCCGCGGGCGATCCGACTCTGTTCAAGTCTCATGCGACGGAACTGATCGGCCTGTCGCCGGACGCAATTCTCGCGAGCACCCCGCCGGCGGTCGCGGCGCTGCGGGAGCAGACGCGCACAATACCGATAGTTTTCTTATTGGGCGATCCCGTCGAGCTGGGCTTTGTTCAGAGCCTCGCGCGGCCCGGCGGCAACATCACGGGGTTCAGCGCCTATGATGCGCCGATGATGGGAAAATGGCTTCAATTGCTCAAGGAGGTCGCGCCTAGTGTCACGCGGGTCGCCGTCATCTTCAACCCGGACACCGCGCTGAGCGCTCCATCGTTCAACCGCGCGATCCAGGCCGCCGCCCCGTCCTTTGCGATAACGGTGACGCTTGCTCCGGTGCATGACGATGCGGCGATCGAGGAAGCCATCGGCGCCCAGGCGCGCGAGCCCGAAGGCGGCCTGATCAGTTTGCCGAACAGTTTTAACACTACGCATCGCGATGTGATCATTGCCGCAGCGACCCGCCACCGTTTGCCCCTGATGGGCCAGGGCGAGTCATGGACCAGGGCCGGCGCCCTGATGTCCTACTCGTTCGATACCGCCGACTTGTTCGCGCAGGCGGCATCCTACATCGACCGCATCCTCAAAGGCGCCAGTCCCGCCGACCTCCCGGTTCAGCAGCCGACGAAGTTCTCGCTGGTCATCAACCTGAAGACCGCTAAAGCGCTAGGCCTCACTGTTCCCCCGAGCATGCTCGACCTCGCCGATGAGGTGATCGAGTAGCGCTAGCCGAGCGCGCCCGATTCACGCAGCGTGGCGATTTGCTCCGGCGCCAGGTCCAGTATTTCACATAGCACCGCGTCGGTGTCGGCGCCGAGTTCCGGTGCTGAGCCGGAGGTCCGGCCAAAGCTGGCATGCCACGGCAAGCCCGGCAGAACGCCGGTACCGAGCGGTTCCCAAAACCCGCGTTGGCGCAGATGACCGTCCCTAACGAGATCCAGCGAGGTGGCAAGCGCTGCCGCGGGGATCCCAGCGCTCAGCAATTCGGTCTCCACAGCTCGCGCAGCCCGAGGGCGCAGCCACGCGGCGAGTGCATCATCGATTGCGGCGCGCCGCTCCATGCGTTCGCGAAACCTCATGTCCACCATCGAGGATAAGACTGGGACGATGGCGCCAAGGCTGCGCCATTCCTCGTCGCTCGTGATGGCAATGCTGATCCAGTCGTCTTCTCCGCTGCACCGGTACACTCCGTGCGGAACGTAGCGGTTGGAGTGGTTGCCTTGCGGCTGGGGCGGGGCGCCGAGCTGTGTGGCCAGCAACGGTTCGGCCATCGTCCACAGCACCGCTTCGATCATCGAGAAATCGACTTGGGCCACTTCGCCAGTCCGCCGCCGATGCCAGAGCCCGGCGGCGACGATAAAGGCGAGCATCAAGCCGCACATCGGATCGAGCCAGGCAAAGCCGATGCGCGGCGCGACACCGGGATGGCGGTTGAGCCCGGCGAACCCGGCATAGCATTGCAGCAGGGTGCCGTAAGCGACGGAGTGCGCCTCGGGCCCGGTGCGGCCGAGGCCGGAGGCCGAGACGTACATCAAATCGGGATTGAGTGTCCGCAGGACTTCGGCGCCGAGCCCTAGCCGCCCCATGACGCCGGTCGCGAAGTTCTCGATAAGCACATCGGATTTGGCGGCCAGCGACCGCGCGACACCAACGGCCTCCTCGTTCTTGAGGTCGAGGACGACGCTGCGCTTGGCTTGGCCGAGCACTGTGTGCAATTCCGAGGCACGGCCCGGATCGCCGCGGCCCGTCGCCTCGACTTTGATCACCTCCGCACCCATTGCGGCGAGATAGCGTGTGGTTGTCGGGCCGGCGATGACCCAACTGAAGTCGAGCACGCGAATGCCGGACAGCGGCATCGATCCGGAGCTGCGGCGCTGGGTATGGGTAGCGCCGGTGATCCGCAGCCCGAAGGGCGGCCCGGGCGCCTGGATCGTTCGTCCATCAACGTCTAATCGCAGCCAAAGGCCGCGATGTGCGAGCTGCCCCGAATTCAACTGCTCCCCTGGCTCGCGTAATGGGAAGCTCGGCACATGCGCCGCCTGGGCCTTGTCGGCGATCGACTGCTTGCCGTATCGGCGGCTCCAGTCCGACATCAGGGCGTGGAGTGCATCCCAATTGGCGACCCGGTCGGGCTTTCTGGCGAAGCGCGGATCGGCCGCCCAATCGGGCGAGCCCATGACTTGGAGCCAAGCCGCCCACTGGCGGTCCTCGCGCGGTGAGATCGCCGCATAGCCGTCACTGGCCGGCAGAATTGTGACGGTGGCCCCGTTGCCGTCGGTCAGCCGACGGCGAGACCAGATTTTCCTACCTAGTCCGGCGCGCGCCAGCTCGGTCGCCGCCATGATTGCGAGCGCCTCTTGGATCGAGACGTCGATGACGGCGCCGGGTGCCGATGCCAGTGCAGCATGCATGCCGGCGCAGGCGGCGGCGAGCCCGCCGATAAAGGTTGATTGCTCCCCGACCGGGCGTATCGGCGGTTCCGCGAGATCATCCACCTGGCCGGTCAGCAGACGCGCCATGCCGCTGGCGAAGAACAAGGTCAGATCGGTCGCTGGGTCGTTGGCGCGCGGTCCGGTCTGTCCGAAGGGCGAGACGAAGACAAGCGGTGCCTTTGTATTGATCCGGCGTAGTCCCGCGACATCGT
>Ga0306921_10002572_pt1 | contig 18183 bp, 20 predicted proteins | sample sta12Cox44000080_FD_203760 | JGI IMG/M metagenome (GOLD analysis project Ga0306921, IMG submission 203760) | Lab enrichment of tropical soil microbial communities from Luquillo Experimental Forest, Puerto Rico - statoxic.12C.oxic.44.000.080 (v2)... | ecosystem: Environmental > Terrestrial >... | reverse complement strand
ATCTCCATTCTGGCCATCCAATGTCCTTTGCACCGGTGCAAGCACCAATCCTTGCACCCGTGCGGACATCAGGCCTCAACCGGCCATGCGGCGCCAGGCGGCCTTCCCCGGAGGCTTACGATAGTCGTGCTGCCCTTTACGAACCTCAGCGACGACCGGGACCAGCAGTATTTCGCGGACGGGATCACCGAGGATCTGACGACCGATCTGTCGCGGCTCGAAAATATGTTCGTGATCTCGTGCAATACCGCGTTCACGTACCGGAACAAGCCGGTCGACACGAAGCAGATCGGCCGTGAGCTCGGCGTGCGCTATGTGCTCGAAGGGAGCGTCAGGCGATTGGGCAACCAGCTCTGCGTCAGCACCCAGCTGATCGATGCCGCGACCGATGCACATCTCTGGGCGGAGCGTTTCGACCGGGATGCGGGCGATCTGTTTGCTCTGCAAAACGAGATCACCAGCCGGCTCGGGAACGCGCTTGGAGTCGAGCTGATCGCTGCGGAGGCCGCCCGGCCGACCGAGCATCCCGATGCGCTCGACTGTATTCTCCGGGGGCGTGCGGAATTATTGAAGCCCCGGACGCGTGACTCCCACAGGGAGGCCATTAATTTTTTCGAGCATGCATTGGCGCTCGATCCGCAATCCGTCGAGGCACAGAGCCGACTGGCGGGCGTACTAGTGACCAGCGTGCTCGCTGGGATGGCCGACTCGGCGGCCGCCGACCTCGCACGTGCAGAAGGGCTGCTCGATCGAGCCTTGGCGGCGTCGCCGCGCTTAGCGTTTGCGCATTTCGAAAAAGGCCATGTGCTACGCGCTCTGAACCGATGGGAAGAGGCCATGCTCGAGTACGAGGTTGCGCTCGCATTGGATCAGAACTCTGTGTACGCATTGACTGGTCTCGGCTGGTGCAAGCTCTACGCCGGTTCGATAGAGGAGGTGATCCCGCTCGTGGAGCAAGCCATTCGCCTCAGCCCTCGCGATCTCTGGATCGGACATTTCTACTACCTGATTGGAACCGTGTATCTGCTGCAATCGCACACCGACGAGGCGATCGTGTGGCTCGAGAAAGCGCGCAGCGCCATGCCTACCCTACCGATCCATCGGAGTCGCCTCGCTTCCGCCTACGCTCTCAGAGGCGAGACCGAACGCGCCGCCGCCGAACTCGCCGAAGCTCGCAGGCTGAGCAGCGACGATCGTTTTTCGAGCATCGCCCAGCTAAGAGCTTCTCCCAGCGCGTGGTGGGGGATGCCGAAGATCCGCGCATTGTACGAAGCCACCTATTTCGCCGGGTTGCGCAAGGCCGGCATGCCCGAGGAGTGAACGCACGCCCAGCTACCTGCGCACCTTCAGAACGTCAAAGCGGACGATGCGGTCGGCAAGGTAGATCAGGGCTCGGGCGGCCGGCGACTAGCTTAAGAGTGAAATAGCCGACGTCGCGCGGAGACGCGGAGCACGCTCGCGCAACACGGTGCCGACGTGTTGAAGATCACCACGGCTCACATCGCCGCGCGCGATGATCAGGAATACGATACCGGCCATGGCAAATTGTCGGCGCGGCTCGATTTGCGCCAGCCGCAGGAGCTCGACGCGCTGAAGGGCCTGGTGCGCCAGGGTGACGTGTTCTCACAAGGATATCGGCCGGGAACGCTCGGCAACCGCGGCCTCTCGCCCGAGGAGCTTTCGAAGCTCCGACCCGGCCTGGTCTATGTCTCGCTATGCGCCTTCAGTCATAAGGGGCCGTGGGCGTCGCGCCGCGGCTTTGACACCGTGGTGCAGAACGTCAGCGGCATCACCACGCGCCAGGGCGAGCTATTTCCGGGTGCGGAGCCCGGCCCGCAATTCTATCCGGTCTCGGCGATCGATTACCTGACCGGCTATCTGATGGCGTTCGGCGCGATGGTGGCCTTGGCGCGGCGCGCCAAAGAAGACGGCAGCTGGCTCGTGCGCATCTCGTTGGCGCAGACCGGCCGCTGGCTGGTCGATCGCGGCGAGGTACCCACGGCAGCGCTGAAGGACGTGCCGAAAGAGTAAGCCGACATCGACCGCTGGTCGATCGACAGCGAGGCGCCGGCGGGGCGGCTGCGTCATCTCGGGCCGACCGTGCGCCTCTCCGAGACGCCGCCCTATTGGGCCCGCCCCTCGGTGCCGCTCGGCTACAACGAGCCCGTCTGGCCTGCCCGCGCGGCGTGACGCCGGTCACCCCGAACCGCAGCTCCTCGGGGGCTTACTGCGCGCAGCGCTGGGTTTTTTAAAGTTGACAGTCTCCGCGAGGCTGCCTACCAGGACGCGAGGTGCATATCTCAACCCCTATTTCTTGGGTGAATATGCGGTTGCCGTCATAAACACGCGCTCGGGAGGCTTGGCGAGAATTTTGCCGTCGGCCTCGCTCTCGTCGCGCGCCTTGATCCAGTCTGGGTCGGCCTGGAATTCCTTCCAATTCTTGTCGGCTGCTTCCCGGCTTTCATGCGAGATGACATAGATTAGTGTGTTATCTTTCAGCGGTTCGTCAGTTGGCACCCAATATATCTCACTCTTCATCCCATGCTTCTCAAATAGTTGTATCGTGTGCTCGGCAAACCGCTTGTTCAGCGCCGGTAGTCGGCCCGGCAATGTCGTGTAGGTCCGCAGTTCATAGAGCATTTTGCCCCTGCCCAACTGAAACCCCCGCTGAAAATCCGATCAGGCCCATCGCCATAAGCACCATGGCACCCAATGCGATCCGGTACCGTTTCATAGTGAAACCTCCCTGCTCTTGAACCGGCCTAGGCCGACATTCGCGGACGTCGGGGCCGACGAGTGCCATCGTCTGGTTTTCGGCCGTTTATAGCAACAAGGTTCGCACGCGAGATGGCGCAAGCCGAAGATCTTGTTCGGCTCAGTGCGACCAGCGATCCCGGTCAGCCCCTCGCTTCGGCTGCCTCACTCGCTCCGCACGCGCCGGCTGATGTCGATCGCCGGCTTGCTGTGGCGGAGTTTCGTCCCATATATCAATATCGCAATAAAATGATTCGCAATGGTCTCGCTCGAACCCATGAAATCGATGCCCGGGTGCCTCCCCTGTTGTCACCCTGATAGACCGATTCGCCCCCCTGCAGGGCGAAGTCAGACCCCCTGTTCGTTCGAACCATAAATCGGTTTTTAAGTGTCTGATCCAGATGGATTTATCGACGAAAACCCAGACAAATTTCAGTGCCGAATCGATTATTCAGCCTGTTTTCCGGCTTTTACAGGGGTCGGGGATTTTCGGCAGACCCCCCGTGAGGGTAGTTCGCCGTGCCTCGGCCGGCCGCACGACCGGCGCTACCGCCGATGTGCCCGGGCCGCCACGAGGAGGAACGGCGGGCGTTGGCGCTCATCGGCCCAGTTCGGCTGGGCTGCAATTTGCTCTTCGGTCGGACCCCATTCCTCGACATGGGAGATCGCGAAGCCAAGCCGAATGAGCATGTTGATGTAGGTCGCGAGGGTCCGATGCTGCTTGATGACACCTTTGGCGAGCCAATCGGTTGAACGTGGGCCTTCATCCAAATAGCCGTCGACGGGCCAAGTGTTGCGACCCGGCGCAATGAGCGACCAATTCGGCTTGGAAGGGGCGGTGAAAATCGGGTGCTCCACGGAAAACACCAAAGCCCCACCGGGGACGAGCGACCGGTAAACTTGCGACATCAGCCCGCTCAGGTTCTCCACGTAGTGCAGGGCTAGCGAGCTGTAGACCACGTCGAACGACCCCGCGGGCAGCTCGAGCTGCTCCATGTCGGCCATGGTATAAGTGATCGAAGGGTCAACGGTGGCGGCTCTGCCGCGCGCCAGCATCTTCTCGGAGACATCGATGCCCAAAACGTGAGCCGCACCCTGCTGGCGCGCCCACCGGCAGAACCAACCGAAACCGCAGCCGAGATCGAGGACTTTCAGCCCCGACAAATTCGGAAGAAGAGCACGCAGCGCCGGCCACTCCGGAGCACCATCCAAGCCCTCGACCGAGCGACGCAGCCGGCTGTATCCGGCGAAGAATTCCTCGTCGTCATAGATGTTCTGCGTCATTGCTCATATTCCTCGGATCGCGACGCTCGCAGGCGACCCGGGCAAATGTGGCAAAGATCCGGACACCGGCATTGAGGGTGCCGCGGAGGGTGCCGGCGACCTTCGAATTGCCCGCGCGGCGGCGGCCGTGCGGTACCGGAAGCTCGAGGGTCCGCAATCCAGCTCGGGCCGCCCGCATCTGCATCTCGAGGTTCCAGCCATAGGTCATCTCGCGCATGCCGAGTCGCACCAGCGCATCGGCGCGGATCGCCCGGAAAGCGCACATGTCGGTGTATCGGGTCCCATAGAGGAGGCCGACGGCGGCGCCAATGATGTAGCCGGCGAGCGCCTGGTGGGCTCCCATGCTTCCCTTTTCGCGCTCGCCGCGAGTGCGTGAGCCGATCACGAAGTCGAATTTGCCATCCAGGATCGGCTGCACCAGGCTCGGGATCACCTCCGGCCGATCGCTGCCGTCACCATCGAGAAAGACCAGGATCTCGGCCCGATTTTCGACCGCCGCGGCGGCACCCCTGGCGCAGGCGCGGCCGTAGCCGCGCTCGCTTTCGACGAGGACCCTGGCGCCCGCGGCGCTGGCTACGGCAACCGTGCGGTCGTGGCTGCCGCCATCCACGACGATGACCTCGTCGACCCACTCGCGCGGTATTGCCGCAACGACCGGGCCAATTGCGCCCTCCTCGCCGAGCACCGGGATAATTGCGGCGATGCAGGGCCGCTTCACAGGCTCCAGCGCACCCCGCACGACGCGCAGGCTCCGGGGGGCATGGCGCTCAACAATGCGCGACGGAAGTCGCGGTAGCGCGGTCCATTCCAGATCTGCCGCAAGCTCTGCTGCGTCGCATCGCCCAATGTGAACCCGTCATATCCGCGCATCGAAAAAGGCGCGATGCAGCACGGGATCGCTCTTCCATGGGCGGTGAAATACATCAATGTCCAAGGCCGCCGGCAGAGCGACCACGGCTGGTCCTCGGTCGAGCGTTCGAGACTCGTGCTGGGCTCGGTGGCGCCCGAGGCGTTGAAGGAGACCCCGAGCGTCTCGGCGAGGCGCGCCGCCTCTGCCAGCCGCTTCGGTTCGTGGCCCTCGAGCTTTTCGAACAGCGCCGACCGGGCGCGTGCCAGCCCCTGCCCTTGCGGCATGAAGACGAGACGCTGCAGATGGATTTCGGCGACGCCGATCTGATGCGCCAGACGGACGAAAGCCGGAAGCTGATCGATCGTTTCCTTAAGCCCGGTGAGCCACAGCGACACCAACGGCCGAGCCAGCCCTTCGGCGCGCTGCAAAGCGGTAAAGGCCCGCACATTGCGGACGATCCTGGTAAACATGTCCTTGCCGCGCACCGCGAGGAAGGCGCGCGGCTCGGCGGCGTCGAGCGACACGCGCAATTCGTCGAGGCCGGCAGCGATTAATTCCCTGCCCTTGCGCTCGGTCAGCAAGGTGCCATTGGTGTTGAACAAGACGTAGGCACCGCGCTCTTTCAGATAGCCGATCATGCGGGGCAGCGCCTTGACCATCATCGGCTCGCCGACGCCGTGCAATACGACCCGAGCAATCCGCGGAACCTGGTCGACGATGCGGGTAAAGAGCTCCCAACTCATGTCAGCCGGCGGCTCGAGATCCTCAAAGGTGCGCGGGCAAGTCTCGCACAACAGATTGCAGCGATTGGTGGTCTCGAGATAGAGGCAGACCGGCTCCTGCTCCGCGATCGGCCCGCGCTCGTCGCCGACGGCTTCGAAGTAGCGGCGCGGATCGGGGTTAGCTCGAGCGTCGGCTGCCATGTTGTTCTCCACACCTCGTGGCACAAACGGATCTCCGGGCGATGTCGACTTCGTCCAATATGACAAAGCGGCCGTAGGTCGTGAACCCCCACCCCAAAGGGGATGTACCCGGTCTCCAATTGAGACAGGACAATCAGGAGGCACCGCGCCTTCGGGCGGCGGCCATTTCGGCCCTCAAGCCGGCCAGATCGGCTCACACCGCGATATGAGCGGCGAAGAAACTCTCGACGGCGCGCGCGAGACCGCGAGCGAGCTTCTGCTGATAGATGCGCCGCTGCAGCAGGCGCTCCTCGGCAGGATTGGACAGGCAGCCAATTTCGATAAGCGCTGAGGGAACGTCCTGAGCGGTCAGTACGGCGAAATCGGCGGAGCGCTGCGGGCGGTCGAGCAGCGCTACCTCGCGCCCGAGTTCGACCACGATCTTGTTGGCGAGCAGGACGGACAGATTGCTGGTCTGGCGCCGCGTCAGGTCCAACAGGATATTTCCGACATCTCGCGGCTGCCGCGACAGATTAACGCCGCCGACCAGATCGGCCCGATTCTCGCTGACCGCGAGCGCGGCGGCTTCCCGGTCCGACGCCTGCGACGACTGCGTGAACACTGACAATCCGCGCAATTCCGTGTCGGGCAGCGCATCGGCGTGGATCGACAACAACAAATCCGCTTTCCATGCGCGGGCGCGTGCTACTCGCTCCCGCAACGGAAGAAATTCGTCGGTGCTTCGGGTCAGCACGACTCGGTAGTTGCGCCGCGCCGCGAGCTCGCGCGCGAACTCCGACGCCGTCGCCAGGACAATGTCTTTTTCATGGATGCCGTTCGGGCTGATCGCTCCGGGGTCGACTCCGCCGTGGCCGGGATCGATGACGACCGTCGGAACGCGTCGCACCGGCGTTCCCCTTCCCGCCGGCTGGGCCGATGCCGACTCAGGTCGCCACCCGGCGACAGCACAAAAAGCAAGGCCGCGCAGCACCAACCGCCGCCCGCAACTCCTGTCCCGCATGCCCCACCCCCGTGGCCGCCCTCGTCGCCAAACGGGAACCGCGATTCAATCAGCTATCTTACCGGAAAACCGCCCGTGCTGTAGATTCCGAAGTAGGGATTACTCGCGGCCGCGACGATCGTCGTTCAGGCGCCGCAGCGGCAAGGGTTGGGGAAGTCGCTCATGCACAAAAAGCCGGCGCAAACCGTTCGCGATAACGCGAGCAGCGCCGCGAATCGGTCGCCCGATCGCAAGGTGAAGGATTTCGACGGCGACGGTCTTGCCCGGCGCGCGCCGCAGGCTCGTCATACCTGATCGCCGGAAATCGGCAACCCAGACATCGACCTGGCGCTCCGACACACCGAACGCGGCCGCGGCTTCGGCGCTGCTCCATTCATCCACGAGAACGCGTTGGACGACGAGCGCTCGCCGTGCGACCGTCATTGTGCGATGCGGTGCATAAGGAGGATTGTTCATGCGCCGTTAACGCGCGTAGCCGCTGAATAATTCCAGGGAGATCAGCCGGCGACGTCAATGACGGTCCGCCCGCGCACTTCGCCCTTCAAGATCTGCGGCGCCAACTCCGGCAAGGCGGAAAGCGGGAGGATTTGGGTCATTCGTTCGAGCCGGTCGAGCGGCAGGTCGCGCCCCAGACGCTGCCAAGACGCGATCCGCTCGTCGCGCGGGCACATCACCGAGTCGATCCCCAAGAGGCTCACTCCACGCAACAGGAATGGGATCACCGTCGCCGGCAGCTCGCTGCCGCCGGCAAGCCCGCAAGCGGCCACACTCGCATGGTATTTCAGCTGGGTCAGGATCGTACCCAAGGTAGTGCCGCCGACCGCATCGACCGCGCCGGCCCAACGTTCGGCGTCGAGTGGTCGGGACGGCTTTGACGCGAGCGTCGTGCGGTCGATCAGCTCGGCAGCGCCGAGCTCGGTCAAATAGCTGCGCAGCGCCGGCCGGCCGGTCGAAGCGACAACTCGGTGCCCGAGCCGCGACAAGAGCGAGACCGCGACACTGCCGACGCCGCCCGCGGAACCGGTGACGAGGACATCGCCCGCGCCCGAACGCAGCCCATGGCGCTCGAGGGCCATGACCGCGAGCATCGCGGTAAATCCGGCGGTGCCGATCGCCATCGCCTGGCGGGCACTCAGCCCATCCGGCCGGCGCACCAGAAAGGAAGCCTTGACCCGCGCCTTCTCGGCATAGCCGCCCTATTGCGCCTCGCCGACCCGCCAGCCGGTCAGGATGACCGGGTCGCCCGGCGCGAACTCGGGCGATTCCGACCTTGCGACAGTCCCGGCGAAATCGATGCCGGGTATGTGCGGGTAGGTGCGCACTAGCCGCCCGAGGCCTTGCAGGATGAGCCCGTCCTTGTAGTTCAGAGTCGAGCATTCGACTGCGACGGTCACCTCGCCCGGCGGCAGAAGAGCCTCATCTACCGTCTCAATCCGAGGAACTACCTTCCGCCTTCCTCATGCAGCACAAGTGCGCGGAACGCGGCCATGCTCAGGCGCGCAGCGGCTCGAGAATGCTGACGAAATTCGCGACCGCAGCACCGCCCATATTCATCACCCCGGCGAGCGAGGCGCCCGGCACTTGGATACCGCCCGCCTTGCCGGTCACCTGCATCGCCGCCAATACGTGCATCGACACCCCGGTCGCTCCGATCGGGTGCCCCTTCGATTTGAGCCCGCCCGACGGATTGACCGGCAATTTGCCGTCCTTCTCGGTCCAGCCTTCGAGGATCGCGCGCGCGCCCTCGCCCTTCGGGGTCAACCCCATGGCCTCGTATTCGATCAGCTCGGCGATCGTGAAGCAGTCGTGGGTCTCGACCAGATCGAGATCGTCGAGCCTGAGCCGGGCGTGGGCCAGCGCCCGCTGCCAGGCGAGTGCGGGCCCTTCGAAGGCGACGACGTCGCGCAGGCTCATCGGCAGGAAGTCGTTGACCTGCTCGGCGGCGCGGAAGATCACCGCTCTTTTGAGACTCAACGCCGTCGCCGTATCCGCGAGCACGACCGCAGCGGCGCCGTCCGACACCAGCGAGCAGTCGGTGCGCTTTAGCGGCCCGGCGACTATTGGGTTCTTGTCCGAGACGGTCCGGCAGAATTCGTAGCCCAGATCCTTCTGCATTTGGGCCAGCGGGTTGGCCACACCATTCTTGTGGTTCTTCGCGGCGATCCGTGCGAGCGCGTCGGATTGGTCGCCGTAGCGCTGAAAATAGCTCTGCGCGATTTTGCCGAAGATGCCGGCGAAGCCACCCTCGATCGCGTCTTCTTCCTTGCGATAGCTGGCGCCGAGCAGGATGTCGCCGACTTGCGCTCCGGAGACTTCGGTCATCTTTTCGACACCGACGACGAGCGCGAGCCGCGCCTTGCCGGCGGCGATCGCGTTGAGGCCCTGATGGATCGCCGCCGAGCCGGTGGCACACGCGTTTTCGACGCGCGTTGCCGGCTTGAAGCGAAAACCGGGATCGGCCTGAAAGACCAAGGAGGCGGGGAATTCCTGGCGGACAAAGCCGCCGTTCATCGTGCCGAGATAGACGGTGTCGATATCGGCGGCCGAGACGCCGGCATCGGCCAAGGCAGTCTGCGTCACCTCGACGATCAGCGACTCGATGTCCCTGCCCTCGTGCTTGCCAAATTTGCTGTGCGCCCAACCGACGATGCAACCAGTCATGCCGCCCTCCGCAATGCCGCTCGCGGACCATAGCAACGCCGCGCGCGGGGCTCTATCCTGATATGGGGTGCCCCGCGAGAGAGCGATATGGCGATCAATGTCGACACGATCACGTTGCGCCGGCCGGACGATTGGCACGTCCATTTGCGCGACGGAGCGATGCTTGCCGCGGTCATCCCCTTCACCGCACGGCATTTCGCCCGCGCGATCGTGATGCCAAACCTGGTGCCGCCGGTGACTGACGTCGCGGCGGCGCACGCCTACCGCGACCGCATCCTGGCCGTGCTCCCTGCGGGTGCCGCATTCACGCCGCTAATGACCTGCTATTTGACCGACGCGACCGATCCGCAAGAAGTCGCGCGGGGCTGGGAGGAAGGAGCGTTTGCCGCGGTCAAGCTGTACCCGGCGCACGCAACGACGAACTCGGCCTTCGGCGTTACCGATTACCATCGGATCTCGTCGGTGCTGGAGCGGATGGCCGAGCTCGGCATGCCGCTCCTGATCCATGGCGAAGTGACCGACCCCGATGTCGACGTGTTCGACCGCGAGGCGATGTTCATCGACCGCGTGCTCGACCCGTTGAGGCGCCGGCTCCCCGAATTGCGCATCGTGCTGGAGCACATCACGACCGAGGAAGCGGTCGCCTACGTCGAGGCGAGCAACACAAATCTCGCGGCGACGATCACCGCCCATCATCTAGTGATTGACCGGAATGCCATCTTCGCCGGCGGGATCCGGCCACATCTCTTTTGTCTGCCGATCGCCAAACGCGCGAAGCATCGGCGGGCATTACGTCTGGCCGCGACGTCGGGCAATCCCCGGTTCTTTCTCGGCACCGACAGCGCGCCTCATCCCGTCGCGGCCAAGGAAACCGCCTGCGGTTGCGCCGGGATCTTCACGGCGCCTTGCGCGCTCGAAACTTACGCCGAAGTCTTCGAAGAAGAAGCGGCCCTCGACCGCCTGGAAGCCTTCGCCGCGCTCAACGGCCCGGCTTTCTACGGCCGTCCCGCCAATGCGGCCGGGATCACACTCAGGCGAGAGCCTCGACCGATACCGGAGCGCATCGGCGAGGGCGAGAACACACTCGTCCCGTTTCGCGGCGGCGAGACATTGCGCTGGCGGCTTGTCGGGTGAGGCGCCTTGGAGCAGGAGCGACAGATGAGGACAGGGGCGGAGTACCGGGCAGCCTTGCGCGACGGGAGGCGAGTCTGGGTCTTGGGGGAAGGTCTCGTCGAGGATGTGACATCGCATCCCGCGACCCGGGCGATGGTCGACGAATACGTCGCCTGGTACGATCTCCTTCGCGACCCGGCACGGCGCGACGTCGCGCTGCGGCCGCACGATGCGACGCCCTGGGCCTATGTTGCGCCGCGGAGTGCGGACGATCTCAGCGGCATGGGGCGGTTCTTTTCGGCGACAACGTTTCTAAGTGCCGGCAACATCACTCATACGCCATGCTACGGCCATCTGATCGCCCTCGGTCTGCTCTGCTCGCTGCAGGAGCTCAACGTCTCACCGGAGCAGATCGCCGAAGCCGCACACTATCGCGAGATGATCGCCGACAGCGGGCGATTTCTGACCTTCTGCGGTGGCGCTCCTAATATCGGCACCCGCATGCGTGAGGATCCGCAAGCGCGGGTCGCGCTGAAGATCGTCAAAGAGACTGACGCCGGCATTGTCATTAGCGGCAAGATCGGCATGCACACCAGCCCGGCCTATGCCGAGGATCTTTATGTCGGCGGTCTCACCGGCCTCGACATCGGCGAGCATCGCGCCACTTTTATCGTTCCGATCAATGCACCCGGTGTCACCACCGTCTGCCGCAAGATCGCGGTGCGCGATGCCAATCCCTTCGTCGCACCGCTCAGCAGCCGCTACGACGAGCTCGACGGCCAGATGTGGCTCGACCACGTGTTCATCCCATTCGAACGCGTCTTCCTGTTGGGTCCGTCCCCCGAACCGGTGGTGCGTTGGCTGATCTGGCATCACCTCTACGGCTGGCTATCGAAGGCGGAATTCACCCTCGGACTTGCGCTAGCCCTGACCCACGCGATGGGGCTCGTAAAAAACGAAGCAACGGTCGAGTACTTGGTCGATCTGGCGATCGAGGTGCAGACGGTGCGCAGTTGTTTGACCGCCACCGAGCGCGACCCGCAATTCACGCAGGAAGGCTATTGCGTGCCCAATCACAGCCACCTCTCGGTGGGTGGCATTGCCATATTGAAGGCGCGCCAGCGCATGGCCGAGATCCTACGCACTCTGCCCGGCTCCTCGCTCGTCGTCGCACCGTCCGACCGCGACCTCGGTGCACCAGAGATCGCGGCCGGGCTCGAGGAATCGTTCGGCGGCGGCGGGTACACCGCACTGCAGCGCTCGGCTTTGTTGCAAATGGCCTGGGACCATGTCTCGTCGGCGCTCGACGGCCGCGAATCGGCCTTTGAGCTGCATGCCAGCGGCGGCATCCCCGCTTGGCGCGGCCGGCTGCGCCGCAGCTTCGATCGGTACAACGAACTCGCCAACGCAGTGCTCCGCCAGCTCGACTTGCCGATGCCGGAAATCGACCTCAGCATTATTCGTGAGGTACCCTGGGCGCCCCGCCGGCCAGTAACGCCGCCGGCGTCATTGTAGATAAGCTTGCGGCACACAGACGTGGTATTGGCTGTCCGCTACGGGCAGCACCGCGACATCGACCGAATAACAGGCGGCAAGCGTCTCGGCGGTAACGACCTCGGCGGGGGGGCCAATCCGCAGCAATTCGCCGCCTGACAGCACCGCAACCCGGTCGGCGCAAGCGAATGCCTGCTCCGGGTGATGGGTCGACAGCATTACGCTCAGGGCACGGGTCTCGGCGAGACTGCGAATGGCGTCGAGAACCCGCACTTGGTTGCCAAAATCGAGGCTCGCCGTCGGTTCGTCGAGCACCAGGATTCGCGGTTCCTGCGCCAGGGCGCGGGCGACCAAGGCGAGCTGCCGTTCGCCGCCGCTGACCCGTACCCATTCGCGCGCCGCGAGGTGGCCGATGCCGAGGGTGGCAATCGCCTCGTCCGCCGCTTCACGATCGGCAGCCGACGGCGCGGCAAACGGTCCGCGATGTGCGGTGCGTCCCATCAGCACCAGCTCGGCGACCGTAAACGGAAATGTCCCGCCGCCATTCTGCGGCACGTACCCGAATGTCAGGGCTCGCCGGCGCGGGCTCCATCCGGCGATCGGCTCGCCATCGACCCTTAAGGCGCCGGCGCGTGGCGACAGCAGGCCGAGGATCGTCTTGAACAAGGTCGATTTGCCCTCGCCGTTGCGCCCGAGCACGCACAGGACTTCGCCGGCACCGACGGTGAAGCTGATACTGTGCCCAACGATATGCCCGGGATAGCCGTAGCTCAGATCCTCGACGGCTAGCCGGGGCGCACTCACGACCACGCCGTGCGTCGGCCGACGGCCAAGAGCCACAAGAACACCGGTGTGCCGAGGGCCGCGGTCAGGACGCCGAGCGGCAGTTCCACGGTGCCCAGAGTGCGCGCCACCGTATCGACGGCGAGCAGGTAGCCGGCGCCGTAGAGGACGCTGACAGGCAAAAGCCGCGTGAACGCCGGCCCTACCGTCAGCCGCGCGAGATGCGGTACGACGAGCCCGACCCAGCCGATGATCCCGCTCGCCGCGACCGCGGCCGAGGTCATCAAGGTCGCCGCAGCAATCACGACGATGCGCAGCTTACGAGTGTCGACGCCGAGGGCGGTCGCCTCCTCGTCGCCCAAGGTCATCACGTCGATGCGCCAGCGCAGCAGAGCCAGCGGCACCAATCCGATCGCCACCGCCGGCAACAAGCTCGTCAGATCGCCGGGGTTGGTCGCCGCCAGGCTGCCGAGCAGCCAGAAAGTGATGGCCGGCAGCTGATTGTAGGGATCGGCGAGATACTTGAGCAGCCCGACACCGGCACCGAACAGCGCACCGATGACGACGCCGGCGAGAACCAGCACCAACACCGCGTCGCGGCCGCGGATCGCCGTGGCGATGCCATAGACGATGACAACCGCCGCCAGTCCGCCGGCAAAAGATGCGGCTTCTATCGCGAGCACCGGTAACGACAGGAAGATCCCCACCACCGCGCCGAAAGCAGCACCCGCGGAGACGCCGAGGATGTCGGGTGAAACCAGCGGGTTGCGGAACAACGACTGGTAGGCCGCTCCCGAGGCCGCGAGTGCTGCGCCGACGGCGGTCGCCGCGAATACCCGGGGCAGGCGAATTTGCAGAATGACTGTTTCGGTCGGCGGCGACAGCGGCGAGGCAGCTCCGGTGGCCTTGGCCACCAGGAACGCGAAGAGGTCTCCTGCTGAGAGCTGGTAAGGTCCGAGGGCGACGGCAACAACGACTATCAGCAGAAGGGCCAGAGCGGCGCCGGTGACGATCGCGCGGTAGCCGAAAGCCGACGAAGGCTCACGCCGGCGGATCGGCGAAAAGACCGTCGAGCTGCGCGTCACTCGGCTCTTGCTGGTAGAAGAGGGCATAAAAGCGGCGGGCCTCGGCCCGAATGTCCTGTGGGAATGAGGCAGGATAGAGCAGCTTGCCGAGCCATAGCAGCCCGATCAACCGATTGGCCGCCGGTGGATTGTCGAGCCAGGAGAACGGCAGATCCGGCACGAAGTGGATCTGCCCGGCCTGGACTGCCTTGACGTCGCGCCACACCGGATCGTTGCGGATCGTTGCGTGAAAGCGCCGATCGACGGTCAAGATCACGTCGGGCTGCCACGCGAGGATCCGTTCCGCCGAGACGTCGACGATCGTCCGCGGTGCGGTATCCCTGCCCGCGACGTTGCGGGCGCCGACAAGGTCGACGACCTCGCTGCCGATCGAACCGGCGACCGCCGTCTCGAGACCTTTCGGTCCGCGCGCGACGTAAACGCTCGGACGCGTCGCCAGCGGGATCTTCGCCGTTTCTTTTTGGACAGCGGCAACCACGCCTTCCGCATAATGGGCGAGCGTTTCCGCGCGCTCCGGAACCCCGAGCAGGACACCGACAGTGCGCAACGTCGCGGCGGTTTCGGCGAGCCGGCCGCCGATCAGTACCGCGGGGATGTGGGTCTGCTCCTGCACTCGATCGGCGAGCGACATATATGTCGCGCTGGTATCGCCAACATCGAGCACCAGATCGGGCATCAGGCGCACGACGTTTTCGAGATTGACGGTATTGCCACGGCCGGTAAGCCGGCCGATTTCGGGGAGGTCGGCATACCGCGTGGGCAGAAACGGCCGCGCCTCCGGACTGGGCGCCCGGGTCCATCCCAGCATCTTCTCGGGGGCCACCACATAAAGGGCAACAGAGGCCGGCGGCCCAGCCGGAAAGACCCGGCGCACCTCGTCGGGGATATCGATCCGACGCTCGGCGGAATCGGTGAAGGACTTCGCCTCGGCGAGCAGCGGCGCAAAGGCCAGGCCGGCGATCGAGCCTGCGCCAAGACCGAATAGGTCGCGTCGCCTCACTTGGCGACCATCACATCCGACGCCTTGATCACCGCGAACGCGTCATCGCCGACTTTAAGCGCGAGATCGTCGACGGCCTCGTTGGTAATCGACGAGGTGACGATCACTCCGCCGCCGATGTCGATACGGACATGCGCCGTTGTCTGACCCTTGATAACCCCGACGATCTTGCCCTTGAGCTGGTTGCGGGCGCTGAGTTTCATGAGATTCTCCTTGCTGTGGCCGCACGTTCTATCCTACCGGATATCGCGTTTGCCAGCCCGGCGGGTTTATGCCGCAGCCCAATCCTGCTAGGCTCAACGCTGGAACCAGAAGCAGAGCAATGATGCACAACACGAGCGGTTCGATCCTCGACGAGACGATCGCAACAATCGGCACCATTCTCGGCTCGGAGCTTGACGAGATCACGGTCGACAGAGCGGTGGTCGGGATTTTTTTTACCGGTGTGAAGCTCAGCAACGGGGCGGCAGGCACTAGTGCTACGCCGATCAAATCGATCCCCGAGGCGGTGTGCTGTCCGAGCTCGGCGATGGCGATGCCGTTTCCCGGGAAGCTCGCCGGTCGGCGCGCGGGCGATCTGGCACGCGAGGCGCTCTCCGGCCACGGGATCCGCCGCACCGTCGGGATTGCCACCGTCAATGCCCTCGCCGACTGCTGTTGGCGGCGCCGGCCGCATCCGGTCGTCGAGCTGCGTCACGGCGTCGACGCCTTCGATGAGACCGATATTCGCCATGGCGACAAGGTCGTGGTGGTCGGCGCCTTCGTCCCCTTCCTGAAGGAGCTGAAGCGCCGCGGTCAAGCCTTCCTGGTGCTCGAACAGGACGCCGCCACGTTGAAGGCAGACGAGCTGCCGTTTTTCCGCCCGGCCGATCAGGCGGCCGAAATCCTGCCGGACGCCGATGTCGTGCTGATTACCGGGTCAACCCTGGTCAACAATACGCTCGAGCACCTGCTGGCGCTGACCCGGCCCGATGCCCGCGTTACGGTCGTCGGACCGACCGTCGGGATGCTGCCCGATGCCTTTCTCGCCCACGGTGCCGATGTTCTGGGCTGCGTCAGGATAACCGCACCCGACCCGTTCCTCGATCTACTGGCCGAGGGTGGATCGGGCTACCACTTCTTCGGCCGCTCCGCGCAGAAACTGGTCCTCGTCCGCCGGCCCGCGCGGCTCGATACCAGAGCCGCATAGCACCGTCCGGTGGCGACGGCCGCCCTTTGGGCCGGCCCTTTTCTGGTATAAGGTCCCGACGACGGGGAACTGAACGACAGCGACCGCCGCGCTGCTCAGCATGGGGGCTCTCGCACCTGTGAAGTGAACTTTTCACCGACTAGATTACCTCTCCGGATGAGCTTCCAGGAGGCGACTCATGCCGCAAGCACAACCTTTTTTCCGCCCAGCGTTGATCCTTGCGACGGTGCTGCTTGGCGCGGGTCTCGTGCTACGGGGATTGCCGTCGGCGGCCGAGAGCGCGCGTTCGATCCCGGCGCCGGTGCTCGACGAACCGTCGGACCCGTAGGCGACATCCGAGGTCGCGATCCTCGCCGGCGGCTGCTTCTGGGGTGTCCAAGGTGTGTTTCAGCATGTCGACGGCGTCACCAGCGCCGTTTCCGGTTATGCCGGCGGCGCTGCGAATACGGCGCATTACGAGATGGTAGGCACCAACACGACCGGCCACGCGGAATCGGTCCAGGTCACCTTCGATCCCCGCCGCATCAGCTACGGCCATATCCTGCAGATCTATTTTTCGGTCGCCCATGATCCGACCGAACTCAACCGCCAGGGCCCGGATGTCGGGACTCAATATCGCTCGGCAATTTTCCCGGCAAATCCGGAGCAGGCGCACATTGCCGAGGCCTATATCGGCCAGCTCAACCAGGGAAATACGTTTACCGCTTCGATCGTCACCAAGGTCGAGCCCGGCCGGAGTTTCTACCCGGCCGAGGACTACCACCAAGACTTCCTGACGCGTAATCCGACCTATCCATACATTGTCGCCAACGATTTGCCGAAGATCGAGGCCCTGAAGCGCCTGTTTCCCAAGCTCTATCGCGCGACACCGGTGCTGGTCGCCGCGGCAGCGCCGCGGAGCTGACCGCTCCGGAACTGCTTGGACGTTATTCGCTGGCTCCGCGTTCCGGCTTCAAGTCGATAAGCGGCGTGCCGTCGAGGCAGTCGAGCCCCCGCACCCGCAGAGTCGCGCCATCGATTGCCACTAGCTCGACGATAGAGGAGGCGATCGGGTTCGGCCGCACCGGCGAGCGCAGGGCAAAGGTTCCGGTGGTCTGCATGGTGCTGAATGGCGTCTGCAACACCAGATCGCGCCGCGCGCCGTGCATCCAATATAGGACCTGAACGCGCCGATGACCGGTGAGACCAGTCAATGCCGTCCGCCAGCGCTCGTCGACGATGATCGAACAGATTGGTCCGTCGCGGCTGCCGCGCTTCGGGCATTCCTGACGGGTGTGCCAGGGGGTACGGATCGTGCCAATGAAATAAAGACCAGCGTCGCTCTGCACCGGTAACGCGACGGCCACCTCACCCTGACGGAGCTCGCTGTCGGCGTCAGACGATTCTTCGGTCATGCCGCAACGATGACAGGAAAGGTCACGTCCCGTCCAGAGGCGCGGCTCTGGCCGCGGTTGACAGGGTAGTCCTCAGTTCGTCAACCTCCGGGGAAGTTGTTTGGAAGGACCGTGGATCATGCCGGTTATCAATCGGGTTGCCGAGTTTCATGCCGAGATGACGCAGTGGCGTCACCAAATCCACGCGCATCCCGAGACCGCGTTCGAAGAGCATAAGACGGCGGAACTGGTCGCCGGGCTCCTGGAATCTTTTGGCATTTCTGTCGATCGCGGTGTCGCCCGGACCGGCGTGATCGGCACGCTCAAGGGCTCGTCGCCGGGCGATCGTGCGATCGCGCTGCGCGCCGATATGGACGCGTTGCATATCGAAGAACAAAACGACGTCCCTCATGCCTCCCGCCATCGCGGACGCATGCACGCCTGTGGTCACGACGGCCATACCTCTATGCTCCTCGGCGCGGCAAAGCACCTCGCAGAGACCCGCAATTTCGCCGGCACGATCCATTTCATCTTTCAGCCCGCCGAAGAGAATGAGGGCGGCGCCCGGCTGATGGTCCAAGAAGGAGTGCTGGAGCGCTATCCGGTCGAAGCGGTCTATGGCATGCACAATTGGCCGGAGGTGCCGGTCGGTCAGTTTGCGGTCCGGCCAGGAC
>Ga0306921_10002569_pt1 | contig 18186 bp, 14 predicted proteins | sample sta12Cox44000080_FD_203760 | JGI IMG/M metagenome (GOLD analysis project Ga0306921, IMG submission 203760) | Lab enrichment of tropical soil microbial communities from Luquillo Experimental Forest, Puerto Rico - statoxic.12C.oxic.44.000.080 (v2)... | ecosystem: Environmental > Terrestrial >... | reverse complement strand
ACACCGTGCTGCAGTCGCTCCTCAATCTGCGCGTCTTGGCGCTGGCAGTAATCTACCTGGGGATCGGCACCGCGAGCCTCGGCCTCGTCCTCTTCCTGCCATTGATGATCAAGCAGCTTGGCCTGTCGAACCTGATGACCGGCGGCACCATCGGCATGGTCATTTGCGGCTACATCACCGATCGAATGCATGAACGCCGCTGGAACCTGTTCTTCACCTGCCTCGCCGCTGCGGTCGGCCTCCTCGCGGCCGCGCTACTCAGCGGCAGCTTCTGGGCGCTCGCTGGCTTGTCGGTGGCGACCATCGGCTTCTACGGCATGAAGACGTCGTTCTGGCCGCTGCCTTCCAACTTCTTCAGCGGAACGGCCGCCGCCGCCGCCATCGCCGCGATCAATTCGCTGGGCAACCTCGGCGGCCTGATCGGGCCCAACCTGGTTGGCTGGCTCAAGGACCGTACAGGCAGCTTCGAGGCAGGATTATACGCGATGGCCGGCTGCGCGCTGATCTCGGCGATCGTGACTCTCATTGCGGTTCGAGCACCGCGCAGGCGGATCGAGCCCACGAGTCTGGGCGTGGCGGCAGCGTGACTAGCCACGTCCGATGAGGGCGATCGAGTGAGCGGCCCCCTACCCCGAGCTGTTCGGCGTCGCCGACAACAATGGCTACGGGCTCAAAGTGTTCGCTTTCCTTCGCCTCGCCGCTTGGCATTCCGGCACGAGCACATTTTCGATCCGTCTCATGCGCCCCGCGGCCAGCTTCCCTACATCGTCGACGGCGCCGAGACGATTGGCGACAGCGACACCATTATCGCCCACCTCATTCGCTCCGACGCAAGTGCGTTCCGATGAGATGTGATCAGCGGCGCGAGATACTCGGTCTGCTCCCTCTCCCCGTCCTTACGGGGAGAGGGTTGGGGTGAGGGGCGCACCCCACGGCACCAGCTTGCCCCTCACCCCCACCCTCTCCCCGCTCACCGAACTCGGGTTTACCCGAGTTCGGCACCTTAAGTGGGCCGAAGTCGGATATATCCGACTTCGGCTGCGGGAGAGGGAGTCCGACCGAATCTGTGGCACCGTTGTGCATCAACTTCACCGGAACGCGCTCTAGATTTGCACCGCCTTGCGTCGGCGCGCGCAACCACTCCTGATCACGAGACCGGCCCGCTGCTGCGCGCGTCGCGAGCGGCCTGCGCATTCTTGGTCGCCTGCGACACCCTGCCGATGCGGGCGGGAGGGACTCGCGTGCGCCGCCGCTCGTTCGGCGACGGACGCATGCCTTCGCCTGCCGTGTCGCCGGCCGCAGGACGGGGAGGAAACGAAGCCGCGCGACGCATGGCGAGCGCGCGGCGCGCCGCTTCCACATGCGCGGTCCGCGCCGCGAGCTTCTCCATGCGGCCGATCTCCTTGCCCACGCGCTTGAGCGCCGCAGCAAACACCTGCTTGCGCTGCAGGGGGTGCTCGACAGTGCCGGGAAAGCTCGCGCCTCTTTGCGCCCCCTTTCCGCGCACGGCGCGGCTATTCTCGCGCGCGAGCGTACGCTCCTTGTTGCGCATGTCACGCAGGCGCGCACGCAACACCTTGAGGTCAGCAAGCGCGACGTCATAGATTTCGGGATGATGACTGCGCAGGATCAGCTCGTGCTCGTCGTGGCTGAGGATGCTGCGCTCGAATTTGCAGGGTATGGACATGGCGGCCTCGACTATCCTGTGCCGCAGTCAACGCGTGCTGGTACGATAATGCTCATTTCTCGCCGCATCAACGGGAGCGGCGAGCCAGCTGCGAGCCCGCCTTCGTCGCAGCATGCGCCGCGGCTGTCAATCAGGAACAGGCTTGGCGGAGAGCACAAATAATGAGCAGCGCAGCGAACGCCAATCCCACCGACGCCGGTACACCCTGGCATGCCATGGCCGTGGACAAGGTGACCAGACATCTCGCCACCAGCACCGGGAAGGGCCTCGATGCAGCAGAGGCGGCGAGCCGCCTCCAGAAGTACGGCGCCAACCGGCTGCCGGAAGGCAAGAAGCGGGGACCGTTCATGCGGTTCCTGTCCCAGTTCAACAACATTCTGGTCTACGTGCTGCTCGGCGCCGGCTTCACCAAGCTGATGCTCAATCTGTGGGTCGACGCAGCGATCATCTTCGGCGTGGTCATCCTCAACGCGCTGCTCGGCTTCATTCAGGAGGGCAAGGCCGAGAAGGCGCTGGAATCGATCCGCAACATGCTGTCCGCCGAGGCCCGCACCTTACGCGACGGCGAGACGCGCATGATCCCCGCGGAAGATCTCGTTCCGGGCGACACCGTGCTCCTTGAGTCCGGGGACAAGATTCCCGCCGACCTGCGCCTCATCGATGCGAAGAACCTTCGCACCGAGGAGGCCGCGCTGACCGGCGAGTCGGTGCCGGCCGACAAGAGCACGCAGCCGGTTTCCGCCAACGCGACGGTCGGGGATCGCCAATGCATGGCGTTCTCCGGGACCATGGTCGTATCCGGCCGCGCCACCGGCGTCGTCGTCGCAACCGGCAGCGAGACGGAGCTTGGCCGCATCAATCAGTTGCTCGCCGGCGTAAGCGCGCTCGAGACGCCGCTCCTGCGCCAGATCAAGAAGTTCGGCTACGCCATCACCGCCGTCATCGGCGTGGTTGGCGTCCTGGTGTTCGCCTACGGCAAGTGGGTGAAGGGGATCGATTTCGTGGAGCTGTTCCAGGCGGTGGTCGGCATTGCGGTGTCGGTGATTCCGGAGGGATTGCCGGCGATCATCACCATCACGCTTGCAATCGGCGTGCAGCGCATGGCGCAGCGCAATGCCATCATTCGGCGGCTGCCGGCGGTGGAGACGCTGGGCTCGGTATCGCGCATCTGCTCCGACAAGACCGGCACGCTCACGCTGATGGAGATGATGGTCGCCTCCGCGGTGACCGCGGAAGCGGCATATCAGATCACCGGCAATGGCTATGAACCGAAGGGCGAGATCAAGAAGGACGGGAAGCCTGCGGGCGACGTGCCGGCGCTCAAGCTGATGGGGCGCGTCTCGATGCTCTGCAACGACGCGGAGCTGTTCGAGGAGGATGGCATCTGGAAGGTGGAGGGCGACCCGACCGAAGGGGCGCTCTATCCGTTCGCAAGCAAGCTTCGCATGGAGCGGCAGGTCGAGCAGGCTGCATTCCCGCGGATCGACACCATTCCGTTCGAGTCGGAACACAAGTTCATGGCGACGCTGCACAGGGCGGCGGACGGCAAGGAGATGCTGCTGGTCAAGGGTGCGCCCGAGGTCATCCTCGAGCACTGCGACCGGGAACAGACCGCCGGTGGTGGCGGGGCGCGACCGCTCAATCGCGCACACTTTATGAGTGCCTCCGATGAGCTTGCCGGCCAGGGCGAACGCGTGCTGGCGCTCGCCTGGCTCGAGGAGCCCGGCGTGAAGGCCGGCAGTCTCACCCCGGCCGACCTGCCGAAGAACCTGGTCCTGCTCGGGCTGATCGGCCTGCTCGACCCGCCGCGCAAGGAGGCAATCGAGGCGGTCAGGGAATGTCATGGCGGCGGCATCCGCGTGACCATGATCACCGGAGATCACAAGATCACCGCCGCGGCGATCGCCAAGATGCTCGACATCGGCGATGGCAAGACGGCGATCTCCGGCGCCGAGATCGAGGCGATGAACGAGGCGGCGCTGCAGGAGAACGTGCGCAACGTCGATGTGTTCGCGCGCGCGAGCCCCGAGCACAAGCTGCGCCTGGTGAAAGCGATCCAGGCCAACAGGCAGATCGTGGCGATGACGGGCGACGGCGTCAACGATGCGCCCGCGCTCAAGAAGGCCGACATCGGCGTCGCGATGGGGATCAAGGGCACCGAGGTCACCAAGGAAGCGGCCGGGATGGTGCTTGCCGACGACAACTTCGCCTCGATCACGGCGGCTGTGAAGGAAGGGCGCACCGTCTACAACAACATCGAGAAGGCGATCCTCTTCATGCTGCCCACCAACGTCGCCCAGGCGCTCGTCATCATGGTGGCGATCTTTCTCGGCTTCACCATGCCGATCACCGCGCCGCAGGTGCTGTGGGTCAACATGGTCACCTCGGTGGCCTTGGGCCTGGTCATATCGTTCGAGCCGCACGAGCTCGATGTGATGAACCGGCCGCCGCGGGCGGTCGACCGGCCGATTCTCACCGGCTTCGGCGTCTGGCGCGTGGTCTTCGTCGGCCTCGCGCTGCTCGCGGTCACGCTGTGGGCGTTCTTCTGGATGAAATCGCACGGCGCGTCGGATCCGCTCGCCCGCACCGTTGCAGTCAACATGATCACCATCGGCCAAGTGTTCTATCTCTTGAACAGCCGTTACCTGCTGGACAGCTCCCTCTCCTTGCGGGCGCATCTCGGCAACAAGTACCTGCCGCTCGGCATCGGCGCGGTCGTGATCCTGCAGCTGCTGTTCACCTACGCGCCACCTCTGCAGTACCTGTTCGACAACGAGGCGATCCCGCTTTGGGTCTGGCCCTGGCTTTTCGCGGGCGGACTGGCGTTCTTTCTCGTCGTGGAGGTGGAGAAGCTCGTCATCCGCTCGTCAGGCTCCTTGCGCAGAGCGGTGACCGCAGTGGAAGCGGGAGCGTGAAAGCAAAAATTTCTGCAGCCAATGAGTCGTTGGCGCCGCCGCGCGCCACACCATCGTTCAGGTGTTCCGCCAACTAAGCGCGCGACGCTCCACCAGCGTGACGATCGCTTGCAAGGCAAACAGAATCGCGACCAATACGACGGTCCAGGCAAAGACCTCAGCGACCGAAAACATTTCCTGCGCCACTACCAATCCGTGACCGATACCGGTGAGCGCGCCAACGAGCTCGGCGATCGTGACGATTCGAACTCCCATGGTCAGGTTGATCTTCCAGCTTGTCAGCAGGTTGGGAACGATGCCGGGCAGTATGATCTTGGTGAAGCGCTGGATCGGGCTGGGGCGAAAGCTACCCACCATCTCGCGTAGCTCCATTGGCACGCTCTTCATGGCATCGAGGCTGTCGACGATGAAGATGGGCGCGCAGACGATGCACATCACAAAAAAAATCCGGAACTCTACCGACTTGAACCAAAGGATCGAGAACACTACCCAACATACCGCCGGCACTGCCATAACAAGACGTACATAAGGAAGAAAGAAGGCCTCAGCCAGCGGCCGTTCGAAGAGCAGGATCGCCGCAGCGAGACCTAAGACAAAGGACATCACCATCGATCCGATGAGACGCACGACGGTCACACCGACGTCAAAGGCGGGAATGTCGGCGAGGGCGACGAGGATGCGACCCCAACCGGGGACGGCATAGGCCGGCGCGACAAACGAGGCGAGCTCCCAACCAACTATAAAACAGACTATCGAGGCGGCCCCGACCACCGTATCGCGCTGAAGCTTGGGCCAAAACCGAGCAGGGGCAGCCTGCGCCTCGCGTTCAATCCCGCCGGTCACCGCCATTGCAGCGTAGCCTCGCCGGCGCTCAATTCGCCGGAGCGTCGTTGTAGATCACCGTCTTCTCCGGAGGCTTGATGTAGTTCTGCTCGACCCCGAGAGTCATCATTTGCCACATCTGCTTGTTGATCGCGGGCTGCCATGTTGGGCGAACGTCGAGGACGAGGCGCTTCGCCTTGATGGCTGTGGCGATCGCGCCGGCGGGAATGCCCTTGCTGTAGTACTTCTCCGAGCTGATGATGGTGTCGGCTTCTTCCGGGTTGTCATTCATGAACTTGCTGTAGTCCTGATACATCTTGACCATTCGCTCAAGTCCGCCACGACTAGCCTTGACCCACTCGTCGTTGATAAAGCAGACAATATCCCAGCCGACATCGCCGGTGACTGCCTTCCAGCCCTCATTCCCGCTGAAGATGATCCGAGCGTCCGCCATCTGCGTCAAAACCCTGGTCGTGGTCGGCTCCCACGAGAGAATTGCGTCGACGCGATCAGCCTGAAGCTGGGCCTGAGCGAGCGCCATCGTGGCATCCACAATCTTGATGTCAGTTCCAAGCTTCATACCGAACTTTCCGACATAAATCTGAAGATACTGATAGGCGGAGAAGCCAACGGTCGCCGCCAGGGTGTGGCCTTTAAGGTCCGTAAATTTCCTGATTTCCGGATTCCGGGTGATGACCTGAGTATCACCCATTCCCACTACGGACGCATAAATCGCGATCGGCACCCCATCCGTACGCATCTTCGCGACCTGATACGGTGCGAATATGCCGGCATCCACTTCGCCTTTAGCAACGCCCGCATATTCCGCACCGGCAGTACCGTAGCTGATGATTTCGGCGTTGAGTCCGTTCGCCTTGTCGAGGCCCTTGGCCTTGATAATGTCATCGGCCGTATTGAGCACGCTGGGAAAAGTGAGCATGGGCAAACGCACTTTCAGCGGAGATTGCGCGTTAGCCGTCCCAGCGTGAAGCAGCAGCCACGCGGTGAGGGCAGCGCCAAGGAAGATCCACGTGGAGCTTTCGGGCCGTTCGCTTGTCATGGCTACCTCTCCCGTCTTTATGCGGACGCCAACTCGGCAGGTTTCTGTTTCGGAATTACGCCGCTTGCCATCTGAGCCGCGATCTGGCCAGCGATGACGGTGCGGGTAGCAACATCGCTGCGTTGCGCTTCCGACAGCGCAACCTCGGCCTTGATCTCGCCGGGTGGCGCCAGCACGATCAGGCGGTCGCACATGTCAAGCGCATCCTCGATACGATGGGTGATAAGTACGCACGTCTTGTGCAATCGGCGCACCAGGGTCAGGAAATCCGAGCGAAGAGCCTTCGAGGTGACCTGGTCGAGCTGACTGAAGCTCTCGTCGAGGAGGACGATATCGGGGTCGATCACGAGCGCGCGCGCCAGCGAGACACGCTGGCGCATGCCACCCGACAGCTGATGTGGATATTTCTCGTGATGCGCGGAAGCGAGCTTGACGCGATTGAGCCAATTGCTCGCAAGTTCGCGCCGCTCGGCTCTCGGCCGGCGCAGTATCTCGAGACCGAGCTCAACGTTTTCTAACGCCGTGCGCCACGGGATCAGGCGGTCCGACTGGAAACTTATCGCGACCTTGCCGCGCAGCGCGTTGAACTCGCGATAGGGATTGCAACCGTCGACGAGCACAGTTCCAGAGCTCGGCGCAATCTGACCCAGGATGAGGTTGACGACGGTGGACTTGCCGGCGCCCGTTTCCCCGACCAAACCGATGACCTCGCCCGGCGCAACGGCAAGCGTGAAATTGCGCACCGCGACCTGATGATTGAAAATCTTGGTCACGTCGGTGAGCACGATGATCGGGGCGCTCATACGACATTCCGAAATCTGGCGATGTGTCAGTGAACGCGCACTCGCCGGAGCGAGTCAAGGCATGACTAATGCCGCAAGTTGCGTCACCGCTGCCGAAATCCGCGCCAAATCCATAGACGGACCTGCCGGCTTGTCCGCAAACCACGCTCTGTGTAGCTTCCTTCAGCCGCTTCTTAAGACTCAACAAGGTCAGATGTGGAGGAGTCCATGGCTGCTGATCGCGATATGGTGGCCCTTTTCAGGCGGGAGCTTGAGCTGTGCAAAGTTCGGTCCGGCGAGCGCCTCGGGATCGTCTCGGAAGACAGGATTCGGCTCGATTTCGCTGAAGCGTTTCTTGCTGCGGCCGATGAACTTGACGCCGATGCTTTTCACGTCAACGTCAAAAAGCGGCCGGGCAGCTCTTTCGGGTCGGGCAATTCGTTGTCCGGCCACGCGGGTGCGATCGACGCGCTCAAGAAATCGGATATTGTTATAGACCTGCTCGGCCTCTTGTGGTCGAAGGAGCAGACTGAGATTACCGACGCCGGGGCACGCATGCTGCTCGTGGTCGAGCGCGTTGAGGTGCTGCAGCGCATGATGTCGACGCCAGAGACGCGGCGCCGGGTGGAGGCCGGCGAGAGGCTGCTCGCAAGAAGCAAGGAACTAAGGGTGACCTCCGCGTGGGGCACGGACGTCACTTACCGCCTCGGCAAGTACCGCGTCGCCGCACAATATGGCTTTACCGATGAACCGGGGCGTTGGGACGCTTGGCCGGGAGCCTTTGTTTACTCCGCCGCTTATGATGACGGCGTCGAGGGCACGGTTGTAATCAATACCGGAGATATGCTGCTGCCCTTCATGCGCTATGTGACGCAGCCGATCACGCTCAAGATCGCAGCCGGCAACGTCGTCGAGATTCTCGGTGACGGGCTCGATGCGCAGCTCATGCGCGAGTACATTCGCAAGTGGAACGATCCACGCGCCTACGCCGTCTCGCATATCGGCTGGGGCCTCGACGAAAATGCGAGGTGGGACTTTATGGGAACCGATCCGCTTGGCCAGGTGAGCGGGGGTCAGGATGGCCGCGCCTTCTATGGCAACGTGCTGTTCTCGACTGGTCCAAATAACGAGCTCGGCGGGAACAACGACACGCCCTCGCATCTTGATATTCCGTTGCGCGGTTGCTCGCTATTCCTTGACAGCGTTCCGATCGTCCGCGAGGGCGACATCGTTCCCGACGAATTGCGCGCCCTGGGGCGCTGAGTCGAACGACCATGGCTGTACCGGACAGGTTGCCGATCGCTGTCGTTGGCGGCGGACTTGGGGGAACGGTCGCAGCCATTTTGCTGGAACAAGCCGGCTATGACGTCCGGCTTTACGAACAGACCCCGAAACTGGCGCGCATTGGGGCCGGAATCAATCTGAGCTCTAATGCCACGCGCGTGATCCAGCGCTGCGGCCTGCTCGAAAGGATGACCAGGCAAGCCTTGTTACCCGATCGTTTCGATCAGCGCGAATGGAATACGGGCGAGTTTACTTTCGTGCTGCGCTATGACGAGTTCCCCGGCCGCTACGGCGCGCCACACGTAATCATGCATCGTGGCGATCTGCAGGTGCTGTTGAATTCCGGGCTCGAGCCCGGCACCCTGGCGCTTGGCAAGCAGCTCATCAATCTCGACGAAAGAGCTGACAGGGTGGTGCTTATCTTTTCTGACGGTAGCCGTGCCGAAGCCGAGTTCGTGATCGGTGCTGATGGCATCAATTCCAGGGTGCGCGAGCTGCTGCTAGGTCCGGAGACACCGGTCTATACCGGGCACGTTGCGCACCGCGCGATCTTTCCCGCGGGCCGTGTGGAGGGACTCCGTCTCGCCGATGCCTGCAAGTGGTGGGCCGAGGACCGTTATTTTCTGCACTACTATCTTACGTCCAAGCGTGATGAGCTCTACATCGTCACGGGAGCGCCGATCGCGTGGGATGGCGATGATTTCACCCCGAAACCAACCGGTCCGCAGGAGCTTCGCGAACTATTCGAGGGATTTCATCCTGACGTGCAGCGCACGATCGACGCGTGCCCTGAGGGATGTTCCGTCACCTGGCCGGTGCTGTTCCGCGATCCCCGCCCCTGTTGGAGCGATGGCCGGGTTGTGCTGCTCGGCGACGCTTGTCATCCCATGAAGCCGCATATGGGACAAGGTGCATGCATGGCGATGGAGGATGCCGCGATGCTGGTTCGATGTTTGGAGCATTGCGATGGGGACTTCCGCACCGCCTTCCAGCTTTACGAGGCGCAACGTTTCGAGCGCACGACCCGGGTCAAGCTGGAGTCCGACAAGCACGAATGGATGCGCTACGGCTCGGTGTGCGACTGGCTCTACGGCTACGATGTATTTTCAGTGCCGATAACAGCACCGGAGTCGGCATTAACTTAGAGCGTGTGTTTCGCTGACGTTGAGGCAGTCGCGGTTTACCTCTCCCCAGCCCAAGTCGGATATATCCGACTTGGGCTGGAGAGGTACCGCAAGCTGCAAGACCGCGTGATAATCGAACGTCATCGAGATCTGCGCTAGCTGGCGTTTCCAGGGAAGCCCGCGGGCAAATCTCAGGGGTGGAGGAGCCGCGCAAATGAACTTTGAAATCAATATCCCCGAAGTCGTCGCCGAGGTCGCTGAAGCCCACAGGCGCTATGAGCGGGCTCTCAGTGCCAACGATGTTGATGTCCTCAATTCGCTGTTTTGGAACAGTGAGCATACCGTGCGCTACGGTAGCAACGGAACGCTAGTAGGGCATGCGGCGATCTCCGCATTCCGACGCGGGCGCAACATCAAAGGTATCGAACGTACGGTTTTAAAGACGTTTGTTACTACGTTTGGCCGCGATTTTGCCGTGACGAACAGCGAATCCAAACGGCCAGGCTTTGCCGGCAACGGACAACAGAGCCAAACGTGGGTCCGAATGCAGGAGGGCTGGCGTATTGTCTCCGCTCATGTCTCCGACCGACCCGCACCGTGATTTATTATTTCCGCTCCTCGATCATTGAGATCGGGCCCGGATGGACTGCGAAGGGGCTCGGACTAGACGTGCCGCCGACGCTGCTCGCCATCGGCAGTACTTGGAGGTGAACATGAACATCAGGCTTATACCAGGCGCGCTGATCTCGGCGGGTTGATTGCATTCGCCGCGCCTTCAAATCTTTCCCTGGCTAAATCAAATGATGTCGGCTTGTCTGCTTCAAAGAACATGACGGCAAAGGTAAGCTCGCACAAACATCGATATTGGCGTCATCGCGGCGGGAAGCATCCGCACTATGGTAGCCGCCGGATTCGTACGTAGCCCGTGGGCGGCACGCGATAAATGTGGTAACCGTCCTTACTCGACCGCTTTTCGGCAGGATTCCATAAGACGAGTCTTGCGCTGGTCGTCGTCCGATGGACCAGACCAACAGTCCTCTCGCCGGAGGTCAGGGCCAATGAGTCCCGTCATCATCACCCTGCTCGTGCTCCTGGGCGTCGCGCTGCTGTTCGCGCTCTGGCTCATGGGCATCTACAACCGCCTGGTGGTCGCCGGGAACCGTTTCAAGAACGCCTTCGCCCAGATCGACGTGCAGCTCAAACGCCGCTACGAGCTGATTCCGAACCTGGTCGAAGCCGTCAAGGGCTACATGGGTCACGAGAGGGAGACGCTCGACGCCGTCATCAAGGCCCGCAACAGCGCGATGGCGGCCGAGCAGAAAGTCGCCGCCAACCCCAGCGACCCGGCGGCCATGAGGGAGCTTAACCAGGCCGAGGCCCAGCTCGGCGGCACCCTGGGCCGGCTCTTCGCCCTGTCCGAGGCGTACCCGGACCTCAAGGCCAACCAGAACATGCTCGCCCTGCAGGAGGAGCTGGCGTCGACCGAGAATAAGATCGCCTTCGCCCGGCAAGCGTTCAACGACGCCGCCACCGACTACAACATCCGACGCGAGGTCTTCCCGGCCAACAAGGTGGCCGGCATGTTCGGCTTCAAGGAGGCGGCGCTGCTCGAAACCGCAGAGACCGAGCGCGCAGCGCCCAAGGTGTCGTTCTAAATTAGTAACCCGGAACCGCCACCGCTCTGTGCGTCCCGTGCTCCCGGTGTTCCCAAAGCCGCTCTGACCATGGCCACCAACTTTTTTCAGCAGCAGGATTCGGCCCGGCGCAAGACCTTCCAGCTGGTGGTCTATTTCGTTCTGGCGATCCTGATTCTGATCGCCCTGGTGTACGCCCTGCTGGTGGCGCTCAGCACGTATGGCGCCTACGAGCCGGTGTCCTGGTGGCAGCCGGAGCTGCTGCTGCTCGCGGCGCCGGCGGTGGGCCTTGTGGTCGGCGGTGCCAGCGCGTTCAAGGTGGCGCAGCTCGCTTCCGGCGGCCAGGCCGTCGCCCTGATGATGGGCGGTGAGGAGGTGCCCGGCACGACCACCGACGCGCGGCAGAAGCGGCTGCTCAACGTCGTCGAGGAGATGGCCCTCGCCGCGGGAGTGCCGGTGCCCCCCGTCTATGTCCTGGAAGAGCCCGGCATCAATGCCTTCGCGGCCGGCTACGCCCCGGGCGATGCCGTGGTCGCCGTCTCCCAGGGCTGCCTCAACTACTTGAGCCGCGACGAGCTGCAGGGCGTGGTGGCCCACGAGTTCAGCCACATCCTCAACGGCGACATGCGGCTCAACATCCGGCTGATCGGCCTGATCTTCGGGATCATGGCGTTGTCCATCATCGGCCGCATGCTCATGTTCACGTCCGGCGGACGCTCGTCGGGAAGGCAAGATTCCCGCGGCGGCCTGATGCTGGTGGGCCTGGGCGTGTTCGTGCTGGGCCTGGTGGGAGCGTTCTTCGGTCGGCTGATCATGGCTGCGGTGTCTCGGCAGCGCGAGTACCTGGCCGACGCCAGCGCCGTCCAGTTCACGCGCAACCCCGATGGCATTGGCGGGGCGCTCAAGAAGATCGGCGGGCTGGCCGAGGGGTCGCGCATCGACAACCCCCAGGCCGCCGAGGTCGGTCACATGTTTTTCGCCAACGCTTTTGCCGGCGGGGGGCTGCTGGCCACCCACCCGCCTCTCGTCGAGCGCATCCGCCGGCTCGATCCCCAGTTCAACGGCCAGTTCCCGCAGGTGCGGCCGGTCGGTGTCGATCGGGAAGAACGCGAAGCCCCCCGTCCCGGCCGCGTCCCGCCGTTCGCCGGAATGCCGAGGATACCGGGGCTGCCGCAGGTGCCGTTGCCGGTCTTGGGGTTCGCCGAGGAAGCGGCGTCCCGGGTCGGCGAGATCGATCCGGAAGAAATCAGCTACGCCCAGGCGCTGCACGACGGCATATCCGACGTGCTCCGGGTCGCCGCTCAGGAGCCATTCAGTGCTCACGCCCTGGTCTACGCCCTTCTCCTGGACCCGAGGCCGGACCTGCGGGACCTCCAGCTGACCCGGCTGAAGGCCGCCGCTGCGCCGCAAGACTTCGCCGAAACGTTGCGGCTGGTCGCCCCTGTCCAGGCCTTGCCCGACACGCACCGCCTGCCCCTCCTGGACCTGGCCATGCCGGCCCTGCGGCAGATGTCGCCCCGCCAGTACCGGGCTTTCCGCGCCCAGGTCGAGATGCTCATGATCGCCGACCAGCGGCTGAGCTTGTTCGAGTACACGCTGCGCTGTGTACTGCATCGCCATCTCGACGCCCAGTTCCTGCCGCGGCGTCAGGCGCGTCCAGTGCACAGCTCGCCGCAAAAACTGGCGCGCCCGGTGGCGGCGGTGTTGGCGCTATTGGCCTGGGAAGGCCAGCCGGAACCCGACCAGGCCGCCCGCGCTTTCGATGCGGGCATGCGCAGCTACATCGGCGGCGACCACCCCCACCGCTTGCCGTCCCGCGAGGAATGCTCCCTCGCCGAGTTCGACGCAGCCCTGCAAACGCTCAATCAATCCGTCCCCGCCATCAAGCGCCGGATTGTCGTCGCCTGCGCGGCCTGCATCCTGGCGAACCAGCAGGTGACCGTGCGCGAAGCGGAGCTGCTCCGGGCCATTTGCGATACGCTCGACTGCCCGCTACCGCCGCTCGTCGTGGGGGAAGCGGAAGGACGGTGAACGACAAAAACGAGCTCTGCGGAGCAGATGAAAACGCAAGTCGAGAGTCGCGAGCAAACCCGCCACGGCTATGTGTCCACCGGCCGCTTGCCCTCCCCCGAGATGGTGAAGGCATTGGTGTGCGAGGCTCACGAGCGCTTCAAATCAAGCAGTGAAGGACGCAACTCGGATATCTACCCTGCGCTCGCCAAGGCGTCCGGCGATCTGTTCGGCGTGTGCGTGATCGGTACCAACGGCGATGTGCATGCCGTCGGGGACGCGGACCACGCGTTCTCGATCATGAGCATCTCCAAGCCCTTCGTGTTCGCGCTGGTCTGTCAGTCGATCGGCCCCGAGCAGGCCCGCGAGAGGCTCGGCGTAAACAGCACCGGGCTGCCGTTCAATTCGCTGTCCGCGATCGAACGCGGCGTGGACGGACGAACCAACCCGATGGTGAATGCCGGGGCGATCGCAACGACCAGCCTCGCAGCGGGCGCGACCGTCGAGGCCAAGTGGAGGTTCATTCACGAGGGCTTGTCCCGCTTTGCCGGACGAGAGCTGGCATTGAACGAGGAGGTTTATGCCTGCGCCTCGCAGACCAACTTTCGCAACCGGAGCATCGCGCGCCTGCTGCAGAGCTTTGGGCGGATCTATTTCGATCCGGTGGAGGCTACCGACCTCTACACCAGGCAATGCTGCCTCAATGTGAGCGCCAGGGATCTGGCCGCGATGGGCGCAACCCTCGCTGACGGCGGGGTGAATCCGCTCACTCGGGAACGCGTGGTCGATGCCATGGTCTGCCATTACACGCTGGCCGTAATGGCGACCGCAGGATTGTACGAGACCTCAGGCGATTGGCTTTACGACATCGGGCTGCCGGGCAAGAGCGGGATCAGCGGCGGGATGGTTACCGTCTCTCCGGGGAAGGGCGGATTGGGGACCTTCGCCCCGCCGCTGGACGGCGCGGGAAACAGCGTGAAGGGCCAGCTCGTCGCCAGATTCCTTTCCCAACGCCTGGGTATGGATCTGTTCGTCTCGGAGCCCGAAAAATAGCGTCCGCAAATGGTCGACTCAGGTCAGTCGATCGACGGGGTCATTGTGTCATGAAGCGCATCCGCATCGTCCACGAAACGCAGTACCATTACAATCAACCGGTCAAATTCGGCGCCCACCGCGCGCTGTTGCGGCCGCGCGAAGGACATGACCTGCATATTTCGCGGTCACGCCTGAGCGTGGCGCCGGCGGCGGCGGTTCGTTGGCTGCGCGACATCTACGGCAACTCCATCGCCGTTCTCACTTTTGAGGAGCGCTCGCAAGGACTCTGCGTCGCAAGCGAAGTGGACGTCGAGCTTTATGACGACAATCCCATCGAATGCCTGATCGAGCCAGCCGCCCGCCAATTCCCGTTCCAGTATCTGCCGGAGGAGCAGGTAGAGCTGATGGTGTACCGCCTTCCCAGCTATCCGTACGACGGCCCGCAGCTGCAGAATTGGCTGCATGAGCTCTATCGCCCGGGACAGGTGATCGGCACTTTCGATCTTCTGCACAAGCTCAATACTCACATCCATCAGTCGTTCAAATATGCCCGACGCGAAGAGCCCGGCGTCCAGCTGCCGCACGAGACGCTCGCGCTCGGCAGCGGGTCGTGCCGCGACTTCGCGGTGCTCATGATGGAAGGAGCGCGACATTGGGGGTTCGGGGCGAGATTCGTCACCGGCTACATCCAGATGGGCGAAGGTCAGCACGGCGCGACGCACGCCTGGACGGAAATCTACATTCCGGGCGCGGGCTGGCACGGTTTTGATCCGACCAACAACAAGATCGCCGGCAGCGAGCATGTCTCGGTGGCCGTGGCACGCGAGCAGGAGAAGGCTTCCCCGCTCTCCGGCGCCTGGGAAGGGCCGGCGGACGCCTTCAGCGGGATGCAGGCGTCCGTGCAGGTCGTGCCGCTGTAAGGCGCTCTCACTTTCGTTGAAACGCGAGTCGCACTCTCTGCGTCCTCACCCTGAGGAGCCGGCAGCGGCTTCGCTGCCGGCGTCTCGAAGGGTGAGAACAGCGCTCGGCCTCATCCTTCGAGACGCTCGGCGCGCGAAGAGCGCGCCGAGCTCCTCTGGATGAGGCCGAAAACGATCGTCGCTGCTGTATCACCCAATTGCGATTCCGGGTACTACGCTTCGCTATTCCCCGCTTACGCCGCGCGCTCGTCGCCGCGGCGTCGCGGCCAGAAGGTCAGGCCAAGCCCGACCAGAAGCACGGCGCCCAACAGCAGAAAGAGTGCGAATTGCTTGAGCCAGGCGATCGCTGGCACGGCGAGTGCCATGGCGACGCCCAGAAAGCAGATCGGGAGGGATGAAAGGTTGAGGCCGGCAAGAAAGGCGCCAAGCGCGAGCAGCATCAGAAGCACGAGACCGGTGGCGGGCGCAGGCATGAGCTGCTGAACGCCGGCCAGCAGCATGATGTTCATCGCAACCAGAACTGCCCCCCAGTGCACCGCCTGCTTCCAGATCAGCTGCCCGCGAGCATGCCTGTCGCCCGCCTTCCCCCATTCCGTGATGACGCACATGGCTGCCATCGCCAGAGTCAGAAACTCCCAGTATCCGACGAGCGGCTGATGCGAAATGTTCGTATAGGCTACGCCCGCGATCGCCAGCGCCAGCACAACGATGTACGGCAGCTGCCTATAGAGAAACGTCGCGCGCCCGGGAGGGCGCGGAGCAGCGGCACTCTCTTGCGGCACATCAAGCTCGCTCATCGCTCAATCAAATCCTAGAGCGTGTTCCGCTGAGATAGACGCAGCGCGCTGTAACCTCTCCCCGCAGGGGAGAGGTCGGAATGGGCGCGCTTTGCGCGCCCATTCCGGGTGAGGGGGGCCGGACTCTCACGTCGGCCGTGGACCCCCTCACCCGGATCGCGCAAGCGCGATCCGACCTCTCCCCTCCGGGGAGAGGTAAAGCAAGCCACGCGACCGCGTAACTGATTCGATTCCATCGAAATTCGCTCTAAAGAGCAATTCGGAAATCTGTCGGGATGTTCCGCCATTGCCGCTCCTGTGAATGCGCCGGCGTACCACACTCTTATTCGCGCCCGACGCCTTAATCAATCCGCGTCGCCCTGTTCCAGGCATCGTCGGATCAGGGCGCAGGCGTCAATGCGCGCGCGCATCGCCGGAAGGCGTTACCAGTCGTACTATCCAGCGAAGGGACGGGTCCCGTTCACAGATCGTAATGAACGCGATCGTCATGGGGAGACCGATAAATGCACCGGGCATGCCCCATAGAAAGCCCCAGAAAAAGAATGCAACCAGCATCACGAATGGCGAAACTGCGAGAGCCTTGCCGGCAATCAGCGGCTCAAGATAATTGCCTATGAAGAACTGGATCACGTACAGGCCGCCAAAAATTATCACCGGCATCTGCCAGGATTCGAATTGCGCAGTTGCGAAGAGCACGGGAAGAACTATCGCAACAAGCGTGCCTATATAGGGGATGTAGTTCAGCACAAACGATATGATGCCCCAGGCAATCGCCAGCTCGAGCCCCAGAGAATACGTGTAGGCAAACACCGCGAGACCGGTCAGAACGCTGGCCAGGGTCCGTATCAGCATGTACTTTCTGATCTTCCCGGCGATCTCTCCTGCTGTTTGAGAAATATTCCAGCCAATTTTGGGTTCCAGCTCGTCAAGCCGCCTGGCGAAGAAAGTCAGCTCGGTGAGACCGAACATGAGCAGCAGGAAGACGACGACGCAAAACCCGGCAAAAGAGTTTATTGCCCCAGCGATCTGCTGCAGGACGCCGGCGAAGGTACGGACGTCATATTGCCCAACCCCCTCCGTGACAAAGATGTCGCGCTCCGCGAGCCATTGCGTCACCCGCGTGTAAAGAGACTGGAAGCGCTCCAGATTGGCCAGCACCCAATGGACGACGTCTCCGACGCTCCAGACAATTGCGAAGGCAAGCGCGGCGATTACAACAAGCGACACCAGAACGGTGAGGACGAGCGCAATCGGCCTCGGCATCCTGGCCTCGAGCGTCTTCTGGAGAGGCCAGACCAGCGCCATGCCGAAAAGCGCAAACGCTATCGGCTCCAGCACGACGCGGGCAAAGTAAAGCGCGGCCGACGCAAGCACCACGGCGAAGAGGACGTGAACGAAGCCGCCGTTCGTACCGCCGCTCACGGTCATTTCTTCTTCGCTCAATCTGCTGCCCCTTGATTCTCGATGCGGCTATCAGCCACGGTCAGCTTAAATTAGCAGATCGATTCCATGAAACTTGTCATTCCGGGGCGCCGCGAAGCAGCGAACCCGGAATCCAGTAACCTACACCATTGATTACTAGATTCCGGGCCCTCGGCCCTTTGGGCCTCGACCCGGAATGACGCGGCATATGATTCAAATTTCGAAATCGATTCACTGGATGCGCTGCGGAGCGCCAGGCGCAGTGCGCCAGAGCCTCGCAGCCTGAAGACCGCTGAAGGGCGCCAACGTCACGGCTGGCCCGCGCGTTCGTCACCCTCAGCCGTTACCTCTCGCGCGCGAGCGCTGCCCGCGCCTCGGCAAGCTCCTTCTTCTTTGCTGCATCGATTTTCGGGTAGCTCAGGTCGAGCTTCTCCACCGCTTCCACGATCGCGGCGGCGACTATGAGGCGGGTGAACCATTTGTTGTCCGCGGGCACGACGAACCAGGGCGCGCGCGGCGCGGCGGTGGCGCGGATTGCTTCCTCGAACGCGTGCATGTAGTCGCCCCAGAAGCCCCGCTCGCGGATGTCGGCGGAAGAGAACTTCCAGTGCTTGTGCGGCCGCTCCAGTCGCTGCATGAAGCGCTTCTTCTGCTCCGCGCGCGAGACGTGCAGAAAGAACTTGAGGATGATCGT
>Ga0306921_10002565_pt1 | contig 18194 bp, 16 predicted proteins | sample sta12Cox44000080_FD_203760 | JGI IMG/M metagenome (GOLD analysis project Ga0306921, IMG submission 203760) | Lab enrichment of tropical soil microbial communities from Luquillo Experimental Forest, Puerto Rico - statoxic.12C.oxic.44.000.080 (v2)... | ecosystem: Environmental > Terrestrial >... | reverse complement strand
AGGGTGTAGAACGGCGCGTCCCGAACACCTTGACGAGAGGGTTGGCGGTCACGCCGTGGGCGATGACGCTGAGCAGCACGGTCCAGCCGGCCGCGAGCATGATCGTGTCATTGCCGGGCAGCTTTGCGTCGAGCACGAGGATTGCGAACACGATCGTCGCTAGCCCGCGCGGGCCGAACCAGCCGATAAAGAGCTTGTCGGCCGTACTCGTGCGTGTGCCAATCAGGCACAAAAAGACCGGCAGCATGCGTATCACGGTCAGGCTGAGCACCGCATAGAGCAGCGCCGGCCAGGTGACGCGGTCGATCATGCGGGCGACCACGATGCCGCCGAACACCACCCATGTCAGCAGCGCCAGCGCTTCGCCCATGTGTTCGGCGCCGCGCAACAGCTCTTCCTTGTGATGCTCGCCGAGCCCGCTCAATAAGAGCCCACCGACAAAGCATGCGATGAAGCCGCTGCCGCCGGCCGCCTGCGCCGCGGCAAAGCACGCCGCTGCGAGTGCCACGATCGGGATCTCCACCCAGTTCTTGCTGATCCAGCTCCGCCGCTCGGCAAAGCGCAGCATCAAGATCGTCAGCCCGGTCAGTGCAAGACCGACGACCAACCCGATGCCGATCTCTTCAATGACCACCCAGGCGACATGCGCCACGGTTCCACCCTCGATCTGAGTGCCGACCGCCAGCCCGAGCAGGATCACCACGATCGGCACACAGATGCCGTCATTGAGGCCGCTTTCCAAATTGAGCGCTTCGCGCATGACCGGCGGCACTGTCGGGTTCGTCACTACCGGTTTGCCGAGCGCCGCATCCGTCGGCGCGAGTATCGCCGCCAGCAACGCCACCTCCAAAATACCCAGTGAAGGGAACACGATCGCGGCGAAGACAAACCCGAGCAGGATCGTCAACGGCAGACCAACCCCGAGAAGTCGTTCCGGAAGGCTCAGATTGCGCCGAACGATCCCGAAATCGGCGTTGGCGGCGTCGGTAAACAACACCAAGGCGAGCGTGAGTTCGGCCAGCAGGCGCAACCCTTCGCCGGTTATGTTGATGCGCAGCACCCCCAACCCATCAGGGCCGAGGGCAAAGCCAACCACCGCGAACACGATCGGGCCGCTAATCAAAGACCGCTCGATCCGGCCCGCGACCGCGCTGTAGATCAGAAGAAAGCCGGCCAGAAAAGCGGCATTCTCGTACATAGGCATTCTCGTAGATAAAAGGTACGTCCCGGAAAATGCGCTATAAACACGCTACCGCATGGCGGCGGGATACCTTGATCTGAATCAATCGCTTGCAGGGGCATTGTCAACTTAAGCTGCCGTGGTATGCTCGTCGTGTCGGTGGCGCAGCAGCTCGGGTGGGGGAACTCCTTTGCTCGCCTATCATGCTGCCCCGCTCAAGCCGAGCGGGGCCGGAAGAAGGCGTGCTGAATCCGCTAAGTTGACAATGCCCTCGCGCGCCCTCTGCATCGGACTGACGAGCACGAGCGCGAACGTCTGCTTGGCGAGCACTGGCCGCATTTGTTCGGCAAGCCGCCGCCCGTTGTCGGTCAAGGCCTTGTCTTTTGTCCTGTAGCTTCAGGGGCCCCGCGATAACAGCGGCATTGATCCAGGTTATCGCATACATCGGATCGATCCCGCGCCCAGCCATCCGAGCGGACCGCCTTCCGGGATCACCGGCGGCGATCGAGTGCGTGGCGAAAAGCCTGCGGGACAGTCATATTCGGTGCGGCCGCACATTGGTCCATCACCTTGTGAACATTGCCTTCAATCTGGTTCACATCGATCACGTGAATTCCGGCTTTTGCCGCTAAGTAGCCGTAATAGAACATCGCAGCGGATTCCCGGTCGTCATCTGAGGCGCCCAGCAGGTCGGAGCAGCGCACCCGCTCGACATCCCATCGTCCCGGTGCAATCTGCGCCTCGGAGGTAACCCGCGGCGCGGGCGGTGAAGCAGCCTCCGGGGGTGGCGCGGTGGGTGCAGGCGGCGCTGGGGCGGGCGGTTGCGCGCATGCGGCAAGACAGCACGACGCCAGAACGGCCACGAGGTCTTTTTTCATCATTGTCCATCTTGTCCCATATCAGAATTCTCCCAAGCGGGTTCCAATCCTCGGCCTACTGCCCTCAACCACTAGCGGTCATTGCCCTCAATAACAGGCGCCCGCGCTGCGGGCCGAGCCGCGTCGGACCGCGTTGCGGACGCCGCCGAAGGTGGCACCGATTGCGGCGCCGCGCCCGGCATTGCCCGAAATCGCCCCGATAAGGGCGCCTCCGGCCGCGCCTCTAGCCGCGCCTTGAAGAGGGCCGGGCGTAACGGCCTGGCACGGCGGACGCGAACTCGGCGGGGGCGCGTAATACTGCGCATAGGCAACCACCGAGATATCGATGAGTGTCAGAGCTGCGGTAGACAGCAAGAAGATGCGGATTCGTAGCATTCGGAGTACCTTCGGTTACGAGACGATCGACGGGGTTCAAAAGAGTTAATCATACGGCGACGACGCTCGCGATTGGAGATTAGCGGCGCCGGTCTTCGAGTTCCAAGGTCACGAGGCGGGCAACCGTGATGGCGAGATAGAATTGCCCGAGAACCGACTCCAGATTGGCCAGGCTGCGGGCGAACGGGTCGACCGGCACGATGTCGCCATAGCCGGTCGTGGTGAGCGTCGTGAGGCTGAAATACAGCATCGTGGCGAGTTCGCCCGGGTCGCCCGTCGCGACTGGAAGGTTGGCGAAAGCGGCGGGGCTCACTTCCCAGATCAGGCTGAACGCCGAGGCAAAGATCGTCGCAACGTTCAGATACAGCACGACTGCACCTTGAAGGCGCCGAACCGTGATGCGGCCAGGAGCGTAGACCGCATGCGACACCACCCAGGTCAGCGCCGAGAATGTGAGGATATTACCACCGCGGCGGAGCACGCTCGTTGCAACCGGTGGGAATTCCGGACCGAACGGGAGACTCGCCAACGTGGCTGCCAGCCCAAGCAGGATTGCCACGATCGCGCCGCGACTGTGCGAGAGCATGACGACAATCACCACCACCGCCAGCACCATTGTTTCGATGATCGGCCGCGCTATCGGCAGTCCCTTCGCCGCCATCGGCGCCGCAAAAAAGACCAGGCAGAACTGGACGGCCAGCAGGACGGTCAGACTCGGATCTCTGACCCGATCCTGCCAGGCGCGGATCGTCCTTCGCCGGTTATCGACGACGACTGAACGGCGTCGAGACGCGTGTACGGACATGGTTTACGTGGAGGTAGAGGAGCCGTCCACAGCATCAACAGCGGACGCCGCAAAACGGTACCGCCGAGCCTTGCTCACGACGGCACGGTTGTCGGATCTGCTTGAACCCAGCGCCCGAGCGCAACTCATCGTTGACCCGCGCCTGACTCGTCACTGTTCTTATCCAGCTAAGATGATATAGTAATATTGGCATCGTTTCCGTAGGTCGCCCAAGAGACAATTTTCATACAGAGGGAGGTGAGTTATGGAGAAGACATCAACCACAAGTCGTCGCGGCTTTCTCAACAGTTTGGGCGTCGCCGTCGGCGGAGCGGGGGTCGCCAGCGCCGGGATGATTGGCAGCGCCCGGGTCCTCAAGGCGGAACAGGAACCCGCGAAAGGACGGATTCCCGATACGCCGTTCAAAGTCGGTCACATGACCTTCCTGACGAGCGCCGCGGCGGTCCTCGGCGAGCCGTCGCTCAAGGGCCACACGATGGCGGCGGAGGAGATCAATGCCCAGGGCGGCCTCCTCGGCAAGCGCAAGATCGAGACGATCACCGCGGACGAGGCAGCCGGCACCGATGGCAATGTCAAAGAGCTGCGGCGAATGAAGCTCGACGCCAATATCGACTTGTTCACCGGCGTCATCTCCAGCGGCAACTCGCCGGCGCTCGGCCCCGTAGCCGAGGAGCTCTCGTTGCTGACCATCTTGACGGACGGATGCACCGACTTCCTGTTCGACAAGGCAGATCCCAATCCAAAATACGTCTTCCGAATCACCAACATCCAGTCGGCGGACGGGATCACGGCTGCCATTGGGGTGGCACAGACTTGGCCACGCGTCCGCAAGATCGCGCATATCCATCCCGACTATGCCTATGGGCGCAACGCTTTCGAGCACTTCACGCTGGCGCTCGAACGGCTCATTCCGGGAACCGAGGTCGTTTCGGAAGGTTGGCCGAAACTGGGCACGACCGACTTCACCGCGCACATCACCAAGATCATGTCAGCGCAACCCGATCTGCTGGTTTCCTCGGTCTGGGGCGGCGATTACGTCGCCTTTTACAAGCAGGCGCTGCGCTATGGCCTGTTTGACAAGATGAAGGTCGCGAGCACGATCGCCTTTGGCGTCGCACCGCATGCGATCGGCAAGGATCATCCGGAGGGGGTGCTGGCTGGGGTGCACTCCAACTATCACTTCACCTATCCGGGCGGCGACCGCTGGCCGCTGAACAGGAGTTTCGTCCAGCGTTACTTCGAGCGCTGGAAAGAGTACCCGAACTTCCAGTCGGAAGGGGCGTACTCCGCGCTCTACCTGCTAAAGTCCGCGATCGAGCGGGCCAACAAGCTGACCGGCGGGTGGCCGGAGGACGAGGCGATCATCAGCCAGCTCGAAGGCCTCGGCATGGATACCCCGTCGGGCTATCTCTACATGCGGCCCGACCACCAAGCCTACAAGGACGCCGTCACCGGGTTCAGCAAGAACCTTCCGCAATACGAGTTCGCCAGCTGGGATCCGGACAGGATCATCACGATACCGATCCGCAACATCACCGCGCCGATGGGCTGGCCGAAGCCGGGCACGACCCACAACGAGTCGACCGCAGCGGCGAACTGGATCAAGACCACGTGGCCAAAGGTTACCGCGTGAGCCTCAAACCGGGCGTCGGGGTCTTTGATTAGCGGCGGTCCGCCCGAAATTGTGTTGCGAAGCTCCATGAACGGGCGGCCAGTGTGACCTGGCCGCCCGTTTATTCCGGACATCCGCCGCGACACCAGCGCCCGGGTGTTCAGAGGTAGCACCCGTGGCGATCCTTGTTATTCAGATCCTGAACTCGCTGCTCTACGCCTCGGTGCTGTTTTTGATCGCGGCGGGATTGAGCCTGATCTTTGGAGTCATGCGCATTGTCAATCTCGCGCATGGCAGCCTCTATGCAGTCGGCGCCTATGTCACGGCTTGGCTTGCCGGGCGCGGTATTGCGCTCGGTGTGCCGCTCGGCTGGCTGTTCCTGCTGCTGCCGCTGGGGGCCCTGTCGGTGGCGCTCATCGGGATCGTGATCGAGCCGTTGCTGCTCCGGCCGTTCTATCGCCGCGCCGAGGAATACCAGCTGCTCGTCACCTTCGGCCTGTTGCAAATCCTCGAGGATCTGATGCGGCTCCTCTGGGGCGGAACGCCGCTGTCGGCCGATACGCTAATTGATGCCTTGCCGATCCTGCGCATCGGCGGCTTGTTCTACCCCGCATACAACCTCCTGGTCATCGCCATCGGTATTGTCGCGGCCGTGATCCTCTGGGCGGCGATCTATCACACCAAGTTTGGCGTGATGCTGCGCGCGACATCCCAGGACCGCCGGATGGCCTCGGCGCTCGGTCTCAACGTCGGGCTGGTCTATGTGATGGCCTTCGGCATCGGCTGCTTCATGGCCGGCCTTGGCGGCGCGATCGTGGTCCCGACCCAGGCGGCCGTGCTCGGCATGGGCGTCGACGCGCTCGTCATTGCCTTTGTTGTCGTCGTCATCGGTGGGCTCGGCAGCCTCAAGGGAGCGCTGATTGGAGCGGTCGTCGTGAGCTTTGTGCGGACTGCAGGCATCCAGTTCTTCCCGGAACTCGAATTGGCAGTGCTCTACCTCATCGCCGCCTTGGTGTTACTGGTGCGGCCGAGCGGGCTGTTCAGTACCGCGTGATGACGATCGACGCCCACCCGCTTCCCAACCGCTCGCTCTTCAAGCTCGCGGCCGCCGCGGCGCCGATCCTGCTCGTGCTGATCCTGGTGCCGAGCTTGATTGGTACTTATCAGCTGCAGCTGGCGATCTACGGTCTGATAGCAGCGATTGCCGCGCTCGGCTTCAATCTGCTGCTCGGCTATACTGGCCTGTTGTCGTTCGGGCATTCCGCCTATTTCGGCGTCGGCGCCTATTCCGTCGCCTTTGTGGTCGCACATCTCGGCCCGCATTCCATGGAGTTTTACCTCCTGGTCGGCATCCCAGTCGTTGCCATCACGTCGGCCCTGTTTGGTTATATTTGCGTTCGGCACACGCGGATCTTCTTCGGCATACTGACCTTGGCGATCTCGCAGGTGATCTACAGCCTGGCACTTAAACTTTACTGGGTGACCGGTGGCAGCGACGGATTGCGCGTCCCTCGGCCGGCGTTATTCCTAGGATTGCTCGACTTTTTGGGTCCCCAGGGATTCCAACTCTTCATCAGATCATATTACTACTATGTACTGGGGATTTTCGTTGTCTGTGTCGTCTTGATGTGGGTGATCGTCCATTCGCCGTTTGGCAAGGCGCTGCAAGGCATTCGCGACAACGAGGTGCGGGCGCGTTTTCTCGGGCTGAGGATCCGCCGCTTCCGCTGGATCTCCTTTCTCGTCTCGGGCACCTTCACCGGTGTCGCGGGCATCCTTTGGGTCCCGCTCAACGGATTGACGACCCCGGACGTGCTTTACTGGACGTTCTCCGGCGAGATCGTATTCACTGCGCTGCTCGGCGGTTTCCGCAACTTCGCTGGCCCAATCGTCGGCGGCATCGTCTTCACCTATTTGAAGACCTACGCGGTGGCGACCACCGAGTACTGGCAACTTTTGCTCGGCGTCGTGCTGGTCACGCTGGTGCTGGTACTGCCGACCGGCATCGTCGGCGCGATATCGCAAGCCGGACAGAGGCTCGGCCGGCGGAACGCCGTGACATGACATTGCTAAAGACAGTCAACTTGCGGAAGCAGTTCGGCGAAACGCGCGCCTGCGACGGCCTCGATTTCGTCGTGAACAAGGGCGAATTCCTGTCGCTGGTGGGTTCGAACGGAGCGGGGAAGACGACGCTCGTCAATCTGATCAGCGCGCACCTGCAGCCCGACAGCGGCCAGATCCTGCTCGAAGACCGCGATATCACCTTCACGACGGTCGCCGAGCGGATCAAGGCGGGAATCGCCCGCAGCTTCCAAATCGTCAACCTGTTCGACGGGCTCTCAGTTTTCGACAATGTCGCCCTATCGGTGTTCTCCCGCGAGGGCAAGACGATAAAGATGGTGAGATTGGCCGAGCATGACCACGATGTGCGCCGGGAGACGCTCGAGGTGCTGGGTCAGTTCGGGCTGGCGAGCAAGGCTGCGGCTCTGGCCGGCGGCCTCGCTCAGGGCGAGCGAAAACTTCTCGACGTTGCGGTGGCGTATGCGCTGCGCCCCAGATTGCTGTTCCTCGACGAACCGACCAGCGGCGTGAGCACGCATGAAAAGGCGCAGATCATGGACACCGTGTCGTCGGTCGTACGGGGAGGGATGGTCACCGCTGTGATTATCGAACACGACATGGACGTGGTGTTCCGATATTCGGATCGCATCGTGATGATGCATGAGGGGTCGTTCCTTGCCGACGGCACGCCGGATGAGATCCGCGCCAACAAGGAAGTCGCCAGCATCCTGCTCGGCGCTCCGCTGACCGCCTGAGCCAGGTGAAACCGGTGCTGCTCGAGGTCGACGACATCAATACCTACCGAGGCCCCGCCCATATTCTGCGCGGCGTGTCGATCAACGTCGACACCGACGAGGTGGTGGCCTTGGTAGGACGCAACGGGGCCGGGCGCACCACCATTATCGAGAGCATCACCGGTCTGCTTCCCGTGCGTTCCGGCCAAATCCGCTTTCGCGACGAGGAGATCACGTCCTTGCCGCCGCATCGTCGCGCCAAGCGCGGCATCGGCTACGCGCCGGAGAATTCTGGCATCTTCCCGGAACTGACCGTCGCCGAAAACCTGATGATCAGCCGTTGGCTCGCGGCCAAAACCGGGCGTAAGGCTGCGGCCGATGGCGACGGTGACACGGAAGCGGGAGCCTTCAGAGTGTTTCCCGAGGTTCGTCCGCTCCTCAGCCGGCAGGGGCTGAACTTGAGCGGTGGCCAGAAGAAAATGGTGGCGATTGCCAGGGCGATGGCGCTCGCACCCTATCTGCTGATCCTCGACGAAGCTTTCGAAGGCTTGGCGCCCGCCGTGGTGAAGCGGTTCCGCGAGGCGGTGATGACCATCAAGGCAATGGGTATTTCGCTATTGATCGCCGAATCCAACCTCGTCAGCGCCGCGGCGATAGCCGACCGTCTGTACGTCGTCGATCGCGGCGAGATCCTTTTCAGAGGCACTCCGCAGCAGGCGCTTGCCAACAAGGAGGTCATGCGCGCGCTGCGCGGGTGATCAGCGCGCGCATGAGGGTTCGATGTCGCCTCTCAAGGTCATTATGCCGAGCGTGCTTCCGGTCCTCGCGGCGCTGTTGGTGACCTTGGGTGTTGCGCGGGGCGGTCACGAGCTGCCGGTCTACCCGTCCTATTACCCGCACGAGATAGCGATCGAGACGATGCCGCCGGAGCGTGCGGTCGACTTGCTCCGTGGCGCCACGCTTCACGCCTATCTGGGTGCCGAGCCGCGGTTCGCGAGCGCGGTGCCGGCGTCGGTCCGCGTGGTCGAGTCGCTCGGCAGCTTTATAATCGTCCGGATCAACCCGGCGGCACGGTCGGCACCGGACGAGCGCTCGGCATGCGCCGTCGTCGAGACGATCGCTCGGGACATGGCCGACAAGCCCGGCTTCGTGTTTCATCCATACCCGGTTACACCCTTGCACGGCGATTACCTGTACCATGTCGATCGCGCCGAGGCCGCCAAGGCGCGGCTGCTCGGCGCGCTGGCCGCGTTACCGCCGCAGAACCTGATGGTCAGGGCCAGCGGTGCGCTGGCAGATCTTGTGCGCCCGGAATGGCGGGCTCAGGGGCCGGATTGGGATGCCGCGATTGAGGAGGTTGACGCAGCGGAAGTCGTGGCCGCATCGACGACATCGCTCAATGGCTGGCTCGGGCCGCCTTGGGTCAAGAGCGGGTGGTTTCACGCCGAGCGCTTGCTGGCCGATGCGACCGACGACGCCGAAGCCAAACATCGAACCGAGGCCATGGCGCAGCGCCTCGAGGCCGGCGATTATCGCGATGCGGTCGAGCGCGTGAATCTCGAGCGCGAGGTCGTCGCGACGCTCGCCGGCGGCTGTCGCAGGCGCGTCGCCGGCTACACTGTCAAGCGGCAATATTTCAGCGCCGAATTCACCAACGGGATCGAGAACATCGGTTTCGATGCGATCGAAGGTCTCAATTCACCGATCTTTATTCGCACGGTGAAGCTCAAGGACTTTCCGTGGAACGGCTGGTTGAAGCTGGGGATCGATGTGCGCCCCGAAGCGGCCTGGAACCCGATCGGCGGTTTCGAGGATGGGTTCGGCCGGCTGCTGTGGTCGGCGATCGGCGATCCGGCCTTGTTCTCCACGCCCTATGATTCGGGCTGGATGCTCAATCGCATCGCCGATGTTCAATCAAATTCCGGTCGATAAACGGCAGGGGCACGCCGTGTTGCGTCTTCTTTCAGCAAGCTGGGCGCTGGCGCTGTTGCTGATTACCGCCGGTGCGCCTGCTGTCGCCGCGGAGCTCACCTTTGACATCAAGATCGAGGGTGGCCGCGTTCCCGACACGATGCGGCTCATCCGCGTCAACGAAGGTGACGTCGTGAAGCTGCGGTGGACAAGCGATCAGCCCATTGTCCTGCATCTTCACGGGTATGACATCGAAAAACGCGTTGCCCCGGGCACCATCACCGAACTCGCGTTCACGGCCTACGCGACCGGGCGATTTCCGATCCACGTCCACGCGCAAGGGGCAGGCGCCGGCGGCCAAGCGCACGAAGACGCGCCGTTGGCCATCATAGAGGTCTATCCGCGGTAGAGCTTGTGAAAAAATCCTTCACCGCTCGTCCACTCGTCACCCCGACGCAGGCCGGGGCCTATCGCTCCACGGCACGGACCAATAATTGTTGCGTAAGGCATTGCAACTGCTTGAAGAGCTCGGAGTGGCGGAAGCATGGGTCCCGGCCTTCGTTCGCCGGGAAGACAGTGGTAGGTGGCGGCTTCATTCCGATTTCTTCACAAACTCGGTAGCCCGATTGCAGGGAGAAAGTGCCACGACGTGACCTGGTCCCGGGCGATTGTGAGCGGGGGGTGCGCCGGGATCGTGTGACACGGATGGTCCTCGCACTCGGCGCCGCTGTCGCCGGGTTCTGCATCCTCGCGGTCCCTGCCGGGGCGCATGGCTTCGGCCAGCGTTATGACCTACCCCTGCCGCTTTCCTTGTATCTGTTCGGAGCGGGCGCCGCGGTAATCCTGTCGTTCGTCGTCGTCGGGCTCTGTGCTCGCCACCCTGCCGGGGTACGCGGCTATCCGCGGATCGATCTGACGACGCATCAGCTCGGCCGATGGCTCGCCCATCCGGTTCTTCTGACGTTGCTCAAGCTCGTCGGCGTCGGCGCGTTGATCGTAACCGTGACCGCCGGATTTTTCGGAAACCAGGATCCCTATCGCAACATCGCGCCGACATTGGTGTGGATCGTCTGGTGGGTCGGGTTCGCAGTCTTTTCAGCCTTCGTCGGCGATCTCTGGGCGGTGGTCAACCCGTGGCGGAGCATATTCGATGGAGCGGACCGGGTTTATCGCATGCTGACCGGCCGCACCGGCCTCGCCTTCGGCCTGCCCTATCCCGAGGCGCTCGGCGTATGGCCCGCCGTTGGGCTACTGCTCTCCGTTTCCTGGATCGAGCTGGTGTTTCCGAGCCCCGCTGTGCCCGTCAATATCGCCTGGTTAGCGGTCGCCTATTCGGCGACCACCTGGGCGGGGATGGCCGCGTTCGGGAGCGGGACCTGGATCAAGCACGGCGAGGTTTTCGCCGTATTCTTTGGTCTATTCGCCCGCTTCGCACCGACCGAATCCGTGATCCGCGGAGGGTCCGGCGCCCGCGGATTGGCATTGCGGCCGTTTGCGGCGGGACTGCTGGCAAATGCCCCGGCATCGACCTCGATGGTCGCCTTCGTCCTGCTGGTGTTGTCGAGCGTCCTCTACGACGGCCTCTTGACCACGCCGGAATGGAGTGAAGCCGAGCAGCGGCTGATCAGCCTGCCGCCGGCCCCTGGGGAGGCCGCTTCGGTTATCGTCAGGACGATTGGTCTCGTGGCGTTCTGGGGAGTGTTTCTGTCCGCCTATCTCGCGGTGAGCGCAGTCATGAGCGCAGTGGCTGGACGCCGCTCGCCGCGCGCCATGGCACAGAGCTTTGCCTTCACGCTGGTGCCGATCGCCATTGCCTATCACCTGGCGCATTACCTCGCATACTTGCTGACCCAGGGCCAATACGTGGTGCCGCTTGCCTCCGATCCGTTCGGGTACGGCTGGGATCTCTTCGGAACCGCCGGGTATCGGGTCAGCATTGCCCTCGTCGGTGCGCGCTTCGCGTGGTACGCCGCCGTGACATCGATTGTCGTCGGCCACATCGTCGCCGTCTACCTCGCCGATGTTAGGGCACACCAGATTCTCGGGTCGCGGCGTACGGCCTTGCGCTCGCAAGTGCCGCTGACGGCGCTGATGGTGATCTATACATCCATCAGTCTCTCCATTCTGTCGGAGCCGATTGTCGAGTACCGCGCGCCAGCGCAGCCAACGGCCGTAGTGCCGGAGGCGCTGAGCATTCCCGAAGACGCGCTTCTTCCCGAGCCCGGGACCGGTCGGTTGCAGCGCGTCGGGCCCGGCCACTTCGCGCGATTGAAATTGACCTACCGCGTGCTCGGCTCCGCCTTTCACGACGGCACGCGGATGACGGCCGCCGACCTCCTCTACGCCTATATGTTCGCCTATCGCTGGGGGGTTCGCGATGACGCGGAGGCGCAGTACGACCCGGCGATCGCGGCGGCGACAGCGCCGCTGTGGCAGGGGCTTGCCGCGGTGCAGGTCGCGGGGGTCGACACCGCCTCGAAATCGTTCCGAGTCGGCGATGTCAATTTCATCCGAGAACTGTTCGTGATCGACGTCTACGCCGACATCCCGCCCGAAGATCCTGAACAGGACGCGGTGTTTGCACCGCCCTGGAGCACGTTGCCATGGCATCTGATGGTGTTGATGGAGGAGGCGGTCGGCCGCGGCTGGGCCGCCTTCTCGCAAGCCGAGGCGGCGCGCCGTGGTGTCGAATGGCTCGATCTGGTCCGTTCTGGCGAGATGAAGACGCGGCTCGCCGTGCTGGTCGACCAATTTGAGCGACAGGCTTTTCGTCCGGAGATCCTGCAGTCTCTGGTAAGTGCCGATGACGCGCGCAAACGCTGGGCGGCGCTGGCCGCGTTCTACCGGAGCCACGGCCACTTCCTGGTGACCAATGGGCCTTACCAGCTCAAAAGCTGGTCGGGAGAGAGCGCAACCCTCGAAGTATTCCGCGATCTGAGCTACCCCCTGGGCGTGGGTTCCTTTGATAGCTATGCCATCCCGCGCCGGGGTTACGTCACCAAGGTCGAGCGCCAAGAGGGTGGATTGCGCCTCTCAGCCGACATCGAAATCGTGATGAAGTTCATGCGCGATTATCAGATTCTGCGGCAACCGATGCCGCTCGTCGATGCGACGGTTCGCAAACGCGCCGCCCCGGAATGCCGGTACGTGGTGGTGGCCGCCGACGGCCGGATCGCACTCGTTGGTGTCTCGCTTCCGCGGGAAGATCTGAGGTTTGCGATAGAGCTCGACGACAGGCTGCCGGCCGGCCAGTACAGCGTCATGGCCGAGATCCTTGTCAACGGCAACGCGGTGAATCCGGAGATCAAGCGCATCCCGGTGGTGATCGACGGAAAGCCGTGAAGCTTAGATGCCTTGTCGAGGATTTCGGGAGCTGGGTGTTGTGAGGACGATGTTGGGGGGCGGTTGAGGAATAGCGGTGCGCTAGACGATACGCCGTCCGTTTGGGGTCACGGGCGGTAAAACTCGCGGGGAGTCTATGTTCTCCGGATTGCCCAGGTAGCGGACATCGTCAGGAGCGCATTTCAATATTTAGCGAACCTACCCCCAACCTGCGGATCGCGCCTTCTGGGTCGAGCAATTCCATGCTCGGATCCCCGCCAACAACGCCACAAGATTATCCGGAAACGAGTGGCTTTGCGGCGCGACGAGAGCGTGAGTGGGTCACCGTCGGCACTGCGCCGGCGCCAACAGGAGACCCACCCATGCGCGTCTATATCATCGGCAATGACGGAATCACGCTGTGCCGCAAGGCGCCGGCGACAGTCAATGACGGCGAGGTTGCCGTTGCATCGAATGCGGAATTGCACGCTGCCCCGCTCAGCGCTAAGCGCTTGCTGGCGCTGTGGAACGCTCTGCCTGGCGTCCCAAAGCGACGGAAAGTTGGCGACCGCGACGCGCTGATCGATCAGCTGTGGTCGGCAATCGAAATGTTGCCGGACCCGGAGCCGCAACCCGGCCCGAAGCGCCCCTCGAAGCAGGATGTGGTGATTGCCATGCTGCGTCAGCCCGAGGGGGCAACGGTCGACGAGGTGGCGAGCGTGACCGGCTGGCAGCGTCATACCGTTCGCGGCGTCTTCTCGGGAAGCTTGAAGAAAAAGCTCGGCCTCACTCTTGCCTCGGCCAAAGAGGAGCGTGGCCGGGTCTATCGCATCGCCGAGCCGGCCAGCCTATGACCCCCCCAGTCCACGACGCTTCGGCTCGCCAGCACTCCGGCGAGCCGTCCTCCGGTCTCGGACCAAACGGCGGCCGGAAGGACCGACTGCGAAACCGGGACCTGGCCGAGCTTGATGGCGAGATTACCGGATTGGTCGATCGGTCGACACAGGAGCTGCGGCGTGCTTGGCGGACATTGCATCACACCGGACCGCCGCTGGGCCTCAGTCGTGATCTGATGATCCGGGGGCTCGCTGATGAGCTGCAACAGCGCGCTCATGGCGGCCCGGGCCGCGCGTTGCAGCGCCGCCTGCAGATTCTGACGGGAGAGTTCGAGAAAGGCGCTCGTTCTTTCGACCCCGGCATAGTGCTGAAGACCGGCGCAACTTTGGTGCGGCAGTGGCGTGGACGCACCCATACCGTCCTCGTGCGCGAGGACGGGTTCGAATACGAGGGCCACCGGTATCGGTCGCTGACGGTGATTGCCGAGCAGATCACCGGGGCCCATTGGTCGGGCCCGCGGTTCTTTGGCGTGAGCAAGCGGGAGCGTGCCTCCTAGTCGCCGAGGCCGCCAATGAAGAAACCAGGAACCAGAACGCGGCGAAGCGGAACCGTCCGTTGTGCGATTTACACCCGCAAGTCGTCCGAGGAGGGGCTCGAACAAGAGTTCAATTCGCTGCAGGCGCAGCGCGAAGCCTGTGAGGCCTTCATCAACAGCCAGCGGCACGAAGGCTGGGTGTGCCTGCGCGCGGCTTATGATGACGGCGGGTTCTCCGGCGCCACGATGGTGTGTTTCGGCGTGGAAGATTGACCCCTGTAGAGGGGTGATCGGCGTCCAACTTTGACCCCCTTTGCAATGAGTTGCACAGGCTACCCGCTGGGGGAACGCGAGCGGGTGGCGGGGGGATGCTGGTTGTGGAGACGATCGGGCGGATCCGGCGCGAGCATTTTGTCAAAGGCAAGTCGATCAAGGAGATCGTTCGCGATCTGAAGGTGTCGCGCAACACGGTGCGCAAGGTGCTGCGTTCGGGTGCGACCTGTTTCGATTATGCCCGCGAGGTCCAGCCGCTGCCGAAGCTGGGGCCCTGGCGTACTGAGCTCGACCGAATGCTGGCGACCAACGAAGCGAAGAGCGGACGCGAGCGGCTAACGCTGATACGCCTCTTCGAGGAGCTGCGCGGCCTTGGCTATGAGGGCGGATATGACGCGGTGCGTCGCTACGCCCGCACTCGGCGCCGGGCTCGTGGTGCAGCGACAGCGGAAGCCTACGTGCCGCTGAGCTTTGCGCCCGGCGAAGCCTACCAGTTCGACTGGAGCCACGAGATCGTTGTGCTGAACGGGGTGACGACACTGGTCAAGGTCGCCCATGTCCGGCTTTGTCACAGCCGCATGCCGTTCGTGCGGGCTTACCCGCGCGAGAGCCAGGAGATGGTGTTCGACGCGCACGACCGGGCATTCGCTTTTTATCGCGGCGCCTGCGCGCGTGGCATCTACGACAACATGAAGACAGCGGTCGAGAGCGTCTTCGTCGGCAAGGACCGGGCATTCAACCGCCGATTTTTGCGGATGTGCAGTCATTACCTGGTCGAGCCGACCGCGTGCACCCCTGGGGCGGGCTGGGAGAAGGGGCAGGTGGAGAACCAGGTGGGGCTGGTGCGCGAGCGCTTCTTCACCCCGCGGCTGCGGTTCCGGACTTACGAGGAGATGAACGGCTGGCTGATCGACCAGTGCGTTGCCTATGCCAAGGCGCATCCTCATCCCGAATGCCGCGACCAGACAATCTGGTCGGTCTTCGAGGCCGAGCGGCCAAGCCTCATTGGTTATGCCGGGCGGTTCGACGGGTTCCACGCTGTCCCGGCTGCCGTCTCGAAGACATGTCTCGTCCGTTTCGACAACAACAAGTACTCGGTCATAGCGAAGGCGCTGGGTCGCCCAGTGGAGGTGCACGCCTACGCCGACCGGATCGTGATCCGCCAGGATGGCGAGATCGTCGCCGAGCATCGGCGCAGTTTTGGGCGCGGCCAGACGGTTTACGATCCCTGGCATTACGTGCCGGTCCTGGCGCGCAAGCCTGGAGCGCTGCGCAACGGCGCGCCCTTCAAGAACTGGCTGTTGCCGGGAGCAATCGAGCGCATTCGTCGCAAGCTCGCTGCCGTTGATGACGGTGATCGGCAGATGGTCGACATCCTCGGCGCGGTATTGACCGATGGGCTCGGTGCGGTCGAGGCGGCTTGTGTCGAGGCGCTCAGCGCCGAACTCCACTCGAGCGACATCATTCTCAACATCCTGGCACGGCGGCGCGACGCATCGGCCGCGATCTCCATCCTGGCGCCCGAGGCCCTGCGGCTGCATCACGAACCCACCGCCGATTGCGCCCGCTACGACAGTCTGCGACGGGCGGTCTGATGGAACGCCATCAGATCATTGAGATGATGCGCGAGCTGAAACTCGCTGGCATGCGCGCCGCCTTCGACGAGATCCTCGCCAATGGACTGAAGCGGCAACATTCCGTACCGCAGATTATTGGCGATCTATTGCAAGCCGAGATTGCCGAGAAGCAGGCGCGGTCAATCAAATACCAGGTCGCCATTGCTCGGCTGCCGCTCGCCAAGGAGCTGTCCGACTTCGATTTTAGCGACACGCCAATCAATGAGAGCCTCGTGCGTGATCTTGCCACTGGCTCGTTCCTTCAGAACCAGCGCAATGCCGTGCTGGTCGGCGGTACCGGCACCGGAAAAAGCCATCTTGCCGTAGCCATTGCCCGCGCCTGCATCCGCGCCGGCGCCCGTGGCCGCTTCCATACCGCGGTCGACCTGGTCAATCGACTGGAGGCCGAAGCGCGCGCCGGGCGGCAGGGCCGGATCGCCGATCGCCTCACCCGGCTCGACTTCCTCATTCTCGACGAACTCGGCTATCTGCCCTTGTCCCAATCCGGCGGCCAGCTGTTGTTCCACCTGGTCAGCCGGCTCTACGAGCAAACCTCGATCATTGTCACCACCAATCTCTCTTTCGCCGAATGGCCTTCAGTCTTCGGCGAGCCGACGACCTCATGATGCCTCCTTTTTCGAAAGAGTTGTGCGTCGTACTTGTGTTCTCAACTCAACGATCTGCGTGTTCGAAAGGTTGATTTGCCAAGGCATTCCTTTGCTGATCTGGTGGCCAGATAATCGTCCTTTCTGAAGCCATTTGAAGACGGTTTGCGTAGAAACCGAAAGCGCCTCAGCGGCGCCTTGAACGGAGTATGTCCCATCCGGCCATTGTCGGGGATTGTGTTCTGTTCGGTTGATTTTCACCGTTGGGATATTCCAACGTTTGCGTAGTAAATGGACCTCACCGCCGCTGAACGGCCGACCGTGAGCTGACAGTAGGCCGTCCGCATTGAGGGCCCTTGCGATTTCGCGATCCATCTTTCGCGCGACGACGAGATCGCGAACCCGTGCTTCAAGAGTCCCGACGTCGGCGTAATTGCGGTAGCTGCTCACATTGCGCCGGACCTTGTGCTCGCTGACGGCACCGGTCTGCCAGATGATTCTGATCCAGACTTGGCCGCTCTCGGGCCGCTGATCGAGGACGACCTCTCTCACGACGTGCCGAAGGATCTGCTTGCGCTCGACCACGCTCGCCGCATCCCACAGTTTGGGAAGATCCTCACCCAACGAGATAATCTGAGCGCGGTCCGCCGTGGCAAGCGATATCGGCTGCTGGCGGCGCCAACTCTCGTATTCAATGTCGATCTGCTCCGCTTGCCGGAGCTTGTCCTCCCATACGCGCTCCAAAGACCTTGCCACCAGACGGTTCTCGGGTTCGACGGCATCATATTGACGGCGCGCCCGCTCCGCCTCATAGCGCGCGCGCTCGCGCTTGAGCGACCATTGACGCTCGAGCGCGCGGGCTTCGTTCTCAAGCTCGCCGAGAGCGGCAATCGCGAGAGCGAGGCGATCGGGTGTCAGCGCTTCGAGTAACAATCTTTCGACCGCCGCATCGACGCCCAAGGCGCGCACCTCCTGACAGCGCGGCCCGCCATGTTGATGCTGATCGGCGCGGCAAAGATAGACAGGGTAGTTGCCGTTCTGGCCGGAATAATGCAACCCCATGCGGCAGCCGCAGCGGCCACAAATAGCAATGCCTTGCAGCAATGCGTTGCCCTGGCGCGGCACCCCATGGCGGTTCGCATCGTAGTGATTGAGATTGTCTGCGAGCCGCCGCTGGTTCGCCATGAACTCCTCCCAATCGATATATCCCGGAAATGCGTCCTTCAAGCAAACCGGCCAATCCTGAATCGCCACGGCTTCGGTCGCGCCGTGCCGTGAACCGGAACGGCGGCCGATTGGCGTGCGTCGACGGCGGCCGTAAACATAGGCTCCCGCATAAGCGGGGTTCTTCAGAACCTGAAGGATGCGTGCGTTGCTCGCCGACCGCCACACGACGTCATGCGGCGATGGCCCGTCTAGCGGTCGTACCGGCACCCGGAAGTCGGCCTCTT
>Ga0306921_10002563_pt1 | contig 18196 bp, 16 predicted proteins | sample sta12Cox44000080_FD_203760 | JGI IMG/M metagenome (GOLD analysis project Ga0306921, IMG submission 203760) | Lab enrichment of tropical soil microbial communities from Luquillo Experimental Forest, Puerto Rico - statoxic.12C.oxic.44.000.080 (v2)... | ecosystem: Environmental > Terrestrial >... | reverse complement strand
GGCCGGGATTGACCGCGTACGGCGTATAGCCTGCGTTGGTCAGGACCAACGTGTACGCGCCGGCGGGCAGAGCCCCCAACACCAATCGGCTGTCGCCCGTGACGACGGAACCGGCTCCGTTGCCGATTGTGACGGTTCCTGCCGCACCGTTCGGTGCGAAGCTCGTCAGCGTGACGGCGCTGGTTGCGGGATTCCCCGCGGACGCCACGATGGAGGCGGTGCCCCCGACGCCGGAGAAGAGGGCCACCGTCGACGCGAAGCCCCCCGGCGGGATGGCGGTAGCGGCGCTGTTCACTCCACCGCCGAAGCCCCAGGTCTGGATCGTGAGAGCCGAAGGGGCCGAGAGCACGAAGCTCTGCGCGAAGACGGAGGTCGGCATGGCGAGGCTCCCCGTGAAGGACAGCGAGGTGACCTGAGCACCCGCGGATCCGCTCTCGAGGAGCGTCGCGAGGACGGTGAGGACGATCGATCGGACCGCCCTCGTGGCAGACGCAGGCATCCCCCTCTCGACGACGCGGCCATCAATCACCGCACCACTCCACCGCCGCGAGGCGGGTGAAGTCAAGGTCTTTCGGCGGTAGGCGCGGCGGCTCGGGCGGAGAGCATCGGGGAGCGAAGCGCAGTTGGACGACGGACTTGCTGGCGATCTCGGCGACGGCGGCTCCAGCGAGCTCGGCCCTTCGACGAAGCTGCGATCCTCGGACTAGGTTGATCCCGGATGTGCTCAGCCACGAGCCACGCCGGGCGGTCAGAGCGTCGAAATCCCGCAACGATTGAGTCCGCGGGAAGCCACCTTTGCGTTGCCAAGGCTGTCTAGTTGGCACGTCCGGGTGGGGGGCGCTCCGTGGTCGGCGTAAGCGCACACACAGCCTGGCGAATTCCGACTACGCCCAACTCGGCCAAACTACACTAAAATGCTTCAGGGTGCCTTTTGGGAGCAGAAGGTCGTCGGTTCTAATCCGACCGCCCCGACCAAGGAATCAACGGCTTTGCGCCTCCACCTACACCGGAAGGTGTCATTGGGGATGAACCATGCGCCGTTTCTGGGCTTCGCTGGGATCGCTGGCGTTCTTCATCGTCGCGCCAGGGACGATCTTGGGCGTTGTTCCGTGGTCGCTGACGCACTGGCGCATCGGTCCGCCGTTCTTCGGCATCGAGCCTTTGCGATGGGTTGGCGCCGCGCTCATCGTGTTGGGGCTGTTGCCACTCCTCAGTTCATTTGCGCGTTTTACCTGGGACGGGCTTGGCACGCCCGCACCGATCGCACCGCCTACGAAGCTTGTGGTGACCGGCTTCTACTGCCGCGTGCGGAACCCAATCTATGTCGCGCTGCTCATCATTCTACTGGGCGAGGCGCTGTTGTTCGGCGACGAACGGGTGGCGGTGTGGGGCGTGCTCTTTTGGCTCTTCACGTTTGCAGTCGTGGTGATCGTTGAAGAGCCCTCGCTGCAGCAGCAATTCGGCGAGGAGTATCGCACCTACTGCAAGAACGTGCCGCGATGGGTGCCGAGGGTCATTCCGTACAAACCATCGCACTAGGGCGTCGGGGCGCTCAAGGGACCGCGCCGCAGGTCGCCGCGGTTCCCGCCTGGCAGGGGAGCGGACAGCTGGCGCACTTCGGCCCCGGCAGCCTGCCGTTCAGCGCGCGGAATACGCCAGGTCACCTGAGTTGACCCCCGCGCTCCACTGCGTCGGGTTCTCCCAGGCGCCCGTTCCGCCGAGCCAGGTGCTCGTGATCGTCGCTGCGCTCGCATCGAGGGCACTGCAGGTCGCAGCCACCGCCCACATGGACAGCCGACGACACCACATGTCGCCATCGTATCACCTGGGCATTCGCGGAGGACACTCCGGCAGCTACGTGCGGTAGCGCTCGGCGAGCTGCGGGGACTGGGCGGCAAACGCCTCGAGATCGGCCTTGAACACCGCGTCGAGCAGCTCGCGGCGCTCGACGCCGGGCGCGCAGAGGACTTCGCCCAGCGCGAGCCCACGCAGGCTGGCGGTCACGACGTCGTCCGCGGACATGCGCGGGACTCTGCTCAGATCGAGTCCCTGACGCTCGTGGAACTCGGTCGCGACCACCCCGGGGCAGAGCGCCTGGATCCGCAGCCCCCGGGACTGCAGCTCCTCGTGCAGTGCCTGTGACAGCGCGACGATGTGGGCCAGTGTTCCGGTGTAGACGGCGCGGCGAAGCGGCAGCCGTTCGCTCGGCACCGGCCCGCTGAACGCGAGCATGCCGGACACGTTGATGATCACGCCTCCGCCTCTCGCGACCATGCCGCGGGCCGCGGCTCGAGCGAGCATCGTGGGAGCGACGACCTTCACGTGGAGGAGCTCGTTCGCCTTCTCCCCGGGCAGATCGGTGAACGGCATGTAGTGCGCGACGCCCGCGTTGTTGACGAGCATGGTGAGCTGTTCGCGTGCGCACACGTCGGCCACCGCCGCGATGCCGGCGTCTGTGCCGAGATCCGCGACGAGCGGACGAACGCTGACCTTCGGGAGCGCCGCGACGAGCTCGTCGAGCCGTTCCCGTCGGCGGCCGACGACGACGAGATCGTATCCATCGGCGCCGAGTCGTCTGGCAAAGGCTCGGCCGATCCCGGCAGATGCGCCGGTGACGAGCGCCAACCGCGTGCGGGTCCCCTGATCGCCAGATGCATGGTCAGACATGTTCGCGCGCCCTTCCTTGCGTGCCAGGCGGGATTGTCGCCGATCTGCACCTGTGCGAAACGGCCAGGTGCCAAGGGCGATCTGATCTTCTACGGAGGTTGCATGCAGCGAGTTCGCATCATCGGCAGTCCGCTCTCGCCGTACGTCCGCAAGGTGCTGGTCGTGCTCGGGCTCAAGCAGCTCGAGTACGAGATCGACCCGCTGGTGCCATTCTTTGGCGACGAGCGGTTCGCTCGCCTGAGCCCGCTGCGCCGCATCCCGGTGCTGATCGACGACCGGGCGACGCTCGTAGACTCCTCCGTCATCTGCCAGTACTTGGAAGACCGCCATCCGGAGCCGCAGGTCTACCCGGACGACCTGGTCGCGCGGGCGGAAGCGCGCTGGCTCGAGGAGTTCGCGGACACTCGACTGGCCGACGTCGTGATCTGGGGGCTCTTCAATGAGCTCGCGATCGGTCCGGCGGTGTGGGGTCGCAAACCGGATCCGGCGGTCGTTGCCCAGACGTGCGACGTCGAGCTTCCGCAGGTCCTCGATTTCCTCGAAGAGCGGCTTCCAGCTGGTGGATTCTTGTACGGGCAGCCGTCCATCGCCGACGTTTCGATCGCGTGCTTCTTCCGCAACGCGCAGTTCGTGCGCTACGCAGTGGACGCCGCGCGCTGGCCGCGCACCGCTGCGTTCGTCGAACGCGTCCTCGCGCTCCCTCCATTCGTGGCGCTGCGAGCCATCGAGGAACCGCTTCTGCGGGTTCCTCCGTCGCAGCATCGAGAGCGGCTCTCGCAGCTCGGGGTGCCGCTGATGGCAGACTCGTTCGGCACATCCACCCCGCGGCCTGGCCTGAAGCGGTAACTGCGTCGATCGTCAGGGTGGAGTCGGGGGTGAGCTCGGCTCCTGCGCAACGGACGGGGCCGGTTCCATCTTCAGCGCGTTCCGGAACGGCTCGGACGTGGCCTCGACGACGATCTGGTCGAGCAGCCGGGTGGTGGCCATGCGCGTCGCCCGCGTGTACGCGCAATTTCCGCTGAGACAGAACGAGTGACCCCTGGCGTTGAGCATCTTCAGATAGGGTGTCGAGCCGTCCGGACGATGCACGCTCAGCTCGACCGACATCGAGCCCCAGGTCGGCACCCATGGCCAGAGCCAGTCACCGCCCGGTGTCGGGGGGCTTGCCGTCGAAGGTGCGCCCTGGAGCGCATCGGCGACCTGCGCGCCCATCTCGACGCCGACCGGGTCAGGGGTATCGATCGTCCCGTCGGTGAACCCGAACACGGTGACCGTCGCATAGCCGATGTCCCGGTTGATCGGGCCGCCGTGCGCCACCTTGGGCATCGCGATCGGGCCGCTGGCCGGATTCGCCGGCGGCTTCAGCTCGTCGTGCGAGAGCGATACGGTCTCGCTGAAGATCCCCACGCAGCCCGAAGTCACCAGAGTCAGGAACAGCGTGGCAAGCGCGCGCACGAGTCCGGACACAGGCAAGACCCATCTCCCCGAGGTTCTGCCGTGTTCTACCCGACAACGGTCGCCAGGGGAAGACGGACCTTCAAGAGAGGAGTAAAACCCCGGGGGAGAGGTCAGCAGCGATGGCGACTGGTCAACCGATGGCTCCAGAACCCGAGGCGGCGCCCACAGCTCCGCCACCCCTTCCTCGCACGCCGCTTGGGCTCATGGAGCGGCTCGATCGGGTCGGGCTGACGCGGCGGCGCGCCTTCCAGGGCCTCGCGGTGCTGGGCGCGCTGGTCTTGCTCTTCCTCGTGATCCCCTGGCTCTACCGCGCCTTCACCACGGTCTCCACCGACGACGCCTACGTGAGCGGGCACGTCACCTTCGTCGCCGCCCGCGTGCCGGGGCAGGTGGCGCGGGTGCTGGTCGACGACAACAACCGCGTGCACAAGGGCGACGTGCTTGTGGCGCTCGACAAGGAGCCGTACGAGGTGCGCGTCGGCATCGCGCAGGCGGCGCTCAAGGCTGCGCAGGCGAGCTTCGACGTCACGCTGGCGCAGACGCGCGGGCTGGCGGGCGAGGCGCGCAGCCTCCGCTTCACGCTGCAGCGGGCGAGCGAGAACGTGGACGACCAGGTCGCGCAGCTCCATGCGAAGGTCGCGACGCTGCAGTCGAAGCAGGCGACGCTCGCGCGCACGGACGTCGACTACAAGCGCGCGGAGGGCCTGTACAAGTCCGACGTCGCGAGCCACCAGCAGTTCGACGCCGCGACGGAGGCGCGCCGCGTGGCCGCGGCCGAAGTCGAGCGGGCGCAGCAGGAGGTGTACCAGATCCGCGTGGGCTTGGGCCTGCCCGCGCAGCCGCCTCCGGGCCAGGACCTGACTTCGGTGCCGCCAAACCTGCAGCAGACCTATTCGTCGGTCAAGGAGGCGCAGGCGAAGCTGATGGAGGTCGCGTCGCGGCTCGGCGTGGTGCAATCGTTCGACGCGACGCCCGCCGACATGCTCGCCGAGTTCTACCGGCGCGACCCGGAGGGCAACATCGACCGCATCCTCGAGGCGCTGATCCGCAGCGCGCCGGCGGTGAAGCAGGCCGAAGCCAAGGTGCTCGAGGCGCAGAGCAACCTGGCCGAAGCCAAGCTCCGGCTGCGCTACTGCGATGTGCTCGCGGAGATCGACGGCGTGGTCACGCGCCGCAGCGTGAACCCGGGCAACAACGTGGTGGACGGGCAGGGGCTGATGGCGCTGCGCTCGCCCACCGACATCTGGGTCGACGCGAACTTCAAGGAGACCCAGCTCGCTTCGCTGCGCATCGGTCAGCCGGTCGACCTGGACGTCGACATGTACGGGGGCTCGCGACGGTTCCGCGGCCGCATCAGCGGCTTCACGAACGGAACGGGCGCGACGCTGGCGCTCCTGCCCGCGGAAAACGCGACCGGGAACTTCGTGAAGGTCGTGCAGCGCCTGCCCGTGCGTATCGATCTCGTCGACTACGATCCGGACAAGACGCCGCTCTTCGTCGGTCTGTCCGTGACGCCGCACGTGCGGATCCACGACGCGCCCACCGGTCCGGATGCGGGCCACGTGCTGCAGCCCTATCTCGTGCCCCCGGCCCCCGAACTGCCGAATCCGACGAAGAGCGGTCCGTGACCACCGCCGCGATCGGCGCAGCGCTGCCGCGGCGCAGGGCGGTGAGCCCCTACCTCGTGGCGGCAGCGGTCGTGATCCCGACCTTCATGGAGGTGCTGGACACGACCGTCGCCAACGTGGCCCTGCGCTACATCGCCGGAGGGCTCTCGTCGCCCGCCACGGACAGTGAGTGGATCGTGACCAGCTATCTCGCGGCCAACGCGATCGTGTTGCCGATGTCTGGCTGGCTCGCCACGCGGCTGGGGCGGCGCAACTACTTCCTGCTCTCGATCGCGGTGTTCACGATCGCATCGGGGCTGTGCGGCATGGCTCCGAGCCTGGGCGTGCTGATCGCCGGTCGCGTGCTGCAAGGTCTCGCGGGCGGGGGTCTCCAGCCTTCCAGCCAGGCGATCCTGCTCGACGCCTTCCCCGTCGAGAAGCAGGGCGCGGCCCAGACCATCTTCGGCGTGGCCGCGCTGCTGGCGCCGGTCGTCGGCCCGTCGCTCGGCGGCTTCATCACCGACCACTACGGCTGGCAGTGGATCTTCTACCTGAACCTTCCCGTCGGCGTGTTGGCCTTCCTCACCTGCAGGGCCGTGGTCGAAGATCCGGAGTATCTCGTGGAGGAGCGCGCACGCGCGCGCTCGCAGGGTCGGGCCTTCGATACGCTGGGTCTCGGGCTTCTCGCCGTGACGATGGTGAGCTGGGAGATCCTGCTCAGCAAGGGACAGGAGTGGGACTGGCTGGGCGATCCGTTCCTCCGGATCCATGCGCTGCTCGCCTGCTTCGTCCTGGGGCTGTCGGGCCTCGTCTGGCGCGAGCTGCGCGTGGAAAATCCCCTGGTGAACTTCCGCACGCTCGGCGATCGCAACCTGCGCTCGTGCTGCATGATCGTCTTCCTGCTCTACGCCGTGCTCTACGCCAACACGGTCACCCTGCCTGCACTGCTCCAGTCACTCTACGGCTACGACGCCACCACCTCCGGCCTGGTGCTGTCCCCAGCCGGAGTCGCCGCCGTCGCCATGCTGGTGGTCTCCGGCACGCTGCTGCAGCGCGGAGTCGACGCGCGCTACCTGATGGTCGCAGGCATGATCGTGCTGGGGATCGGCAACTTCTGGCTGGGACATCTCACCCTGGATGTCGGCCCGTGGCAGGTGGTGTGGCGGCGCGTGGTCGTGATCGCGGGTCTCTCCGCCTGCTTCCCGCCGCTGAACGTTGCGGCCTTCCTCTATCTGCCCAAGGAGACCCGCGGCGCTGCAGTCGGGCTGGTCGCACTGCTCCGCAACGAGGGCGGGAGCGTCGGCACCTCGCTCGCGCAGATCATCCAGCAGCGGCGTCTCCAGTTCCACTCGCTCCGGCTTGGCGACGGGCTCGACGCGCTGAATCCCACGTTGCGCGACTGGCTCCAGCGCGGCCAGCAGCTGTTCATGCACCAGAACGGCGATGGGCCGCTCTCGAACCTGCTGGCGCTGCAGTCGCTGGCTCGCTTGCGCGAGCGACACGCCTTGTCACTCGCCTACTTCGACGTGTTCGTCGTCCTCTCCGCTGCCTCGGTCGCGCTCGTGTTCCTGGTGCTGCTGATGCGCCGCTCCGTGGCGGCGAAAGGCGCTCAGCTGGGCGCGGAGTAGCCTGCGCTCTGCGGCCGGCGCGGGACGAGCAGCTTCACGGTCGTCCGCTGCACGACTTCGCCGCGCTGATTGCGCGTCTCGCTGCGCAAGGTCACCACGCCGCGGTCTGGCCGCGAGCGCGACGGCACGTTCTCGATCACCTCGCTCTCGACGTGGAGCTCGTCGCCCGGCCGCGTCGGTGCGGGCCACGCCAGGTCGCCGCCCAGCCCGACGATTCCGCCCCTGATCGGGAGCCCGCTCTCCACCTGGAGCCGCATCGTCATGGCGGCAGTATGCCACCCGCTCGCGACGAGGCCGCCGAAGAGCGTCTCCTTCGCAGCCTCTGGATCGGTGTGGAAGGGCTGCGGATCGAACTCGCGCGCAAACGCGACGATCTCGCGCTCGTCGACGGCCCGCGTGCCGGTGGTGAAGCGGCGTCCCACGTGCAGGTCCTCGAGGTAAAGCTTGTCGGGCTCGGGCATGGTCGGACGTTACCACGCCCCCGTTCAGCCTTTGGCGCTCCACACCGATTCACGCTTCATGGCGCGCGCCAAGGGAACGGTCTTGCTGACACTCGTGAAGACGCTGCGCGCCAATGCCGAACGCTCGCGCCAGCTCCTGCCCGCGAACCTGCACCACTACCTCGAGGAGCGGATCGTGCAGGCGGCCTGGTACCCGCTCGAGGACCACCTCGCGATGCTGCGCATCCTGCCGAAGCTCTTCCCGAAGGCGGGAGCCGATTTCTTCGTCCAGGTCGGGCGTGCCACGGCCAAGGAGCAGATGTCCGGTGTGTACGGAAGGCTGGCCGGGGACACCTCGCGCAAGGCGATCGGGACTCTGCTCGCCGCGATGTTCGATACGGGCGAGATGACGGTCGTCGAGCGCGCACCCGGTCGCGCGGTGACGGACTGGGTCGGCTTCGCGCTGCCGACCCGCGAGATGTGCGCCATCTTCACCGGCTACCAGATGGAGCGGATGACGCTCCAGGGCTTCGACGACGTCGTTGCCCGCCACTCCCGCTGCCGCGCCGAAGGCGGAACGGTGTGCCGCTGGGAGATCACCTGGAAGAGCCGCTCGAAGGAATAGCGCCACCCCTGCTTCCGCGGGTGTAGTCTGGGCAGCGTTCGGTCTTCGTGGATACGGTCGCGAGGAGGTACGCATGCCGTCGATCTACGTGAACACCGACAACTCCAACCCGGCGAGCAAGCTCTTCAACGCCAGCAAGGTGGGAAAGTCCGCGGCCGCGGCGGAGAAGAAGATGCAAGGAGCCGTGGTGGACGCCATCGACAAGGCGAAGCCCGACTTCAACACCGACACGCCCGGCAAGGGCTATTCGCTCCGGATGAAGGTGCAGGCGGAGCCCGCGGGCGGCCGCGCGACGAAGTACACGGTGATCACCGAGATCATCCGCTACCCGCTGAGCCCCACGAAGGGCGGCAAGGCCGAGGAGATGGTCAACACGACGAGCCGGCCAGGGAGCGCGACGGTCGATGGTGGCTCGGAAGCGGACCTGCTCGATGCGATCGGAGAGCTCACCAAGGGCAACGTGAAGGCGGCTCTTCCCGTCATGCGAATCGACATGACCAGGCGCTGAGGCCGTCCGAGCGTCCCGCCCCCGTTTCGTGAGACGCTTCCGCGCGGGGAGGCCCGGGTGAAGCTGCGGGTCGCGCTGGTCGGTGGGCCGATGTACGACGGCCTGTACCGGATGCTCGACGGGCAGGACGTCGAGGTGGTGGTCCACGCCGATCATCCGACGCTGAACCGCCGCGTGGCCGGGCTCTTGCGTCGCGGCGAGCGGATCGACGTGCTGTCGACGCACTCGAAGTACGCGCCGTCGCAGGCCGCGTGGCTGCAGCCGCTGGATGCGCTGCTCGAGCGGGACTCGCTCCGCCCGCTCGCACCCAAAGCCGTCGCCCTGTGCCGGTTCCGCGGCGCGCTGCTGTGCGCGCCGCGGAACGTCGACGTGCGCGTGCTGTGGGCGAACCGAACGCGGCTGCGCGGGGCGCCGGTGCCGGCGACGTGGGCCGAGCTCGCTGCGTCGAGGCTCGCGTTCGGCTTCCCCGGCCGGGAGTCGGGGCTGTTCGGCACCTTCTTCGAGCTGGTGAGCGCGCACGGCGGCGAGCTGTTCGACGCATCGCTGCGGCCGACGCTCGCGACAGACACCGGGCTGCGTGCGGTCGAGCTGCTCGTCGAGCTGGCGCGCAGCGCGCAAGCGGAGCTCACGGACTGGCACTACGACCAGGTCGACGCGGCGCTCGGCGACGGGCGGCTCGCGCTCGCCGCAGCGTGGCCTGGCGCGACCGGTGCGCTGCGCGCATCGCCTGCGGGTCGCGAGCTCGAGCCGCATCCCTATCTCAGTGGGCCGCTCGGGCTGCGCTCGTATGCCGGCTGCCATGGCTGGGCGATCCCGCGCAGCTGCGGGGATCTCGACGGTGCGCGCGCGCTCGTCGAGCGGCTGTGCTCCGCCGAGGCGCACGCGCTGGAAGCAGAGAGCGGAGCGGTCTGCGCGCGCGTCGACGCGTTCGCCGCGCAGCGCGGTGCGGACGAGCTCGACGCGCGCCGGCTCGCGATCACGCGCCGCACGATCGCCGATGGCATGATCACCTATCCGCCGCTGGCGCACTTTCCCGAAATCGAGGACGCGGGCTGGGGCGCGCTGCAGCGCGCGCTGCGCGGCGAGCTCGACGGCGCGGGCGCCCTGCGCGCGATGCAAGCCGCTGCGGAGGCGGTGCTGGAGGGGAGGGAATGAGTCTGCTCGCGATGGAGGGCCTGGTGGCGCTGATCAGCGGCGCCGGATCCGGGATCGGTCTGGCGACGCTCGAGGCGCTGCGCGGCGAGGGCGCGCGCGTCGCCGCGCTCGACGTCGCGCCGCCGCCCGCGCGCGACGGTGTGCTGCCGTTGCGCGGCGACGTCACCGATCAGGCGTCGGTCGACGCAGCGGTGTCCGCGGTCATGGTGCGTTTCGGCGGAATCGACGTGCTGGTCAACAACGCGGGCATCGGAGCGCAGGGGAACGTCGAAGAGAACCCGCTCGACGAGTGGCAGCGCGTCTTCGACGTGAACGTCTTCGGCATGGTGCGGCTGGCGCGTGCCTGTCTGCCGCACTTGCGCCGCTCGAGACACGCCGCGATCGTGAACGTGGCCTCGATCGTGTCGTGGACGGGCCTGCCAAAGCGCGCCTGCTACGGCGCCAGCAAGGGCGCGGTGTATGCGCTCACGCTCGCGATGGCGGCCGACCACGCCGCCGAGGGGATCCGGGTGAACTGCGTGTGTCCGGGCACGGTCGACACGCCGTGGGTCGGGCGGCTGCTGGCGCAGGCGCCGGATCCCGCGGCCGCGCGTGCGAACCTCGTCGCGCGCCAGCCGATCGGGCGGCTGGGCACTGCCGAGGAGATCGCGGTGGCGATCACCTTCCTCGCCTCGCCCGCGGCGGGCTACGTCACGGGCAGCGCGCTGCAGATCGACGGCGGGACGCACGGGATCACCGTGCCTCCGGCGAGCCGCCGCTGATGCGCATCCGCGGCCTGCACGTGCAGGACGTGCGTTGCCCGACCTCGCGCTTCCTCGACGGCTCCGATGCGGTGCACGGTGATCCGGACTACTCCGCCGCGTACGTCACGCTCGAAGCGGACGGCGTGTGCGGCCACGGGATGACCTTCACCATCGGCCGCGGCACCGAGGTGGTATGCGCCGCGGTGCGTGCGCTGGCGCCGCTGGTGCTGGAGCGCGAGCTCGAGGAGATCACCGCCGACTTCGCCGGCTTCCATCGCCGGCTCACCAACGAGTCACAGCTGCGCTGGCTCGGCCCCGACAAGGGCGTGATCCACCTGGCGACCGCCGCGATCGTGAATGCGCTGTGGGACCTGTGGGCGCGCCGCGCGGGCAAGCCGGTGTGGAAGCTCGTCGCCGACCTGACGCCCCGCGAGTTCGTGGGGCTCGTGGACTGGCGCTACCTGTCCGACGCGCTGAGCCGCGACCAGGCGCTCGACCTCTTGTGCGCGCGCGAGGCGGGCAAGGCCGCGCGCGAGGCCGAGCTCGCGCGCGACGGCTATCCCGCCTACGTCACCTCGGCCGGCTGGCTCGGCTACCCCGAAGAGAAGGTGCGGCGGTTGTGCGGCGAGGCGATCGCGGCCGGCTGGACGCGCTTCAAGACCAAGGTCGGCGTCGACGTCGCGTCCGACGTGCGGCGCTGCCAGGTGATGCGCGACGAGCTCGGCTGGCAGCGCGAGCTGATGGCCGACGCGAACCAGGTCTGGGACGTCCCCCAGGCGATCGAGTGGCTCGGGCACCTGGCGCCGTTCCGGCTGCGCTGGATCGAGGAGCCGACCAGCCCGGACGACGTGCTCGGCCACGCGGCAATCCGCCGTGCGGTGACACCGATGGGTGTCGCGACCGGCGAGCACTGCGCCAACAAGGTGCTGTTCAAGCAGCTGTTCCAGGCCGGCGCGACCGACTACTGCCAGGTCGACGCCTGCCGCCTCGGCGGGCTGAACGAGGTGCTCGCCGTGCTGCTGCTCGCTGCGCACTTCGGCGTCCCGGTGTGTCCGCACGCCGGAGGGCTGGGGCTGTGCGAGTACGTGCAGCACGTCTCCTGGATCGACTACGTGTGCGTCAGCGCTTCGCTGGCAGACCGCAGCACCGAGTACGCCGGGCACCTGCACGAGCACTTCGTCGCACCCGTGCGCGTGGAGAAGGGGCGCTACCTGACCCCGGAGACGCCGGGCTACTCGATCGAGCTGCGCCCCGAGGCGCTCGCCGCCTTCAGCTTCCCCGACGGCACGGAGTGGCGCCGTGCCTGACCCGGGCGAGCGCGTGAAGCTCGGCGCGACCTCGCTCCACGTGACTCGCCTCGGCCTGGGCTGCGCGCCGCTCGCCAACCTGTACGAGGCGTCCAGCGACGCGCAGGCCCGGGCGACCATCGACGCGGCCTGGCAGGCCGGGATCCGCTGGTTCGACACCGCGCCGCTGTACGGACACGGGCTGTCGGAGCAGCGCCTCGGCGCGGCACTGCGCGGCCGGGAGCGGGGCGAGGTCGTGGTCGCTTCGAAGGTCGGGCGGCTGCTGCGGCCGGGAGTCGATCGCGAGACCGTGTTCGCCGACATTCCGCCGGTGCGTCCGGTGTTCGACTTCTCCTATGACGGTGCGCTGCGTTCCCTCGAGGAGAGCCTCGCGCGCCTGGGGCTCGACCGGCTCGACGTGGTCCACGTGCACGATCCCGACGCACACGAAGCTGAGGCCGAGCGCGGGGCGTTCCGGGCGCTGCGCCGGCTGCGCGACGAGGGCGTGATCGGCGCAATCGGCGGGGGAATGAACCAGTCCGCGATGCTGGCCCGGTTCGTCGAGCGAGGGCTGGTCGACTGCGCGCTCGTCGCAGGCCGCTACACGCTGCTCGACGACTCCGCGGAGCGCGATCTCCTTCCGCTTGCGGAGCGCAGTGGCGTCGCGGTGATCGCGGCGGGAGTGTTCAACTCCGGGCTGCTGGCGGCGCCCCGCACCGGCGCGACCTACGACTACGCGCCGGCGTCGCCCGAGCGGATCTCGCGCGCGCGCGAGCTCGAAGAGGTCTGCGACCGCTTCGGAGTCCCCCTGCGTGCGGCGGCGCTGCAGTTCCCGCTGCGCCATCCCGCGGTGAGCTGCGTCCTGACGGGTGCGCGCTCTGCCGAGGAGATCGCCGACAACGCCGAGCAGTTCGCCGTCCCGATCCCCGCGGAGCTCTGGGAAGCACTCTCTCTCGCGCGCGACCGGCGGCGGAATTCCGTGACACGTTGAACCTGCGCATGAGATGCTCCCCGAACCTGAGTGAGGGAGTGGGTGCCATGAATCTCCACCGGGCGAAGGTTCAGGTCTGCCTCGTGTTCGTGATTCTCATACCCCGGCTGTGCCTGGCGGGCGAGGTCGTGAGCAACCTGACCGACGCAGATCAGGTCGGGTTCGGCATCCAGACGCCGGCCAATGCCGCTGCGGGCTCCTTCACCACGGCAGCGAGCGGCGGATCGTACCGGCTCGATTCGGTCGTCGTGAAGACGCAGGGCAGCTCGGGAGGAACGGATACCTCCGGGCTGCTGCTGCGGGCCGACGCGTCGGGGAAGCCCGGGGCTCTGCTGGAGAATCTCGGCACGCAGACCCTCCCTGCCGGCGCGTCCACGCTGACGTACACCTCGTCGGGAACGGTGCTGAGCCCGGGCACCACCTATTGGGTCACGATGGGTGAGACCGGATCCGGGTTCGGGCAGTGGCAAGGAACGGACTCGACCGTCGAGACGTCCTCGGTGTCCTGGACGATCGGGGACCAGACGTTCAACAGCACGAACGGCGGTGGTACCTGGACCCAGCTCAACTCCGGCCCACCGAACTCGGCGCCGCTGTTCGCGATCGACGCGACTGCGATCGTGACCTCGCAGGCCAGCGCATACGAGTGGATGACTCAGACGTGGCGAAACAATCTCCTCGACTCGACGCCGAGCTCGTGCGATCCGGTCGAGGGCTGCTTCGACCAGACCGGCGCGCGCTGCGCGCTGCATCCGAACCAGATCTGCGCGCTCCAGATCGTGCCGAAAGGCCGCTGCACGATGGGGACGCTGGGGGCGGGCTCGTGCGTCTGGCCGCACGGCGCCGGGCACTGTACCGGTGACGTCCACGTCGGCTGCCTGACCGACGCCTACCAGCTCGATCCGAACGCGATCGCGACGGGACCGAGCAGCCTCTGCGCCGGCACGGGCAGCGGCACCTGCGACATGAGCTCGGATCCATTCGGTGGGCCATTCAACAGCAGCTGCGCGTGTCAGGGCGACGACCCCAACCTTGCGGCGTTCGAGAGCGCGGTCTGCGGCAGCGGGACCTTCGGGCCGGTCTGCTCCGACGGTGATCCCAACCGCAGCCTCGGCGGCTTCGGCCTCGCGCTCGGCGCCGAGCAGAACCTGGGTTCGGGCATGGTCATCTTCGCGGGGCTCGGTCCAGCGGTGAACGGGAGCCCGACTCCGAGCACTTCTCCACGCTACGCGATCGAGAATCCGCCCACTCAGTACACCCCGCAGCGCGATGCCGGAAGCATCGGCCGCGGCAGCACTGGACCCATCCACCCGGTGCGGACCACCAGTGCGGAGGCGCTCAGCGACCTCTCGACGTCCCTCGGAGTTCAGCTTCAGCGCGGCTTCGGTGACTCGTTCTGGTCGGACTGGACCTTCGATCCGATCGCCGTCACCACCACCTTCAACACCCACACCGTCTGGTTCGCCTGCGAGGTGAGTGCAGGGTTCAGGACTGACCAGCCGCTCGCGGGCGGGGTCTTCTGCAGCACGGGAGCCCACGACTCGCTGGCGGTGCTCTGGTCGCGGAACCTCACGCCCGCCGAGATGGCAGCGAATCCCACCTGCCCCCCCACCTGCAGGAAGGACTTCGACCTCACCACCGTCGAGCTCGAAGCGGTGAAGGCGGTGGCGGCCGCCGACCCGAACGCGGGCGCGCAGCTCGCGATCCAGAGCGGCGAAGGCGCGCTCGCCGGCGCGAACGACGCAATCGGAGTCACTCCGCTCACCATCGCCGCCTGGCTCGTCACGAGTGACATGCGCTGTCGCATGGGGGGCTGGGGCAACGCAGCCGGATTCGTCGGACGCTGCGCGGACGGCGTGAGTCCGTGCATCCCCGGCGATCCGGTGAACGGGGACCCGCTCTGCGGCGGCCAGGGCAGCCAGTGCCGCGCGTGCAATGGACCCTACGATGCGACGACGAACCCTCTGGCGCTGCCAGTGGGCTACTCGACGCACGGGCAGGCGGATCTCGATCTGGCACAGGGGCACCGGGTCGGCGGCATCGCGGGAATCGCTGCCGCCTATGCGGTGACCTACTACCTGATCGGAACCACGGGCACCGCCGCCGCGGAGTTCCGCGACACGCTGGATCCGAATAGCCCCACCGATCTGGACGATCTCGGCCCGATCTCCAGCGACCCCAACGCGGCACCGTTCGGGCCCGGCATCGGCACGGGCGGCACCTTCGCCAACGGCACGACGCTGCCGATCGGGGTCACCTGCTGCGTGGCCGGCAACACGGTCATCTGGGGCGCAGCGCAGCCGGGAACTCCGCTTGGCCCGCTGCTGCGGACCTTCGACGCTGGCCCCGGCCCGGACGGCATCCCGGGCTGCTTCGGCAACAACAGCACCGTGAGCAATGGTGCAGGAGCGTGTGTCTCTCGGCTCGGTCTGGGCCCGAGCGGTCCGAAGTCGGATGGCGCCTTCGACACCGGTCTCGACGACGTGGCGCAGACCGCGGTCCTCGGAGGCCCGGGTGCAGTGGGCGCTGCGCACTCGCGTTTCGGTGTGCGGCTCGTCGGCGCGGCCCAGCTGCCGGGCTACAACCTGGTCTCGGCGCTCGCGTTCCGGGACTACTCCATCCTCTCGGTGCCCAAGAACGAGGACGGCCTCGTCAAGCTCGACGTCTCGCACTGCCCGATCGTAAACGGCGCGGCGAGCTGCACTTGTGCGAGCGATCTCGACGGCGACGGTGTGTGCGATCCCGCCGACAACTGCCCGACGGTTGCGAACGCCGATCAGGCTGACGCCGACGGCGATGGCGTGGGCGACGCCTGCGACAACTGCGTGAACGCGGCGAATCCGCGTGTGACCCCCGATGCGCCGACGTTCCTCGGTGCGAATCCGTGGGCGACGCTCACCGGAGGGCAGCGCGACGACGACCACGACGGTTACGGAAACCGCTGCGACGCAAAGTTCCCGGGGACGACCGGCACGGCTGTGGGCGCGGCCGACCTGGGCCAGTTCCGCACGGCGATCGGAAAGTCGCGGACGGTGGACTCTTGCGGCACCGCGGGCACGCATCCTTGCGCGATCTACGACCTCGACGAGAGCGGCGCGGTCATCAACGCCTCGGACCTGGGAGTGTTCCGCTCGCTCAACGGGAAGGCACCGGGGCCGAAGTGCCCGACCTGCCCGCTGGCCTGCCAGGCAGGGACCGCCGGGACCTGCGGCGCGATTCCATGACGCATCCACCACGCAGTCCGCGACGTGTCTAGGGATCGTGAAGCGAGTTCTGCTCATCGTCGGGGTGCTGGCCTCGCTGCTCGGGCTCTGGTGGATCCTGCAGGGCACGGGCGTGGCGCCGGTCGGCTTCATGGCGAACCAGATGCCGTGGGCCTATCGCGGCATGGGTCTCGCCGCGGTCGGGCTCGGGCTGGTGTACGCATCGCGCCGTATCGCCTGACACCTGCTGGTGTCGGCGTTCTTCCCTGCGGAGCTCCCGGCGGGGTACGCTGGGCGCTTGATCTGAACCTGCTCGGCGAGGCCACGTTCGAGGTGGACGTCGTCCCTGAGGCGTCCCCGGCTCTGCTCGGACTTGCAGTCTCCGCACTCGCCTTCATCCTGATACCCTCCCGAAAATTCGGGCAACGCTGATCGGCGCACTGATCGCTCCCATGACGCTCGCGACCTCGCTCGCGGGTCTGCGGGTCGACCGCGCGCTGCGCGTCGCGGCGGCACTCACCGCACACGACGCGTGCGCGGCCGCATTCATCCAGGGCATCGACCCCGAGGCGATGTTCCGCGAGCTCGTGCAGCCGATGACGCACATGGCGGGCCCGGGGCTGCGCTACCGCGTCGACGCGAGCGAGAAGTCGGCCGAGGGCTGGCTCGTGGGGGGGTTCTTCGAAGCACGCGCCACCTTCACCGAGGGCTACGGCTGCCGGGTGATCTGGGACCCGAAGATTCCTTCGCCGCAACCGGTCGGACCTCGCGCCGCATCGGCGCCGGACGACTTCGCGCCCCCGGGCCTGGTCGAGCCGCGCGATCCCGCGCTGCGCGCCGCGCTGGATGGCGTCTTCGCGGAGCATCCCGGCGACGCGCCGAAGCTGGTGAAGGCCGTGGTGGTGGTGAAGGACGGCAAGGTCGTGGCCGAGCGCTACGCGCCCGGGTTCGGGATCGCGACGCCGCTGCTCAGCTACTCGGTCGCGAAGTCGTTCACCAACGCGCTGCTCGCGGTGCTGGTGAAGGAGGGGAGGCTCCGCGTCGACCAGCCGGTCGGGGCGCCCGAGTGGTCGGCGCACGGCGATCCGCGCGGCGCGATCACCGTCGGCGATCTGCTTTCGATGGAGAGCGGGCTCGATGCGGAAGAGACAGGATCGGGCTTCGACCCCGCCTCGCAGATGCTCTTCCTGCACGACGATATGGCGGGGTTCGCGGCGGGCCACCCGCTGAAGGCGCCGCCGCGCACGCGCTTCGAGTACACCTCGGCGGACACGCTGATCCTCGATCGGCTCCTCGGCGAGACCGTGGGCGGCGCCGCCGAAGCCATGCGCGCCTTCGCGGACCGCGAGCTCTTCTCGCCCCTGCACATGGACGGAGTCACGATGGAGTTCGACGGTGCCGGCGTGTTCGTCGGCTCGGCACACGTCTACGCGTCCGCGCGAGCCTTCGCGCGCTTCGGCGCGCTGTACGCGAACGACGGCGTCGCGCCCGACGGTCGGCGGATCCTGCCCGAAGGGTGGGTCGACTACTCGCGCCGCGCAACGCTCGGCTCGGGCTACGGCGCCGGCTTCTACACCAACGACGGCCCGGCGCATTGGGCCGCGCGCCGGGTGGCGGCGGGCTTCCCGAAAGACGGCTTCTTCGCGAGCGGGAACCGCGGCCAGCGGATCTACGTGGTGCCTTCGGAGCGGCTGGTCGTCGGCAGGTTCGGCTACTCGGCCGGCGAGGACTTCGGCATCCGCGACGACATCGCCCTGATCAAAGCCGCGATCGAGTCACTGCACGGGTAGCCAGCGCTCCGCTCGCCAGCGCGAGCAGCGCCAGCAACGAAGGCTCGGGCACCGTTGCACGGAGCGAATCCAGAGGGACGACCCACTTAGCGCCG
>Ga0306921_10002560_pt1 | contig 18208 bp, 19 predicted proteins | sample sta12Cox44000080_FD_203760 | JGI IMG/M metagenome (GOLD analysis project Ga0306921, IMG submission 203760) | Lab enrichment of tropical soil microbial communities from Luquillo Experimental Forest, Puerto Rico - statoxic.12C.oxic.44.000.080 (v2)... | ecosystem: Environmental > Terrestrial >... | reverse complement strand
GCGGACATCTCCCGGCAGTCCCGCACGGGCCTGAACCTGTACCGGCGCGAGGCGGAAGCCGCGCACCTGGGCGAGGGCTGGTCGTGCGGGCCGCGGGAGATCGAGATGGCCGCGTGTGATTTGTGGTTTGCGCGGGACCCACGGCCGGAGTCGGACGCGCTGTTCGGGATGCTGCCGGCGTTCACGGACGCGGCGGAGGCGGGTGAGCTTCTCCGGTGGGCCCTCAAGCACCCGGAGGATGCGGAAGAGGCGGCGGCGAAAGCCCGCGCGGCGGTAGCTGACCGGACGTTCACCAACCACGCCAGGAAGCTCCTGGCAACGCTCGACAACTAGGAGAAGACGTGGTCAGGCACCATGGGCGTAACGGGTCCATCTATTTGTCGGTGACGAACGGCGCGCTGCCGTCGCCGTGCGCGTTTCAGGCGTCGTGGACGCTGAACAAGGTGGTGGCCAAGCAGGACGTGACCGCGTTCGGCGATCAGAACCTTGTCTACGTGTCCGGCCTGCCGGATTCAAGCGGGGATTTCGGCGGGTTCTGGGATGACGCGACCGCGCAAACCTACTCGGCGGCGACGGACGGCCTGTCCCGCAACATGTACCTGTACCCGGACCTGCAGAACACCCCGAACGTGTACTTTTTCGGGCCGGTGCTGCCGGACTTTTCAATTGACGGCTCGATCTCTGGCGCGGTGAACTTCAAGTCGACGTGGAACGCCGCGGGGCGCATCTGGACCTATAACCCGAACTTGGGCGGCATCAGCTAGGCGCGCACCCGGTTGCCGCGGATGGCCAGGATGATCCACGCCGGCGCCCACAGGCCTGCGGTGAACACGGTGAGCAGCAGGTGCAGGATGTGCTGGCTGGTGGTGAGCGGCACATGCCGGGCGCGCGGCACTTCGGGCCCGGCGCCGGCGGGCTGGCCGTAGCGCGTTTCGACGTCGGCGGTGGTCTGCTGGCGGCTCTGCCACCATTCCCCGATCCCCATGCGGCAAAGGTAACTCAATGGCGGATGTTGCGGAAGGCGCGCGGCGTCTCGCGGACCTGGCGAAGAACCTGACGCTGGTCGGTGAGGGCGAGCTGCGCGCGGAGCTGTACAGGGCGCTGGATGAGGCGGCGCAGCCGCTGGCGCGGGAGATCAGCAATGTGACGCATCTGCGCGCGGACATGCCGGACCGGTACGCGGACGTCCTGGCGAAGGATCTGAAGATCGCCGTGTCCAAGAAGACGGGCGGCGCGGAGCCGGGGGTGACGCTGCTGATCCGCGCGCCGACGTTCGGCCGCGGCGGCCGGAAGGTCATCCAGCGCAACGCCGGGGTGATCACGCATCCGCTGTTCGGCAATAAGCGGCGGTGGTTCGTGCAGACGGCGGGGATGCGCGCGGGGTTCGCCGACAGCCCGGTGGAGCGGGCGGCGCCGGCGGTGCGCGAGAAGGTCGCGGAGGCGATCCGCCGGGTGGAAGCCAGGGCACTAGGGAGGTAGCGGGTGAAGGTCAGCATCGCCGGGGAGCATTTCGAGTTCGATCCGCAGCGGAAGCTGATGAAGGAGATGCTCGAGCTGGAGGAGGCGACGGGCATCCCGTACGGCCAGTGGGAGGCCGGGATCGCGTCGGGGTCGGCTAAGTCGCTGGGCGCTTTGGCGTGGCTGCTGTGGCACCGCGCGGGCCGCGCGGTGAAGTGGGCCGACATTGAGTCCGGCGCGGTGGAGCTGAACCTGGCCGATATCGAGTTCCACCGCGACGAGGAGCCGCCGGACCCTACCGTCCCGCCCGCGACCCCGCCAGCCTCAGCTACGACAAAGGCCGCTACCTCGGGGCGTTCTGCGAAATCGGGATAAGACCGTGGGAGATCGGCCTGCTGACGGTGGATGAGTTCGAAGGCCTGGTCGACTATCTGGAGGAGCGGAGGGGCGGCTGATGGCCGAGTCGATCTCCGTTGACCTCAACGCCCGTGATAACGCCTCGTCCGCGTTCCGGTCGTCTGGGCGGTCGGCGGCGGACGCGGCGGTCAAGTACGACCTGGCCGCCGCGTCGCTGAAGGTTTACAACGACGTCTCGGCGAAGTCGGCGAAGGCGGACGCGACCAGCGTGGCGGCGCTGCGGTCGCATACGAAGGCAACGGCACTGCTTGCCGACGCGGAGCGTGTCCTCGGCGGCGAGGCCACCAAGACGACGCGGCTGATGGCCGACTCGGGCCGCGCGGTGGACGACGCGGGAAAGAAGGCCGCGGGCGCGGCGGGGTTCTTCTCCAATCTCGCCGGCGGCGGCGCGGGCGCTGGCGCGACGGGGATGGGTGCGCTGATCGGCGCGGGTGTGGCGCTGTCCCCGGTGATCGCCACCGTCGGCGTGGGGCTGGCCGGTCTCGGCGCGGCCGCGTACGGGATCGCGAAGCCGATCGAGAACGCCGCGCAGAAGGCCGGCGGCCTGGCGAAGAACATGCAGCTGCTGAACCCGGAGCAGCAGGCGGTGGCGCGCGGCATCCTATCTCTCGGCAAGGACTTCGCCGTCTTCCAGCAGCAGCTGCAGCCGGCGGTGCTAGGTGATTTCTCCGGCGGCCTGCGGCTGGCCGCGACACTGATGCACGACGTGGAGCCGGTCGCGGTGGCGACGGGGAAGGCCATCGGCGGCCTGCTGGGCCAGATTGACGCTGAGTTCAAGTCCCAGACGTGGCAGAACTTCTTCGGGTTCATGGCGTCGAACGCGGGCCCGGACGTGAAGCTGCTCGGCGGCCTGTTCGTCAATCTGACGAACGCGCTGCCGCCGCTGCTGACCGCCTTGCAGCCACTGGCGACGGAGCTTCTCAAGGACGCCTCCGGCGCGGCGGCCCTGATCGGTGACATCGGGACGCTGACGGTCAAGCTCGAGGATCTCGGCAAGGGCACCTACGCCGCAGGCCAGTCGGCCGAGCACACGGGCGGTGTCCTGGGATTCCTGGCGAACGCGACCAAGGATGCGTTCGGCCGGCTTGAGCCGGGGATTCCGCTGCTAGGCAACCTGCAGCAGAAACTCCAGCAATATGCGGACCAGTCCCAGCGGGCGGCCCTGGCGTCCGGCAAGCAGGCCGCGGCCATGACCGCCCTCGACAACCGGGTCACGCACACGCGGGCGGCTACGGCCGGCCTGATCCACCCGGTCGGCGCGGTCGCCGCCGGGTTCACCACCGCGTCGGCTGCTTTCTACGACGCGCAGCACAACGCCAAGCTCGCGGAGATCACCGTGCGGGGCCTCGCCGATGCCGTGCAGCACCTGAACACACAGCTGGCCAACGCGATAAACCCGAACCAGACGTTCAACCAGGATCTGATCAACACCGTCACCGCGGCGGCTGCTGCGGAGAAGGCGCTCGACGGGACGAAGGACAAGATCGGGCTGAACACGGCCGCGCAGCGGACGGCGTTCGGCGCGCAGCTGGCCTACATCGGGAACCTGGTGACGCTGGCCAAGGACGCCGGCACCAGCCGCGACAAGCAGCAAGAGGCGACGGCGGCGATCCAGAACGCCCTGCCGCAGCTCAAGAACGTCTCCGGCGGCACCAAGCAGTACTGGCAGGAAGTCCGCACCCTGATCGGCTACCTGGACCACCTGCGCCAGGAAAAGGCCATCGCCGAGCTGATCCACATCAGCGCCGCGGGCACGTGGTCCATCGCGCCGAGCAAGAAGCTCGGCCTGCCCGGCGGCACCGCTGGCGGCCCGTTCCCGCAAGCGGCCGGCGGCCTGATCCCGGGCGCGGGGAACGCCGACAACTACCCGGCGCTGCTCACCCCGGGTGAGGTGGTGGTGCCGAAGCCGATGGTGAGCGCCGGCGCGGTGGATCACCTGCGCGGCAGGCTGCCGGGTTTCGCCGCCGGCGGCCTTGTCCCGTCCTACACCGGGCCGGTGGCCGGGCTGCCGCCATGGACGAACCGGGACCTGAACGCGACCCAGTCGGCGCTCACCGCCGAGATCGGCGGCATGATGGCCGCCGCGTTCAAGGCGGCGAACGCCGCCCGCGAGGCCGCGGCGCTACGGGTGGCTGGCGGTTCTGGGGGGCCCGCGTCCGGAACGGTGCGGCAGGAGCAGGCATACGCGGCGTCGCTGTTCCGCTTCTACGGCTGGGGCCCCAGCCAGCTCCCGCCGCTGATCGCCTTGTGGAACGGGGAAAGTAGCTGGAACAGACTCGCCAGAAACCCTACGAGCGGCGCGTTCGGTATACCCCAAGCCTTGCCGCCAGGGAAGATGGGCGCGCTCGCCGCATCGGGTAACGCCGCCGCGCAGATCCGCTGGGGCGAGGGCTACATCCATTCCGTGTACGGGACGCCAGCGAACGCCTACGGCACATGGCTGTCCCGCTCCCCGCACTGGTACGGCGATGGCCTGGCCAACGGCGTGTTCACGAAGCCCACGCTGATCGGCGTCGGGGAACGCGGCCCGGAGATGGTGAGCGTGACCCCAGCTGGCCACGCGCAGCGGGTTGTCCTGGAGATCGCGCCGGGCGGTGAGGGCGCGCTGACGGACGCGCTGCTGCAGGTTTTGCGCAAGCAGGTCCGTATCAAGGGCGGCGGCAACGTCCAGCTAGCGCTTGGGCGCCCGTGACGCCTTGTGGCGCTGGCGCTGAACGACAGCCCACCAGATAGATGTCGCCAGGATGCCCAGGTGCAGGACGTCTGACCAGTACTGGCCGCGCAGCAGTACACCGGGCCAGCGGGCGATGAGGTAGACGTCCCCGGCTGCTGCCAGCACACACGTCAGGGCGAGTAGCCGCACCTTCATTCCGCCAGTGTCCCACGCGAGGAGCTGACCCCCATGCCCGATGACGACGATGACGCAGCGCCGGAGGACGTGGAGGTCATCTGTTCCGGCGGTATCACGATCCCCCCTCTAGGAGCTGGGAATGGCGAATAACCCGCTGCCCTACGACGCCACCGTGATCGCGGCGGTGAACGCGGTGACGGCGCTGCTGAACAGCGGTTTCATCCGGATCTATACGGGCGCGCAGCCCGCTTTGAACGGTGCGGTGACGGGGACTTTGCTGGCGACGATGACGTTCGGCGCGACGGCGTTCCCGGCGGCGACCGCGGCGGGCGGGACGGTGACGGCGACGGCGAACGCGATCACCTCGGGCACGGCGGGCAACACCGGGACGGCGGGGTATTTCGCGCTGGTGAAGTCCGACGGGACTACCGTGGTGGGCACCGGCAGTGTCGGCACTTCTAATGCGGACCTGAACCTGAACACGCTGACGATCACGTCGGGGAACACGGTGTCGTGCTCGTCGTTCCTTATCACGCAGGCGGAGACCTGATGGGGAAGCTGAGCGCGTACGCCGCGCTGGCGCAGTCGGCCACCGCCGACCAGCTGCTGATCCTGGACACCTCCGACACGACGATGTCCGCGCAGGGCACGGAGAAGAAGATCTCCGTGGGGACGCTGCTGCCGTACTACGTGATAATGCCCACTGGCGACACCTCCGGCGCCAATGACACGGCGGCGATCAGCGCGGCGATCACCACACTGGACGCCGGCAACGTCGGCGGGACGATCATGCTGGGCCCCGGCAACTTCTATCTCAACGCCTCGCCGGGGAACATCGCAGTCACGCTGCCCGCGCAGACCACGTCCGGCACGCAGGGCGGCTGGCCGGTGAATCTGCTCGGCTGCGGCGCGGCGACAGTCGTGTCCGTGGTCGGGAACTGCACGGGTATCTCGTGCCACCGCACCACCATGTACGGCGCGCAGTTCGGCCTGGCCGACCCGACGCAGGCATGCTCGCAGATCCGCGACTTCATCCTGGACGGGCAGCTGGCGACATCGAGCGCGATCGGCCTGGACTTCGGCGACGGGTCCGGGTTCGATATCAAGCTGCGGGTGCAGAACTTCACCGGCGCGAGCCAGATCGCGGTCAACCAGATCAACCGCATCAACGGCGGCTGGACGGAGAAATCGGACTGCTGGCTGGAGCTGTACAACAACGCCCAGTGCCTGGTGATCAATAACACGCAGACCGCGGGGAGCGGGGGCGGCTCCGACCATTCGGTGGAGTACATTGACTACCGGCTGACCCTCTGGCTTGCCGCTGGGAACAAGGGCGTGCAGATCCTGAACGGCTCCAACGCGGGCGGCAGCAGGTTCTGGTTCCGCGGGAACTGCTCGAGCCTGCCGGTGGGGCAGACCACCGCTGGGTGCGGGTTCGGGGTGTTCACGATTACCGGCAGCGTGCCGACACCCACGCAGAACGACCAGTATTCCAGGATTTACGGCGGCCACCTCGAAGGCAAGATCGAGGGCAACGACGGCAACGGGCAGGGCGGCGGCGTCTACCCGGGGTTCCTGTGGACCGGCACCAGCACCCACAACGGCCTGCTCAACGTGACCGGCGGCATCCTGCACTCGGTCGGGAACTCGCAGATCACCAGCTCGACGATCACCTTCAACGGCGGCATCAGCGGCGACTCCACCTTGTCGTCCGCGCGGTCGACCTGGTAGCTCATGGCCAACGTCAACGATGAGGCCGGCGCCCATCTGCTGGATGAGTCCGGCGCGGCGGTGCTGGACGAGTCCTCGGCCAGTGGCACGCAGGTCACCCTGACGGCGGTGTTCTCCACGCCGGGGGCGTTCTCCTGGACGTGCCCGCCGGGGGTGACCGCGGTGACGGTGGTGTGCTGGGGCGGCGGCGGCGCGGGCGGCCACGCGGGTGCCACCACGGGCTCCAACGGCGGCGGCGGCGGCGGCGGCGAGGTGGCGTGCGAGCCGGCGCTGGCGGTGACGCCGTCGCTGGCCTACAGCGGGGCCGTCGGCGCGGGCGGCCCGGGCCCGGGCGCGGGGGTCCAGCCGGGTACTGCCAGCACGTTCACTGGCGATGCGGTGACGGTGACCGCGCACGGCGGCGGCGGCGGCGGCACGTCCACGACGGGCTCCGGCGCGGGCGGCGCGGGCGGCGGCGGCAGCGTGAACGCCGTGTCGGCGGCGGGCGGCGCGGGCGGCCTGGGCACGGTCAGCACGAACGGCGGCGGCGGCGGCGGCGCGGCCGGTGCCAGCGCGGCCACCGGGTTCCCCGGCAGCCCCGGCGCCGGGAGCACTGCGGGTGCCGCGTCGGCGGGCACGTTCGCGGGCGGCGCGGGCGGCGCGGGTTCCACGTCCGGCGCTGGCCCGGGGAGCAACGGGTCCGCGCCCGGCGGCGGCGGGGGCGGCGCGCTGTCGACGGGCACCGGCCGCAACGGCGGCAACGGCGGCAACGGGCAGGTGACGATCACCTGGACGCAGTCCGACCCGGTGACCCTGACCGCGAACACCACCGCGGGCGGCGGGTCGTGGACGTTTACCGCGCCGTTTGGCGCGACGGCGGTGAACGCGCAAGCCTGGGGTGCGGGCGGCGGCGGCTATCAGGTTCCCGGCGGCATCCCCGGTGCCGGCCCCGTGCTGCAGGGCAACGCCGGGGCGATGATCTGGCAGGTCTACGGGCAGACCAGCGGCCAGCGCGTGTCCGTGGCGAACATCTTCGATGGCTACGTGGGCGTGCCGATGGCCCTCGCCAGCCAGAAGGTGCTCTACAACGAGACCGGCTCGGACTCGATTGCGCAGTTCGCCAACGTCAACAGCCCGCAGCAGGTCGGCGACCTGGCGGCCGCCGGATGCTTCGTCATCATGGGCCCGTGGCCATCCCGCACCTGGAACCAGGCGGGCGGCGTCGACGACTTCGCCGCGCTGCAGTCCGCGCTGGCCACCGTCAAGAGCACCATCGGCGCGGCGAACTTCGCGGTGATGCTGTGCCAGGAGTGCAATCTCAAAGACAAGGCGGGTGTTTTCAAGTTCGCCGCCGCCGCCGATTACGTCGCCTACATGGACCACTATTCGCCGGCGATCCCCTCCGACGTGAAGCTGTTCCTGTGCGTCGGCATGGCGCAGGCCACCAGGGCGGTCCAGTTCGCGCAGGCGGCGATGGCCTCGACAGTGCGCAAGCCGGACCACATCGGCGCGGACTGGTACGGCAGCGAGTGGGTGAACGGGAACTTCCTCACCTACCCCACGTCGGACCCGAACTACCCGGGGATCGCCGACGTCGCCGACAACGCCGGGGTGCCGTTCGGCATCTACGAGTACGGCGGGTCGTCGTCGGGGTCGTTCTTCCCGACGCAGGCGCAGTGGGACGGCTACATCTCCGGCGCGAACGGCGTGGCGACCCTGCTGTCGAACAGGATCGCCGCGGGCAAGCCGGTCAGCTACTTCGACTACTACGGCGGCACCGGCCCGGGCAAGAACGACATCGAGTCGGGTACCGACTTCCGCATCCCCGGCATCAACGCCGTGTGGAACGCCTACACCGCCGCCGGGGGCGCGTCCGGCGGCGCGGGCGGAGGCGGCGGCGAGTTCGCCCAGGAATCCGCGCTGGCGATCACCGACTCCCAGCAGTACGTGATCAGCATCGGGCAGGGAAATCCCCTAATATCCGGCGGGAACACGACGATCGCCGGCGACTCGGCGACGGTGACCGCGCACGGCGGCTCCGCGGCCACGGCGCTTACCGCGGGCGGCGCGGGCGGCACGGGCAGCGGCAACACCACCCACCACGCTGGCGGCGGCGGCGGCGCGGGCGGTGTCACCAACGGCGGCGGCGGCGGGGGCGGAAGCTCTGGCGGCACCGGCGCGGGCGGCAACGCCGGCGGCGCCGGGACACAGACCACCGGCGGCGCGGCAGGCGCGGCGGTCACCGGCGGCGGCAAGGGCGGCTTCGGCGGCGGCCCCTCGGCCAGCGGGCAGCCGGGTGTCTCACCCGGCGGGGGCGGCGGCGGCGGCGGCGCCAGCGGTATCAACGTCGGCGACGCGGCGGACGGGCAGGTCATCCTCACCGGGTTCGTCGCCGGCGTCGCCGGGCCCGCGTCCTACGGCCTCGCGCCGCTGGCTATGTCCGGCAGCGCGTTCGTGGGGTCCTCCAGCGGCGCCTACACGATCGCCCCGCCCGCGATCTCCGCGCAGGCGAACGTGAGCATGTTCAGCTTCGTGCAGAAAGGCAGCACCACCAGCGGCGGCACCTACACCATCCCGGGGCCGTCCACCGCCGGGACGATGCTCACCGCGGTCATCGCGCAGACCACCCAGGCCGCAGCCACCCCGCCCGCGGGGTGGATACTGGCCGGGTTCGCCAACGCCGGCGGCACCACCGGGCGCATCGAGCGCTGGTACCTGCCGCCGGAGGCCAACCCCGGCGGCATCACCTCCGCAGCCTTCACCGTCGGCACGAACGGGCGCGGGTTCCTCGCCGAGTTCAAGCCGCCGCCCGGCTACACCGTCGCCCTCGACGGCACCCCCGGCACCAACTCCGGCACCACCGCCACGACACTCCCGGTGACCACCTCCGGCGCGTCGGCGGGCGGCGACCTCGGCCTGGTGGCATTCGAGACCCAGTACAGCCCCACCGGCACCAGCCAGTCCTGGCCCACCCCGGCCGGGTGGACGCTGGGCGCCTCAGCCACCGCCGTCGCCGACAACTACGCCTCCTACTACCAGCTCGGCCTTCCCGCCGGCACCCAGGCGGTCACCGGCACGTTCAGCGCCGGCTCCGGCGGCACGCAGACCGGATGGGCGGCGCTGCTGTGCGTGTTCACCGCCATCCCGCTTGGCACCAGCACCGGCGCGCTCGCGCTCGCGCCAGTGGCGTTCTCCGGGCAGGCATCCACCACCGTCGGCGGCGGCCTCGTCCAGTCCAACGCCGTCTACAATCTTGCGCCACTGGCGTTCCAGTCGCCGTCGCAGGCCACCACGTTCCCCGCGGACCCGCTGCCGGTGCGCGTGGAAATCTTCGTCAACGACGTCTGGGCGGACATCACCTCCTACGTCTACGTCCGTGACTCGATCACCATCTCCAGCCGCGGCCGCCCCGACGAGGCGTCCACCGCGCAGCCCGCGCAGGTCACCTTCACCCTAAACAACCGCGACGGGTCCTTCTCCCCGGCGAACACCGCCGGCCAGTTCTACCCCTACCTCACCCGGAACACGCAGGTCAGGATCTCCGTCGTCAACGCGGTCACCGCGACCGGGTCCTGGTACAACGGGGTCCGGTTCTGGGGTGAGATCCCCGCGTGGCCGCTGCAGTGGATCCCCGACGGCTCCGACGTGTACGCGACCATCACCGCCGCCGGCGTGCTGCAGCGGATGCGCCAGTCCCGCAAAGCCCAAAGCCCCCTGGCCAGGTATTACTCCAACCTGGTCAACGTGTTCGTCCACTCCACCGGCGGCGGCACCGGCATCGCCGGCGGATTCTCCAACTCCCTCGTCCCCGCCGGGTACTGGGCATGCGAAGACGGCTCAAGCAGCGCGTTCTTCGCCTCCGGGCTGCCCGGCGGCTCCCCCATGACCTGGTCCGGCACCCCGGGCCTGTCCGCCGACTCGAACGTGCCCGGATCCGCGCCGTTCGCGCAGCTGAGCTCCTCGGCGTGGACCGGCACACCTGGCGCGTTCTCCTCCGGCGGGCAGACGTTCACCACGCCGGGCACATTCACCTGGAGCTGCCCCGCCGGGATCACCTCGATCCTCGCCGAGTGCTGGGGCGCGGGCGGCGGCGGCGGCAACGGCGCGGGCGGCAACGGAGGGGCTGGGGGCGGGGGCGGAGAGTACGCCGCCGAGCCGGCGCTGGCCGTCACCCCCGGGAACACCTACACGTTCGTGATCGGCGCGGGCGGCTCCGGCGGTCCCGGGTCGTTCTCCACCAGGGGCACCGGCGGCACCGCGGGGGCGGCCACCACGTTCACCGGCGATTCCAAAGTCGTCACCGCGCACGGCGGCGGCGGCGGATCCGGTGGTGGCAGCAAAGGCTCCGGCGGCTCTGGCAGTAGCAACACCACCCACCACCCGGGCGGCAACGGCGCCGCCGCCTCCGGCCACTTCGGCGGCTCCGGCGGCGGCTCGTCCGCCGGGAACGGCGCCAGCGGCAACAACGGCTCCGGGTCGTCCGGCACGCCCGGCGGCAACGGCGGCAACGCGCCCACCGCGGGCGGCCCCGGCGGCGCAGGCGGCCAGGGCGCCACCGCCTCCCAGGGCAACGCCGCCACCCCCGGCCTCATGCCCAGCCCCGGCCCCGGCGGCGGCGGAGGCGGCGGCGGGTACGGGTCCTACAACAACTACGGCAAGCCCGGCGGCGGCGGCCAGGCCGGGCAGGTGCGCGTGTCGTTCGGCACCCAGACCCCCGCGCCCGCGGCGATCGTGCTGCGCGCCGTCATCGACGTCCCCTCTGGCGGCGGCACCGATGGCGCCACCTACGTCCAGGCCCTCGCCGGCGGCGCCGTCGCCAACCTGTCGATCATCTACCACACCGCCAGCGGCGGCTCGTTCGCGCTGACCGGGAAGAACGCCGGCGGCTCCCAGGTGTTCACCTCCGGCACCAAAACCTTCGGCTGCAACGGGCAGCCGATGCTCGTCTCCGGGGAGCTTGTGCAGAACGGCGCCACGCAGATCGCGTGGAAGCTCACCGCCATCACCCCGGGCGCCACGTCGGCCGTCGCCACGTTCACCGGCACCGTCAGCGGCACCCTCGGGTCGGTCACCGAAGTGCTCACCAACTCCGGATCCCCCGTGGAGACCCTCGCCGTGGGCATCGGCCACGTCTCCGTCCAGTACGCCGTCGACCCGATTGTCCACCTGTCCGGCGCGCTCGCCGCCTACAGCGGGGAACTCGCCGCCACCCGGTTCGCCCGGCTGTGCGGAGAGCAGCGCGTCCCCGCCGTCCTCATCGGCAACGCGGGCGACACGCCGCAGATGGGCCCGCAGCCCGTCGCGCAGCTCACCGACCTGCTGCAGGACTGCGAAACGGCGGATCTCGGGCAGATGTTCGAAACCCGCGGCGCGTTCGGCCTCACCTACTGCACACGCGCCGCCATGCAGAGCCAGTCCCCGGCGGTCATCCTCGACTACACCGCCGCGCAGCTCGCCCCGCCGCTCACCCCCACCAACGACGACTCGCTGACCAGGAACGACATCCTCGTACAGCGCAGCAACGGGTCCGCGTCCGGCTCCTCCTACGAGGCCACCCAGTTCACCGGGCCGCTGTCCGTCCAGGACCCCCCCGCGGGCGTCGGCTACTACACGTTCTCACCCACCGCGAACCTATACGCCGACACCCAGCTGGCGAACTACGCCACCTGGCTGCTGATCCTCGGCACCGTGGACGAGTTCCGCTACCCGACGATCACCGTCAACCTGCACCGCGACACCATCGCCGGCACCGCGAACATCCCCGGCGCCCAAGGCGTCTACGGCGCCACCTACGGCACCACCTACCCCGGCTCCCCGGCCGTCCCCGGCGCGCCCAGCGTGTTCTACCAGATCGCCGCGCTCGACATCACCGGCTACCTGCAGATCGTCAACCCGCCCGCGTGGCTGCCACCGGGTCCCATCAACCAGCTGGCCTTCGGGTTCACCGAAGTCCTCGGCGCCAAAGCGTGGACCATCACCATCAACGCCGTCCCCGAAGACCCCTACGGCGGCTCCGGCCTGCCCACCTGGTAAAAGGAGCGCCCGTGGCCTCGCTGCCCCCCGACAACCGCGCGCAAGGCACCCCCGACCCGGCCAGCGACGTAAACGCCCTCACCGACTGCGTGTCCGTCATCAGCGGCTCGGCGCCCGGCACGACCGTCACCGCGCAGCAGACCATGGACACCATCGCCGCCGCGGTCACGAACAACCAGGTGCTCGCGGGCAACGGCACCCACGTGACCCTCCGCGCGCTCGCCGCCGCCGACCTGCCCGCCGCCACCACCAGCGCGCAAGGCGCCGTCCAGCTAGACACGGCCACCCCGGCGGCCACGTCCACCGCGGGCAGCAGCGGCTCCGGCACGCTGGTGATGCGGTCCAATCACGTGCACGCGCAGGTGTTCGCCGGCGTGTTCGGCGACGGCTCCGACGGCGCGGTCACCTGCGACGGGTCCACCGACCTCACCTCCAAAGGCTTCGGCGCGCCCTCGTCCAGCATCTACACGATGACCCGCGACGTGTTCTGCACCAGCCTCACGATCAACAACACGGTCACCGTGAACCCGGCCGGATGGCGCATCTTCTGCATGGGCACCCTGACGAACAACGGGACCATCTCCGCGCTCGGCAACGCGGGCCTGGCGAACGGGAACAACGGCGCCGCCCTGACCCAGAACACGCTGCAGCGCGGCCAGCCCGGCGGCGGCGGCGCCACCGGCGCCGGGTCGGCCGGGACGAACACCAACGGCGCAGGGCTGAACACCGCCGGGACCGGCGGGACCGGCACCAGCGGCGCCGGCGGGGCAGGCGGCACCGCGGGCGCGTCCGGGAACTCGTGGTTCAGGAACCCCGGGGCCGCGCTGGCGGGCATCACCTGGGTGATCTCGGCGGTCGGCGGCATCAGCGGCGGTCCCGGTGGCGGTGGTGGTGGCGGCGACGGGACGAACAAGGGCGGCGGCGGCGGGTCCGGCGGCGGCGCGGTCGTCATCTTCGCCTGGGCGGTGAACAACGGCTCCGGCACGATCACCGCCGCGGGCGGCGCGGGCGGCACCCCCACCGCCGGGAACACCGGCGGCGGCGGCGGCGGCTCCGGCGGCCTCATCCTCGCCTACACCCTGTCGGCGTGGACCGCCGGCACCACCTCCGTCGCCGGCGGCGGCGCCGGGTCGCCGCACGGCACCGGCACCAACAACGCCACCGCGGGCGGCGCCGGGACCGTCCTCAACCAGGTGCTTATGTAATGGGCTACACCGCCACCTACCCGGCGGTCTACCCGGCGGACACCGCCACCGGCGCCTTCGAGATCGACGTCTCCGCGCCGCCGCCGCCACCGCCCAAAGGGCCCTGGCGGTTCCTGTACGGCCCTACACAGCCCACCGGCGGCGTCACCGCCGAGGTCATCCAGGCGCAGAACAAAACCGTCACGCTGCGCTCTGAGAGCGATCAGAACCACGAGGTCTCCTTCGACATTGACGGCCGCTCCCCCGCCGCCGCCGGCGATATGCACTGAGCCCCGCAAGACCGCCGGCACATGCTCCGGCCAGTCGCGGCAGACATGGTAGTCGCCTGGCTCGAAGTCGTCCACGGTAACCCTGGTGCCGGGCGGGAACCGCTCATCCGCCATGTAGTAACCGCTCATCCCCTGCATCTTCCCACCGCGCGGGCACCGGCCTGCGGCGCGCGGGGCTGGTGATGCGCGATGATGCTCAAGAGACAGGAGGTGCGCATGGCCGAGACATGCACCCTCGGCGCGGAACTGCGCGATTACCTGATCGGCGCCCTGTATGACAAAGGCACCGGGCGCCAGGATTCCCGCTGGGTCATGAACTCTGACTGGTTTTCTGAGGTCCGCAAGCTGACCGACCAGACAGGGGCCGCGCTCTGGCTGCCAGCCATCTCCGTTACCGATCCAGACATACTGCTCGGCCTGCCTGTTGAGATCAGGGCAGACGGCGGCGCGCCACACCTGGAGGCAGTGTGATGGAACTGGCCGCGCACGGCCTCATCGCCGGCGGCAGCGCCGTCGTCGGCTACGACCTGATCGGCGCGAACATCGGCCACGCGCCCGCGGGCGCGCAGCTCGCCGGGTACTCCACCGGCTCCGGCGGCATCCCCTGGACCGCCGCCCAGTGGGCCGCCCACCCCGGGACGGTGCGCATCGACCAGGACGCCGCGGCGTCCGACCCCACCGCCGACGTGCTCGACGTCGAAGGCGGCGCGGCCACGTTCGCCGACTGCCCCGGGTGGGTGCGCCGCGCGCAAAAAGACTTCGCCAGCGCCGCGCGGCCCGGGCAGCGGTGGCCCGCCATCTACGCCTCTGCCAGCAACATCACACCCGTCGTCAACGCCCTCACCGCAGGCGGTGTCACGTCCGGCGCAGGCCTGTGGGTGGCCGACTGGTCGTTCACCAAAGCCGAAGCGTTCGCTGAGGTGCTCAACGCCGCGGGGCCGTTCCCCATCGTCGCCGTGCAGTGGTCGAGCGGGCAGTTCTACGACACCGACGTCTTCTCAGGCCGCTGGCTCGCCAACGTCAGCGCCACGAGCACGGGGCCCACCTGGTCCTGGTACGTCACCGACGGGATCCTGTCGCTCGCCGGGGTCGCGCGGCAGCTCACCCGCGCGGGTGCGCCCGGGATGACACCCGCGCACATCCTCCGCGCCACCTGTGTCAAGAACGGCGGCCACTGGGACGCGCAAACCTACGCCTGGCTCAACACCGTCCTCGGCGACCCCGTCGTCGACCCGCACATGCCCATCCCCGCCGGCGCGAAACTCTGGGTGCTCCAGTGACCGGGCCGGTGGTGCGCGGCGCGCAGCTCGCACCCGGGGACCTCCTCATAGTCGACGGCACCGCAGGCGCGTCGAAGCTGATCGAGATCGGCGCGGTCCTCGACGGCGACCCCGCCGCGTCGCACGTCGCCATCTACCACCACACCGACGCCCACGGCACCGCCTGGGCAGTGGAAGGCAGGCCGGGTGGGGTCGGGTGGCGCGACGCCCACGACTACGACACCGACCCGCGCACGCTCACGAACGCCGCGCAGCCGAAAACCCCGGCGCAGCGCACCGAGATCTGCATGTACGCCGTCAAACTCCTCGGCACCGGGTACGACTGGATCGGCGGCATCGCCGAAGACGCCGCCCTCGCCCTCCACCTGCCCCAGCTGTGGACCCCCGACCCGGCCAGCGGCCAGGTGCCCGCGCACGTCGTCTGCTCGAGCCTCGCCGCCTGGGTGTACGACCGCGCCGGGCTGGACGCACCCGGGCGCGGCGACTGGGAACACGTCACCCCCGGCGCCTGGGCGCTGTTCATAGGCCAGCGAGGATGGGAGCACACCGCATGAAGATCCCCGCGCAGTACGCGAAGTTCCTCACCGCGCTCGCCGGGCAGGTGATCGTCTACCTGCAGTGGAAGTACGGCGCCAGCGGCGCGCAATGGCTGCCCGTCGTCCTCGGCCTCGCATCCGCCCTCGGCGTGTACGCGATCCCCAATGCGCCGAAGCCCGCGGCGCTGCCGCCGCCGGCGCCGCCGTCGAACGTGACCATCACGCCGCCCGCCACCTGACCCTCCGAGGCGGCAGGGGCCGCGGAAACGAGACGAGGTGCAGCGCTGGTGGCTCAGGGCAACCTGGGAAGTCGCGAGAGATATCATGATCACCGGCACCGGCCTGGTGATCATCTGGCGGCAGGTACTCTACGCCTCACTCCACCCCTCGGGGCTCCTGCTCGGAACCGGCCTGGCGCTCACCGTGCCGTCCGTAGCCGCCCACGTACGGGCGTTGCTTCCCGCTTCTGGTGGCGAATCGGAGTCCTCGCCGCCGTCGCAGCCACCCTCGCCGCGGCCGTCATCCTCGCCATCGGCGGGCACGTGACATGGACCTGGTGACCCGGCTCCGCCGCGCGCTCCCCATGACCCACGGCGCCGCCGTCAGTGTCATCTTCCTCACCGCCCTCATCGTCACCCTCACCGGCGCGGGCTACGCCCTGTCCCTCACCGCGATCCACCGCGCCGCGCACAACGCCGCCACCATCACCCAGCTGTGCCAGGCCATCAACGGCAACCGGCACCGGCAGGTCATCCTCTGGCAGTACCTCATCGCCGCGTTCCCCCCCGCGCACGAAACCCCGGAAGCGCGCAGGCAGCGCCTCCGCGCCGACCACACGCTGATCATCGCCGTGGACCGCATCTTCGCCCCCTCCAACTGCCAGCACCCCTGACACACGCAAGCCCCCCGGCCGCGCGCCGGGGGGCTTCTTCGCGTTGCTAGACCTGCTTCGCCCAGTGGGTGTCGCCCGCGCCGAGGTGCACGCCGGTTATCGTCACCGTCGCCGGGCTGTCCTGCGCGCCGTTGCTCGCGGCCGCGCCGTTGCCGTTGCAGAAGCTCATCTTCCGATCCTCTCGCGGGACGCCAGCACCTCGCCGGGAATGACACGCGGCGCGCCGATCGCCTTACGCGGCGCGGGCAGCTCACGCATAACCGGCGCCGCGGCCGGGGAATATTCAGCGGCCACCCGCGCCGGGCGCAGGCGCTCGGCCAGCGGGCCCGACACCAGCACCATCCCCGACCGCGCCAGCCGGTGCGACACCACCGACACCGCCCTCAGGACAGCCACCGCCACCGCCACCGTCCCTGCGGCAGCGGCGAGCGCGAGCGGCCAGTTAGCGGTCAGCCACGCCACCGCCACCGACACTGCCAGCGCCGCCGCCACCGCCACAACGGCAGTGACCACCGGGAAGCCCGTACGCTTCGGCTTACACATGGCCATCACTCTCCGTTAATCACTGTGGGTGGGGCTGCGGCACTCATGGGATGCCGCAGCCCCGCGCCCTCACTTGCCGTTCTTGGTGTTGTTCGGGTTGTCCTTGCTGTCGCGGCCATAGTCCTGATCGTTCTTGGCCGTCTCCTTGATCCACTTCTCCACGTTGCTCTTAGGCGGGGGCCTGTCAGCCATCCGTCATCACTCCCTGTTACTCACTCTGGGTGGTCACGCTCTGCGCCACCCCGCCGCCGGTCACCATTCGTGACCGCCGTACGTGTCACTCTCCGTGGGTAGGACACGGTACGTGACCGGCGTCCCATCCGTCCTATGACATGGGGGAAGGACGAGCGGCTCCGCCGCTCGCGAAGCGTGCGACCCACCCCACTCACATGCTTGGGGCCCCATTTTGGTCACTCCGCGTCACTATCCGCGAGCCAAGCTCGCCACCGGATTAGCACTCTGCGTGACCACGAATCCCGTGACTCAGCGTGACCGGAATCGGGTTCACTGCGCGTGACCGGAGCCTGATCGGCGACGACACGGGCGCCGCCGTGCCTCACCGCCAGGTTGAACACGCCCACCGGCGGGTACTGCAGCTCATCCGCCACCTTGTCGAGCATCATCCCGGCCGCCAGCATCCGCGCGGCACTCACGCCCAGGCCGGTGATGCACGCCGGGCAGTTCCGCCCCTTCCCCTCATGCTCATGGCCGCAGCGGGGGCACACCTTCGGCGGCCTCACCCTCGGCGGGCTGTTCACCAGGCGCAGCGCCAGCGCCTCCTCACGGTTCGCGTCCTTCGTATCCCAGCGCAGGTTCCCCAGCCGGTTGTCCTTCCGGCCGCCGGGCCCGTGGCACGCCTCCAGGCCCGGCTCGTACCCCTCCGGGGCGTGCGTGAGAAGCACCAGCCGCGCCACGGCCACGCCGTGCCTGCGGTCGCCGCCGTCATAGGTGATGTTGACGACCAGGTACCCGTCACCGTCCTCCCGGGGCTTCAGCACTACGCCCCTGTAGAAC
>Ga0306921_10002559_pt1 | contig 18210 bp, 19 predicted proteins | sample sta12Cox44000080_FD_203760 | JGI IMG/M metagenome (GOLD analysis project Ga0306921, IMG submission 203760) | Lab enrichment of tropical soil microbial communities from Luquillo Experimental Forest, Puerto Rico - statoxic.12C.oxic.44.000.080 (v2)... | ecosystem: Environmental > Terrestrial >... | reverse complement strand
CCTTCGCATGCGCATGACTTGTGGTCTTTGGATTGCACGCTGTCTGATTTTGAGGAGAATGATTCACCGATTGGTGACTATATGGACGACCAGAAGAGCGCCGCCCTTTTTGATGATCGTTTCCTCCTCCGCGTTCTGCTCGTTGTTCTTTGTGCATGGACCGTCGTGGTTATTTTGATCCGGCCATAGTAGCTCCCGACAAAGGCCTCCGGTGTGCCGCGACTTCCACCGGGCCTTGGTCTGTGCCCCCGCAAAAGGCGGCACAACCAAAACATTTAAGAGGATTTCGCGCATGCTGAAGTACTTCTTGCTCGGCTTGGCGCTTCTGTACGTCGCTTGGAATGTCTTCAAGGCCGTTATGGAGTGGGCCGACCGCCGCAAGCCGCTCTAACCCTTCAGGCTTTGAAACGCATTGCGAATCACGGCGCCCCCACCCCGGCACCCCAATACGGACAACTCGACTGTGCCCACTTCAATCTCTTTTTATTTCCGTTCGCCGAGGCCGGGCCGAGCAGGACCCCCAGTTGTTAGTACCGGGACCCAACTTACCGAGAACGCCGTTCGAACGCAGCCGCCCGTGATCCACAAGAAGAAGCCAGGGCAGCGCCACACACAGCGCCCGAGTTCACAGAGGACTATTGGAGTTTGGCGTATTCGGCCTTGGCTTGTTTCAGGATGGGAATGTCGGGGTCGGCGTCCTTCCAGAGCGTGAGGAAAAAGCTGCCTTGGCCCGCGTTGTGCCGGCTTGCATGGCGTAGGCGCGACCGAGTTGAAGGTGAATCAGTGATCGCGCCGCAAAATTCAAAACTATTCGAAACTCTGCGACCGCAGCCGAACAGCTACCGTGTGTGCCAATCGAGAGCGTAGACATCCTGGCTTCCGGTGTCGCGTAGTAGCAAGGGCGAATCGTCGGGCGCGAGGCCCAGCCAGCCATAAAAGTACCCGGTGATGCGCAAGTTCCCAAGGTCGGCCACCCGTTCAATTCGCTTGTCAGCGATATGCACGCGCATAACCGAAGGCTGATCTTCGGCGTGGAGGAAATAGACGTAATCACTGTTCTTCGACCAGTTTGGAAAAGAACTAGAAATCCGTGCGAGGTCGTCCCATTTCTGGGTGGCGAAGTCGAAAAGCACGAGCTTGCTAGAATCGTGGGGCATCGCGACGAGATAGCGTCGGTCTGGTGACCACCGAGGCGAGAATAGTCCGTTCGAGTTGGGCACAGTCGAAACTTGGCCCGTGCCCAAGTCGAGTATCTTAATTGTCGAATTGGATTCCGCCGCACCTCCGCCAAACAAAATCTTGCTGCCATCGGAAGAATAACTTGGGTCCCATTCCTCAGTAGATTCTGGAAGTAATTGGTGTGGCGCTCCGCCATCCACCGAAACCAAATACATTTTTGCTTTCTGGCCCGGTGAAAAGCCAAAAAAAACGATCTGTTTCCCATCGGGTGACCAATCGGGGAGGAGGGCCACGAGAGGCGGGTAAGTCAACTGGACGCGCTGAGTGCCGTCAACCTTACTTTTCCACAAACTGCTATCTGGAAAAGTGACGTAAGCCACCCACTGGCCATCGCGGGAGAAACGGACGCTCTCCGCGGAGATACCGGAAAGAAAGGGAACGAATTCTGATGACTTTGGATTGAAGCGGTTCAGCTCCCCGCGCCGCATGTTCCCAACGACGAACAGTTTTTTGCCGTCCCGGCTGGGTACAGGCGTGGAAAACGCGAGCGGCCCCGAGGTGAGCTGTACGGGCGTGCGCTTGGTTTTCCCGAAAAGGCCGGACCCCTCTTGAAGGGCCCAGATATTGCCGCGCGACTGAAACACAAAATATCTGCCATCCGGCATCCACTGGCCACAGCACTGGTCCTGAGGGGTAAGCCAACCTGGAAGCAGCGGATGAGGGTTCGTTCCGTTGGCCGAGATTTGCCAGATTGAACTTACACTGCCATTTGTGCCGCCCACCGTGAATCGGATTACGGAACCATCGGGCGACCAAGTCGGATCGAATGGACGGTCTGGAGCGGAGAAAAGCTTTCGCGGATCTGAACCATCGCTCTTCGCCGTGAACAAGTCGTGTCCATCGCCGTAAGCCATCATCTGACCGTTGGGAGACCAGGTAGCAGCCTGGCCCGCAGACTCTCCCAACCGGCGAGCTGCGCCGCCCAGCACCGGAATCGACCAAAACGGCCCGCGCCACGCCGTCGCGCCAACTTCATCCGCGGCCAGCAGATTCGCGCCGTCGTGCGAAACCGAGAGCAGAGACATGGTCGGTCTGGGAACAGCTACCTGAGCCACTTCGCCACCGGATGTGGACACCTGTCCGAAAACGGTTCCGGCAGCGGCACTTTCCAAGAGAAACAGCCTGGCTCCATCCGTTCCCACGATACCCTTTGGGTTACCGTCATGGGTGATCGGTACATAGCCTGACACCTGGGGTGGGGGCGCCGATCGCGCTTGCAGATATACGATCGCAACAACCATTACCGCAGCACAGACGCCCGCGACAATCGCCCACCTCTTCCGCTTCCGTAGTGATTCGACAGCGGCAGATGCGCGCGTCGTTTCCGCACGACCGGGCTCGATGACAGCCGAGCTGGCGGAGACTGACGCGGCAGTCGTGCCTGAGGTGTCACGCTTCAGGCGCTGTAGCTCTGCTCTCATTTCCCGAGCGCTCTGATAACGCAGCTCGCGATCTTTTTCCAGCGCGCGAAGTATGATTCGTTCCAGCTCTGGAGGAACGTCGGGATTCAAGCGCGACGGCGTCGCGGGTGCCCGGTTGAGAATGGAATCGAAGATGGTGGCCGTACTGTCTCCTCGGAAAGGCAATTGCCCCGTTGCCATCTCATACAAAACCGCTCCGAAGGAAAACAGATCGGTGCGGGCGTCCAGGTCCTTGGCACGCGCTTGCTCTGGCGACATATAGGCAACCGTTCCCAAAGTGCTGCCGGGGCTTGTCAGGTGGTCTGGGTCCACCTGCTGCGTGGCCAGCGTTTCGCCGTCGCCCGACATCGCCTTTGCAGAACTGACCTTAGCAAGACCAAAATCCAAGATCTTCGCGTGCCCTCTTTCCGTGATGAAGATGTTGGCGGGCTTGATGTCGCGATGAACAATCCCTTTGGAGTGCGCGGCGTCGAGTCCATCGGCCACATCAATCGCGATAGTCAGCAACCGTTCAAGGTCCATCGGACGGCCAGCGATGGCGTGTTTGAGGGTTTGCCCGTCCAGAAACTCCATGGCGATGAATGATTGGGCTTCGTATCGGCCAATTTCGTGAATGGTGCAGATGTTGGGATGGTTCAGAGCGGAGGCGGCTTTGGCTTCACGACGGAAGCGTTCGAGGGCCTGCGGATCGTGGGCCAGCGCCTCGGGAAGGAACTTGAGAGCAACAAAGCGGCCGAGTTCGATGTCCTCAGCCTTGTAGACCACACCCATTCCGCCCCCGCCGAGCTTTTCCAGAATGCGGTAGTGGGAGATGGTTTCGCCAACCAAGGACCGGGCTTCTGGCATTGCGGCAGATGTTAGGCGGGGTGCGTGGGCAAGTCAAGGAACCCGCGACATCTGCATGCCGAAATCAGCATCGAACTGATATCGAACTGACAGTTGAGGTGAACTCAGCCGCCCGGCGATAGACGTCGGAATGCACCCGCCTGGGACTGGAAGCTACCGTTGCGAAACTCTGAAGTTCCAATCCTCGTATACAATCTGCTGACCGTCCCGGTCGAGAAAAACCTGCCGAGGGTACATCACTATGAATTCCACTGTTGGGTCTGCAGCGCCCTCGGGTGACTTGGCATCATCTACTACCACACCCGAGGTCTCGCTGTTTCGCCTGTACACGTTGCGGGTCGCGTACTTTGTTATGGCAGCTGGCCTCGGCGTGTACATCTGGCCGCTCGTCATCCACCACACCAACGAGCTAGCGATAACGAAGGGGGCGCAATTGGCCTTGCTGGCAGGCCTCGGCGCTACGGCGGCGTTGGGGCTTCGCTATCCGGTGAAAATGCTGCCAATATTGCTGTTCGAGATGGTCTGGAAGGCAATCTATCTGATCGCTTTTGCGCTGCCGCTATGGTCCGCCCGCCAGATCAATGAGGCGGTGGCGGAAGACATAAAAGCCGTGCTGATGGTTGTCATCTTTATCCCGCTTATCCCATGGCGCTACCTATTCGCGCAGTACGTTATGAAGCGCGGTGATCGGTGGAAATAGGGTGCGGATGAAGCACGAGTCATCGGCGCTTGCACGTCGGTCTACTTCGTCATTCGAATCGGCGCGACGGTCGTGGATGTCTATCAGAGATGGCGAGATGACGATTGGGAGTTTTGAAAGGTTCCTGGGACTATGCGTGAGCGGCGTTCCGTCTGCCAAACCGGAAGTCGCTCACGATCTTGTCTTCGGCTGTGGTTAGTTCACGTTCTGTGCCGTTTTCGACTGCGAAGACATACCACCCGGCGCTTCGAGGCATACCACACTTCGCTGCGTCAATCAGACTGTCGTGGATGTGGCAGCATCTGCGAAAAGTCCAACTGTCAGTCCAGCCAACCTCGTAGAATACTCGGCTACTCATACTGCCACCCAGTGGTCTTCCAGCGATATTGTGCGCAAGTTTGAAGACGAATGGCAAGAATTCGGTTTTCGCCTGCGTCAACGTGTGGCGGCTCGACGCCGCTTCGTCTTAGGAATCACTCGGCTGATCGTCCGTCGAAAACGCCCGAGCAATTCCCCACGCAAGGAGACCGACGCCCAGCCCCGGCATCAGCACGGTTCTGGTGGCTAACATCCCTGCAGCTTCAACGTCGTTACTCGGTTTCATCTCGTAGGGGCTATGCGTGGGGTGCACCTGCTGCTGAAGCTATGGAGACTTGGCATTTGCTTTGGGAAGCCTTGACCGCCGTTGGAACGATTGCCCTCGCTGGCATCGCTTTGGGTTCCTTGCTGTATGCGAAAGAGCAGTTGGGAGATTTCCGGCGAGAATCCCGCATAGCACACCTTATTGAACTCGTGAAGCAGTTCGAGAGCGAACCGATGGCAGGACATCGCAGAACGTTGGGTGCGAAGCGTGCACCTGGCGGAAAACTCGTATCGCTGGACTTGAACAGCCCGCCCCCGGAACTTCACGATGTTATGAATTTCTTCGAGCACATGGGCTATCTGTTGGAGGGCAAGTACCTGGAAATCGAAGATGTCTCGGTAGAGTTTCACTATTGGATTCTTCACGTGTGGGGTGACGCCAAGAAGCTTATAAAAAGCGAGCAAGCGGAGAACCCTATTTACTATGAGTTCTTCGAGAAAATGGTGAATCGACTATTGGACTACGACCGCCCACGTACGGGCGTGCTCCCACTTCCCTCCGACGCTGAAATCGAGGACTTTTACGCGAAAGAATCCCACCTGTTAATCGGAAGCCCATTACCGAGGCAAAGGCGAGCGAAACGCCGGGCGACCGCAGCCGAGAGCGCGACTTGAAGCCTGGAACCTGCATGGGCCACGTCATTCGCTGCGGAACGCCCGATTGCGATTGGGGCAAGAAGATGCCGGACTTGACCGAGGAGCAGCTAGACCTGTGCTATTAAGCACTGCATCCAGGCGCACGGCTTGGAGGAATCGGACATGGAGGCGCGGATGCATCTAGATTTGGAGCATTGGACGCTGACGCTCATCAAGGCATAGCATTGGCGCGGTGTTCGGGCGTAGAGCACAATGTTGACTGACAAAGAGATTGGCGACTACCTGACTTACAGGTTCAAACTGAACGAACTCATTCATCTCCATTTTCTGTTTCACGCTTTGAATGACGGCAACTGCGGTGAATCCATCAACGGAATTCCAAAAGACCAAGTGTTAATGTCTGTCCGGACGGCGGCTGTTGCTTGGTTTGCTACCATGATGGACACCCATAGAGATGGTCTGGACATTTTCAAATTGTGGCTCAAGATGTACCCACAATATCAGAACCGAATTAATCTTTACCACTCACTTGTTGACCCGCATCTCAAGTTGATTCGCACTTTCCGCAACAGAACTGCATTCCATGCTCAATCGGGATTCGTGGACTTCTTTGAGCCACGCGTTCGTTTTCAAGAGAAGGCAAAGGATATCGCCAGAGGCGTGCAAAAGTTTCTTGACCTTGCCAAATTTCTAATTAAGCGCGAACGCCAGTGCGAGCCTAACTTTTATTCTCGCATCCTGGGAGCGGTCTTGGACGCGGAATTACAGTTGAAACGCAAGATAAGCAGGCGGTGGCTGATAGAAGCGAATATTATCGACCGCAGTAGCGTGTATGGGATTTTCCATTTTTAGGTGGAGCCGAGGGCGGTACTTGAACCCGCAGGAATATTCATGGCTGACGCTGCAATGGTATGCTCCCGCCGGAATCTCGGTCGTCGCGTCGTGGCCTGTGCCAGTGAATCGTTAGGCCGCGACGAGGTGGTCAGCGCCAGTTCAGCACTCCTGAAACCCGTGCTGTGGCATGCTTCCGGGGATAGAACGGGTACTACCGGGATGCGCAGACTCTCTTCGTTCAAGCCCTCATTATATCGGCACATCCACCAGGAATCCGGAAAGGGCACAAGTAAAACCCCCAGTATTAGTTCCTTGATTCAGATGTACGAAGCACGAGGGCGTTGCGTTCGGTCCCGCATACAGACGCGTTTCCTGGTGCGTTGCAAAAAAGTCCTGTGTCCCAAACTCAGCGGAGGTGCCCATGAACGTGGCCGTGAGCATATGCTGGACTTGTTGTCCACCGTTGGGGAACACCAATATGATGATCGGTTTCAGCCCTGAAGCTACCTGTATTGAGAGGTCGACCTCCTGAATCACAAGCCGCCTTCCTGGGGAAATTGCCTTGAAAGAACACTGCGCCGAGTCTGATGCTTGAAAAATCGCGAAGCAAGAATCCTCATAGGGTTGAGAGGCATCCAGTGTAGCGAGAGGAGTCGGATTATGGCTTGCGTCGAGTGGATTGCTGACATTCACGCTGCTTCCCGCTGCAAAATTTACAGTCGGTGTGTTGGCGACATTAACGCTTGGTGTGTTGGCGACATTGAAGTTCGGAGTGTTGGCGACGTTCACGTTCGGCGTATTGCCCACATTCACAGTTCCGCTGACCGGAACCGACGCAACCGATACCTGTGCGATGTTGACAGGCGCGAAACCAACAGCAGGTGCCGGACTGCTGGTAATCGTTGCTAAACCTGCAGTGAACAGGCCAAGGCCCAATGCTAGCGCCAATATTTTGACAAGCTTCGTCATGGTACTTCTCCGTTCTGTTGAGAATCTGCGGACTGAAAGATGAACTACGTTATGCGGCGAGGCGGAAATTTACCGACATTGTGCTGCGGACTTTTGGGTTTTTCAAGAAATCTTCCTGAACGATCGTTCGAAATCACGGATCACGATCGTCCGGAATCCCCACTGAACATCTGCGCGACCGAGGCAAGTCAAGTCACCCCTGCGTTTCATCCTGGGCGTTCCAAATCTGGAACTGCTCCGGCAACTCCGCTTCCTCTTCCGCCGACAGCTGGTCGGGCGGGCTTATATCTGCCGATCAAATATCATTCGCAACCCACCGTAGCCAAGGATTCAACTCTTGCGGGTACCACATGTTGGTCATCGCCACACGCGAAAGACAATTTTTGACCGGGTGAAATGAAGACGAGCGGGGCAAAGTCGGGAGGTTCTTTGGGGCCTGCATAGCGCAAGGTCTCACCGCCATTGACATCCACTATCCGGCTGAATCGGCCCGATGGGTACAGTGGTCTCAGCTTTCCGACCGGATGTGGGTGCTCCTCTTTGTAGGCCTGCCAGCGGCTATATCCGTACCATCCCGCGCCGCCTACAGCGGCAACAGCAACGGCGACTACAACAAACCACAACAAGGCTTTTCGAAACCGAGCGTTGTAAACGGCCAGAATTAGGACAACTGATGCGAATAGGGCTTCTCCCAGGTTCATCGCGAACTCCAAAGAGGGAAGGGAATACGCGGATTATATACTGCCCAAAATGATACTTTCGTTTTCCATTTATCTTCCCAAAAACGTGAAAAAGCCGCAATTGCCTACGTTTGTGTCAGTTTGTGCAACCTTGCCAAGGTTCAGGCGCGAGTTCGATTCTCATATGAGCAAGGTCGGCACTTAGAATTCTTCCGTCGGCTCGATCTGGATTTCCACGGGAAGTTCGGCTTCCTGCTCGGCAGACAGCTTTTCGGGCGGATCGCCCATGTAAGCCACTTCGAGATAATTCTCCCTGGTCTCCGGGAACCGTGGCGTTTCATCATTTCGAGGATTGCGTCCATAGCACCTCCTGAATCAACGCAAAGCCAGCCGTGTCAGGGCGGTCTAAGGGGCCAAACGGTGCAAGATTAGTGCAAGATTTTGCAGAAAAGTGGTACCGCTAACGGGAATCGAACCCGTATTTTAGCCTTGAAAGGGCTACGTGCTAACCGTTGCACCATAGCGGCATTAAAACAAATGCGCCTGATCAATTATACGGGAAATCAGCGGAGTGCGCCAACGTGCAGGAATCGTTGGCTTGCATCGTTCGGACGTGACGTAACCGCAGTCCTTCGGCCTCTTGACGATACACCCACGCGGACCGTACCGTGTGGCGAACAGCATTTTCCTTTACGGAGACTTGAATTGTTCGGCCGGCTAACTCGGTCTGCTGCGGGATGGTTACTTGCCAGCTTCGCTTTCCTGGCAGCCCCGGTCCGCGCACAAAATCAAAATCAGCAACTCCCAACCGCCGCCACCACCGCAAGAGTGAGCTCGGATGCTCTGGCTGTGTTCAGCGAAATCAGCCGCTCCAGCGAGGTCGTGCAGAGCCTGGCAAAGGGTGACTCCGTCTACGTGGATCTGCGCATCGACCAGGGTGGGCTGAAGTGGTGCGGAATCCGCCTGACAGCCCAGGCCAATCGACTCGGCTTTGTGGATTGCAGAGGTCTCGTTCGCACCAGCGCACCCATGGTCGCGGTTGGCTCCGGCGCGGCAGATTCGGCACCTGGTGGCGGCAGCCGTCCGGTTCCGCCAGAAATTCCCTTGGCTCGACCTGCGGCGCCGACACCAAGCGCCTACACCACGATCAAAGCCGAGGTCGTGAAAGAAGGCGTTATTGATTCCGGCTATCTTGCGATGGCGGATGCGCAGGCACGGAGTGGCGGCTCTGCTGCGGTCACCCGAGCCGCGCTTGCTCACTATGCGGCCGCCGAATTCGAGCTATCCCAGCACGATCCCGATCGAGCCATCGAACACTTTGAAGCCATGGAACCATTTGCCGGGCAGCAGCGCGAACTGCTCTATGCGTGCCTTGTCGGCCGCGGCTATGCGTTGCTCCAAAAAAGCGAATTTTCGGCCGCACTCGATCCGATTTCCCGCGCGCGCAAGCTTCTGCCCAAGGCGGCCTCGGCTGCCGTGCTTGCCGGCTGGGCGCATTACCGTCTGAATCAAGCGGACGAAGCCATCGCGGATTTTCAGACCGCACAGCGCCTAGCGCCGACCGCCAGCGCGGCCGGAATGCTCGAAAAGGTGCAGCACGATAAGGAGGTCGAAGGCGATTTCAGCGAAGGCGGGTCTTCTCACTTCGTCGTACGCTATCACGGCAGCGCGACGCGCTCTCTCGCATCCGAAGTGACACGGGTCTTGGAAGATCAATTTCAGTCTCTTCGCAACGAGCTGCGCTACACGCCGCCAGAGCCGATCGCCGTGATTTTGTATACCCAGGAGGCCTTTCGCGACGTCACGCGTTCGCCGGGCTGGGCCGGAGCGCTCAACGACGGAAAAATCCGCGTGCCGGTGCAAGGACTTGAAATCGTCTCCGACGAGTTGACGCGTACTCTGCGCCACGAGCTCACACATAGTTTCGTCTTTCAGAAAACCTCCGGGCGGGCGCCCACCTGGGTGCAGGAGGGGCTTGCGCAATGGATGGAAGGGCGCCGCTCGAACGGCGACGCCGCTACGCTAATTGCCGTCTTTGATCAGGGACAAAACAAACAGCTTCGCTACTCTGATGATTCCTGGATGCGCCTCTCGCCGACCCAGGCCCGCTACGCTTACGCGTGGGCGCTGGCAGTGGTCGAAATGATTGAAGTTCAGGAAGGTCCAGATGGGATCAACCGTTTGCTCGAAGCCGAACGCACCGAATCTTCGCGCGAAGCGGCGCTGCGCGAAGGTTTGCGCATGAACTACTCGAACCTCGACGACCTAACCATAGCGTACCTGAAGAGAGCCTATCCGCGGTGAATGGTGGGCGTGATCGGTTTAGCCTTTGCGGTCTTCCCACTCTTCGTGCCAGGCCGTCTGAATCGCTTCGAGCTTGGATTCATTGGACTTCGCAGGGTCGCCGGCAAATCCGGGCAATTCCGTAATCCACTTGTGCAGATCGGTGAAACGCACGGTGTAGGGATCGAGCTCCGGAAATTTATCTGTCAGGGCGATCGCAATGTCTTCAAAATTATCCCAGTCAAGTGTTGGCGACATGGTTGTCCCTCGGCGTCCATGTAAAATAACTGCGATGCTAGTCGAATTCCCGACGACTCATTATCCGCATGCGAACGTAGTTCGCCAAAACAGTTTTGCGCCACCGCGCCGCCGCTTCAGTGATCGACTTCCTTAGCGTGATTCTTGTTCCAGCTGGGAATCTCCACCACGATGTCTGTGGTTCCGTCGGGCACGGTCTGGCAGCCGAGGCGCGACTTCGGTGTTATCCCCGGCGCCTCGTCCAGCTCGTCAAGCTCAGCGTCGCTCGCTTCGTTGCACGATTCTAGGCCCTCTCTGACGATCACGTGGCAGGTCGAGCAGGCGCAGACGCCGCCGCAGGCATGATCAAGGCCGGCTTTGATGCCCTCGGAAAAATCCAGGATGCTGCCGGGCAGGCCGTTGTGTCCGTAGGGAATTTTCTCCGGATCGACCTCGATGGTCTTCCCGCTGGGCAAGAAGGTTACTTTGAATTTCTTGGTCGCCGGCTTGTACTTTACTTCGTCGATGTATGGGTTACTGCCGCCCATTCGGTTTCCTCCAAATCCCTAGAAATCCGCGAGTCTTTTGCCTTGAAGCACGGTGTTCACAGCGCTGTTCATCATGACTTCGGCCAGATGCTGCGTGGCCTGGTTCAGCTCGTCGATCCTTTTGCGCATGAGTTTGTAATCGGCGCCGGAGATGGCCTCTCTGAGCGCGGCGACTGCCGTGTCAATCTTAGCGCGCTCTTCGCCGGAAAGCGCGCCGGCCTGCTGTTGGCGGAGCGCTTTGCCCGTCGCGGCCAGGATGGACTCGGCCTCGGTGCGCGCTTCGACGGCCTGTTCGGCATAGACAATCGATTCTTCGAGCATGCGCTCGATTTCCGTTTCGCTGATGCCGTAGCTCGGCTGCACCTCGATCAAGTGCTGCTCACCCGTGCGGACATCCTTGGCTGCGACCTGCAGGATGCCGCTGGCGTCGATCAGGAATTTCACTTCGATACGCGGCAAACCGGCGGGCGCGGGCGGTACTTGCAACGTGAAGCGGGCAAGCGAGCGGCAATCCCTGGCCAGCTCCCTTTCGCCTTGCAGCACGTGAATGTCGATGCCGGTCTGGTTGTCCACACCGGTGGTGTAGAGCTCTTCGGCGCTGGCTGGAATTGTGGAATTGCGGGGAATGATCTTGGCCACCGCGCCGCCGTAGGTTTCAATGCCGAGCGAGAGCGGCGTTACGTCGAGCAGCAGCATGTTGCTGACGCCGCGATCCAGGATGTTGGCCTGCACTGCCGCGCCGAGCGCGACGACTTCGTCCGGGTTCAAATCCGTGTGCGGGACGCGAAGGAAGAAGTCCTCGACGGTTTTGCGAATCAGTGGCGTGCGTGTCGTGCCGCCCACCAGCACGACTTCGTCGATGTCTGCGGGCTTCAGTTTCGCGTCGGCCAGCGCCAGCTTTACCGGACCCATGGTGCGATCCACAACCGGACGGATGAGCGCATCGAGGCTGCCACGCGTGAATTCCAGCGAGAAGAGCTTGCGGTTGGGCAGCGGGAAGCGGAGGGTGGCGCTTTCCTTCTGCGAGAGCTCGTGCTTCAGCGCGATCAGGGCCTTGCGCAACTCCTGAGCGATCTCGCCATGCGGCGAAAAATCGATTTGGTCTTGCTGCAGAATCCTCCGGTGTACAAATGCCTGCAGCAGATGGTCGATGTCGTCTCCGCCGAGATGCGTGTCCCCATTGGTCGAGAGGACCTGGTAGATGTCGCCTTCTTCGGTGGAGATGAGCTTCAAGATGGAGATATCGAATGTGCCGCCGCCTAAATCGTACACGGCGACCTGGCCGCGCTGTTGTTCGTGCAGTCCGTAGGCCAGAGCGGCGGCGGTCGGTTCATTGACCAGGCGCAACACTTCGAGCCCTGCGATTTTGCCGGCGTCTTTGGTGGCCTGGCGCTGCGCGTCGTTGAAATACGCCGGGACTGTGATCACCGCGCGATCCACGGTTTCGCCGAAGTGGGCTTCGGCCCAGTTTTTGAGTTCGCGCAGAATGAACGCGGATACTTCCGGGGGCGTAAAGACTCTGTCGCCAAGCCTGACACGGATCACGTTGGCGCCGGAGGGATCCAGGCGAAATGGAAACAGCACCAGCTCGTCCTGAACGTCCTTGACGCCGCGCCCCATCAGACGCTTCACGGAGTAAATGGTGCGTTCCGGCTGAGTGAGCAAGCGGCGACGCGCCGGTTCTCCGACGACGACGTTGCCGTCCGGATCGAGGCTCACGATGGAAGGGCAAAGCGTCGCTCCATATGGCCCGGTAATGCACAGCGGCTTTTTCGTCTGCGGTTCAAAATACGCGACCAGGCTGTTGGTTGTACCCAAATCGATTCCGACGATGCGTCCCATTTCTTCTAAGCCTCGGTCAGTTCTTTGGCGACGTTTGCCACCAGATTGCGCAGGTACGAGCGGCGATTCAACAGCTCGTTCATGCGGGCCATGAGCTCTTTACGGGTCTCGACGCTTCCGCTGGCATCGAGCGCCGCATCCCATGCCCGGGCGACGGATTGCAATTGCGCATCGAGTTCGTCGAGTTTTTCCCGGAAATTGTTCTGCGCGGATTCTAGGCGGTCTTTCAGGTCGCTCAAATCGCCACCGCAAGCCTTCGCTTCGCGCAATTCGTCGAGAGATTCGTTCAGCTCAAAAACCTCTTCCAGCAGTTCCGGTGGCGCTTGCTGTTTTTTTTCGCCTTCCTTGCGTTGGCCTTCGATTTCCAGAAGATATTCGACGCGGGCGACAGGATCGCGCAGCACGCGGTATGCGTCGTTCAATTCCGAGCTGCGCCGCAGGGAAAGCTCGCGCTCGGCGTCGCTGGCGTTGACGAAGTTGTCGGGATGAAGCTTCCAACTGAGCTGGAGAAATTTCTGTTCGAGCAGGGACATTTCCAGCCACAGCTTGCGCGGCAAACCGAAGACGGCGAAGTAGTCCGGAGCCCGGTCGGGAGTAGGCGCGGCGGTAGTCATGGCAGGTGCCAGGTATTTCCTCTCCTGGAAACTCAAACGGCTGGCGGATGCGCCAGCCGGGTGCAACGAAAATCATTCCTAGGCCTTCGTCCGACCGCAATCGCGCCGCCGAAGCCAGGCTTGGAAAACTGCGGGCCTGGCCCGGGTTTCAGGCGGTGAAGGAGCTGCCGCAGCCGCAATTGCGAGCGGCGTTGGGATTGAGGAAGACGAACCCCTGGCGCATGAGCGTGTCTTCGTAATCGAGCGTCGTGCCGTTGAGGTAGAGGAAGCTCTTGGGATCGACGAAGATACGAGCGCCAAACTCCTCGAAAACCTTGTCGCGGTCGCGGGCCTGCGTGTCCAGCCGCATGGCGTAGGAAAGGCCCGAGCAGCCGCCGCCCTGAACGCCTAGACGAAGACCGCCCTGCTCGGGCGATACGCCTTCTTTGGCGAGCAGGGCCAGGATCTTTTTCGCCGCACGCTCGGAGACGTGAACCTTGGGCGTTGCCGGATTGGCAATTTCGGTGGTCATGTACTCCAGCTTCCGCCAGGAAGACGGGCTAGGGCCCGGCACTGGACAAAACTTAACTTAGTGCGGGGCCTTTTCCGAAGCCGGCGCCTCAATTCCGTGCTTGGTCTTCCAGTTGCCGATGGCGGCCTTGATGGCGTCTTCGGCCAGCACGGAACAGTGAATCTTGACCGGGGGAAGCGCTAGCTCGCGAACGATGTCGGTGTTCTTGATGGCGAGCGCTTCTTCGACGGTCTTGCCCTTGACCCATTCCGTGGCCAGAGACGAGCTGGCGATCGCGGAGCCGCAGCCGAATGTCTTGAAGCGGGCCTCCTCAATGACCTGAGTCTCAGGGTTGATCCGCATCTGCAGCTTCATCACGTCGCCGCATTCCGGAGCGCCGACGAGACCGGTGCCAACGTTCGGATCTTCTTTGGGAAGGCTCCCGACGTTGCGCGGATTGTTGTAATGGTCGACAACCTTGTCGCTGTAAGCCATGAACTGCTCCTCCTGACTGCCAAACTCCGAAAGCCGAGCCGAAGCTCGGCGCTAGGTTAAATGCCAAATCTGCGCGCTATCCGCCGCCCGCGCAAACGTCCAACGCCTTGGACGGCGACCAGCAAACCTTTCCGGACTAGCTGCTGCGGGCCAGATTGCCGATGCTGACAAATCCGGCGGTACGCAGCACCTTTTCGGAAATCGCCACATTGGGCACCCAGGCGGAACGCCCGGCGGTCAACTGACGCAGAACATCCTTGATGTAATCCGCTCCGACGCCCAGCACCTTCAGAAACGCGCGAACCTCCTGAAGATGGCGGAACGAACGCTCGCCGGCGGGCTTGGCGTCATCTCCCTCGCCATATGGAACGAAGGCGACGCGGAACGCCGCGCCCGTGCCCGCGATCGAGCGGTGCACGCGAATTGTGCCTTCACTGACTGGTGTCGCTGCCATTGCTCTGTTTTCCTGCCCTTCTTTGGATTGCCGGGAGTTGTAACCCGGAATCCTTCTAGTTTTATTGCTCTCTTCCAGTTAGATGCGTGGCTTGGCCGATCGGTCTAGCCGACCGGGCTAGGCGGTTTGCCACTTCACCTTGGAAATATCAATGCCCTCTTTGGCCATTTCATACAGGGGCGAAAGCTCGCGAAGCTTGGTGACCACCTGGACCATCTTTTCGGCCACGTAGTCCACTTCTTCTTCGCTGTTAAACCGGCCCAAGCCGAAGCGAATCGAGGTATGGGCGAGGTCTTCGCCGACGCCCAGTGCTTTCAGCACATAGCTCGGTTCAAGCGTGGCCGAGGTGCAGGCCGAACCGCTGGAAACCGCAATGTCGTTGATGCCCATCAGGAGCGATTCGCCTTCGACGTAGGCGAAGCTCATGTTCAGGTTGTTCGGCAGGCGATGCTCCATCGATCCGTTGATGAACACCTCGTCGAGCTTGGCTTCCAGATCGGCTTTCAGCTTGTCGCGGAGGGCGCGCAGGCGCTTGGCTTCCTCCGGCATCTCTTTCTGCGCAATTTCGCAAGCGGCGCCGAGTCCCACAATACCGGGGACGTTCAACGTACCGGAGCGCATACCGCGCTCGTGACCGCCGCCGTCAATGATGGCGGCAAGCTGAACGCGCGGGTTGCGACGGCGAACATAGAGAGCTCCTACACCCTTGGGTCCGTAGATCTTGTGCCCGGAAATGGCGAGAAGGTCGATGTTGTCCTTCTGGACGTCCACCGGAATCTTGCCGACGGCCTGAACGCCGTCCACGGCGAAGAAGATGCCGCGTTCCTTGGCGATCTTGCCGATCTCCGCGATCGGATTGATGACGCCAATTTCGTTGTTGGCGTACATGATGGTGATCAGAATCGTCTTTGCCGTGATGGCCTTACGGACATCTTCCGGATCGACGCGGCCATCGCGCTGCACCGGCAAATAGGTGACTTCAAAGCCGTCTTTTTCCAGGCGCTTGCAGGTATCGAGCACGGCTTTGTGCTCGATGGCCTGGGTGATGATGTGATTGCCCTTTTCCCGGTACATTTCGGCGACGCCCTTGATCATCAGGTTGTCGCTCTCCGTGGCTCCGCTGGTGAAGATGATTTCCTTCGGAGTGGCGCCGATCAGGCTGGCGACCTGGGCGCGGGCGTTCTCAACGGCCTCTTCGCCGGCCCAGCCGAAGGAGTGATTGCGGCTGGCGGCGTTGCCAAACTTGTTGGTGAAATAGGGCATCATCGCGTCGAGCACGCGAGGGTCAACCTGCGTGGTCGCATGGTTATCGAAGTAGATTGGCAGCTTTACAGCCATGATTCCTTCTCTCCTGTCGGCACTTGCAAAACCCCTAGCCGGTGACGCTGACGCCTAGGCCCTCAGGGCCACCAAAACCTGTTCCTGCGGGTCGTCGCACATCTGCGAAATCGTGACGGTGCTGAGGACCTGCAGGATGTTTTCGTTCACTCGGCGCAGCGGCTCGCGGACTGAGCACTTGGATGCGGCATCGCAATTTCCGTGACTCGTCACGCACGAAGTGATGAGCACAGGGCCGTCGATCGCGGTGATGACTTCCAGAGCGCTGATGCTTTCTGGATCTTTGGCCAACTGGTAGCCGCCGGCTGAGCCGTGCTTGGCTCCGACCAGCGAATGGCGAGCAAGCTTTTGCAAAACCTTCGCCATCAAAGTGCTCGAGATGCCGTACTCTTCGGCAATTTCGCTGGCGCTACACGCGTGCGATTCACCGCGGTGCAAAGCCAAATGTTTGACGGCAATCAAGCCGTAGTCGGCTTTTTTTGAAAGCTTGAACATTCCACCTACGCCCAGGTCCAGAAATCAGCGCTGCTGGGGGATATGCGACTGATTCGGTCGGGTTTAAGTGTAAGAGATTCGGCAGGAAAAGTCAACCTTAGGTTTACCCGATATGCGGTCATTAAAGCTCCTTATTTCAATGGGTTGCGAGCTTAACAGGTGTGCTACGCTGTACGGCTTAAAGCCTGGAGTGCCGGAGACAAAGCGGTGGATTTTACGCAGCAACAAGCCAAGCGCGGCGGTGCTGAATTTCTGGCCGTGCTCCTCGTCCTTACGCTAGCGGCCCCTTACTCGGTTGGGCCGGACAACAGCGCGGCAGCATCGAGGCAAGGACCAGCAAAGCACGAGGAAGCGAAACAGAGAGCCCGGAACGAAGAGTCCAAACCGTTCGTGCTGGTCGGGGCCGGCGACATTGCATCCTGTGCCCTGCTGGCGGGAGCCGAAGCCACTGCGAGACTCGTTGAGCGGATCCCCGGTACGGTTTTCGCGGCCGGAGACCTGGTGTACGAACGCGGGACCGCTCGGGAGTTTCGCGATTGCTACGGAACGACCTGGGGCCGCTTCAAAGAGCGCACCAAGCCGACTCCCGGCAACCATGAATACAACTTCGCCGGCGGCGCGGCCTATTTTGCCTATTGGGGAGCACGGGCGGGGACACCGGAGAAGAGCTATTACAGTTTTGATCTTGGGAATTGGCACGTGATTGCGCTGAATACCAACTGCGTGGCGCCCGGAGTGGGCGGATGCGGAATGGGTTCGCCCGAGGAAAAGTGGCTGAAACGGGACTTGGCCGAACATCGAAACTCCTGCATTGCGGCCTTCGGTCATCACGCTCTTTACAGCAGCGGAGTGTTTCCTAGCCATGCTGTGCACCCCGAACTAAAGGACTTATGGCGGGATTTGTACGATGCGCATGCGGATTTGGTGCTCGCGGGGCACGAGCATTCCTATGAACGGTTTGCGCCGCAGGATCCCGACGGCAATGCGGACGCGAAAGGCATTCGCGAGATTGTGGTGGGCACGGGCGGGCGAAGCCACGATCCGCTGGGAAAGGCGCTGCCGAACAGCGAAGTGAGGAATTTTGACACCTACGGAGTGCTGAAGCTGACGCTTTGGCCAGACCGCTACCAATGGGAATTTGTTCCGGTGAATGCGGAAGGCTTCCGGGACTCCGGCGAAGGCGGCTGCCATAACGCCCGGCAGGCACCGGGCGCGAAGTAGGGCTCTAACCGCCCCCGGATCGTTTCACTTCGCCGAGCAGCCCGCCGATTGAGAAGCGGCGACGACCAATTTCTGGACCGCAGCTACGGGAACCAGGAGCAGCTGCACTTTCGGCTTGGCTGCTGCCGTGAGTGTGGTTGTGAGTTGAGCCTGCTGGTCTGCCGAAAGCGGCTTACCGGCCGCGATGGCGTCGAGCGCCGCAAGTCCTGCGGCACCGATGGCGGAAAGATCGTGAGAGCTTGCCGCACCTTCCTGCACCAAAGAA
>Ga0306921_10002556_pt1 | contig 18220 bp, 17 predicted proteins | sample sta12Cox44000080_FD_203760 | JGI IMG/M metagenome (GOLD analysis project Ga0306921, IMG submission 203760) | Lab enrichment of tropical soil microbial communities from Luquillo Experimental Forest, Puerto Rico - statoxic.12C.oxic.44.000.080 (v2)... | ecosystem: Environmental > Terrestrial >... | reverse complement strand
GTCGCCGATGTGCCGCTCCAGCGCCGCAGGCGAGCCGGGCTCCGGCTCCACACCCTGCCTGGCGAACGTCGCCTCAACCTCGGCATCATGAAGCAGAAGGGTGATCTCCTCGTTCAGGCGCGCGACAACGGCAGCAGGCGTACCGGCGGGCGCGACCATCGCTTGCCACAGCGAGCATTCGTAGCCGCCGACGCCCGCCTCGTCGATCGTCGGCACATCCGGCAGCACCGGGCTGCGGGTCGCACCCGTCACAGCAATCGCGCGCAGTCTTCCCTCCCGAATGTGCGCGAGCGTCGGCGGGATGGTATTGAACCCCATCTCAACCCGGCCCTCGATGAGATCGAGGGTGGACTGCGCCGTGCCGCGATAGGATACATGGGTGAGCTCGACCCCGGCCATCTTCTCGAACAGCGCGCCGGCGAGATGCGCAAGCGTGGCGGGGCCCGCCGAGGCTGCATTGAGCATCCGCGGCCTCGCCTTTGCGAGCGCAATGAGGTCTTGCACGCTGCGCGCGGGTATTCCCGGATAGAGCGCGAGCACGAAGGGCGAGCGGCCGAGCATGGAGACCGGCGCGAAATCCTTCACGGGGTCGTAGGACGACGTGCCCAGGGCGGCAGCCACCGCGTGCGCGCTGGTATTGGCAAGGCCCAGCGTGTAGCCGTCCGGCTCGGCGTGGGCGACAACGTCGGTGCCGATATTGCCGCTGGCACCGGCCCGGTTCTCGACGACGAATTGCGCACGCAGGCGTTCCCCGAGCTTCTGCGCCACCACGCGGGCGACGATGTCGGAGCTGCTGCCGGGGGTAAAAGGAACCACCAGCCGGATCGGCCGCTCCGGCCAGCGCGCTGCAGGGCCGTTTGCCTGCGCATGCGCGCAGCAAACCCATGAGAGAAGAGCAAAGAGCGCCCGAGCGACTCGCATCAAACAAGCTTCCTGCACACGCGCCTCATGCAATCTGCTCGGCCTCGCGCAGGCTTTCGATCAGCGAGCTGCGCAACAGAAAGGCGCGCGCGAGCCTGGGATCCGCGGCGGTGCGGCGCAACTCATCGTGGTTCTTCTGGCGGATGGCGGGATCCCTTTCCGCCAGCAGGCGCTTGTTGCGGATGGTCTGCGCTTGCGTGTGCTGCACGGCCACATGCCGGCGCTGGCGCTCGTAGCGATCGAGCACGCTGTCGTCGGCTTCTCCGCGCAGGATGCCCACGAGCTTCTCCGCCAGGTTGAAGGCGTCATGCACCCCGCTGTTCATGCCCATGGCGCCGATCGGGCTGTTCACGTGGGCGGAGTCCCCGGCGAGGATCGCGCGCCCATCGCGGAATTTTTTCGCCACGCGCTGGTGCGCGACATAGAGGTTGCACCCGACGATGTCGAAATCCTTGCCGGTGGGAAGGAAGCGCTGCAGCCGCGCCTGCATCGCCTCAGGACGGGTGAGCGCTTCCTCGGTCTCGTCCGGTCTGGTCGGGAAATGGACGCGCCAGCGGTCGGGGGGACCTTTCCAATGAAACAGGTTCGACCACTCGTCGGGATCGGAGATGTAATTGCGCTCGGTGTACCCGTGCTGCCTGAAATCGTGGGCGACTTCGATGTTCAGGGTGCGGTCGGGATATGTGAAGCCTTCGAACGCAATGCCGAGCTCCTTGCGCACGATGCTGCGCGCGCCCTCGCAGCCCACGAGATAGGCGCCACGCAGGTGCTCGGTCTCGCCGGCGGGGTTCTTCACGGACGCCCTCACGCCGCCGGCGTCCTGCTCGAACGCGGTAAACATTGTGGAAAGGCGCAGGTCGATATCCGGATGGGCGCCAGCGAGCTTGAGCGCCTCCTCGACGATCTTGATGCGCTCGCATTGCAGCACGTAGGGAAAGCGCGTGTCGTCCTTGAGATGGCGATGATCGAATTCCGCGATCAGCTCTTGCCCGCGACGGTCCCAATGGCGGAAGAGCGGCGCAATGATTCCGCGCGGCTCGATCCTGCGGTAAAGCCCGATGCGGTCGTAGAGCTCGAGCGTGGCGGGATGATTGGTGCCTGCGCGCGGCACCTGCTCCAGGAAGTTGTCTGCGCCAAGTGCCTCGATCAGGACCACCCGGACGTCTTGCTGCGCCAGCGCGAGCGCAAGGCAAAGCCCGACCGGCCCCGCGCCAATGACAATCACCCGCTCCAATGCGCTAATTTTTCGCCACCACGTCCTTCACGGCGCCGACCCAGCCGGTATGGGTGAGGTCGAAGACGATGCCGAGCGGGTCCTTGTACTTGGCCTCGTAATAGGATTGCGGAGAGGTCGGCCGGCCCGCGAGGTAGCTGCCGCCGGCATTCACCACCTTCTTCTCGGCTTCGTCGAGATCGTCTACCCACATCCCGAAATGATAGATGCCGATCTTTTCGTCCCCTTCCTGCTTGAGCAGCGCGACATTCATGACGCCGTCGGAGACATAAAGCCCGCGCCGGGCCTTGCCCGCGATCTTCATCTCGAAAGCATCCTCAAAAAACTTGGCGGCCTTCTCCGGATCGGGGACGATGAGCGCGATGTGGCGAAGCTTGGCCATGATCTTAGGTCCTTGTGGGAAAATGGAGGTTAGCGAAGAATAGCGGTTGATTGCGCCTCACCACAAGCTGCGCGGCGAACGACCGATGTACAGGGACTTGCGGGAATTCATCGCGCTCGTGGACAAGCTCCGGGCGCTACGGCGCATCGAGGGTGCCGACCCCCGTATCGAGATCGGCGCCATCACGGAGCTGGCCGCTGGCATGCCCGCCGCGCCCGCTCTCCTGTTCGACGCCGTCAAGGGTTTTCCGCGCGGCTTGCGCATCTTCACCAATGCGGTCACCAGCCCGCAGCGCGCCGCGCTCGCGCTCGGTATCGATCCAGCCTTGCGTCCGCTCGATGCGCTCAGGGTCTGGATGGAGAAGCGCAGGACGCTCACGCCGCTTGCGCCCTCGCCGGTGAAGGATGCGCCTTTCCTTGAGAACGTGTTGAGGGATGACGCGGTCGATCTTGCGCAATTCCCCGTGCCCGTATGGCACCGCGGCGACGGCGGCCCTTTTATGGGCTCGGGCTCGATTGTCATCATGCGCGATCCCGACAGCGGCTGGATCAATGCCTCGATCTACCGCGTCCAGGTACATGGTCCGCGCCGGGTCACAGTGCAATTCGACCATGCGGGTCGCCACGGCGCCATCATTGCGAAGAAGTACTGGGACGCGGGCAAATCCTGCCCGCTCGCGGTGGTCCACGGCGAGGACCCGGCCCTGTTCATCGCCGGCTTCGAGTATCTCCCGGCCGGCCAGTCGGAATACGAGTTTGCCGGCGCCATCCGGGGAACACCGGTCGAGGTTTATCCGGGACCGCAGACCGGCCTGCCGCTGCCCGCACATGCGGAGATTGTGCTCGAGGGCGGCCTTCTGCCCATGAGCGAGGCGACGCTGCCGGAAGGCCCATTCGGCGAGTTCACCGGCTATTACGCGAGCGAAGCGCGGCCGGCCCCGGTCATGGAAGTGACAGGCGTGCTCCACCGCAGCGATCCGATCCTGCTCGGCTCGCCGCCGATGAAGCCGCCGCGTTTTCATTTCGGGCTGCCGCTGCGGGCCGCGACCATCTGGCAGAATCTTGATGCCGCAGGCGTCACCGACGTCGTCGGGGTGTGGCAGCACGTCTCCCAGCTCATGACCGTGGTGGCGATCAGACAGCGCTACGACGGCCATGCCAAGCGCGCCGTGCTCGTCGCCGCCGCCCACAGCTACATGGCGCGCATTGTCGTGGTGGTGGACGAAGACGTCGACTGCTCGAGCATCAACGACGTGATGTGGGCGCTTGCCACCCGCTGCGAGCCCGCGCAGCAGATCGACATCATCCGCAACGCCTGGAGCTCCGCGCTCGACCCGCGCATTCACCCCGACGACAAGCTCGCCGGCATCAGCGCGCATTCCAAGCTGATCATCGAAGCGTGCCGGCCGTTCTCCTGGCGCGACCGGTTTCCTCCGACCTCCGCCCTGTCGCAGGAAGAGCTGCGCGCGATCGAGGAGAAATGGGGCGACAGATTGAAGTGAGCGCCTTCGGTGCGGCACACTCGGTCAAATCCCTCCGCGAAGGGGAGGGTGACCGCCGAACGAAGTGAGGCGGTCGGGTGGGGTGGGGTTGAAAGATCCCTACCCGACCTCGCTTCGCTCGGCCACCCTCCCACCCGAACTCGGGCTTGCCCGAATTCGGCACTTTCAGGTGGCCCAAGTCGGATATATCCGACTTGGGCTGGGGAGGAAAAATCGAGTTTGTCGCTCGCTAATTTCCAAATGGCTTGTGCTTTTCGAGCCGCGTCTTTGCTTCCTTGGCGACGGTGAGGTCGAACGCCTCCTTGCGTGAAGCCTTCTTCTCGACGAAGCTGAAATGCCTGCCGCTCCAGAAGTCCTGCATCGCCATCAGCGGCGTGACGAGCGGCGCGCCGTCATCGGCGATATAGGACCAGTTCGGCGCGATTGCGCGCATGAGCTCCGGATCGTTCGCCGTGGTGCTTTGCGCAAGAATGTCGACGATGTCGGAATGCGCGCCCGGATCCCGCGCGGCCGCGTTGAACTCCCTGGCGGCGCGCAGATAGGCCATGGCGAAGCGCACCGCCGGGTCGCGATTTTTCGCCAGATACTCCTTGCGCGCGGCGAGGACGGCAATTTCCCCGTCCGGCACGATCTGATCGTCGCTAATGATGATCGGTCCCCATTTGCTCTCCTGCGCGACGTACCCGAACCGGAAGTCGAGGTCGGCCGCCTCCAGCTCGTTGCGCTCGAGCATGTGCACGAGCTCGCCCTGCGGCTTGACGACCCATTCGACGTCGGTTGCGGGATCGAGCCTCGCTTTGACGAGCGACAGCGCGGCATTGTACTGGTAGACGCCGCCGAGGGCGGCGACGCCAAACTTCCTGCCCTTGAGCTCGGTGAAGTCGCGCACGCTGTTGACGCCCTCGTCGTAGAGCGCTGTCGCAACGTTGATGCCGGTGGCGCCGAAGCCACGGCGGTTGTGCCCGGCGTCGAGCACGATCAGGAGGGGTGCTCCCCTGCCGATGCCGTTGAACAGGCTCGCGTCCACCGGCAGCAGGGCGAGATCGATCTCGCCGGCAGCGATCGCGGAAATGGCGGAGGCGCCGTCCTCGAAACGCTTCTCGTCAAGGTCCAGGCCAAGCTTCTGGAAGTAGCCCCTGGCGCGCGCGATGCTCAAAGCGCCGCCCGAGATGACCGGCGCTTGCCCGACGCGCACGAGGTCGGCGGCGACCGCCACATTGGCCGGCAAGGCGGCAAGCATCGCGATCCCGGCCGCCAGCAATGTTTTGGTCCGTCTGCGCATAGCGCTTGCGAGTCGACACCATCGGCTGCCGATAGCAACCGACGAGTGCTCCCGGATCACACCTTCGAAATTTCGAACATCGAGGGGTGAAAGAGTTCCGCGACCTCCACCTTGCGCTCGATCAGCCCCTGCTCGTGCAGGTACTGCGCAAGCGCGGTGATCTCGCGCATGTTCTCGTCGATGCCGTAGGCCCAGTAATCGCTTCCCATGAGCGCCATGGTCTCCTGCGTCTCCGGGATCATCCACGGCAGCGTGACCATGAGCGCGTTGACATCCAGAAGGTCGGTGATGGCGAGCGCCTTGGCCTGGCAGAACGCCTTGTAGACGCTCGACGGCAGCCAGGGATATTTCGCCACCAGCTCCTTGCGGATGCCGACGAGGTGCATGATCGGGAACATGCGGGTCTTCCTGTAGTAGGCCTGTTCCGCCTCCCTGGTATTGGCGAACAGCCGCCTGATGTGCGCCTCTCCGCGCAGGAACGAGGACGGCGCGCGCGCCGTGAACAGCGCGTCGAGCTTGCCCTCGCGCAGCATGCCGACCAGTGTCTCGTCCTTGCCGATGGGCTTGAGGTCGAGGCCGGCAATCGGCTTGAGCGGCGTGCGCTCGTCGCGCCCGGGCTCTTCCTGGCCGCCGCTGCGCCAGTGGATCTCGGTCGGCTTGACGCGGTACTCGTGCTGCAGGATGCCGCGCATCCAGACCACGGCCGTGATCTGATATTCCGGCAGGCCGATACGCTTGCCCCGCAGGTCGGCGGGCGTGGCAATCCCGGAATCGGCGCGCACATACATCCCGGAATGGCGGAACAGCCGCGACACGAACGCGGGGATGCCGACATAGGCGGCGGTTCCGGCCGCCACGGTGCGGGTATAGCTCGAGAACGAGAGCTCGGAGACATCGAACTCCTGGTAGCGGAAGGCGCGAAAGAAGATCTCCTCGGGATAAAGCGGCAGATAGGTGACCGCGCAGCCTTCGATGCGCACGCGACCGTCAAGGATCGCGCGGGTGCGGTCGTAATTGCCGCAGGCAATGGTAATGGGCACCTCGACCATTTGGGCTCCTTGTGCCGTGGCTTGTTGGAGTTGAAGCGGGGCGATATTTTTAAGGCAGGCTGGCGCGTGTGTTGGTCTGCACGGCGCACGCAATCAACCTTGCGCAGACTGCGTAAGCTTGTCTGCGCGGATTTTGCGCACGCGGTGAGATCGAGTAGCGCGCCTTGGCCAGCCCTACAAGCGTCTCGTTCGGCGAGGAGAACAGGAAAATGATGTCCACTGTGCTTGGCGGCGCCATGCTGCCCCATGCGCCGCAGTTCTTCACCATGCCCGAGACGGAGGACAAGAAGAATGTGGAGCAGGTGCGCAAGGTCGCCAGCGAGATCGGTGCGAAGCTGCGCGCGCTGGACCCGGATCTCTGGATCATCTTCTCCAACGACCATGCCGAGCAGTTCTTCCACAACGCAGCGCCGCCGTTCACCGTCCATGTCGGCGGCGAGGCAAGCGGCGAGTTCGCCGGGCGGAAGTTCCACTGGCAGGTTCCAAGCGAGATCGGCTTCGAGCTGGTGCGGGCGCTCTACCGGCAGAGCTTCGACCCCGCCTTCACCAGTACGGCCAAGATCGACTATGCGATCGGGATTCCCCTGACCCATCTCGGACACACCGGCCCGGTGCTCCCGATCTACGTCAATGCCTATCTGCCGCCGCAGCCCACCATGGAGCGCTGCTATGCCTTCGGCGAGGCGGTCGCGCGCACCGTCACGTCGCTCGGGCTCAAGACCGTGGTGCTTGCGAGCGGAGGCATGTCGCACTTTCCCGGAACCGACCGCTACTCCAATCCGGAGGTCGCCTGGGACACCCGCGTGCTCGACAAGCTGCGCGCCGGAAACCTCAAATCGCTGATCGGCTATGATGAGGCCGAGCTCGACGACACCGGCAACATCGAGCTGCGCTGCTGGGCCTGCGCCGCAGGCGCGCTCGGCGAGCGCCGGCCTGACATCGTGTCCATGGATCCGAGCTGGCATCACAATTACGTCTCGCTCGGATGGACCGGCGGACCGGAGCAGGCGCCGCGCGAGGCGCATTATCCGGCGATCAGGCCGGAGCTGGTCGAGCTGACCTCGGCACTGCACGGCCTTGCTCACGACGCGCAGTTGCGGGCGCAATACCTCGCCGACGCGCCCGCGTTCGCGGACAGGTTCCACCTGCCGGCCGACCAGCGCGAGGCGTTGATCAAGCTCGACCTGCCGTCGATGGTGAAGATGGGGGCGCATCCGCTGGTTCCGTTCCTTGCCCAGCTGCAGATCCAGCGCCTGCGCCAGCGCGCTTGATCGGGCAAGCCCGCGGTCGTATTCAATTTGGCGTAATCCATCTTTGACGGTCGGCGGGTTACGGCGCGAACGCGCCTAACCCGCCCTACAAAAACTACGCGAGTGACTTTCTGTAGGGCGGATTAGCGAAGCGTAATCCGCCGCGGACTACGCGACTGATTGAGGAGAAGCCCCATGAAGAAGCTCGTGCTCGAGACGACAGCCCCGTTTCAGGGCCTGCCCGAGCTCGTGGCCTACGATGAAGGTCTCTTCGCGAGTGAGGGCCTCGAAATCGAGTGGGCCGACCGCGAGCAGGGCGTCGAGAAGAAGGTCGAGGCCGAGGTCACCAGCCCAAAGGGGGTCGACCCCTTCGCCAGCCACGGCAAGCTGTTCGAGCAGGGCAAGGCGGACATGTACAATGCCTGCGAGTGGGGAAACTATTGCCGCGTGCAGGATACCGGCGCCGGCAGCCGACAGCTCGGCCGGCGCGCCATCATTGCCTATTCGGCGCTCGTCGTGGCGCCGAACTCCCCGGTCTTCACCCCGCAGCAACTCGCCAACAAGGTGATCGGCGTGCCGTTCTATTTCGGCACTCACTACATCGCTCTGCACATGCTGGAGGGCTTCCTGCCGCGCGACATGATCAAGCTTTGCCGCGCCCCCAACGGCTCACGCTACCGGCTCGATGCCCTCATGCGCGGCGAAGTGGACGCCACCACGCTGACCGAGCCGCACGTCACGCTGGCGGAGAAGAAGGGCTGCCGCACCATCTGCTCGGCGTTCTTCCACCGCACCGAGGTTGCCTCCGCGCGCGTGGACGCCGAGACCAATGCCGCGTTCAACCGGGCAGTGCGCGAGGCGGTGCGCCGGATCAACGCGGACAAGCGTCGCTATCTGCACTATTTCATCGATTACTATGCGACGAAGGATGCGGAGATCGCCGCGCTCAAGGTCGAGGACCTGCGCGAGAGCCGCCTTGTCGTCTGTGATCCCGCGCCCATCCCTCCGACGAGATGCAGCGCACCTACGACTGGCTCAAGAGCTGGGGCATGCTGGAAGATACCGCTTCCCCGCTCGAGCTCGTCAACATCGAGGTGCAGAGCTACGCCCATCAGGCGGCGGAGTGACGCCCCTCGCCGCTACCGCACTCCACCGGCGTTCACCACCGGCCCGGTGTAAGCCTCGAAGCGCTTGCGCAATGCGGGCAGATCCTCGCCGGTGAGAAAGCCGATGTAGTCGTTGGCCACCTTGTAGGAGAAGATCGGCGCAAAGCCCGCGGGCGGCGGCACGTCGCCGCGCACCGACCAGGTGCCGCTTGCCGCCTGCTGCGCCGGCTCGACAAGCCAGCCCAGAAACAGCTTCGCCGCATTGGCGTGCGGCGCACTTTTGAAGATCGCGCCGGTGAGCGGCCAGATCGGCGTCGCATCGACGGTCGAGAAATGCGACTCCACGGGCTTGCCCGCCTTCTTCTCAGGCTCCGTGATGTTGAAGATGGAGTCGAACGTCACCCAGTTCTGCCCGGACGAGATGCTGCGCTGCTGGCCGAGATGGCCCTGGATGAAGTTCGGCTTGCTGGCCATGTACATGTCCATGTAGTCCCAGCCGTATTTGCGCACGACGTTGTGGAACAGCCACAGCGTTGCGTCGTCGTCGGCCGGATAGGGCGTAACCATCCTGCCGCGGAACTCAGCCTTGAGAAAATCCGGCGCCGAGTTCGGCACGTCGGCGGGGGCGACGTGCGCGGTGTTGTACATGTAGGGCATGGCGATCACCATCACGCCGCAGTATGCACCGTCCTTGTCCTTGAAGCTCGCATCGATGGCATCGAACCCCGCCGGCTTGAACGGGAGCAGCTGTCCTTGCGCCTTCCAACGCGCGAAATCCTGCAGCGTCTGGAAGATCGCGGCATCGGCTTCGAGCTTGTGATCCGCGATCTGCTGATCGATCTTCTTGTCCAGCACATTGCTGAAGCCGCCGGTGACCGACACCTTGATCCCGCCGTAGCGCTCCTCGAACCGCCGCGCCATCGCCTCCCAGGGTGCAGTCGGCCCCCCGACATAGAGCACGAAGGCGCCTTCGGCCTTGGCCTTGGTGTATGTGCCGTCGAGAGCCTGCGCTCGGACACAGGAGCCGGCGGCGCATGTGGCGCCGAGCAGAGCGAGCGCCGCGGTCGCGGCGAATCGATGCGCGCGTGCGTTCATGGTTTCCTCCCTCAATCGTCAAATCCCTCCCCGAAGAGGAGGATGGTCTCGCGAAGGGAGACCAGGCGGGCTTAAGTCATGGCATCATCGTCAGAGTGGGACCCGACCCAGAACCACAACAGGCCGGCATCGACTTCCACTGCCAGCGCACGGTAGCGAGTACCGACGCGGACTGACCAGAAGCGGCCTACCTTCTTAAACCGCAAAGACGGATGCCGCGGATTTTCTTTCAGCAATGCGTAATTCTTGTTGGCGAGTGCTCGGATGCTTTCGGGAAGCTTTGCATACGCCTCCCAAAACGTCGAGCTCGCGAAGTGCCTCACAGATCGCGTACGCGACCGGCGCGGAAATCCGCTAGCGCCTGCTCTGCAAGCTGGTCGAGCTTGCCCGCTTTGGCGTCCCGCTCGATCCTCTGGTCAAAACGAGCCGCCTCGAATTCCTCGAACCACGCACGGAATCGGACGAGCTGGTCGGGCGGCAGCTCAGCCACGGCCTTTTCGATGTCTTCAAGGGTCGTCATGTCGTGAAGCTAGCACATCGAAATATGCGCGTCATTGCTTGCGACGCGATCACGAAATTTCCGTCTTGTCGGTCCCGGATAGCTTGCTTGAAATTAGTGCCTAGCTTGTCTCGGCAATCGTATTCGGAGAGGCCATGGGACGCCCAGCCTTGACATGTGCTAAACATGTCTTCATTTCATGCACATGTCAACCATGATCCAGATTCGCAACGTCCCGGATGCGTTGCACCGGCGGCTCAAATCGCGGGCAGCGCTGGCGGGCATGTCGCTTTCCGATTACCTGCTCAGCGAGCTCCGCGAGGTGGCCGCGCGGCCGACCCTTGAGGAGCTGCGAACGCGGTTGCAGGGCCGCTCCCAGGTGACACCTTCTGTGGCGCCCGCGCAGGCGGTCCGCGCCGAACGTGACCGCCGGTGATTGTGGTCGACGCTTCCGCTCTGATCGAAGCGCTCCTGCGCACACCGGCTGCCGCCACGCTTGAACGCCGGCTGTTGGGTTCTGGAGAGACGCTGCATGCGCCTCATCTGATCGACATAGAAGTGGCACAAGTCGTCCGCCGCTATGCCGCCAGCGGCGATATCGACGGGGAGCGCGGGCGCACGGCCCTTGCCGACCTGTCGGACTTTCCCCTTCGACGATATCCGCACGATTTCCTTCTGCCGCGCGTCTGGGATTTGCGGAACAATCTCACTGCCTATGATGCCGTGTATGTCGCGCTGGCGGAAGCACTCGACGCGCCGCTCCTCACGCGCGACCGGCGCCTCGCTGCCGCGGCCGGGCATCGTGCGCGGATCGAGCTGGTATGAGCAGCGGGACGCTTCCGTCGGGATCAGGGATTTTTGGGTGCAGCGTCGGCGAGCCGGTCTTCACTGTTTGCTCTGCCCGATCTCCAAGAACGGAAAATGCCGGACGGTAGTTGCCCGCCGCTTCCGATGGCGCACGACCTCGTACGTCAGTGGCGTCGCCTTTGCGACACGGATCACGAAATTGCGTCTTGTCAGTCCCGGATAGCTGGTATCGAATGAAATCGCGCTCTTACGGATAACCTCCGGCAGCGGTGTGCACAGGCGGATTCAAGTCGTCAGGACAGCTTCATGAAAATCGAGATCGAATACTGCGGTCAATGAGGCTATGAGCCGCGCGCCCGTGAGGCGCGGGAACTGATCCTCAAGCTGCGACCCTCGGCACAAACAAGCCTTCGCCGGTCAGGCGGCGGCGTCTTCGAGATTCGAGTCGACGGCCGACTTGGGTGCTCAAAGAAGGCGACCGGTCGCTTTCCTACCAGCGACGAGATAGCAGGCTGTCTCGCCTGAAAGTCGCCGGCGGGCGCCGAGCGCGCTCAAAAACTCGGGACTCAGCGAAGTTTGTCGCGGCATTCCGCCCATGCGATCCAGCTGACTCGGGAAGCAGAACAAGCTTGACATGATCGATATCGATTGATGGCGGGCTCTTGGCAAATATTGAGCGATCCGGCACGGCAGCGCCTTGCCGCGGTCGGCGCGTCCGGGCTCGCCATGTTTGCAATCTAAGAGATAGCGCAGGAGGTGCGGCTGTGGCGGGTGCTTCCCTACGGAGACCAGTGGGAGGCGGTTGAATTCTATCGCCAGTGGATAACAAACAAGCAGCCGCTTCTTCATCTCCTGTTCGTGCAGCACAACGAGCACCACATAGTACCCACGCGATTGGCCTTTCTGGCCGATTTTGCGACGAGCTGCATATTGCCGATAGGACGCATCAGCCGGATCATCATTGCCGCTGCTGCGATATTTGCCATCGCCACATTTTTCACCGGATACGTATTCTCCGATCACCGCAATCGGTTTGCTGCTTCGTTTGGCTCATTGGGCGAAATTGAGCAATTCCTCTTCTTTATTCCAACGTTCCTGGGTGCATTCGCGCATCATTTCGGCAGCGCGACTTCGTTCGTAATTGGCTTGCTTGGAATTTGTATCTGGCTTGTCCTCGCAATCGTGTTTGTCATCGGGCTGCGCACCGGCAAGGTTGTCGATGCCGCGAGCGCGCCAATGTTGATGCTGGCCGCCGCCGCGCTCGCAACCGCGGTGATGGTAGCCGTCGGGCGCACCGGCATCGGATTGCAGGAGGCGATGGCGTCCAAGTATGCGACGTGGGGCCTGTTATTCTGGCTCGCGTTGCTCGCGGCGGCAGACAGAATGTGGGCCGCTCAGTCGCGGCCCAATTCTGCGATCGTCTGCGCAGGTGCGGTCATCCTCGTTTTGAGCTCTCTCTCGGGCAAAGGGCCGCTCAGCTCCGGTCGGGAGCGCGCCCGCCTGTTGGAGGATATGACGATCCGGCAGTCAGGTGGCGTGCCGGAGAATTTGAAGTCGATATATCCGAACCCGGCAAATGTCCTGTCGTGGCTGGAGTTCCTGCGGCAGCACAGAATGTCCATTTTCGCTGATGAGGCCATGGGACGCCAAGGCAGCGGCGCAACCCGCGGGCTTCGAACCCAGGGCTCACGTACTTAACTAATAAAACTAAGTAGTTTCAAGATGTTATGGCGGAGAGGGAGGGATTATATTGCCATTGATTTTATTGGATATTTTCCAATTTATGCATTTCTACTCACGTCTGTATTCACGCCAGTAACTGAATTTCAAGGGCTCGAAGTCGCGCGGCCGGACCCCGAGTACCCGACCCGCTCAAGAGGGAACGCTTGATGCTGACTATGATCAGCAGCCCGCGCTGGACTATTTTCCCGAGTTCCGTCGGCCAGGACGACGAATTGCAGCGTGGGGCAGCGAGGGCTTGCCAAACTCAGGAAAAATCAGGGCCTTATCGGACGGGGTCTATTTTTATAGGAGCGCGCTCGCAAACCGCGCCAATTTTCAAAATCGCCGGGCGCGCGTGATGATGCGCCAAATCGCGGCGCTTTCGCACAAGTACGAGAAGGCCCTTTAGTCGCTCGGGGGCTTACGCGGAGGCGACGCGGCGACAGGTCGAATTATCGAGCTAGAGACGGCGAGGGTGGCGCGGACCCTAATAAACGATCCAGCTGATCAATGAACCACTTTTCAAACTCCTCGACCATCGGCGCGAACTCGGTTGGTATATGGAAGAAATCAGGCGGGTACCGCTTCTTCCATTGCTCGATTTGGCGAATTGCCTCCTCTTTAGAGATAGAGGGCCAGTATTTTTGGATCGATTTTCCCTCTATAAAATCCTGAGCGCAGCTAGCAAATTCCCGCGACGATATCCCCATCGTCCAGCCCGGTTAATATTATCAGCAGTCTAGCCATCCGCGCAGTTTGTGTGTTTTGCGCACGTTTACCGTCCATTGTGCCCCAGTGCCTATCCTTGGGGGCCGTGCGCTCCCAAAAGTACAGCAGAGCGTGGTAAAAATACTCCTCTGGTTTTTGGAACATTGGTTCGCTCTCTCTCTCTCTCTCTCTCTCTCTCTCTCTCTGCCCTAATCTTTCGACAAAAACATCCGCCGGGACTGACAGTATCTAAGCGTTATGCCCACTCTTACAAGCGCTGCGGAAACAACATCGAAACCTACGAGGCTCGCCGGGCGCATTTTTACGAGGGGGGCGCTAGCGCCCCAGGGCGAAGCGCGGCGCGTGAGCGCGCGCGTGCTTACCGGTCGTGATTTTTAGTCTGTGGGGAGGAAGAATCTCTCAGCCAGCTCGGGAAAAATCTGGCCGGGCGGGACGGGGTCGAAAAATTCTGGATGGCACTCGCAAACCGCGAGAAAATTTGGAAGGTGACCGAGTAATAGTATATCGCGGCAAAATCGCCGCCCTCTGGTTGCAGGGACGCGCCCCGTCAGACCGACATGAAGCCGCCGCCTGAACCATCAACCCAGGAAGTGCTGGCGGGCCTCATTGAACGCGTCACCTACCACAATGTCGAGAATGGTTTTTGCGTTCTGCGTACCAAGGCGCGCGGGCATCGTGACGTCGTGACCGTGGTCGGCCATGCCGCAACCATTGCGGCCGGCGAGTGGATCACCGCCTCCGGTGAATGGATCAACGACCGCACCCACGGCCAACAGTTCAAAGCGCGTTTCCTGCGCACCTCGCCCCCGACTTCGGCCGACGGCATCGAGAAGTACCTCTCATCCGGCATGATCCGGGGTGTCGGCCCGGTCTATGCCAAGAAGCTGGTACGGGCCTTCGGTGAAAGGGTGTTCGACATCATCGAGACCACGCCGGACCGATTGCGCGAGGTTGACGGCATCGGGCCGGTTCGTGCTGCCAGTATTCTCGCGGCCTGGGTTGAGCAGAAGGCGGTGCGGGAAATCATGGTCTTCCTGCACAGCCACGGCGTCGGCACCGCGCGGGCGGTACGGATTTTCAAGACTTACCGCGCCGATGCCATCCAGGTCATGACCGAGAACCCCTACCGCCTGGCGCGCGATATCCGCGGTATCGGCTTTAAGACTGCCGACGCCATCGCCATGAAGCTCGGCATCGAAAAGACGGCGATGATCCGGGTTTGCGCCGGGATTTCCTATGCGCTGACCGAGGCCATGGACGGGGGCCATTGCGGCCTGCCGACGGACGAACTGGTGCCGCTGGCCGAGAAGCTGCTCGAGGTGCCACAGCCATTGATCCAGACCGCGCTTGAGCTTGAGTTTCAGGCCGGCACGGTAATCGCCGACCGGCTTGGCGAAACACCCTGCCTATTTCTGGCTGGTCTGCATCGCGCGGAACGTACGATTGCCGATCGGCTGACGCGGCTGGCAAGTGGCACGCTGCCTTGGTCTTGGATCGATCCCGACAAGGCCCTGCCGTGGGTCGAGAAGCATATCGGCCTTACCCTGGCCGAAAGCCAGATCGCCGCGATCCGGCTCGCCCTAACCTCCAAGATGCTGGTCATGACCGGTGGCCCGGGCGTCGGCAAGACAACGATCGTCAAAGCCATTCTGCGTATCCTCGTGGCGAAGGGCACGAAGATTTTGCTGTGCGCGCCAACCGGCCGCGCCGCCAAGCGAATGACCGAGGCGACCGGCTTCGAAGCCAAGACCATTCACCGGTTGCTCGAAGTCGACCCTAGGGGCGGCGGATTCAAACGTGGCGACGATAATCCCCTCGATTGCGACCTGCTGGTGGTCGACGAGGCCTCGATGGTCGATGTGATGTTGATGCAGGCGCTCGCGAAGGCGGTGCCGACCAAGGCCGCGCTTTTGATCGTGGGCGATATCGATCAGCTGCCTTCGGTCGGGCCTGGCCAGGTGCTCGCCGACGTTATCTCATCCGACGCCGTGCCGGTGGTGCGACTCACCGAGGTGTTCCGACAAGCCGCACAGAGCCGCATCATCACAAGCGCCCATCGGATCAACCAGGGCTCGATGCCCGATCTCAGCCCGCCTGGAGCCGAGAGCGATTTCTACTTCGTGCAGGCGGACGAACCTGAGACCGTCGTCGGCCGCATCATCGAATTGGTGAAGACACGGATCCCCAAGCGGTTTGGCCTCGATCCTGTCCGCGACATTCAGGTGCTGTGTCCCATGAACCGCGGAGGGGCGGGCGCTCGGTCATTGAACATCGAGTTGCAAGCAGCACTCAATCCCGCCGGCGATCGGAAAGTCGAGCGCTTTGGCTGGACCTTTGCGCCCCGCGATAAGGTGATGCAGATCGAGAACGATTACGACAAGGAGGTCTACAACGGCGATATCGGCCACGTCGACGATGTTGACCCCAACGCAGGTGAGATCGTTGCGAGCTTCGACGGCCGATCTATCACTTACGGATTTGGGGAACTCGACATGCTGGTGCCCGCGTACGCGGTGACCATTCACAAAAGCCAGGGCTCGGAATACCCAGCTGTGATCATCCCAGTGCTCACCCAGCATTACCCCATGCTGCAGCGGAATCTGCTCTACACCGGTGTCACACGCGGCAAGCGGCTCGTCGTGCTGGTCGGGCAGAAGAAGGCCGTCGCCATCGCAGTGCGAAACGTCTCTGGGCGGCGGAGGTGGTCGAAACTGGCAGAATGGCTGCGCCCTGGTTCGTCTTTCTCACGACGAATTGGGCCGGCGAAAATCCGTTATGTCCTTTGAAATGAATCTATGGAGGGTCTCCTCGACGAATGGCCAGGGGCGGGACTGAGGTCGAATATTCTTATGCGCACGGAGGGGGCGCCGCGTACACGCCGCTCACCACTCGGCAGCAGGCGGCAACCGTGGAGGTGGCTTAGCCAAACTCAAGAAAATCAAGGGCCTTATCGAACGGGGCCTATTTTTACAGGAGCCCACTCGCAAACCGCGCCCGGTTTTAAAATCGCCGGGCGCGCGGGAGGCGCGTCAGCGCCGGTTCCGTGATGTCCGCAGCTGGTGGAAGCTGACGTAGCTGCGATGCACAGTGCTCTCATGATGTGGTAGATTGTGGGCCTCGTCTGAGGGCAACTCATGCGACGGCGGGAGTTCATCACGCTTCTCAGTGGTGCGGCGGCAGCATGGCCGCTTACGGCACGGGGCCAGGCGCGAGCCCGTGCCGTTGGATACCTGATGCCCTACCCGGAAAATGATGAGAAAGCGCAAACACGTGTTCGCGCCTTTCGGCAGGAGCTGACGAGGCTGGGATGGTCCGAGGGTCGCGATCTACGATTCGACGTGCGGTGGACCACCGACAATATGGATCGTGTGCGGGCCGAAGCAGCGGATCTGGTTCGGTCGCAACCGGATGTGATTGCATCCACTGGCGATCGGGTAATTTCCGTTTTAACGCAACTGACCAGCTCTATTCCCATTGTGGCAATCGCTAGCGAGCTGGCCGGGTCCGGCTTTGTCGAAAGCCTGTCCCGACCGGGCGCTAACGTCACTGGATTTTCCGTTATCGAGTTCTCGGTCATCGGAAAAATGGTGGAGACGCTGAGGGAATTGGCTCCGTCCGTTTCCCGCGTTGGAATGTTGTACAATCCAGATAACCCGGTCACTGCCGTGTATGCGCGGGCATTGGCCACGGTCTCGGCGCAACTTGGGTTCCAGCCGATTGGTCAACCAGTTCACTCCGCTACGGACGTCGAACGCGCAATCGCAAATCTGGCGGAGCAACCAAACGGCGGTTTCATTACGCCTCCTGACATCACCGTCATCGCGCTGGCGAAGCAAGTCACCTCGCTTGCAGCCCGATACCGCGTTCCTGCGGTTTACTCCACGTCTTTGTATGTGCAGCAGGGCGGCTTGGCGTCCTATGGGCCAGACCCAATCGGAATTTATCAGGGACAAGCGTCTTACGTGAACCGTATCCTACGCGGTGCGAAGGCGAGTGATCTGCCTATCCAGCAGCCGACGAAGTATCAGCTCGTCATCAACCTGAACACCGCCAGGGCGCTGGGCCTGACGATTCCGCTCACACTGCAATACGCCGCCGCCGAGGTTATCGAGTAGGCCTTTTTGCTGCACCGCATATGTCCCCTCCTGGCAATAGCTGCCCAAGGCTGGCGCTGCCTCATGTCCGCAGCTGGAGAAAGCGGACAATGGGCGGTGGAAGGGGAATACCGGTTTTGACCCATTGCGGACGAAAGTTGGGCTGAAATTTCGCACCGCAGCGAGCCGCTGACTTGACCTCGCCAATCCACTATCCTGAGCGTCCTGCCAGAGGACAGCGCATGCGATCCGATCGGCTTGGACGTCGCCAATTTATCGGGCTGCTCGGCGGCGCGGCAGCATGGCCACTGGCGGCACACGCGCAGCAGTCCGAGCGGATGCGGCGCATTGGCGTGCTCATGAACCGGGCCGCAGACGATCCGCAAGGTCAGGCCCGCCTCTCAGCGTTCCAGCAAGCCTTGCAACAATTGGGCTGGATCGATGGCCGCAACGTGCGGATCGACATCCGCTGGCACGAGAACGATGCCGACCGGGCGCGCAGATACGCGCAGGAATTGGTCGCGCTCGCACCGGACATTCTCTTGGCCG
>Ga0306921_10002553_pt1 | contig 18225 bp, 19 predicted proteins | sample sta12Cox44000080_FD_203760 | JGI IMG/M metagenome (GOLD analysis project Ga0306921, IMG submission 203760) | Lab enrichment of tropical soil microbial communities from Luquillo Experimental Forest, Puerto Rico - statoxic.12C.oxic.44.000.080 (v2)... | ecosystem: Environmental > Terrestrial >... | reverse complement strand
CGTGCGGACCAGGTCGAAGATCCGGATGGCGCTGCTTCCAGCTCTCGTCTAAGTCAGTGCTCGCCGTCTGAATGGTCAGCCTTCCACCATCGGGCATGGCATCCCGCGCATTGAAGGCCAAATTCATGATGACCTGTTCGATTTGCACGGGGTCGGCCTTTACCGGTCCTAAGCTAGGATCGAGGTCCAAAGACAGATGAATGTTCTCACCGAGCGCAGGGATCAGCAATTGCGCTGCTTGACTGACGATGGAGTTGAGATCTAACACCTTGTGCTGAAGCACCTGTTTGCGGCTAAAGGCTAGGAGTTGTCGGGTCAACGAGGACGCTTTGTCAGTAGCGTTCAAAATCTCGTTCAGTTCCTGATACATTGGGTGATCGCTAGCGAAGTAATTGAGTGAGAGCGCCGCATGGCCCCGGATGACCATCAGCAAGTTGTTGAAATCGTGGGCCACGCCACCGGCCAACCGTCCGATCGCCTCCATCTTTTGCACCTGCCGCAAGGCCGCCTCGGCCTGCTCGCGCCCGGTTATCTCCCTTTGCAAGTCCCTGTTGATGATGGCCACTTCCCGAGCGTGATGCTGCGCGGTTTCTCCAATAAAAACGGAGAACGCCAGCAGAGCAGCTACTAAGATGCCAGCGAGAAAAGTTACCGTCGGCAGAGGAGATCGCGCGCTCGCGAGCGTTCGGGGCTTCGGCCAAACCCGAACCCGCAAGGATAGCTGTCGAAAGTCGACGTTTGCTTCCTGGGCCCAGGTCAGCGCGCGAGGCGCGTCGGATCCGCCACTACGATAAAGCTCCCTTTCCCCGTCGTAGACGGCCACCCAATAGTTCTGCTCTAATCCCTCCAGAACTGAGGAAAACATTTCTTGATCGTCGATCACGCCGAACAGAAAACCGTGTAGCTGCTGCCCCTGAAAGACGGGAGCGCAGACCAACAGACGAGGCCCTCCCCTCTCTAAAGTAACTGAGGTGACTACGACGCGTCCGCTGTCCTGGGCTGCCTGCAGAGCCATGCGTTGGTGCACGTCGTTAGTCAGGTATGAGCCGACGTCGATGTCAGCGTCGTTCTTTGGTTCCATTCTGCGCACATGCAAGGTCGGATCCATCCAACCGATGGTTTGATAGGCGCGATAGCCGCTCATCAGCGACGTCCAGGCAGTTTCCACAGCTATGTCATTTGCGGGATCAAGGTTCTTCCACCTTCCAGCCAGCCGATCGAACGACAAGATTCGAGCTCTCAATTCTGCTTCTAACTTGTCTTTCACAAACGAGGCGTGCACTCGCGTTGCAGCTTGAATGTCGGCGCGCTGCTCCGTTAAGAGTCGCTGCCAAAGAATTAGCGCAGCTATTACTGTGGTCAGACCAACTATGGCCGGCAAAAGCAGGCGATCGATGAAACTGTGGGACATCCGCTTTCTCGAACTCCGTGACCTATCTGCGTAACTGGCACGTTTTGAAAGTACCCTGAGGGAATGCCGATCGCTGCTCCTTCGGAACCCCGGGGCCTGTCAATCCGTCGGTAGAAACCATCGATTTCCAGGATTTCTTTCCGCAGATCCTCGGCAGCGAGCGTTGAGACCGACTCATAAAAATCGCCGAAAAAACCCGCGTACCCTGAACCTCTGATTGGGTGCCGACGACGAGTCCAGACTGCTCTTCCGCTACCTGATAAGTCAAGTTCCACCTCCATCCCGCACGGTCATCGAGCTGCACACGTCGCAGGAAGTCAGAGAGTCCTGATCTGGCCTGCGTCACGGGTGTGTGGAAGCGCTTTCACGACGACTGGCGAGAGAGGTCGGGCCCGAGCCTCTCAATGACTCAACTCCCTGGCTCAGTGAGCTTGGTCGCTGCAAGCTTTCGACGGGGAACGTCAAAATTGCTGCGCTGTTTATTCCAAAGAGCCGCACAGGCCGCCGCTCACCTGCAGCATTCCAACTTGGAAGTGCCGTCGGCAGAGCTTGATTTTGGGCGGACCTTCAACTGAAAAAAAGAAGCGGCCGCGTCTAAAAGGGCTATAGTGAGGTGGTCCTGCCGGCCGAAGAGGTGGGCGGCGGACGCGTACGCTCCGGCCAATGACTAGGGGTCAGTTATGAAGACACTTCTCAAAGTCGTTGGAGCACTATTGGTTTGCGCTGTGTTGTTACTCATAGTGTTTCGCATCACGGGCTTTGGTCCTCACGGCAGAACCCCCGGCCTGTGGCTGAGTGGAAGTCTGGTTACCACCCCGGTCACCGATTGGTCATTTGCCGACCAATATCCCACTCTCGAAATACAGACCAAAACTTGGTACCGGCTACCTCATTCGGTAACCACGAGTTGTATGACCTACAACGGCCAGCTCTACGTAGGCTCGATTTACGGCCCAGGAATTCAATATCCCCACGGCAGAAGCTGGAATGAGAATGTGGCCCGCGATCCGCGCGTGCGCATCAAAATTGGGAATCAGTTGTACGACTGCACACTGGTTCATATCACCGATCCATCGCTGATAGCTGCGGTACTCGAAGCAGAGCAAAAGAAATACCCTCGTTTTAGGGTTCCCACCAGCGGAAGCCTCCAGTTATTTCGCGTGATCGAAACCGGCTCAGCGGTTGCGACAGCCGGAACATGAGCTGTGCATTTGGCGGGACACCATGGTGTTTCCGAGATTGGCTCTACCACCGGCTTGTCGATCGACACGGCCTGTTCTATGAAGTTCAGCCCTGCCTTTGCAGGAACCCACGATGAAGACATTAGGAAAGGTGCTGCTAACATTACTGGCCTGCTTGATCCTATTGCTCGTGGTGTTAAAGATAACGGGATTTGAACCGCATGACAGGGTCCCCGGCTTGTGGCTAAAAGGAGATCTCGTGAGCACTCCGGTAACCGATTGGTCGTTTACCGACAAGGTTCCTCAAATCCACCTCCAGACCGAGACTCGGTATTTGCTCCCGCACTCGGTCACAATCAATTGCATTGCGTACAACGGCCAGCTCTATGTAGCGTCCGTATATCCCGCAGGCGCTTCGCGAATCTGGAACGACGAAGTGATGCGGGACCCGCATGTACGCATACAAATCGGGCATCAGTTATACGACCGCACTTTAGTGCCGGTTACCGATCCTGCTGAAAAAGAAGCCGTTCTCAAAGCCAGAGCCACGAAGTATCCCCAGCTAAAAACACCAGTGAACGCCATCATCCATATCTTTCATGTAGTCGGATGACTTCGGAATCAGCGTCCAAGATTGTCATCACCGGCGCCAACAGTTCCACCGGCCGGGCGATCCTGAGGTTCGGACGCGTAGGGGTGACGTCAAGAACGTTTGTAGCGGCAGTGCGGTCCGATCGCGCAGCCGAACAGATTCGGTTACAGGTCGGCAGCCTGAACGGTGTGGTCCGAATTTCGTACAGCGATCCATCGAGTCTCGATGGTGTGTTTCAGGGAGCTTCTGAGGTAATTCATGTCGCGGGAGTCCTTGTTGAGCGATGGGATTCGACCTATGAGGAAGCCAATGTGGCATCGACTCGCAGCGTCGTCGAAGCCTCCAAGCGAAACGGAATACGGAAGCTCATTTTGGTGAGCGCCATCGGAGCCGATGAAAGTTCAGACAACCGATATTACCGCACCAAAGGGCAGGCGGAGGTTTTGCTGCGGGCTTCTGGATTGAGCTACACGATCCTACGCGTCCCACTCTTGCTCGGCTCTGGCACTGCAGCAGCTGCGGCGCTGCGGCGTCACTTGCGCGGTGGCCGAGCCAGGCTGATCGATGGCGGCCGCAATCTCCAGCAGCCTCTCTATGTGAACGATCTGGCGCGGGCCGCCATGGCAGCCACAGAATTGTCCGTGGCAAGAGACGCCACGTTGGAATTGGTCGGCCCCTGCTCTCTTCCGGAGCGGGAGGTGGTCGAGCGAGCCGCTCGCTTGTTGAGCCGCACAATCCGAATCAATTCGATTCCTAAACGCCTCTTATCCCTGTTCCTGACCATCCGTCAACGCATTGCCGGCGAAGGGTTCTCACTAGATGCTCTCGAGGTTGTAACTGCCGATACTCGCCTCGACCCTCAGTCAGCTGCCCACCAACTCGGAATTGAACTCACGGGAATCGACGAAATGATCAAAGACAGCTTGCACTGAGGATGCGCGAAATGGATCGGACTGTGCCCAGTATCCCCTCTACGGCGGGCGGCAAAAAAACAAAGCCGTGGCAGCGCGTTTTGCCGTTGCTCATTACGGCAGGATGCTTTGCGTATATTTACACACGCCTCGGCAGTGCCGCCAGAGCCGGGGGCCACAGCCTGACGGCGTATCTCCTAAAGAGTTTTGAGCACGTCGATTGGCCCGCCTGTCTTGCCCTGATGATCCCCTATTGTTGCTTTTATCTTTTGATTGACAGCGCAGTGGTATGGTGCGTGATTAACTGGTTCAACGCACCGATTCGCTACGCGGACATCCTACCCATGCGGGCCAGCGCTTACATCATCTCGCTAGTCAACGAGCAAGTAAGCAAAGGCAGCATTGCATACTATTTGAATCGTCGGGACGGAGTGCCGGGCTGGGAAGTCACTTCCAGTATGCTCTTCCTCATGTTTTGCGAGTACTACAGTCTGATTCTCTGGGCGTCGATCGGCGTAATGCTGAGGTGGCGTAGCTTCCCGGAAGTCTTTCACATCATTCCCTGGATTGCGCTGGGCTCCGTTGCTTTCTTCATAGTATTTCATCTGTTTTTCCGCGGGACAATTGGCTCTCGGATAGCCATGCGGGAGCGTCCGATATTCCGCGCATTTCGCCTCGCCCAGGCTTGGCAATACGGAGCTGTGATTCTCCTCCGCGCTCCTTTGGTAGTTGCCGGCGTGATTGTCTACACATTCGCGTTGAGGCTCTTTGGGGCCACCATAAGCTATGGCGAAATGCTTGGATATCTGCCGGTGATCTTTTTTGGTGCGGCCATGCCTGGTCCGATGCACTCTGTGGCGATTCTCTTCTGGGTACTGCTCTTCCCCGACAGGCCAGGCCAGATGACCGCCTTTGGATTCGTCATGCACAATTTTTTCCTTTTGTTCAACGCGGGAGTCGGCTTGCTATTTCTCCGGCGGGCGACTCGGGAGCTGTTTGGCTAGGGTCATGCGCTGACCCATGGATACAATAGTGCTAGCGACCAGCAACCAAACCAGAATGCTCAGCAAGGGCTTCAGGACCACCAGACCGAGGCGAATCAGAAGGTCCAGACCGGGAGGCACAAAGTAAAGCATGCCGTTATAACGTCCAAGCTTGCTTCCGCGGAGCCCCTGCTGCCGGTGGATCCAATAAGAATCAACGACATACTGGACAAAAGCGGCAGTGACCAATGTCGGCAGGATCCAAGGAAAGGCCCCACGCGAAGCGCCGGCGAACATCCCGCTGGTAACGAACAGGAAATCGCTCGCATGATCAAAGGTTCCGCCCTTCGCGCTCCTGGTGCCTCTGCGGCGTGCAATCGGTCCATCCAGAAAATCCGTTGCGAGTGCCACTACCCAGGCGATGAGAGCCCAAATCGCAGATCGCGCATCCCCTCGGGCCATGAAAAATGCAAATGGCACGACGAGAAGAAGCCGAAGAGTCGTCAGGGCGTTAGCCATGGGCAGGATCAGTCATCTATTGGATTGCAGGGAAGCGTTCCAATGCAATAGACTCCGCGCGGGGTAGCCAAATGCAAAAACAGGCCATTTCTGGCCGGGCGGACGCCGCTGTCGAAGCTGGCTTGGCGGGCCATGGCATATCCGCTGAGGACGCTGTTTTGCTAATGACGGAGGCGCCGTTAGAAGTCCTGTGCGAGGCAGCCTCGGCTGTGCGGAACCGTTTTAAGGGCCGTTCGGTAAGTTACTCCAAGAAGGTTTTCCTCCCCCTCACCCATCTTTGTCGCGATTATTGCGGCTACTGCACGTTCCGGGCTGACCCCCGGCCGGGTGTACGGCCTTATTTGCTGCCGGACGAGGTACTGGCGGTGGCTGAAGCGGGGCGCCGTCTAGGCTGTAAAGAGGCGTTGTTCAGCCTCGGCGACCAGCCGGAACGCCTGTTCCCGGAGGCCAAAGCGTTTCTGAAGTCATTGGGCTTCAGCCGCACGCTCGAATACCTTGCCGCTATGTGCGAGACGGTCCTCCGAGAAACGGGCCTTCTTCCGCACTGCAATCCGGGACTCATGCCTCGTGAAGATCTTCAGCGGCTGCGGGAGACGAACGCGAGCGTAGGTCTGATGCTTGAGGTTGCCACCGCTCGGCTGAATCGTCCTGGCGGAGCGCACTGGAAAGCTCCGGATAAGCTACCACTGCTTCGCCTGCGAACCATTGAGAATGCAGGGCAATTATCAATGGCTTTCACCACCGGGATCCTGATCGGGATCGGTGAAACTCTCAAGGAACGTGTTGATGCGCTGCTGATGATTCGCTCCGCCCACGAAAAGTACCATCACGTACAGGAGGTGATCATTCAGCCGTTTCGCGCTAAGCTCGACACTCGCATGGCCTCGTCACCCGAGCCCTCGAGCGAGGATTTGCAGCGCACGATTGCGGTGGCTCGTCTGATCTTCGGCGGAGGGATGAACATTCAATCTCCCCCAAATTTGCTTGCGGAAGACTATCCCGAACTGCTGAAGGCGGGAATGAACGATTGGGGCGGAATTTCCCCGCTGACCAAAGACTTTATCAATCCAGAAGCCGCTTGGCCGCAAATCTCTTCGCTGGCTGCCAGAACCGCTTCCATGGGATTCGTTTTGCGCGAGCGGTTGGCGATTTATCCGGAATTTTGCTCTAGGCCGGAATTTTCAAGCGATCGTCTCCGACCGCACATTCAAAAGCTTCGGAGCGAAGACGGATACGCTCGGGAGTCAACATGCTGAATGCCATCAATCACCAATGGCGAAACATTCCCTGGGACCGCGCTCTGTTGTCCGCCACACCGCCCGTGGCCAGCGCGCTCGAAAGAGCCCTTGCTGGGTGCGACCTTGGTTTTGATGAAGGACAAGTCTTGGCCACTGTCGAAGGGGATAACCTTTTGGCTCTGGTCAAGGTCGCTGATGAGCTTCGTCGGCGTGAGGTTGGCGACCGTATCACCTATGTGGTGAACCGAAATTTGAACTTCACCAACATTTGTATCGTTGGCTGCGCTTTTTGTGGATTCAGTCGAGCGCCGGATTCACCCGATGCCTATTTTCATTCGATCGAAACGCTGCTGACCAAGTCGGTCGAAGCAGTCGCGCGTGGTGCCACGGAGGTCTGCATTCAAGGCGGCCTGCCGAGAGATCTTGACGGCCTCTATTATGTCCAACTTCTTCGTGCCATCAAGGCGCGCTTGCCTCAACTTCACCTGCATGCCTATTCACCGATGGAAATCACCTATGGCGTCGATAAGACGCACCTCCCGCTACGCGACTACCTCGCGATGCTCAAGGACGCCGGCTTGAACAGCATTCCCGGGACGGCCGCGGAAATTCTGGACGACAACGTGCGCCGATCTTTGAGTCCTAACAAATTGAAGGTAAGGCAATGGATCAATGTGGTTCGCACGGCGCACAGTCTCGGAATTCCATCGACGTCCACGATGATGTATGGTCATAGCGAACTTCCTGAACATTGGGTGCGACATATTCTTCTGCTCCGGGAGATTCAAAAAGAGACGGGAGGGTTCACCGAATTCGTACCATTGGGATTTATACATTCGCAAACTAGGTTGTTTCGAAGCGGTGGCGCGCGTGCTGGTCATTCGACCCGCGAAGACCTGATTGTTCATGCTCTTGCGCGTGTGCTTCTCGGTGGCCACATCCCCAATATTCAGGTTTCTTGGGTCAAAATGGGCTTCGAACTCTCCCTGGCATGTCTGCAAGGTGGGGCGAACGATCTAAGTGGCACGCTCATGGAGGAGAGCATTTCGAAGGCGGCCGGGGCCACTTACGGAGAGAGCGTCACTCCGGGTGAGCTGCGTGCCATGATCCGAACCATTGGGCGCATCCCCGCCGAACGCTCCACGACGTACAGAATCCTCAAAGTCTTCGATCACCCAGATGCTCAGGAACACCTCCCGCTCGGCCGAATGCGAATCCCTGCCGCTGCGCCGGGCCACACACAATTGGCGGCAATTGGCTACTGATCGAGGTAGATCGGCATAGGGTAGATGGCTGTTCCCACCCGCCGAGCGAATTCCAGCAGGAAGGAGGTGTCGATTCGGCTAGCCTTCCCTCGACGTATAGACAGAGGACTCGAGCACGTGCCCTCAACTCGAGGACAGGAGACGACAAATGAGAGTCATGGTGATGGTAAAAGCGACCAGGGAGTCGGAAGCCGGGATGCTTCCGGAAACCGAACTCCTCAGCAAGATGGGAAAATACAACGAACAGCTGGTCAAAGCCGGCGTAATGCTGGCGGGCGACGGCCTGCAGCCGACCTCAAAGGGCAAGCGTGTAAGCTTTTCCGGAAAACAGTGTCTTGTGACCGACGGCCCTTTCACGGAGACCAAGGAGTTGATCGCCGGGTATTGGATTTGGCAGGTGCGCTCGATCGAAGAAGCGGTCGAATGGCTCAAACGTGCGCCCTTCGACCCAGGAGCGGAAGTTGAGATTCGGCCGGTGCTTGAAGGGGCCGATTTCGGCGAAAACCTGACCCCCGAACTCAGGGAGCAGGACCGGCGTCTTCGCCGACAGATTGCGGCAAGAGAATGAACGCGACCCTGCTGTCTGTCGAGTCTGCGGCCCCTGGTTCGACGCGTGAATAGAGGCGGGGATAGAATACCATGATGGACTTCCCGCTCTCACACTGAGTCGTAAAGGAGACAGAAATGCGATTCTTGAGCATCTACAAAACGATTGAGAGCAGTGTCCCTCCAACGCCAGAGGAAATGGCCACCATGGGCAAGCTGATCGAGCGGGGTATGAAGGCAGGTTGGCTGCTCAGCACGGAAGGCTGCCTGCCATCCAAGCTGGGCGCACGGGTTCGTCGATCCGAGGGAAAAGTTACCGTGACCGATGGTCCCTTCACCGAAGCCAAAGAGCTCGTAGGTGGGTTCGCGATCATGCAGGCGAACTCGAAGGACGAGGCGATCGAACTCGCCAAGAACTTCCTCAGCATTGTGGGAGAGGGCGAATGCGAGCTACGCCAGCTCTATGAGTCCAATTCCGCCGCGCAAAGCAACACAGACAGTCGACCCCGAACCCAGGTTGCGCAGAAGGGATGAACGTGGTGTGATCGGTAGCAGGTGACTGCTTCCGAGACACATCGCGAAATTGAAGCCGTTTGGAGAATCGAGTTTACCCGCCTCGTTGGCGGGCTGACTCGATTGCTGCGCGACGTGGGCGTCGCGGAAGAACTCGCACAAGACGCCCTAGTTGCCGCCCTTGAGCAATGGCCGGCATCGGGCATTCCCAGAAATCCGGGTGCTTGGCTCATGGCCACTGCCAAACATCGTGCCATAGACTACCTACGCCGACATGCCCTGACCGACCGCAAGCACGAACTTCTGGGGCATGAACTCGCTGAGCGCGAAAATGAAATCCCCGACTTTGCTAGTGCGATCGACGACCATATCGGCGACGATTTGTTGCGATTGGTGTTTATCGCCTGCCATCCAGTGCTTTCGACCGAAGCTCGAGTAGCCCTCACGCTGCGCTTGCTGGGAGGTCTGAGCGCTGACGAGATCGCGCGCGCCTACCTTGTCGGAGTGCCCACCATCGCTCAACGAATTGTTCGGGCGAAGCGAACTCTCGCCGAAGCACATGTGCCTTTTGAGGTTCCCCGCCCCGCCGAGTTCACCGCTCGTCTGTCGTCCGTTCTTCAAGTCATCTACTTAATCTTCAATGAAGGCTATTCGGCAACCTCGGGCGACGATTGGATGAGGCCCCACCTATGCGAAGAGGCTCTTCGGTTGGGGCGCATTCTGGCAGAACTGGTGCCCGACGAATCCGAGGCGCACGGGCTATGTGCGTTGATGGAGATCCAGGCATCGCGATCGCAGGCACGGGTAGGCGACTCGGGCCAACCCATCCTGCTCATGGACCAGGACCGCACGCGGTGGGACCAGTTGCTGATCCATCGCGGTCTTGCAGCGCTAGACCGTGCCGAGCAACTTGGTAGAAAGCGAGGCCCGTACGTGATTCAGGCGGCCCTTGCCGCCTGTCATGCTCGTGCCGCTAGTCCCTCAGACACCGACTGGGCGCACATCGTCGCTCTTTACGCCGAACTTGCGGCAATTGCGCCATCGCCCATCGTTGAACTGAATCGCGCCGTGGCCGTGAGCATGGCCTACGGTCCCTCCGCCGGCCTCGAATTGTTGGATACCCTGCGCGATGATCCTGCGCTCAGGGGCTACCATTTGTTGCCCAGTGTACGGGGCGACTTGCTCAGGAAACTCGGCCGGTTGAAAGAAGCTCGAGCAGAGTTCGAAACGGCAGCATCGATGACGCGGAATGCGCGCGAACGAAATCTTCTCCTTGAGCGCGCGCTGTCTTGCGGCCCAGCACGGCAGTGAGGAGTTTGGAGAGTTAGCCAGTCTGCGTCAGTCGACTTGTATGGCCCGACGATTGTGGGACGCACGTCGGCAATCCAAGGTAGTTCCCAGGCATGCTTGGCAAACACGGCAGGCAAAACAAGGCTCGGCTGTACGGCGGCGCTAACTTCCGGCTCTGCAACCCTGGGACGCTGGCAAGAAGCTGACTCCTGCCAAGAAAATTGGCAGCGTGAAACCCCTGACGGTTTTCAACTGAAGGGCCACCCTCATGCCGGGGACCCTCAGCGTGCTACCGGCCCGCCCCCCTTTATCCCCAGCTGGGGCTTGTGACGGTTTCGCCGCGGGGAACGGGGCACCGCACAGGTAGGCGGTGGCCGCTAGGCACGGGTCCGTTCTATCAGACGAGCGATGGCCTATTGTAGGATCCACTCTGCGGGGATCCCGTTTCGCAGGACTCAACCTTATCCCGAAGGCTGGCCGGCATGGCTCCTCGTGCAGGACCTTCCGTGCCATCCCATGCTCTTACCACGCGCTGCCTTTCCTGGCCGCGGCTACCGTCAAACGCACACATCCTCGTAGTGTGTTCGTCTACCGCCTTGACTCTCGTTATATCGTAAGTAGGAGCCGACAGGAGTTCTCCATGAGCGAAAGCAAATCGTTTCCTTACGAAACTCGTTTGAACGTCTATTTCAAACCCCTCGAAATTATTGACGAAAAGGCTCTCGCCGATGCCTCCACTTTCAAGTGGTACAACCAAACTCTCTGCAAGGTCAACGACTCGGTTGTCCGCCTCGGCGTCATCGAGGGCGAATACCATTGGCACAAGCACGATGAGGACGACGAATTTTTCTATGTCGTTGAGGGCAAGCTCCTGATCGATCTACAGGGCCGAACCGTCGAATTGCCTCCGCGACACGGCTTCGTGGTTCCGAAGGGAGTGATCCACCGCACCCGCGCCCCACACCGCACCGTCATCCTTATGGTCGACAATGCCACCGTGATCCCCACCGGCAACTAAGCGGAAGCGGCTTCGTAGTGTGCTCATGAACGCGCGATTTCCGTTTCCTCCGGGCATCCCCCTCATCGCCCTGCTGCTGGCTTGGGCGCTTGGCAAGGTCTGGCCGGTTTTACTTCATTGGCCCGCGTGGACTCGCTGGGCCGGCTGGTGTCTCGTCGTCGCTCCGTTCTTCGTGTTCCTCTGGGCAGTGGCGACGTTTCGACGCCATCACACCGTCGTGAATCCCCGAGGCGAGGTAACCACGATCGTGACCGTCGGCCCTTTTCGGTATACACGAAATCCGATGTACGTGAGTTTGCTGGTGCTTTACGTTGGGGCGACCCTCGGGTTTCGCTTGGCGTGGGCTGCGATTCTTCTAGTGCCCGTGTTTCTCACCCTCCACTATTTTGTCGTCATTCCGGAGGAACGCTACCTCCGAGCGGCTTTCGGAGAGCGCTACAGTGCATACGCTCAGCGGGTCCGCCGATGGCTGTAGACAATCCGATGTATAGCGATTGCCATCGAGCAGGTCAGAGGAAGCCAATCCGGCCGGGATCATCCTTTGAGCGGTTTCAATCGTGCCGTGAAATGGCGCAGGAACGGCGCCTGGTGCACTATTTCGTAGCCGCGGATTTGTTCGCGGCGGCGCCAAACGTCTAGGATCACTTCGACCACGTACTCGATATGGCTTTGCGTGTACACTCGGCGCGGAATGGCCAAGCGCACCAAGTCCATCGTGGCATGTTCGCCAAACATCAGCGTTCCGACCTCAACCGAGCGGATCCCTCCTTCCAGATATAGCTCGACAGCCAGCGCCACGCCCGGAAATTGCGCCACAGGAATGTGCGGTAGGAAGGCGCGCGCATCCAAATAGATGGCATGGCCGCCGGGTGGCTGCACGATGGGCACGCCCTCGGCCGCGACGTGGTTGCCGAGAAACGCCGTCGAAGCGATTCGATAATTCAGATACTCCTCTTCCAGTACCTCGTTAAGGCCAACGGCAACCGCTTCCAGGTCACGGCCGCTCAGACCCCCATAGGTGGGAAAACCTTCTGCCAGAATCAGCAGATCTTTTTCCTGCTGCGCGAGGACATCGTCATTGGTACAGAGAAAGCCGCCAATGTTAGCCAGGCCGTCTTTTTTTGCCGACATTGTGCAGCCGTCCGCATGCGAAAACATCTCGCGGGCAATCTCGCGCGGAGTCTTGTGCGCATAGCCTGGCTCGCGAAGCTTGATGAGGTAGGCATTTTCGGCGAACCGGCAAGCATCGATGTACAGCGGTATCCCGTGCCTGTTGGAGATCTCCTTCACGGCACGGATGTTTTCCATGGAGACCGGCTGGCCGCCGGCCGAATTGTTGGTGACCGTAAGCATCACCAGCGGAATGTGCCTGGCACCCACGCGCGCGATCAACTCTGCCAGCTGTGCGGTGTCCATATTCCCCTTGAAGGGACAGACACGCGCGGGCTGTTTCGCCTCGCAGACCGGCAGATCCACCGCTTGGGCGCCCACAAATTCACAATTCGCACGCGTTGTATCGAAATGGGTGTTGTTCGGTACGACGTCGCCCTTCTTGCACATCACGGTGAAGAGGATGCGTTCCGCGGCGCGCCCCTGGTGGGTTGGAATCACATGTCGGAAACCGAAGATGTCTTGCACGGAATCGCGGAATCGCGCAAAGCTCGGCGACCCGGCGTAGGATTCGTCTCCCCGCATCATGGCCGCCCATTGTTCCGTGGACATAGCAGAGGTCCCGGAATCAGTCAACAGGTCGATCATTATGGCCTCGGCGGGCACGAGAAACAGGTTATAACCCGCATCGGCGATGAACTGCCGACGCTGCTCCGGCGTGGATCTGCGAATCGCTTCGATGCTCTTGATGCGGAATGGCTCGATGACGGTGCGAATCGCCATAATTGCCTCGCTTTTCGCCCAGATCGTGGAACTGGCTGTTCTGCTGGAGACTGGAACCCAAGTTCCAGTGCCAGAGCACATCCTACCGCAATATTCTTCCTGGATAACTGGCGGTGGGACACAGCGCGCTGCTGTTTAGCCCCGTATCCGCCCCAAAGCCGAATTTCGCACATCAAGACCTTGGGCGACTGCGAAACACTCTGGGGGTAACCGCCCTGGCCCTATGTACTCGAAAGCGATACCAGGCCTGCCGCTTGGTCACCACGCAACGCGGCAGCCTGCGGCCACCGGCCCGGAGAATCGAGAGAGACAGAAATATTACGACCAGCGTTTACCCCAGAAGATGGGGATTGCGAAACCCGTCGACGGGCCACCCTCGTAGGCGGCGCAGAAGTGCCGAGCCGAGGAGAAGACGCCAATGAGGTTAGCCGCTTGCAGTTCTTACCGAGTCCAAATCGTCTGACGGGCTCTAGAAGTGTTGCAGCACTAACTTCTTACTGCTTTACCTAGGTTTTATCCACAAAGGAGCTCACCTGCATTGAAAAGTTTGCGCTTCGGTAGGAAAGTGCACGCGCACTGAGGAAGGAAATGAAAAGGCCGTACCGAAGGGCTAGGACAAAGATATTGGTCGTTGAGGACTTTGAACGGCTCCGCCGCTTGATTGTTTCCACGCTCCAAGATCGGGGCGAGTTTCAGGTAACAGAGGCTTCCGACGGGTTGCAGGCTGTACAAACGGCCGAAGAGCAGCAGCCGGATCTCATTCTGCTTGATATCGGGTTGCCGATTCTAAACGGAATGATCGTAGCCAGGCGAGTGCGTAAGCTCGCTCCCACTTCAAAAATCCTGTTCCTCAGCCAAGAGTCTTCCCCTGCGGTAGTACGAGAAGCTCTCGCCGTAGGTGCGATGGGATATGTTTACAAGCCCCGCACCTACAGTGACCTCCTGCCTGCCATCGAGGCGGCTCTTGGAGGTAAGCGGTTTGTCAGTCAAGGTTTGGCCGAAGGAACTCAACTGAAGCTGAGGACGTGCTATTCCTTCGACTTTGATCCGACCAACCGCATCCTTCGTTTCTGTCTGAAAGGGCGGATCACCGATGAAGCGATGAGGGATTTATATGAGGGCATGAGGGAACCTGCGCACCGCACTCAGCCAGAGGCAGGCGTATTGGACACCTCAACGGTGACCTCTTTCGAGGTCTCTTCCTGTGTGATCAGTGAACTAGCCGCCGCTTCGCCGATCATGCCGAATCCGGACTTTCCGCGCGTCGTCATTGCGCCTTCTCCCAATGTGTACGGGATGATGTGCCTGTTTGTAAAGCACGGGAATGGGACACGCCGAAACCTTCACGTGGTTCGGGGCGACAGTGAGGCATGGGCAATTTTGGGCGTCGAGAACCCACAATTCGAACCACTCCATACCGAGTAAGGGCCGGCGACAGCGGTTTGTCTCCTGGTTTTGGTGCCTGGCCCCAGCATGTAGGTGCACGCACGGTTACACGCATATGCGATGCAGCTGTTTCGCCACATGGTTCCAACATCTATGGCGCCCAGTCCTGAGTTCTCGCCCTAGCGCCCACTCGGCTTCGCCGGAGGACTACCGGACGGCTGTGGCACACTCATCGGTGGCATCAGTCCGTTCATGCGCATGTACTCAACCATCTGGCCGTAGTGATCCATGGCATGCGCGCAACTAAACATTGCGAGCGACGCCGAAGTTCTCAGAAAAGGAGCGGGGGAGTTCTTGAGTGGCGTTAGCCCGTTTTCCGCATTGATCGTGGCGATGGCCTTGTGCATGTGCGCAAACGATTCCTTCAGGTACTGCATGATTTGACCCTTAGTCTGGATCGCGTCCGGCCCGTTGGAGGTGACACCCTCGTCCGGGGCGGTTGGCGGAGCCTGACCCGTGATAGCTTCGGCAAGTCGGTTGTTCACAGTGGCCAAATGTTTCACCTGCTGAGCGAAGGTCCGCACCCCGTTGAAATTCCCGTTTGTCGGGGCAAAGGAATACTTCTCCTCGGGCATGGCTTGAGCGGTTGCAACCACCTCGAACTCGACGATCGTCAACTGGGTGTCCAGCACGGAAGCTAGAGTCAACGGTTGTGAGGAGGCTTGGGGCGATCCTTGTTGTGCGCGAGCGGGGCTCCCGGCCTGCAAACCGACGAACAGCGCCAGAGGGAAAATCGTCGCTGCTTTCATTGCCATCCTCCGTTTCGATTCCTCGCGGAAACATTTTCGTGCTGCTCGGATGACCTTCGTCGGGTAACTCACTTTGTCCTTCCCTCCTGTCATGCTCCGGCTCTGGCCGATCTTTCCTTCCTAGACGGTCTCTCGTCTAGTCTTCCTACCGTACAGTTGATCGGGCAGAAGTGGTCTCCTGCAAGTAGGACGGGGAAAGGGTGCCCTTGGCCGTGGCTATGGGGAGTAGGGTCGGGTAAAACTGGACGAAGGTAGTGTCAACCGCGCCGTGCTGGGCATGGCAGGAATAGCAGTCCGCGGAAGTCGGAATCATTTTGGCGGCTTTAGAACCGCCGAAGCCAAAGAAGGCCCATTTCCCCGCGAAACGCGATTCGTCCTTGAGGTGAACGTCCACACCCACAACGGAAGTGCCCTGGAATTGACCTGCCTTGTTAATGGAGCCCGTGCTTTGCGCCCGGCGGCTTTCGAGGACAAACATCGTTTTGTCGGGCCAAGTGCCAGTATGCAGGAAGGTTCGATAGGCTTCAGGATTGACGAATACGTTGTCGAACATGTGCTGATCCTTACTCAGCGAGGCGTTGTAGCTCATGTCGAAGCCCGTCGAAAGATAAACCCACCGGCGAAAGTTCTCAGGAAAGCGAAGCTGGCCGTCAGCGGTGTAGAAAGGGTCCTGGCTTGTAACTGGCGATGGCCGGCTGCCCAGCTGGCCGAAAAGAGTGATGGAGGCGAGAATGGCGGCGAATAGTTTGGCGTTCATCGCGCAGAGTGTAGCGCATGGCCAGATGCAATGGGAAACAACTCCTGCGTACAAGTGTGCCGAAGCTAGTTAGGTTTGACCTCCTCTACGCGCGGCTATATGATCCACGTCAGACTCTCCGCCCGGACCGAGGTCCGACAATGATCACTATAACCGGTACCATTCGCTCTATTCTGAAGCGGAAGGGGAACGAAATCTGGTCGATCGCTCCCCATCAGACGGTCTATGAGGCCATTGAACGAATGGCTGAAAAAGGAGTGGGAGCGCTTCTGGTCATCTCAGCGGGAAAAGCGGTGGGCATTGTTTCGGAGCGCGATTACGCGCGAAAAGTTATCTTACGAGGGCAATCGTCTCGGACAACCCTAGTCAGGGAGATTATGACGAGCCCAGTAATTTGCGCGACGCCTGACCAAGGTGTGCAGGAATGTATGGGTATCATGACGAAAAATCGCATACGTCATCTTCCCGTGATGGAAAACGAGAAGGTGGTTGGGATGGTCTCCATCGGTGATCTGGTGAAATGGGTTGTTTCCGAGCAGGAGGAAACGATTGAGCAGCTGCAAAACTACATTTCGGCTAAGTATCCCACCTGAGGCAACGGGTTAGAATCCGCTTGGTCGCAAAATGAGAATTTCGGTGGCGACAATTGCATGGTTCGTCGCAGTAACTCTTGCTCTTCTGGCATCTGCGAGTGCGAAGGCACAGAACGACGAACCGGAGGCGCCCGCCGCCCAAGCCGAAGGCTTCCCGATCGGGCCAGCGGCGCACATCATGCAGTTCACCGCTCAACCGAGCACGCTTCGCGCCGGCCAACCCGTCATTTTGACTTGGGCCGCGTTCAATTCCGACGACATGTCGATCGACCAGTGCGTCGGCCCGATTCCAGCCCGCGGCAGCCGCACCGTCACTCCATCTTTCACGACTACATACACGCTCGCCGCGAAGGGCCGCGGCGGAAACGACAAGCGTTCGATCACCGTGACCGTCTGGGGATCGACTCCAGCCGAGGAGAATACTGAGCCTCCCTGTAGCGAGGCGAAGGATCAGCCGATTCCGCGCATGGGCGATCATCCCGACCTTTCTGGCGTCTACCTGGGCGGCTTTGCGATCGTTCCGATGGACAAGCCTGTCCTCAAGCCGGGCGGTGAGCACTTCCGGCTTACCGCGGAAGAGAGCGCGCTCGGTCCCACAGTGCAGTGTGTCCCACCCGGTGTTCCGACGTCGACGATGTGGCCCTATCCACTGCAAATCGTGCAGAAGCCCGATATGGTCGTGATTCTCTACGAGGCGTATCCAATGTTTCGCATCATTCCGACCGACGGGCGTCCTCATGCCGATGATCCCGATCCTACTTACATGGGCAACTCGGTCGGCCATTGGGAAGGCGACACGCTCGTCGTGGATGTGACCGGCTTTAACGATAAAACCGTTGTCACCGATTTTCACCACACGACGGCGTTCCACGTTGTCGAGCGTTATCGCCGCACCTCCTACGACACGATCAGCTATGTGGCCACGGTCGACGACCCAAATGTCTTCGTCGCACCCTGGCGATACGGCGGCCCTTTGAAACTTCATCCCGAGTGGAACCTCCAGGAATACGTTTGCGAGCAGAACAACAAGGACTACCGCGATCTATTAATCGACAAGAAGTAGCGGCTAGCCGCGTGAGAAACCTCGCGAACGGCAGCCGCTATCCCCCGGTCCGGGCTTGGGCGGTGCAGTCGTAGTGATTGGGGCGAAGCGCCTAGGAGACCACGCCTGCGAGTAAGTGAACCGTCCGGCAACCGCGCTAGTCAGGACTTGGAAACGATAGTTGTGATAGATTCGGCACAGGAACTAAACCTAACACTCGATGGCCTTCTGTGTTGATCCTACTGGTGCTACGGCGTACCTAATGGCAGTCAGGGCGG
>Ga0306921_10002548_pt1 | contig 18233 bp, 17 predicted proteins | sample sta12Cox44000080_FD_203760 | JGI IMG/M metagenome (GOLD analysis project Ga0306921, IMG submission 203760) | Lab enrichment of tropical soil microbial communities from Luquillo Experimental Forest, Puerto Rico - statoxic.12C.oxic.44.000.080 (v2)... | ecosystem: Environmental > Terrestrial >... | reverse complement strand
AATGCACTTTCCGTCGAAGTCGTCCCTGTGGGATTGCGCGACATTTTCCTGGAGACGGTTAACGAGCTTGAACATGTTTTGGTACCAGGCCTGGCTTGAGACTCGGTCCAAATTTCGAGCCTGTTTGGCGACGCTGACGCTGTTCAGCGGGGATCTCGTCCATCATGCACAAACATTGCTGCGCCCAGAATGGAAGTCTGATTTTCAACCGTCTACTGTTTGTCACTCAACAATTCTTGGTGATCATTTGGATTCTGGCCGTTGTCCTCTTGGGTATGGGAGCTCGTTCGCGAAAAGGCCAATGGAACCCTTCCTTGACCCCCTTCTGTAGAGAAACTTGTGCCGTACTTTGTCCCTTCGCATGGAAGCGCATATGCATCCCCGTGCAGTTGCGTGCGCAATGGACGTGCGCTAAATCCTTTCATGTCTTATTCTTCGGTGCAGCCCGGTGCACCTCTCTGCCTGACGGTGCGCTATCGGTCTTGGAATTGACACCGTGGAGGTCTGGGGTTCGAGTCCCCCACGAGCCCACCATTTACCAATGCTCTAAATGCTCATCAATGGCTCACCGGAAGTCTCTGAGTTGCCCGCCGAGACTTAGTTCACGTTCTGGTTCACGTCACAATCAGCGGAACGGGTAGCGTCGGTTTCAACATAGCCTCCGTATAGGCCAAAATCGCTGAATATGTTGCATTCCATGGCCACAATTAGCTTGTTCGTTTGCGATAACCTCGTTTTCAGTTCTGTAGAGAAAGTGGCATCGTAGAGGTAGCCTCCTTCTACTCTCCAGTAGACAACGACGGGCGACTCGCCCCTGTCGTTGGTCTAGGATGGCACTCCGTTAGTGGACAATTTATCGAGTGATCGTTAATGGTGTCGCGCCAAGCCTCGAAGGTGCACTGGTACTTTAACCAGTGAACGAACTTCACGAAGTATGTTTTACAAGAGACTGGCGGGCCCGGGGAGATCTGTGGGTGCTGTACTGGGAGAAACACTGTGAAAAGCAAAATGATGCGAGTGGCGGAATTGGCGGTGTCGTTTCTTGCGGGGGCGGTGATCGCGACGGCTTTGGTTGGAGGTATGGCTGGGGCGAGGCCGAAAACGTGGGCGCCGGCGGTGCAAGAGCAGCAAGTTACCGTGCACAGGGTCATCAACCCGACGGTGACGGACGCGGACATTGCCATGCTGCGGCAGGACATACGGGCAATGAAAATGCGGGTGATCGGAGAGAATTTGTCGCTGAACGATATGGAGGCGGAGAAGTTCTGGCCGATCTACAAACACTACGCTGATGACTTGCATGAAGTGCACAACGAGAAGTACGCGTTGTTGAAGCAATACGCAGAGACGTGGTCAACGATGACGGACCAGGATGCGCTGATTTATGTGCGACGTTGGATGGAGGTGGACCAGGAGGCACAGGCGTTGCGGCTGAAATATGTGCCGGTGGTGACCCAGGTGTTGCCGGGGAAGAAAGCAGCAACGTTTTTTCAACTGGAGCGGAAGCTGGTCATGATGGTCGATCTGCAGTTGTTTTCGCAGGTTCCGTTGGCGCGTGAGAAGGAGTCGAGAAGCAGATAGCCTTATCGGCACAAGCCGGGCGCGCGTTTGTGAGGCATCACCCGAAACCTCCGGAAGTCAGCTGGGCAATTGATCTCTCGTGTGCCAGTTTGGCCGCCAGGACTCACCCGGCGCTTAGAGTTATTTGCTGGAATTTTTGGCAGCCCAGTTTAAGGCAGACATTACGGCTCTCTTGTGAGTGCCTTCGACGCCAGCCGGGATTTGACATTCGCAATCGAGTATGTGCCTGCGAAAAAAGCATGGCGACCAGGGCCGCCAGCAGTGAGTCCGGCTTCAAAGCCACCATCAACGACCAGCCTCGGAATCAGTGTATAGGTTAGTGCCCAAAGCGACGACGCGAAACCGGGCGTCGCTTCGTTGAGTACAGCTGGTCCGGCCGTCGCAAGCAAAAGCGCTAAAAGTCTTCAGTGGACATGCACATCATAATGCCGTGACTTAGCACCGTAGCGTAGGCTAACTGAGGTCCAGCGACGTGTTTCCATTTAAGATCGAAGTTAACGTCCACATCGTCTGCGATTTTGATAAAAGGTATGCCTTTGTTCATGCCGTAGTCCTTGCGGTTGAAGACCATGGCACCGTGAATTTCACCTGAACCTGCGCCTTTACCGGAGAAGGTTAACGTCAACTTCTCAGGGTTTGATACCCCGCGAATGGTAAAATCGCCGTCCACCTCGTAGGTGTGTGGCCCCTTCGGAACGAACTTAGTTGACGAACGTGATGTAGGGATTCTGCTCGACGTCGAAGCAGTCTTTGCTCTTCAGCTTGCCATTCTTCATGCCGCTTCCGGTATCGACGCTGGCGGCTTCGATTTTTAGTTCCAAAGCGCCCGCCGTTTCATCCGGAGCTTCCATCCCATTTGTCGAATTTGCCGGCGATGGTCACCGAGGATTTCACGTGGAATTTTATCCAGCTGTGTACTGGTACGATCTCGAAAACGGGAGCTTGCCTGACTAGGTGGGCCGCCCACCGTAAAACCAAGAATCGTAAGGAGTACACCGCGCAGCAACATCAGCGGTGGTCGGTGATCGCAGTGCGCGGATGTCTTGGAGAACCGCATGAGCACAGACTAATCCCTGCGCGTCATACCCCGTCGCATGCCATAAAAATTGTGCTTTGCTGACAACTGGTCAAGGTGAGGTCGGCCTCTCACGTCCACCCATGCCTACGATTTCCTCCGGTTTTGCAGATCTTCTTTCAGCTCTGAGAGTTTCCCTTGCGTTATGATGCTCGGCATCCGTCCGTCGCAGCCGCAAGCACGACGCAGAAGGACTGTGCAGAGTGGAGAAATCACTCCCCAGTTCGTACTACACCGCCCCGCAGATGTTTCGGCGCGAACAGGAGCGCATTTTTGCGCGCGAATGGTTTTGCGCGGGAAGGGAAGAGGATCTTCCCTTACCCGGCGACTCTCGTGTCCTGGAGGTGGCCGGAGAAAGCGTGCTCGTGGTCAGAACCAAGGGCGGCGAGCTGAAGGCTCATTACAACGTATGCCGCCATCGAGGTGCCCGCTTGTGCGGGACGCCGCAAGATTCCGGTTGGGGAGTTACTCCAAACGGCGGCGTGATGCCGGGCGGCACAATCCGCTGCCCGTATCACCAATGGACGTACAGCCTGGAAGGCGAACTTCTCGGCGCGCCGTTTCTGAAAGACGATGAGTCCTTCCGGCGAGAGGATCTTTCCCTCTACCCCGTCGCTCTGGATTGTTGGGGCGGGTTTTTCTTCGTGAAGCTCGACTTGCAGGATGGAGCCTTTCCGCAAGGCGTACGCGCGCAAATTGGTCCGGCCGTGGAGCGAACGATCCGCTATCCGCTGCAAGACTTGCGGTCGGGCCACCTGATTTCGTATGAGGTCACGGCAAACTGGAAAATCATCGCGGAAAACTACAACGAGTGTTATCACTGCGGTAGCGTTCACCCCGAACTGTGCGAGGTTGTGCCGGATTTCAAGCTGGCGGGCGGCGCCAATCTCACTTGGGAAGACGGCATTCCGCATCGCGAAGGCGCATATACCTTCACAGAATCAGGCGCGACAAATCGGTCGCCGTTTCCGGGATTGAATGACGCGGAGAAAGTCCGACACAAGGGCGAATTGTGTTTCCCCAACCTGATGCTGAGCCTGGCGTGCGATCACGTGGCAGCCTTTGTGCTTTGGCCGCTGGCCGCGGATCGCACACGAATCGATTGCAACTTTCTCTTTCATCCGGCCGAAATGGCAAAACCGGATTTTGATCCGAAGGACGCGGTGGAGTTCTGGGATCTGGTGAACCGCCAGGACTGGGCCATCTGCGAACGGGTGCAGCAGGGCGTCCGCTCACGGATCCACAAATTTGGCTACTATGCGCCGATGGAAGATCCCAGCCTTGACATCCGGAACTATGTGAAAGAGCGCCTGGGGCCGGTCGAGGAGTAGCCTAACCCGGCCCGACTTTTTGCCGGCTGCGGTTTCCGAGGTAGAAAAGCACGCCCCCCAGACCCACCAGCAAAGCGGTCAAGCCGACAATTTTGAAGACGGCGAGGAGTTTGTTCGGTTCCTCCGGTGAAGGAATCACGGAAAAGGCGATCGTCGCGAGCGTGGTTAGAAAGCCCACGCTCGCGACAAATCTGGCGACCGGTCGCCCGCCGGGGACGCGAAACCCGGCAGCCGGCGCAGGCGTATTCTGCACCTTGAACATGGACGCGAAGACATAGAGATACGGAATAAATACGCCAATGATGCTGATGCTGACCATCACGTCGTAGGCACCCTTCACACTGGTGCCGGCTTGGCCGAGGAAAATCATCACCGCCGCAACCCCGGTCTGTACGATCAGCGACACATGCGGCGTTCCCCAGCGCGGGTGCAGCCGCCCAAAAGCCGCCGGCAGAAACCGGTCGATTCCCGCAGCGAACGGCACGCGTCCGGAAGCGGTCAGGAAACCGCTGGCTGCCCCGATGTTGCCGATGGCAATCAGAGCCGCTGTGATCGGCACGAGGTTGAACCAGCCTAATCGTTCTGCCGTTTTCACCACCGCCTGCATGATGCCTTGCAGATTGCTTACCTCGCCGCTCGGCAACGCCAACAGAATTGCGATGGTGCCGCCGATGTAGCAGGTGGTGACAATCAAACCGGCCAGCAGCAAGGCTCGCGGCAAATTGCGCCGCGGATCCTTGATCTCTTCGCCCATCATCGAACCTGCTTCGCAGCCGCAAAGTGCAAAAGTAATCGTCGCCCATACCAGCATGTTTTTTAGGTGTAGTTGCGGAGCAAGATTGTGCGCAGCAAAGGAGGTTGCCGCCCCGAAATGGTGCCAGACATACACACCCATCACCGCCAGAATCAGCACCGGCATCCACATTCCGACGGAAGCGACGTTATGCAGCCACTTTCCTCGATTCAGGCCAATGACATTTAGAACCGTGATCAGCGCGATGAGGCCAAGCGCTGATGAAATGTAAAAAAGCTTGCTATGCGAAAGCTGCAGAGCGCGCGGACCGAACACGAAAAGTGCATTGCTCGCAGTGAAGTAAAAAACCGACGGGTAGTAAGAAAGATTGCTGGTCCAATAGGTCCAGCCGGTCATATAACCGGAGAAGTCGCCGAATGCGCGCTTGCTCCAGATATACATGCCGCCCTGCTGCGGGTAGCGTGCCGAAAGCTCGATCACTGAAAGCGCAAGCGGCAGGTAAAAGCAGGCCCATGCAAAGATCCAGACCGCGATCGAACTAGGGCCAGCGCTGGCTGATGTGGCGATCCAGCGCAGGCTGATGCCGGTGACCACGTAAAACATCAGCAGGTCGGCGAAGCCCAGCACGCGGCGCGGCGTCACTTCCGAGCAAGCAGCAGTCATCGAACTGCCGGCGGGCTCTGTTCGCGCTGTGGAGATTAGTTCGGCCATCAATTCCTTCCGGCGGACCGGCTCTTGCCGGTGTGTCGCATGTGGCGCAGTACCTGTTTCGCTGCGTTGTGCCCGGGCGCACCGGTGACGCCGCCGCCGGGATGCGCGCCGGCGCCGCACAAATATAGTCCACTTATCGGAGTGCGGTATCGCGACCAGCCGGCGACGGGCCGTAGGAAAAAGAGCTGTTCAAGACTCAAGTCGCCATGAAAAATATTTCCTTCGGTCAAGCCGTAGGTGCGCTCTAAGTCCAGCGGCGTGATGACCTGCATTGCGATGACTGCGTTCGGAACGTTGGGTGCAAACTCCGCGATTTTCCTGATGACGCGTTCGGCGAGCAGGTGTCGTCGCGAATCCCAGTTGCCTTCGTCGAGATGGTACGGAACGTACTGCACAAAACAGGTCATGATGTGCTTGCCTGCGGGGGCCAGGCTCTGGTCCACGTTGGAAGCGACGACGCAGTCCACCCACAACTCCTCCGGAATTTGCCCAAACTTCGCGATGTCGTAGCAGCGCTCCGCGAACTCCAGGGAGCGAACCAGCGTGAACAGAGACCGTTCCTGGGGCGGCGCTCCGGATGGAGTGGCAGTGAACCGCGGCTCTTCGCTGAGAACGAGATTCACTTTCGCGCACGGCCCAGCCATCTTGATGCCGCGAATCTTGTCGCGAAAGTCTGAAGGCAAGTCGGCGGGATCGACCAAGTTGAGGAATGTTCGCTTGGGATCCGCGTTGGACAACACCACGCGCGCCTTGATTTCCGTGCCGTCTTCCAGAACAACACTTTCGACGCGGCTGTTGCGACTCTGGATTCGCATCACGCTTGCTGACGTTCGAATTTCTGCGCCACGCTTTTTCGCGGATGCGGCCAGGGCGCTGGTGATTGCGCCCATCCCGCCGATGACATGCCCGTTGAATCCCTGCAACTCACGCTCGCCGCCGCTAAGCAGATGAAAGAGCAGTCCCAGCGACGTTCCCGGCTGGTATGGGCCTCCATGTTTGCCATAGACGTTGTTCGCCAAAAACATGGTTTTGACCTGATCGGACTCGTACTGGCGGTCCAGAAATTCGCCTAGACTGCCGGTCAAGAACGCTACAAACTGAGCGATCTCCTCCGACGTGATCTTGTGAAACCGCTTCCCGATGCGCAGCAGTTCGAGCAGTCCAGCAGCGCCAGGCGCTCCGAGTTGCGGCGGCGGTTCGAGAAAGAACGGCTGCAGGTACCGCGCCAGCTTTTTCAGCTGATCATCGACACGAAGGAACGTCTTGGCGTCACGCGCCGAATATTTCCGGATCTCGCCGGCGGCGCGATCGCGATCCGCCCACCAGCGAATGATCCTGCCATCGGCGAAAGGCACCTGCAAAAACGGATCACAGGGAACCATGCGCAGTCCGAATGACGCCAGATCCAGGTCGCGAATCACTTCGGGGCGCAGCATGCTCGCGATGTACGAGGTGGTGGAGGCGCGGCAGCCCGCCGCAATCTCTTCCGTGACGCAGCAGCCTCCCACGATCTCGCGACGTTCGAGCACCAGCGTGGATAGGCCCGCGTCCGCCAGATAGGCGGCCGCCGTCAATCCATTGTGTCCGGCCCCGACGACAATGGCGTCGTAGCTGTTGTTTCCGTGAATGCGAAATTCCCTCTGCTGTAAAGAATTGAGGGGCAAAATCGGGGTTCAAGATAGGTTGTTATCCGCGCATTTGCAAGATGTCGTGCCGAGAGGCAACCGAAGGCAAATGGCGCGGCTTCTTGTGCCTAATTGGGCTGTGGTCGACAGCATCCCGAAAATCCAATCCAAACACTGGCCGCGAGAGGCACGGCGCGGCGGGGCCCGCGAGATTGCACCTTGGCTGTGGTATAAGGGCGTGAAACGCGTGGCGGTTTCGGAGAATTCAGATGCGGAAATTGATTCTGCTGGCGGTCCTCGGCCTTCTCCTTGCGTTTGGCGCGCGAGCCGAAGTGAAGGTCGAGAAGGTTGAGTACAAAGGATGGCGAAATTGCTATCGGGTCAGTAATGGCGAGGTCGAACTCATTGCGACCAGCGATGTGGGTCCGCGCGTGATTCGTTTCGGATTTGTTGGGGGACAAAACCTTTTCAAGGAATTTACGGAGCAGCTTGGGAAGAGCGGCGAAGACAAGTTTCAACTGCGGGGCGGGGACAGGGTATGGAAGGCACCTGAAGATCCTGTGGCGACATGGGCGCCGGATAACGTGCCGGTGGAGATTTCGGTGACCAGAAATGGGTTGATTGCGCGCGCGCCGGTGGAACCGCTGACACATTTGCGGAAAGAGATTGAAATCCGAATGGCGGATCGTGGAACGGACGTGACGGTGGTGCACAGGGTAACGAATGAATCGCTGTTCCCACTGGAGTATTCGGCTTGGGCTTTGACGATGATGGCGCCGGGCGGCGTGGCTATTAGCGGATTTCCGCCGCGAGGAAAGCATCCAGCGAATCTGGAGGCGACCAATCCACTGGTGATGTGGGCCTATAGCAATCTCGCCGACAAGCGCTGGACGTTCACCAAGAAATATCTCGCGTTGCGGCAAGATCCGAACAATTCCGAGCCGCAAAAGCTAGGCTTGTTCAACCCTCACACGTGGGGAGCGTATGTGCTGAACGGCGAAGCCTTCATCAAACAGGCGGCGGGCGACGCCCATGCCAGCTATCCGGACTTCGGATGCTCGTTTGAAACGTTTACCAACAACGAGTTTTTGGAGATGGAGACGCTGAGCCCTCTGAAGAAGATGGCTCCCGGAGAAACCGTCGAGCAAACGGAACATTGGACTTTGCACAAGAATGTGCGACTGACGGAAATTACAGACGCTGCGATCGATGCGGAGATTTCGCCCTTGCTGAATGCAGCCAAAGCAGACTGACAGGTGCCGATGAAAAGGTTCTAGTGGAAGCTTCGCGTCGGTTCTTGGCCGCGTATCATGCACCCCGCAACATTCTCAATCGAGCGACCGTCTGTGAATGGCTAGGCCTCCCTTGCCTGTCTCGTCGGAATCCGGCACACTCCCAGTCTCATGAAAAATCTCCGGCGTCCGCCGAAAATCCGCAAGAGGCCTTCGCCCGCATGACGATCCTTCGGCTGGGTAGTCTCAAAGACACGGTTACCTTCCGAAAACACTTGGATTCACTGGGTTTGCACATTCCTTGCGACTCTGAAATTTTGCGCGGAGCTGAGTCGCCGCTGCTAGCTCCGACAGAACTCGGCGATTTTACAATCGCCAACCGGATTGCCATCAACCCGATGGAGGGTTGGGACGGGACGCTAGACGGACGGCCGAGCGAACACACCATACGGCGATGGCGTCGCTTTGGGCAGAGCGGCGCGAAACTGATCTGGGGTGGCGAGGCGGTTGCGGTGCGGCATGAGGGCCGCGCCAATCCGAACCAACTGGTGATTGGCGAGCACACACGCGAAGGATTGGCTCAACTGCGCGCGGTCTTGATAGAGGAGCACAAAAAGGTTGCGGGGTCGGAAAAGGGGTTGCTGATCGGGTTGCAATTGACCCATTCGGGGCGGTATTGCCGGCCGAACGCGCAAGGGCGCCCGGAGCCGCGGATCTTGTACCACCACCCGATTTTGGATCGCCGGCTGAAGCTGCCCGCGGACTATCCGGTGCTAAGCGATGGTGAAGTGCGCGCGATCATCGAGGATTTTCATCGCGCGGCGCGCGTGGCGTGGGAGCTTGGATTCGACTTTGTGGACGTGAAGCAATGCCACGGCTACCTGGGCCACGAATTTCTGAGCGCGCATGTGCGGGAAGGGAACTACGGCGGGAGTTTTGAGAACCGCACCCGCTTCTTGCGCGAAGTGGTCGAAGGGATTCGTACCGTTGCGCCGCAGCTGAAGATAGGCGTGCGGCTGTCGGCGTTCGACACGATTCCGTTTCGGCCGGACCCGGCCAAGTCTTCGCCGGGAAAGCCGGGCCCGGGAATTCCTGAAGCGTATGAAAAGCTTGTTCCGTATCGCTGGGGATTTGCTGTAGACGCGGCGAAGCCCACAGAGCCGGACTTGACCGAGGCGGTGATGTTCCTTTCTCTCGTCGAGAAGCTTGGAATTCGTTTGGTCAATATCACCGCCGGGAGTCCTTACTACAATCCCCACGTGCAAAGGCCGGCGTTGTATCCCCCTTCCGACGGATATTTGCCACCCGAGGATCCGCTGGTAGGCGTGGAGCGGCAGTTGCAGGCGACGCGTGAGCTGAAGCAGCGGTTTTCCAGTTTGAGTTTCGTGGGGACAGCGTACACCTACCTGCAGGACTTCCTTCCGCATGTGGCCCAAGCGGCTTTGCGCGGTGGTTGGGTGGATCTGGTGGGTCTTGGTCGCATGACGCTCTCCTACCCTGAAATTCTGTGGGACGCAGCCAACGGCCGCACCGTGGAGCACAAGCGGGTCTGCAGAACATTCAGCGACTGCACGACGGCGCCGCGCAACGGGCTGCCCTCGGGATGTTATCCGCTGGACGGGTATTACAAAGGTTCGGAAATGGCCGTGCAGTTAGCAACGATCAAGAAAGCGGCCAGCCGTTGAGGCGGAATCATGCAAATTGAAGAAGTCGTTCGGCGGCAAAAACCGCGCCGCAAAGTGCAGGGAATCTCTGCCGCGCTCTTGCCGTTTGCAGCCGATGGGAGCGTTGCGGTGTCCGCGTTTCAAGAGCATCTCGCGCACACTGACCGAGCCGGACTTGTGAATGCCGTCAACATGGACACCGGTTACGTGAACTACCTCAGCGACGCGGAAAAAGGCCAAGTTCTGCATTGGACACGCGAGGCGTTGAGCAAAAACGCCGCCTTTGTGGCGGGCGCGTATATCGAAGGGCTGGACGGCGACGCGGTGCAGCTCTACCGCCGGGAAATGGATCGCATCGTCGAGCACGGCGGCATCCCGATCCTCTTTCAGACGCAGCGTTTGCACGGGAAGCCCCCGCAAGAGAAGGCCGCCGTATATCAAGCCGTGTGCAAAGGCTATGATCAGGTGCTGGCGTTCGAATTGGGAACCATGTTCGCCCCCAACGGGGAAATCTTCGACGAAGAGACCGTCCGGCGGTTGATGGACATCCCGGAGCTCAAAGGGATGAAACACTCTTCACTCGACCGCACGATTGAGCTGAACCGGTTGGATCTTCGCGACTCAGAACGGCCCGATTTCCGGATTTACACCGGGAACGACTTAGGCATCAACATGATCGAGTTCGGTTCGGAGTATTTGCTAGGACTGGCGGCGTTTTGCCCGGAGCGGTTTGCGGAACGCGACCGCTTGTGGGAAGCAGGCGATACGGCCTACTACGCGCTCTCCGATGCGTTGCAGCACCTCGGGAACATAGCATTTCGAGCGCCGGTCCCTGCTTACAAGCATTCGGCGGCGGTGTTCCTGCATTTGACCGGGAGGATTCCGTCCGACCGGCCGCACCCGAAGAATCCGAAACGGCCGGCCTGGGAAGCGGAGATCCTAAAAGACTGCGCTCTCCGCTTGGGATACTAACCGCCTCAAGGCAGGTTTGGTCTACTGCACAAACCCGACATTCGGCGTCGGACTGCTGCCTTCCGGAGCTTCCTTGATGGGTCCGAATTGCGCTTCGTAGCGCGAGATATTTTCACCGAGCGCCCGCCAGATCCGCTTCGCGTGGCCGGGGCTGACAATCATGCTGCTGAGCAGCTTTCCCTGGGCGCCGTTCGGGAAAATGTAGACAAAATTCAGCGTGAACTCCTCGAGGTTGTGCTGCAGCATCACCAGATTACTGTATAAACCTTGCAGTTCTTTTTCGTCGGCCTTGATCTGCATCTGGCCCGGCTGCGGTTGCGGCTGCTTCTCGTCCATGCGGTCGTCTCCTAGAGTGGTTTTTCCAAGGTACCACAGTGCCCTGAACTGGGTAATTCTCCGGTGGCAGAACCGGTGAATGGGCTATTGACACGGGTCGAGATTAAGGGTAGTTTAGGATGCGTATTAACTACAGTTAACACCTGGAAATCGCGCGGACAAAGGATGAATCGGACTACGGGACAGGGACAACTGGTGGAAGAGGAAATGTCGGTCGCCGAGCCAGGCGCTGTGACGCCGGCGGCCGGGCCAGCTTTGCAGCCTTCGCTTCCCGAGGCGCACCGCACCATCCCGATCGTTCCCGGCCTGAGCTGGTTTCGCAAAGTTTTAGCGTTTGCAGGGCCGGGTTACCTCGTCGCAGTCGGCTACATGGACCCTGGCAACTGGGCCACCGACCTCGGCGGCGGCTCCAAGTTTGGCTACACGCTCCTGAGCGTAATCTTGCTCAGTAACCTGATGGCGATGCTGCTGCAAGCGCTCTCGGCAAAGCTCGGCATCGTCGCGGGGCGCGATCTGGCGCAGGCCTGCCGCGAATCCTATTCGAAGCCGGTTTCATTGGCCCTATGGGTACTCTGCGAAATCGCTATCGCGGCGTGCGACCTGGCGGAAGTTTTGGGTTCAGCCGTTGCACTGAAGCTGCTTTTCGGCCTTCCGCTGCTTGCAGGCGTCTTGATCACGGCGATGGACGTCTTGATCGTGCTGGCCTTGCAAGGGCGCGGCTTCCGGTTGATTGAAGGCTTTGTGATCACGCTGATCGGCACGATCGCGGCGTGCTTCGCCTACGAAATCTTTTTTGCCCGCCCCTTGTGGCAGGAAGCCGCACAAGGCTTTTTGCCGCGGCTTGAGATCTTGAAGAATCGCGAAATGCTGTACATCGCCATCGGCATCCTGGGCGCCACGGTGATGCCGCATAATCTTTATCTGCACTCCAGCATTGTGCAGACGCGGGCTTTTTCGACCGACGCTTTGGGTAAACGCGAAGCCTTGCGCTTCGCGGTATTCGACTCCACCGTGGCTTTGGGCTTCGCATTGTTCATCAACGCGGCCATCCTGATTCTGGGCGCCGCGGCTTTTCATACCCGCGGAATGCATGACGTTGCGGAGATTTCTGACGCTTACAAATTACTGACGCCCGTTTTGGGCGCCAGTCTGGCGAGCACCTTGTTCGCCTGTGCGTTGCTGGCCTCTGGGCAGAATTCCACGCTGACTGGTACGCTAGCCGGCCAGATCGTGATGGAAGGGTTCTTGAACCTGCGTTTGAAGCCCTGGCTGCGCCGCTTCATCACCCGGGCGCTGGCTATTATTCCGGCGGTGATTGTCATCGGCGTCTATGGCGAAGGCAAAGTCACCTCGTTGCTGATCCTGAGCCAGGTCATTCTTAGCTTCCAGCTGCCGTTTGCGGTGATTCCTCTGGTGCAGTTCACGGGTAGCAAGGTGAAAATGGGTGAGTTCGTGAATTCGTGGCCCACTGCTGTGGTCGCCTGGGTCGTAGCCATGGCCATCGTTGCTTTCAACGCTGAGCTGCTTTACCTCACGTTCCGCGGCTGATCTGCATTCGCAAAGCCTCCAAAAGTGAGCTCCGCCGAGGCGCCGCGGATTGGTGAACTGATCGTGCGTTGTGCGAAAATTTCTTCTCTGCCATGGCTCCCGCTTTGCCCAAAAAACTCGCCGGAACGCTCTTGATGGTGCTGCTGCTCGCCGCCGCCGGGTCGGCTCTTTACGCTTTCTTTCATCCGGGGCCTTGGATCGTGCCGGCGGAAGCCAAACTGGTGCAGAATCCCCTGAAGCCCTCCGCGGCCGATCTTCCCGGCACTCGCAAGCTCTATCTCGACAAGTGCGCGGAGTGCCATGGAGACGCGGGCAAGGGCGACGGATCGCAGGGGAGGATGTACGATCCGCTTCCAACCAATTTCACTGATGCCGTGCACATGAACAACGTCACGGACGGCGAGTTGTTTTACAAAATAAGCGAAGGCCATCGCCCGATGCCGGCGTTCAAAAAGAGGTTGCGGGAAGAACAGCGGTGGCAGTTGGTGCTGTTCCTGCGTTGGCTCGCCACTGCTCCGGCTGCCCAGCAGAGCAGTTCGCCCCACTGACGGCGCCGTCTTGAAACTTTAATTTCATGAGTTCTGTCCTTGTTTGTGATTTTCCGGCCTCTCTTACGATGGTGGGGGCACCAGCCGTGCAGGGTCTTATGGACCCCGGCAAAGCCGATTGACGTGCCCTCGAGGGGACAGCCACCCTCGCCCCAGCGCCCACCAACTCCAAACATTGGCTGTCCGGCTTTTTCGAGCTATTCTCGTGACGCTTTATTTCAATTCATTTCTGTGAGGGACTGATGCGCAGACCGTTTCTTGCCCTGAGTGTGTGCCTCCTGGCGGCCGCGGCCGCCGGTGCGGCGCCGGGTTCAGTGCGTTGCGGGAAATTGCTGGATGTTCGCAGCGGACAGATGCTGTCGGACCAGGTGGTAACGTTTGATGCCGACGGGGTGATCACCTCCGTCGCTCCTGCGGCGGGCGTGAGCGCGGGAGTCATCGACCTGTCGCGAGCCACATGCCTGCCCGGATTGATCGACGTACACACGCACGTGACCAGCGATCCGCAGCACAGCGGGTACGCGGGTCTGGGCGTTTCCGTGCCGCGCCAGGCGGTTATAGGCGTCAAAAATGCGCGCCTCACGTTGCGCGCCGGATTCACGACCATTCGCAACGTGGGAGCGGGCGACTTCACGGATGTGGCCGTGCGCGACGGGGTGAACGCGGGCGAGATTGAAGGCCCGCGCATGTTGGTGTCCGGGCCGGCGCTCGGTATTACCGGTGGCCACTGCGACGACAATCTTCTGCCATACGAGTATCACCACCGCTCGGAAGGAGTGGCCGATGGTCCGTGGGCGGCGCGCGGCAAAGTGCGGGAGGTGATCAAGTATGGCGCCGATGTGATCAAGATCTGCGCTTCGGGCGGCGTTTTGAGCAAGGGCGATCTGCCAGGCACTCCGCAATACACGCTCGAGGAGATGCAGGCGATCGCCGAAGAAGCTCACAAGTTGGGGCGCAAAGTGGCGGCGCACGCGCACGGCACGCAGTCCATCAAGGATGCGATTCGCGCCGGCATAGACTCTATCGAGCACTCGAGTCTCGTCGACGACGAGGGAATTTCGCTGGCCAGGCAGCACGGAACGTACCTGGTGTTCGACATTTACAACGACGATTTCATCCTGCAGGAAGGCGCGAAAGCCGGAATGCTGCCGGAATCCATCGAGAAAGAAAGGAAAATTGGCCGGCTGCAGCGCGAGAATTTCCGCAAGGCATTTCAGGCCGGCGCCAAGATTGCTTATGGTACGGACTCCGGCGTGTATCCGCACGGCGACAATGCGAAACAGTTCGGCAAGATGGTGGAATGGGGGATGAAACCGCTGGACGCAATTCGCGCATCGACCGTGAACGCGTCCGACCTGATCGGCTGGAGCGATAAGGTCGGTTCGCTCGAGAAGGGGCGCTACGCCGATCTTATCGCCGTGGAAGGGGATCCGCTCTCCGACGTCACGATCCTCGAAAAAGTGAAGTTCGTGATGAAGGGCGGAGCGGTAGCTCGCAACGATTTCATGAAGTAGGCTTTGCAAGAGGCTTTTCGGCTTTCGGCATGGTCTTCGCGATGGATCATCGGCTTGCGCTCCTTTTGTATATGCTGCTGTTGCTGGCCGCGGCGGTGCCGGTCGCGATTGCATGGCTGCTCTTGCTTCCGCAGGAACGGGAACCCTTCGCCTCATCGGATGAAAAGCCAAGTGGGAACGAACGCGACATTTTTGCCGTCTTTTTGCTTGTGAATATTACGTTGAGCCTGCTGCTGCGAATTCCCGGAATCGATGCAGACGCGCTGTCGGTAGCACTGGCGAAATGGATTTCGCCAGAATGGGCCGATCACGTGGTGAGGATCGGTTATATCTGGTTCGGGTTTATTGGGGGACTTGCGGCTGCCTACTCGCTGATTCGCAAGAATATCCTGCGCTGGCCGCTAGTGTTTGGTGGCGGGTTCACGCTTTTGTTGTCGCTGGTAGCAGCGACGCTCGCCAGCGCGATTCGCGCGGGCGAATAGGCGAACAAGGCCAATGTTAAGGAGTGCCGCTCGCCGGGAGGATGTATCCGAGTCGGCGGATCCATTTCATGCCGGCCATGCTCTGATTGGTTTGAGAACAACTGCAATGTCGGAGATCATCCTGAAACCTCGTCAAATCTTTGAGGGGCTCGCCGCACGAGAGGATTTCCGAATCGCTTAGTCTCGTATAAGATCGCGTGCGGAGCGAACCACAGCAGCATGAACGTGCACTTGATCGACGGGACCTATGAATTGTTCCGCCATTATTTCGCTCTGCCGACTGCGGCAGACGCACGCGGCCAGGAGATCGGCGCGGTCCGTGGTGTGCTCACTTCCGTTCTGTCCATGATCGAGCGCGGCGCAACCCACATCGGGGTTGCAACGGATCATGTGGTGGAGTCTTTCCGGAACGGTCTCTATCCCGGATACAAGACCAGCGAAGGTGTGCCCCCGGAGCTGCTCTCGCAGTTTCCAATTCTTGAGGAAGCCCTGGAAGCAATGGGCGTAGTGGTCTGGGCGATGGTGTACTTCGAGGCTGATGATGCGCTCGCATCTGCCGCTAGCAAAGCAGAGCAAGATGAGCGCGTGAGGCAGGTGCTTATTTGTACGCCGGACAAAGATCTGAGTCAGTGCGTTGTGGGCACACGAGTCGTTCAGCTGGACCGCAGGCGCGACGTGTTGCGCGATGAACCCGGCGTTGTAGCTAAATTCGGGGTAGGGCCGCAATCAATTCCGGACTATCTAGCTGTAGTCGGCGACAGCGCCGACGGATTCCCAGGTGTACCTGGATGGGGCGCAAAAGCGGCGGCTCTTACCTTATCTCAGTACCCTCATCTTGAAGACATCCCGAAGGACTGGCAGGAGTGGCATCCCTCTATCCGCAGGTCCCGCCTACTATCCGAAGCCTTACTCAATTCATGGAACGACGCCTTGTTGTTTCGCACCCTTGCCACTTTGCGACTGGACGTACCGGTCTTTGCTACCGTCGAGGATCTTCGTTGGAAAGGACCGCGCCCGAACTTTGCAGAATACTGCCATCGAATGAAGTCCTCGGACCTCGTTCGTCGAGCCGAATCGGCAAGGTCAGTTACCAAACAAGAATCTGTCAGATCTTCTGGCCGCTACGGCGAAAGCTAAAATTCTTCCACCTAGTCGTTAGATTGGCACATCAAAAAGCGGGACTATGCAGTGGCGGCTTTCACCTGCTGCAGCGCCGACGCGACTTCCGCAACATCCGGCACCACAGGAATGTCATAGTTCTTCACCCAGGCCACCTTGCCGTCCTTGCCGACGATCACGATAGCGCGGCCGCTGATTCCTTTTTCGGCCAGATAGACGCCGTATTTGTCGGCCATCGCGCCACGCGGGTTGAAATCCGCCAACAGCGAATACTTGACGCCCATTTTTTCCGAATAGGCCTTGTGCGACCAGGCGCTGTCTACGCTGACTCCGAGAACCGCTGCGTCTAGGGTTTCAAATCTCTTCATGTCGTTTACAAGGCAAGCGTGCTCGTTGGTGCAGACCGGGCTCCAGTCGAGCGGATAGAAAACGAGGACCACGTTCTTCTTTCCGGCAAAATCGGAAAGCTTCACGTCCTGGTCGTACTGATCTTTCAGCGAAAAGTCCGGCGCCGTTTGCCCTACTGCGATGGCCATGTACATCCTCCTTTGCGAACGATCCGGCAGGTCTGATTCGTTTGATCGCAGAAAAATGATAGAGGATCCGAGCGCGGTTGACAAAGCGGCGCCATGCGGCGGGTGGAAATCGGGTGTAAACTGAAGGTCTTAGTTAACCCGCGGAAGAGAGGTGGACCATGACCGCCCGAGCCGCAAGTCCCGTCCCCATGCTTTCTCTGCCAGAACTCTACCGGCAATATACCTGCCTTGCAGCCAAACCAGGAGAACCGGTTCCGCTGAGCGCCTTCAGGCTTTCCCGTGCCGAGACCGAAAAGCTCTTTTCGATTTTCGATGAGGACTACCATATCAGCCGCTTTTTTCACTTTCACAACGAGCACGGCGACAAACACTCCATCAACGGCGAGACGGCGACGCACGTCGTGATCGACCCGGAAATCCGCCTGGTTTTGTAGGAAAAGCATCGGCGCCGGCCTAGCGCTGCACCGCAGTCGGCTTCCACTTGTTCAGGAACGCCAGAATATCTTCGGGAGCCATGGAACGGGCTTTTTCGAACTCCTGGTTCTTCTGACTGACGAGCAGCCTGCCTTGGCTGTCGAGCACCGCCGCGGCGGGCACCCCCCGCTCAAGCGGCACCTCGTACTTTTTGGCTAGGTCGAGATTCTTGTTGTATTCGCCGATATCCACGTGAACCACGACGTAGTTGCGGTTCAGAGTCGGGGCGATCTCCGGGGTGTGAAACGCCGCGTCCAGAACGTGGCAGTCGTAGCACCAGTTACCGCCAAAGATCAGCATGACGCGCTTGCCCGATTTCGCGGCGGAGGTCAGCGCCTCTTCGATCTCCTTGTGCGCGTCGGCGTCGGCCGGGTACAGATCTTTTTTCTGGGAGGGGCCTTTCAGGCGGGTCGGTTCTTCGCGCTGCTCGGCAGCGATTTTCCAACTGCCGCCCTGTTCCACATAGCCTTGCGCCATCTTGACGAAGTATTTCTTGGCGGCTCCGCTCTCACTGGCCACCAAGGTCAACTGAATCGAAAGCACGTGGAAGCCGGGTTGCGGCTCCTGCGCGCTTTCGATTTCGGCCGAGATTGTCTTGAGACCCTTGGCCTTCCAACCGCTCCAATACGCAACCTCGGACGGAACGGTGGATGAGGCTTGCTTCGGCCCGACGATGCGCGCGCTGCTCGCGTAGAGCGGAGTGAGGGTCTCGGCGTCTCCGGCCAGTACGG
>Ga0306921_10002547_pt1 | contig 18237 bp, 18 predicted proteins | sample sta12Cox44000080_FD_203760 | JGI IMG/M metagenome (GOLD analysis project Ga0306921, IMG submission 203760) | Lab enrichment of tropical soil microbial communities from Luquillo Experimental Forest, Puerto Rico - statoxic.12C.oxic.44.000.080 (v2)... | ecosystem: Environmental > Terrestrial >... | reverse complement strand
GCGGGATGCCGCCGATCGCGTATCCCGTCACCACGCGCACGAACGCCGCATCGGCCTTCCCGATCGCCTCGCCGGCGAGCGCGGCGACGCGCGCTTCATCGACGCGGTTCGCGCCGCTCGCGATCACGAGCACTGCGTTGCCCGATGCCGTCCGAAAGACGAGCGACTTCGCGATTTGGCCGACGCGGCACCCGAGCACCTGCGCGGCTTCGGCGGAAGTTCGTGCAGGCGTTGCGTATTCGGTGATGACCGACGGGACGCCCGCCGCCGCGAGCGCGGCTTGGACCCGCTGCGCCGACGCGGAGAGCGAAGGCGTCGACCGTCCGTCCGATGATGCATCTTGCATGCGCGGTTCCTGCGAGGGCCTTGTGGATGCGGCCCGTATAATCGAACGATTGTACTGAATCGTTGATGGGCGCACTTCCTCGATGATGGTTCACCCGGATTTCAATCCCGTTGCGTTCTCGATCGGGCCGTTCGCCGTGCGCTGGTACGGTCTCATGTACCTTGTGGGATTCGTGCTGTTCGTCGTGCTCGGTCGCTATCGCGCTCGACAGAATCTTCTGACCGGCTGGCATCCGCGTGACGTCGACGACATGCTGTTCTACGGCGCGCTCGGTGTGATTCTCGGCGGGCGATTGGGCTACGTGCTGTTCTACAAACCGCTCTACTATCTCGCGAACCCGCTCGAGATCTTCGAGCTGTGGCACGGCGGCATGAGCTTTCACGGCGGATTCCTTGGCGTGCTGATCGCCATGTGGTTCTTCGCGCGCCGCCGCGGGAAGCGGTGGCTCGACGTGATGGATTTCGTCGCGCCGCTCATTCCGCTGGGACTTGCGGCCGGGCGGCTGGGCAACTTCATCAACGGCGAGCTCGTGGGCCGCGTGACGCAGGGGCCGTGGGCGATGGTGTTTCCGAAGGTCGACAACCTCCCGCGCCACCCCTCGCAGCTCTACGAATTCGCGCTCGAAGGCATCGCCCTGTTCATTATCCTGTGGCTCTTCGCGGCGCGGCGGCGTCCGATGGGCGCGGTCTCGGGATTGTTCCTGCTGGGCTACGGGTCGTTTCGCTTCATCGCCGAGTACGCGCGCGAGCCCGACGATTTCCTCGGATTCCTCACCTTCGGGCTTACGATGGGCCAATGGCTTTCACTGCCCATGATCATCGCCGGCGCGGGCATGATGCTGTGGGCGTATCGCCGGTCGCGTAAGGATCAGCCGACGCTGCTCGACCGAATGAAGTAGCGGGGCGAGGCGTTTCTTTCCAGCGCGGTTTCCGCCAAAGCGGCGTGCACTTGCCGCCCGCAAGCCGAGAGGGCGGTGAGGCCCCCATTCGGCCGCGGCCGCGGACCGTTCGACCCGGATGGCGCGGAGCTAGTACCGGCGCTGGTGTAACGTCGCGCGCCGAACGATCAATCGACGTCGAGCGACTCGCGACGGAGGGCCGATGCGCGTCCGACACCCGCCGGCAGCGGGTCAAAGATACCGCGCTGATTGATCGGCAACGCGAGCAGCATGAGCGCGATAGCATCCGTCAAAAGGCCTGGAATGATGAAGAGCATGCCGGCAAGCACCTTGCGGCCGCTATCGAGAAGGCCGCGCAGACCCGCCTGCTCGCCATGCAGCGCGGCGACGGTTCGCGCGCGGAATTCGAGACGCTCGTTCCTTAACAGAAACATGCCGCCCAGCGCAGGAACGACGAGCCAGACCCACAGCGGAACACCGCTCCAGCGCGCGAAGCGCGTGGTGACGTAAAGATCGAACAGCGGAAATGCCAGTACAATCGCAAGCACAACGAAACGCATGGATGCTCCTTGCCCGACGCGACGATCCTCGTGATGACGCACGTCCCGGATCGCGCGTCCGCCGACATTCTGGCGAAGACGCTCATCGACCGGCGCCTCGCCGCGTGTGTCAACATCGGGGCGCCGGTGGAGTCAATGTATCACTGGCGCGGACAGACCGAAACGGGGACCGAGATACCCGTGGCTATCAAGACGCGGAGCACGTTGTATTCCGACATCGAAGCCGCCATCCGCAGTGTCCATCCCTACGAACTTCCCGAGGTCATCGCGGTCCCGATCGTCTATGGACACCGTGACTACCTTGACTGGATCGCCGCTGAAACCCGGGCGCCGTAGCGCGCTCGCCGCGCTCGCGCTGCTTGCCTTGGGCGCGTGGCCGAAGGGACGGGCCGCCGGGCTCCCCGATGCCACCCCCAAGCTCCTCCCGCCGGAGGAGGCCTTTCGCTTCTCCGCGCGCGCACTGGACGCAAAGACCCTCGAAGCACGCTTCCTGATCGCCGATGGCTACTACCTCTATCGCGACAAGCTTCGCTTCATAGTGGAACCGGTTGGTGCGGCCCTGAAGACGCCGGAATTGCCCGCGGGAAAACGCAAGCATGACGAATTCTTCGGCGACGTCGAGACCTATCGGGGTATGGTCGTCGTGCGTCTCGACCTGACGGGCGGCTCCGCCGGCGAGTCGATCGTGCTCAAGGCGGATTCGCAGGGATGCGCCGATCTCGGCGTCTGCTATCCGCCGAACGTACAGCAGGTGCGGCTTGCGCTGCCCGCCGAGGGCAAAGGCCCGGGGTCTATCGTCGACGCGCGGCCACCCAAGAAAGGGTTGTTCGATTGAATCGCGCGCGGTTAGTGCTTACTCCGGCTTCCATCGATGACCGCTGATTCGTCAAAGCGTCGCTGGCTTCTTGGCGCGGGCTGCGCGGCCGTTGTCGGGGCTGGCGCCCTCGCCTACGCTCTACTTTCGCCGTCCACGGGCAAAGGCGCGGACGGCGCCGCCCTGCTGTCGGTCAGCCTGCCGGATCTCGATGGTCATGCCCAAGCGCTCGACCAGTGGCGCGGCAAGGTGCTCGTCGTGAACTTCTGGGCGACGTGGTGCGCGCCGTGCCGCGAAGAAATGCCGCGCTTCATTCGCGCACAGATACAGGACGGTCCGCGAGGGTTGCAATTTGTCGGGATTGCCATCGACGAGGCCCCGAAGGTGAAAACGTTCGCCTCGGAGATCGGGGTCAACTATCCGACGCTGCTTGGCGGCTACGGCGCGCTCGAACTGTCGAAGACCTTCGGTAACGACTTGATGGCATTGCCTTTTACAATAATCCTCAACCGCGACGGCCAGGTCGCCCACACGCAACTCGGCCCGCTCAACGAGAAGCGTCTCGACGCTATCGTCTCGCAACTCCTGGAAAAAAAGACGTAACCTCGGGCAAAAGCGGACAACCCTCCGCCATTCGCGACTCGCCCCCGGACTTCGAGCTTTGGAGCTTCTCAGTCGAGCGGCGCGGCGGCGCTTACCCGGGCGCGATCTTTCGGACTTGATCAAGGTCCAACGGATACGGCATTGAACGTGCCGTCAACACTGGACAACGTGCGCCGATCTGCGGCAAACTCGTCCGCCCTCGCTCGCAGCTGCGGTCGAGACGGACGATGCCGGCCGCCACGGTGGCCGGACGCCGCATTCGACGGCTGGGTTCCGCTGCGGGACGGGGTTGGATACCCGCCGGGGGCTGGATCGCGATGGATCTGCGCAAACTGAAGACACTGATCGAGTTGGTCGAGTCGTCCGGTATTGCGGAGCTCGAGATCCAGGAGGGCGAGGAACGTGTCCGGATTTCGCGCTCCCTCGCCCGACCGCAACCGGCGCCGGGCGCAATCCCCGCCCCGGCCCCCGCCGATGGCTTCGCCGCCGCCGCGCCAGCGCCCGCCGAGGCCGCGACAGCATTGACGAAGGAGCCCGAAGGACACGTCGTGAAGAGTCCGATGGTCGGCACCTTCTATCGTTCCGCTTCGCCGGGCGCAAAGCCGTTCGTCGACGTGGGAGACGAAGTCGCGGCGGGTGACACGCTGTGCATCGTCGAAGCGATGAAGCTCATGAACGAGATTGAAGCCGACGCCGCGGGCACGATCAAAGCCGTCCTGGTGGAAAACGGACAGGCCGTCGAGTTTGGCCAGTCATTATTTGTGATCGGGTGAAAGCCTTGCGAGGCCCCATGAAGACGGCGTGGCCGTTTCACCGGCATCCGATCTCTGATCTCTAACCCCGAATGGCCGTCGCCCGTCCCGACAAGCTCTTCGACAAGATCCTGATCGCCAATCGCGGCGAGATCGCGCTGCGGATCCAGCGTGCGTGCCGCGAGCTTGGCGTCAAGACTGTCGTCGTCCACTCGGAAGCGGATCGCGATGCGAAGTACGTCGCGCTCGCAGACGAGTCGGTATGCATCGGACCGCCGCCGGCGTCGATGAGCTATCTCAACATCCCGGCAATCATCGCGGCCGCAGAAGTGACCGACGCCCAGGCGATCCATCCCGGCTACGGATTTCTGTCGGAGAACGCCGACTTCGCCGAGAAGGTCGAGCGCTCCGGCTTCGTCTTCATCGGACCCAAGGCGGAAACCATTCGCATCATGGGCGACAAGGTGAGCGCCAAGGGAGCGATGGCCAAGGCCGGCGTTCCGTGTGTGCCGGGCTCCGAAGGCGCGCTTTCCGATGATCCGAAGGAAATCGTCAAGGCGGCGCGCGCGGTCGGGTACCCGGTAATCATCAAGGCGGCGGGAGGCGGCGGCGGACGCGGCATGCGCGTCGTGCACACCGAGGCCGCGCTGCTACCGGCGGTCGCGCTCACCCGGACGGAAGCGCAGACCGCCTTCGCGAATTCGATGGTCTACATGGAGAAGTTTCTGACAACACCGCGACACATCGAGATCCAGGTGCTCGCTGACGAGCACAAGAACGCGGTGTACCTGTTCGATCGCGACTGTTCGATGCAGCGGCGGCACCAGAAGATCATCGAGGAGGCACCGGCCACCGGGATCACCGAGCGGCTGCTCGTGCGCATCGGCGAGCGCGCGGCGGAAGCGTGCCGCAAGATCGGCTATCGCGGCGCCGGCACCTTCGAGTTCCTCTACCAGGACGACGAGTTCTATTTCATCGAAATGAACACGCGCATCCAGGTCGAGCATCCGGTCACCGAGGCGATCACCGGCATCGACATCGTGCAGGAGCAGATCCGGATCGCGGCCGGTCAGAAGCTTCGCTTCCGGCAGCGCGACATCGTGAAGCGCGGCCACGCGATCGAATGCCGGATCAACGCCGAGGATCCGTGGACCTTCGTGCCCTCACCCGGGCGCATCACCGCTTGGCACGCGCCCGGCGGACCGGGAATACGCGTTGATTCGCACGCTTATCAGAATTATTTCGTTCCTCCAAACTACGATTCGCTGATCGGCAAGGTGATCGCGACCGGCGATTCGCGCGAGCAGGCGATCGCACGGATGCGGGTCGCGCTCTCGGAGATGGTGGTCTCGGGGATCAAGACCAACATTCCGCTGCACCAGGAGCTCTTGCTCGACGACAAGTTCCTGCGCGGCGGCACCTCGATCCACTACCTCGAAGAGCGCCTCGCCAAGCGCAAGCAGGCGGCCTGACGACTGCGCGCAGACGGTGTCCGGCTATCTCGCCGTACGCTTCGACTGCGGCGCTTCCGACGCGGACGCCTGGTCCGATGCCCTGCTCGCGGCCGGGGCGCTCAGTGTCGAAGTGAGCGACCCGTACGCGGGATCGAGCGGCGAGACCCCGGTTTTTGCCGAGCCGGGCGCGGGGGAAGCCGCGCTATGGCCGATATCCCGCGTGGTTGCTCTCTGTGCGTCCGATGCCGATGCGGCCGCGATGATGCGCGAGGCGTCGCGCATCGTCGGCCAAACCGCGCCGCCGCACGAAGTTTCACGCGTCGACGAGCGCGATTGGGTGCGTGTGTCGCAAACGCAGTTCGGGCCGATCGAGGTCGCGAACGACCTGTGGATCGTGCCGTCGTGGTGTGAGCCACCGCGGCCGGGCGCGCTCAACATCACACTCGATCCTGGCCTCGCATTCGGAACGGGATCGCACGCAACGACCCGCCTGTGCCTCAAGTGGCTCGCAGCGGAAATTCGGGGCGGCGAGTCCGTGCTCGACTACGGATGCGGCTCCGGCATTCTCGCCATCGCCGCGGCGCGCCTCGGCGCGGCAAGTGTCACAGGCGTCGACGTCGATCCGCAGGCGCTGTCCACGAGTCGCGACAACGCGCGCGCCAACGGCGTGAACGCAACGTTCGTCGAGCCCGATGCCTTGCCATCGGGGGCATTCGACATCGTCGTTGCCAATATTCTCGCGAATCCCTTGCGTCTCCTTGCCCCGGCAATGGCCGGTCGCGTGCGTGCGGCCGGCCGTCTCGCGCTTGCCGGCATCCTGACGCCGCAGGTCGACGAGATCGCTGTCGCCTACGAGCGCTGGTTTAATATCGCGCCGTGGGGGGAGACGGACGGCTGGACGCTCGTGGCGGGCGTTCGACGGTCCGGCGCATGAGCAAAAGTGTCCCGTTCCGGAAATTCCTTGCGCAACGGCGGACGAGAAACGACGCCTTGGTCGCGGTGCTTGCGAAGATTCACGATCAGCGGCTCGCGCGCGGCTTCGCGTTTTGCGCTGTTCTCGCCGCCTTTGCAGCGGCGCCCCGGGCTTCGGCGCGCTCGACGAGCAGTGATTTCGCCAACGGGACATTAGGATCTCGCGGTCGCGCAACCCTTTGCGCCTTCTGATGACCGACGAAAAATACACGCGCTGTCCGAGCTGCTCGACGATTTTCAGGGTGACCGAGGAGCAGCTTGCGCTGCGCGACGGCAAGGTTCGCTGCGGCCATTGCCGCACCGTATTCGACGGTGTCGGGCAGCTGATCTCCCTCGCGCCGGTCGCCCGACCGGAACCTGACATCGATCTCGACGATCTTGCGAAGGGTCCGCCGACAATCACGCTGCGGCCGTCGCGCGCGTTGCGGCCCGCGCCCGTCGACGACGAAGAAGAAGACGAAGAGGAACTCGAAGAGCGCAACGCGCGGATGCGCGAGCAGGAGACGGCGGAGGACTACGAGCGCCGCTTCGCGTGGGACAAGCCCAAACCCAGGTCACGTGCCGCGACAGCGCTTTATGCAATCGCGATTCCGGTGCTCGCGATCGCGCTGATCGGCCAGGTGGCGTACCACTTTCGCGACGGTCTCGCCGCGCACTGGCCCGTGTTACGCCCGGCGCTCACCCGCATGTGCACCGTGCTGGGCTGCACGGTCCGTCCGCTCCGCGACGTCGCGGGCCTGTCGATCGACGCCTCCGAGCTCCAGGCCGATCCGGCGCACAAGGGCTTGCTGATCCTGAGCGCGACGATCCGCAATCGCGCCGGGTACTCGGTCGCCTATCCGTATCTCGAGTTGACGCTCAAGGATTCCGCCGACCAGGTCGTCGTGCGGCGCGCGCTTGCGCCCACCGATTACGTGAGCGGCACGGCGGACATCGCGAACGGCATCGCGGGGAACGGCGAGGTGGTCGTGAAGCTCTTCATCGATGCCAGCGCGACGACCCAGTCGGGCTACCTTCTCTACCTGTTCTATCCCTAGCGCACAGCCGAACGCCCCCGAACGGGTGACGGGTTTCGCGCCGCAGCAATCTGGGGATCCAGCGCTCTCGGGCGATGCACCATTTTTGGGTGGCGGGTTGCCAATGCGCTTCAACTTGGTGCATTCTTGCGACCCGAGCGCCGTTGCCTCGGCCTTTTTGGGCGGAACCTCGTGTTTTTGCACCTCCAACCTATGGCATATTTCTAGCTTTTGGATACGCGCTGCATTTCCGCAACGCAACGTCCCCTCCCGCAAACGTTTCCCAGGAGACTCTGCATGACCACGGCAGCCGACGTGCTGAAAATGATCAAGGACAAGGAAGTCAAGTTCGTCGATCTCCGTTTCACCGACACCCGCGGCAAGGAACAGCACGTGTCCGTGCCGGTGAAGGCGTTCGGCGCCGATAAGTTCGATGCGGGCCACGCGTTCGACGGCTCGTCGATCGCGGGCTGGAAGGGGATCCAGGCGTCCGACATGCTGCTGATGCCCGATCCCGACACGGCGCGGATCGATCCGTTCATGGATGAGACGACGCTGCTCTTGACCTGCGACGTCATCGAGCCGATGGACGGCAAGGGCTACGAACGCGATCCACGCTCGCTCGCGAAGCGCGCCGAGGCGTATCTCAAGTCGACGGGCCTGGGCGATACCGTCTACTTCGGACCCGAGCCGGAGTTTTTCATCTTCGACGCGGTCGAGTGGTCGGTCGACATGTCCGGGAGCTACTGCAAGGTGTTCTCTAGCGAGGCACCGTGGTCGTCGGCGGAGAAATTCGAAGGCGGCAACATGGGCCATCGTCCACCCGTCAAGGGCGGCTACTTCCCGGTGCCGCCGGTCGATTCGCTGCAGGACATCCGCTCAGCGATCTGCCTCGCGCTCGAGCAGATGGGCGTCGAGGTCGAGGTGCACCACCACGAGGTCGCCGCCGCGGGACAGAACGAGATCGGCACCAAGTTCGCGCCGCTGGTCAAGCGTGCCGACTGGATGCAGATTCTCAAGTACTGCATCCACAACACGGCCGCGGCGTACGGCAAGACCGCGACGTTCATGCCGAAGCCGATCGTCGGCGACAACGGATCCGGCATGCACTGCCATCAATCGGTTTGGAAGGACGGCAAGAATCTGTTCGACGGCAACGGCTACGCGGGCCTCTCCGAACTCGCGCTCTATTACATCGGCGGGATCATCAAGCACGCGAAGGTGCTGAACGCCTTCACCAATCCAGGCACGAACTCCTACAAGCGGCTGGTGCCGGGCTTCGAGGCGCCGATCAACCTCGCGTACTCCGCGCGCAACCGTTCCGCCGCGGTGCGCGTGCCGTACGTGTCGAGCGGCAAGGCACGGCGCATCGAAGTGCGCTTCCCCGATCCAACGATGAATCCCTATGTCGGTTTCGCGGCGATGCTGATGGCGGGGCTGGACGGCGTGCAGAACAAGATCCATCCGGGCGACCCGATGGACAAGAATCTCTACGACCTCGAGCCCGAGGAGGCGGCGAAGGTCCCGCATCCCTGCGCGTCGCTCGAGGAGGCGCTCGACCATCTCGACAAGGGCCGTGGGTTCCTGACCCGCGGCGGCGTGTTCACCGACGACATGATCGACGCCTACATCGGGCTCAAGATGGAAGAGGTCACGCGCTTCCGGATGACGACGCATCCGGTCGAATACGACATGTACTACAGCCTGTAAACCAGCCGCGCCGCGTGCGCGTTTTCCGTGAACGCAGGGGGCGGGAACCAGAACCCGCCCCTTTTGCTTCGCGGAAAGCGTGAAGTACACTGCGGCGCCATGCGATTTGAACCGGATCTCTCCCCACTTCTCTGCCCGCGGGCGCTCGCGGTGTGCGGGCTCCTTGCCTGGGTCCTCGCCATCGGTCCGGCAGTCGCCGGCGCGCTCGAGGACAAGGCGAAGGAATCGGGTTGCGGCGGCAACAAGCCGCTGGTCGTCGAAGGCTCGACGTACAAGTGCTACACCAACGCGGGCGCGATCTATTTCAATGTTCCGGGCGCGCCCTATCGGAGCCCGGAAAGCGCGCCAGGCAAGAGCGCGGGTTCACCGACCGGTTACCCGCGTGTCGACACCGCCACGCAGAAGTCGCGCGACGAGATGCGGCGCAAGGTGCTCACTGACGAGCTTGCGTCGGAGGAGAAGCTCCTCGACGAGGCGCGCGTGGCGTACGACAACGGCGCACCCACGCCGCTGCCCGACGAAAAGTCCGACGTGGAAAAATATCGCCAGCGCATCGCCCGCTTGCGCCAGGCGGTGCAGCTCCATGAGCGCAACGTCGATGCGCTCAAGAAGGAACTCGCGAACGTTCGCTGACCCACGCGCGCCGCGCAACGGGGTCACGCAAGCGCAACACGAGGGTCTCTCGCGGCGGGATGGCGCGGTGCGAAATCTCGCAGCGCGTTCGGCGCAGATATTGCTGACGTTGACGGGTCGCCGCCAGAAACAGGCCGCGACGCACCGATCGTGCGCGTACCGGTGAAGCTTCGTTTGTTCCCGGCCTCCTCGGCGTCGCAGGTTCTCGCGACGTCGAATGCGGGCCTCGAGCTGCTCGCGACCGCCGTTCTGATCCTGCGGGCGGACCGGCGCATCGCGTACGCCAATCCCGCGGCCGAGAATTTGTTCGAAGTCTCGCGTGCCAAGCTGGTCGGACAGATGCCGCAGAAGGTTTTCGGCGATTGCCTGACCCTGTGCGCCGCGGTGGACAAGGCCATTGCGACCGGCGCTTCGTACACCGAGCAGGAGCTCGAGCTCGGCGCGTGCGGCAAGCCGAAGCTTCATCTCACGTGCACGGTATCCCCGGTCGAAGGTCCCGATGCGACGCTCGTGCTCGAGTTCCGTCACATCGACCAGCAGCTCAAGATCGCGCGCGAGGAGAGGCTCAACGAGCAGCAGCAGGCGAATCGCGAGCTGATCCGGAGCCTCGCGCACGAGATCAAGAATCCGCTGGGTGGTATTCGCGGCGCGGCCCAACTGCTCGAGCGCGAACTCGAGCGCGCGCAGCTGATCGAGTACACGCAAGTGATCATCGGCGAGGCCGACCGGCTGCAGTCCCTCGTCAACCGGCTCCTCACGCCGCATCGGCTGCCCACCTACCGGCGGACGAATATCCACGAGATTCTGGTGCGCGTGAAGGGCGTCGTGCAGGCGGAGTTTCCGTCGATCCCGATCGTCTGCGACTTCGACACGAGCCTCCCCGAATTCGAAGCCGATCCCGACCAGCTCACGCAGGCCGTGCTCAACATCGTGCGCAACGCGGCGCAGGCGTTGAACGGGAAGACCGCGGGTCCCGAGATTCGCGTCAGCACGCGGATCGCGCGCGGGCTCACGCTCGCACGGCGCCGGCACCGGATCGCGCTCGCCGTTCAGGTCGAAGACAACGGCCCGGGCGTGCCGGCGGCTATCGCCGATCGCATCTTCTTCCCGCTCGTGTCCGGGCGCGAAGGCGGCAGCGGCCTCGGACTCACGATTGCGCAGACCTTCGTTGCGCAGCACAACGGTGCCATCGAATGCGAGAGCGCACCGGGTCGAACTGTATTCCGGATTCTTTTGCCGCTCGAGACCATGCGCGCTTGAAAGCGGCTTTCAGGAGATGAGCGACAGGATGTACGCATACGACTACGACTCGCCGCATGGCGAAGGGACGAAAGCGGTGTGGATCGTCGACGACGACCGCTCGATTCGCTGGGTGCTCGAGAAGGCCCTCGCACGTGAAGGCATCCCGTTCAAGACGTTCTCGTCGGCGTACGAGGTGCTGCAGGCGCTTTCGGTGAGCCAGCCGCAGGTGCTGGTGTCGGACATCCGGATGCCGGGCGAATCCGGCATCGCGCTCCTGAACAAGGTGAAAGAGCGCTATCCGCAGGTGCCCGTCATCATCATGACCGCGTACTCCGACCTCGATAGTGCGGTAGCGGCGTTCCAGGGCGGCGCGTTCGAATACCTTCCGAAACCGTTCGACGTCGATCATGCGCTCGCGCTGATTCGACGCGCGACGGCGGAGACGCCGCCTGCGCAGTCGAATGCGGCGGCCGGATCCGAAACGCCGGAGATCCTCGGCCAGGCTCCCGCGATGCAGGAGGTGTTTCGTGCGATCGGACGCTTGTCGCAATCGTCGGCGACCGTGCTGATCACCGGCGAGTCCGGGACGGGCAAGGAACTGGTCGCGCGTGCGCTGCACCGACACAGTCCACGCGCGGCGGGACCGTTCGTTGCGATCAACACGGCGGCGATCCCGAAGGATCTTCTGGAATCGGAATTGTTCGGCCACGAGCGCGGCGCGTTCACCGGCGCGCAGAACCAGCGCCGCGGACGCTTCGAGCAGGCCGAAGGCGGAACGCTGTTCTTGGACGAGATCGGCGACATGCCGCCCGACCTGCAGGTGCGTCTTTTGCGCGTGCTGGCCGACGGCGAGTACTACCGCGTCGGCGGGCATGCGCCGCTCAAGGCGAACGTACGCATCATCGCCGCGACGCACCAGAATCTCGACGAGCGCGTGCGTCTTGGCTTGTTCCGCGAAGACCTCCTGCACCGTCTCAACGTCGTCCGGCTCCGCCTGCCGCCGCTGCGCGAGCGCCGCGAGGATATCGCGCCGCTCGCGCGTCATTTCCTGCAGAAGAGCGCGCGCGAGCTCGCCGTCGAGCCGAAGACGATGTCGGAAGAAGCCCTCAAGGCGCTGGTCGCTTTTTCCTTCCCGGGCAACGTGCGCCAGCTCGAGAACATCTGCCACTGGATCACGGTGATGGGCCCCGGGCAGCGCATCGAAGTCGCCGATCTTCCGCCGGAGATCCGTGAGGCGCCAGCGGCGATTGCGGGCGCGGTGGAAGCCACCTGGCAGCAGGCGCTCGATCGCGAGCTCGCGCAGGCGCTGCAGCGCGGCGAGCGCAACGTCGGCGAGCGTCTCGAGCACGAATTCGAGCGCGCGCTGATCCGTCGCGCGCTCGCGCATACCGGCGGGCATCGGATGGAAGCCGCGGCGTGGCTCGGATGGGGACGCAACACCCTCACGCGCAAAATACAAGAGCTCGGCATGGAGGCGGAGCTCAGAAAAGGATCGGGCTCGTAGATCGTTATCGGCGGCGAGTCCGCCAGTCATGGGGATGGTGACGTGGCCAGCGATCGTCACCGAGTGCGTTGGTACGCCGTCCGAGCTCGAGATCCAGGCAGCCTGCGGCGCGATGTTGAAGAAGCAGTCGCGGGAGGCGACTGGCTGCGTCATTCTGCATCTCGTAACGCCGGGACTCCACGGCTTGCAGATGCAGCAGTCATCGTGCTTACTGCAGATGACACGCCGGAAGCGGGCTCTCGACTGCGATTGGGTGCAACGGCGCACCTCCGCATACCGGTGGATCAGCAAGCGCTCATCAACGCAATCGCCGAAGCGCTCGCGGGCATTGATGTGGATCAACCAGGTCCCGGACCCATGATGAACAAAATGTTCGAGTGCGCGATGATCTCTTGGCGGCCGTCCGAAGCCGAGCGATGGCGCTCGTGGCCGCGCTGGTGCTCGCGGGTGGTGTTGCCACCCAGTCGCCCAACATCTCGAAATCCGGCGCGAGCCGAGGATCGACGCCATGAAGATAACCCCAGCGTTCCTGGTATGTCTCGCGACCATGGTGGCCGCACTTTCCGGTTGCGCGACGCGGCCCGTCAACCCGCCAATCACGCACGCTGATTTGAACCAGGGATACACGTTTCAGTCGCGGCAGAAGCATTTCAAGAGCGACGAAAATCTGGTCATCCTGGCTTTCTCCGGTGGCGGAACCCGCGCAGCTGCCTTCTCGTACGGGGTGCTCGAGGTATTGCGACGTACCGAGGTCGTGACGAAGAGCGGCGCGAAGGCACGACTGATCGACGCGGTCGACGTGATCACGGGGGTATCGGGAGGAAGCTTCACTGCACTCGCTTACGGTCTGTACGGCGACAAGCTGTTCGACGACTACGAGGAGCGCTTTCTGAAGCGAGACGTGCAGGGCGAACTCATCGCCCGCGCCTTCAATCCAGGGAATTGGGGAAGTCTCGCGTCAACGGGGTGGGGACGTTCGGAATTAGCAGCGCAGCTCTACGACGAGATCCTGTTCAACGGCGCGACATTCGGCGACCTCGATCGCGGTACAGGCCCGTTCATCATGGCATCCGCCACCGATATCTCGACGGGCGGACGGGTCGTTTTCACGCAGAACATATTCAACGCGTTCTGCTCCAATCTCGACGACGTGCGATTGTCGCGCGCGGCTGCCGCGTCGTCCGCCGTTCCGGTCGTGCTTTCCCCAGTCACGCTCAACAATTACGGCGGCACCTGCGAATTTGTGATTCCGCCGTGGGCAAGGCAATTCATCGAATCGCCGAACCCGCCGCGTCCGGCCGCGCGCCTTATACGCGAGCTTCGCGAGGCCCAGAGCTATTCGGACAACAAGCACCGCCCGTACATCCATCTCGTGGATGGGGGTGTGTCCGACAACGTCGGCATGCGCGGCGTGCTCGACGCGCTACAGCTGCTCGAGGCCTTGCACGGCGAGGGGCTGCCGACTCCGCTCGATCGCGTGCGCAGGATCGTGGTGATCGTCGTCAATTCGCTGTCTTCGCCGCCCACCGACTGGGATGAAACGGAATCGGCGCCCGGCACGTTCGGCATCCTGCTCAAGGCCACCGGCGTGCCGATCGATCACTACTCCTACGAGGCGGTCGAGCTGTTGAAGGACATTTCGGCGCGATGGCAGACTGGGCGCAGAATTCGCAATCTCGCAGCGTGCCCGAACGATCCACAGTTGCCGGTCTGCACCGCGCTGCGCGTACCGGAGGCCGAGATCTACGCGATTGACGTGTCGTTTGCCATGCTCAAGGACAAAGACGAGATCGCGTATCTCAACGAGCAGCCGACGTCGTTCGTTCTGCCGCCCGAGGCGGTCGATCGGCTGCGTGCGGCGGCAAGAACGATTCTCCTCGATTCACCGGAGTTCCAGCGCCTGTTGAAAGACGTGGGCGCGCAACTCGTCGATTCACCCAAACCATTGGAGAAGAAATGAACTCGTCCGCCAAAAGCTTCTTGTTGTCGTGGTTCGCTGTCGCGGCGCTGTATGCGACCGGTGCCGATGCTAAGGACTGCGCCGGTGTCAGTTTTCCGGATCAGGCACAGGTCGAGGGCAGCAACCTGTCGCTGAACGGCCTCGGCCTGCGTCTTGCGACGATGCTCAAGGTCAAGGTCTATGTCGCAGCGCTGTATGTCGCGAAAACGTCGAACGATCCCGCTGCGATCCTCGACTCGACCGCCCCAGTGGAACTGGTGCTGCAGTTCGTGCGCGATGTCGGCGCCGACGACCTCCGCAAGGGATGGGACGAAGGCTTCGAAAAGAACGCCAAAGGACAGCTGCCCGCATTGAAGGGCCGCATCGCGACGCTCAACGGGTGGATGACCGATGTCAGGTCGGGGCAAAAGCTCGTCTTCACCCGAAAGCCGGGCGCCGGCATCCAGGTGAGCGTCAACGGCGCGAACAAAGGAGCGATCCCGGGCGATGACTTCGCGAAGACGTTCCTGTCGATCTGGCTCGGCGATCCGCCGAACCCCGAAATCAAGGCGGGGCTACTCGGCGGCGCGTGCGGGTGACAAGCGTATGACACCAATTGCGATCGCATCAGTCGTGCTTGCCTGCGTTTCGGCGGCGCCCTCGCGGGAAGTTTTCTGCGAAGTGCCTTGCGCGAGGGACACTTCACCGATGCGTCGCAGGACGTCGTACGGCTGGTGACCGGTCTGATCGCACGCTCACAGCGCGGGTGTAGCGACAATGCGCTGGTCATTCGCTCGCGTAGTTCGGCGATGAATCTTCACGTGCGTCCGCTACTGTCCGCGAAACGGGTTGCAACGCTGCTCGCCGCCTGCGCGGCGATGGCAGTCGGGAGGCCGGCAGCCGCGCAAGATATCGAGCCCCGCGCGTATTCCAATGCGCCGATCGGTGTCAACTTCCTGATCGCGGGCTATGCCTACACGCGCGGGGGCTTGGTGTTCGAGTCGCTGCCCATCACCAATGCTCACCTGCATACGTCGAATGCCGTCATCGCGTACGCGAGGGTGCTGGACCTGTGGGGGAACTCGGCCAAGTTCGACACGATCGTGCCGTATACCTGGCTCTCGGGTTCGGCCGAGTACCAGGGTCAGACGATACCGCGGCAGGTGAATGGTTTCGCCAATCCCTCGTTCCGGTTGTCGGTCAACCTGTACGGGGCGCCGGCGCTCACGCTCGACGAATTCAAGGGCTGGGAGCAGGACTTGATCATCGGCGTGAGCCTCCGGGTGTGGGCGCCGTGGAGCCAGTACGACGATCAGAAGCTGGTTAACATCGGTACCAATCGATGGGCGTTCAAGCCGGAGCTCGGGATTTCGAAAGCCATCGGGCCGTGGACGCTGGAATTCCAGGCGGCGGCCACCTTTTACACGGACAACGACGACCTCTTCCGCGGCAACAAGCTGTCCACGGATCCGCTCTACTCGCTGCAGGGACACATCATCTACGGCTTCCACTCGGGCATCTGGGCTTCGGTCGACGCAACGTATTTCGCCGGTGGCCGGACGACCGTCAATGGCGTGCTGAACAACGACCTGCAGCAGAACTGGCGCATCGGCGCCACGCTGGCCTTTCCTCTCGACATCCACGACTCGGTCAAGCTCTACGCAAGCAGCGGAGTCTCCGCGCGCACTGGGAACAACTACGACCTGGTCGGGATCGCTTGGCAGCATCGGTGGGGCGGCGGCCTCTGATGCAGTCGGATCGATCGGCGTACGTTTCCCCGTGGTGTTGCGGATCGGCTAAAGCGCGGTCGATTGGCAGCGTGCGCGCGTCGCGCCCACGATTGCCGCACGCCACCGCACTGAGGACCGTCAGCTGTCGCCGGGAATCGGGAAGGCGGCGGGTGCGTTGATCGAGCGCTCGACCATCTCCTCGATGACGATGTCCGGGCGCTCGCGCTCGATGATGTCGAAATCCATCGCGCGCGACTGCACGTAGACGACGCGCGAGAAGTCTTCCGACAGGAGCGGGATCAGCGCGATTGCCATCGAGTCGCGGAACACGACCGCGCGCGGCAGGTTGGGACGATCGCACATGTACGTCTCGACGAGTCCCGGGTCGGGCGCGCCGGGTTGCGGTGCGTCGACTCGGCGCGCGCAACGCGACCATGGATCCCCCAGGACTTTGCCGAGCGGCGCGAAGTCCGGCTCGGTGTAGCGGCCCGGCAGTCCCAGCATCCGCGCGAGATCGCCGCTGTAGGTATCGACGCCGTCGACGTACGGGGGCATCTTCGGGTCCGCCGGCGGCGGCACCGAATCGCCTTTCCCGACGGCCGTGAGCGCACCACGCATGGCGCCGGCAATCGAGCGATAGCCTACCATCGCGCCGAGGAGATTCCAGTGCGAGTCGGTCTTGAAGTAGAGGCGCTCGCGATTCTTCGCCTGCGTGAGCGGTGCACGAAGGTCGACGAAGTTCACACCCGCCTTGGTCATTGCTCGCTCTAGGCGCTCGAGCGGCGTCTGAGGCATCCGCCGCACCCATGCGGGCAGCTCGTCCGGATAGATCGTGAACTTGTCGGGCACGACGACGGCGAGGTAGGCAATGCCGCGCGCCCGAAGCGCCGCCTGCCGGCGCGCCAGCTCCTTCGCGACGGCGTCGACCAAGTCATCCGGAAACGGCTCGACGCCGCGATAATGACGTTTCAGCGAATTGCCGTCCTCGCCCAAGAAGAAGAGCCATCCGTCGCGACCGATCATCACATTGGGAACCGGAGAGACACCGAAGACACCCGCCTTCACGACGTGATCGACTCGGATCAACGCATTGCGCCCGCCAAAATGATCCGCGAACGCGCGCTCGAAGCCGCGGGTAAAGTCCGACCAGCTCGCGGTTGCGGAGGCAAGCGCCGGCCACGACGCAGGCGGACGATTCTCGAACAAGGTGGAGGTGCGCGTCGCGGTGCGGATGAGCGCGAGCGGCGGCAGCGCGAGCGCGAGCGAAAACATGACCGCAAGGACGCGATCGCGCAAAGGATGCGTCGGCGGTGCCGGGGCCGGCACCGTTGGCAACGCGAGGGGATCGCCGGCGCGCGCCATCAGAACCGAAAATAGATGAAGGGGTTATACGTCCCGGCGGCGAGCATGGCACCGGCGAGAAGAAATATGGTGCTAAGCCACGCCAGGTCCACGCCCAGAACGAGCGTGCCGCTCCGTGCGCTACTCGAAACCCGATCGCGCCAGACACCGATTTGCTTCGCAATGGGCGTCGCGAAGACGATCGCGACGAGGAGCGTCGTGACGCCGAGCGCATCGAGGTATTCGGCTACCGGATGCTCGACCGCGTCCGCGCCCGCGAATCCTGCAAGCGCTGCGTAGTATCCGCCGGCGTGCGCGAGCGTGTCGCAACGGAACAGCACCCAAGCGCCCATGACGGCGATCAGCGTATAGACATGCGCGGCCCATCGGTGTCGCTCGAGCACGCGGGACAATCCGGCGCGCTCGATCACCAGAAATACGCCGTGCCAGATGCCCCAAAGCACGAACGGCCAGCTCGCGCCGTGCCACAGGCCGCACAGCAGGAAGACGATGACGAGGTTCGCGTACGCGCGCCTGGTGCTTTTCTGATTGCCGCCGAGCGGGATGTACAGATAATCGCGAAACCAGTTCGAAAGCGAGATGTGCCAGCGCCGCCAGAACTCGCGCACGCTTCGCGCGATGTACGGGTAATTGAAATTCTCGAGGATCCGGAAGCCGAACATGCGCATGAGTCCGATCGCCATGTCGGAGTAGCCGGAGAAA
>Ga0306921_10002546_pt1 | contig 18248 bp, 32 predicted proteins | sample sta12Cox44000080_FD_203760 | JGI IMG/M metagenome (GOLD analysis project Ga0306921, IMG submission 203760) | Lab enrichment of tropical soil microbial communities from Luquillo Experimental Forest, Puerto Rico - statoxic.12C.oxic.44.000.080 (v2)... | ecosystem: Environmental > Terrestrial >... | reverse complement strand
CGCGGGGCGCGACCGGTGCTTTTTCCACAACTCGAGGGGCGCGCGTTGCCACCGGTGCCTGACGAGTGCGAGTTCTGCGGCCGCGACGACTTTCCCACTGAGCGCGCCCTCAAGCAGCACCAGGACGTGATGCACAACGACCGCCGCCAGCAGCAGCAGCTTGGCGAGGCCATCGTCAGTGGTCTGCAGCAGACCGGTGTGGTGGGTAGCGGTACGGATGCCAGCGCGATCGCCGCGGCCGTCGCGGCCACGCTGCAGGCGCTGGGATACGGCACGCCGCCCCAGCCCGACCCGAACCCCGAACCGGAACCCGAGGACGAAGGCGACGAAGAGCCGGCGCCCGAACCAGAACCCGAACCCCAGCCCGAGCCCGCGGAGAGCCGCAGGCGTCGCTAACACACAGGCAAGGAGGCTTTCCCCGCCATGCCAGGTACACGTGCCCAGGCCAAGAACGTCGTCGACGTCGTGAGTGGCTACTCGAGTGCCGCCGTCACCGCTGCCCAGGTCCTCAGTGAATACGTGTCGGTCGTCTTCGGCCGCCTGTCGGGTATCAAGTTCTCGGCCGTCACCGCGGGCGGCGGCGCGTGCGTCGCCGACGTGCTGGTCAACGGCACCTCAGTGTGGTCTGTCGCCGGCAACAAACCCACGCTCGCCTCGGGCACCGGCGAATTCACCAACAGCGTGCCCGACCCCGGCAGCCGCGGCATCCGTCCCGGCGACCGCATCACGCTGCAGATCAACAGCGTGACGACCACGGGACCCGCGCGCGTCTCGGCCTCGGTGGGCATCGAAGCCAACGCGTAGGGCAACCGACCGTGCTGAATACCCTGGCCGACTACCGGCACCGGCTGGCGGACACGGCCGGCTTCAACGTGCAGACGCTGACCACCGCCGGCGCATCCCAGGCCAATCAGGTCGTCGTCAGCGATTTTCTCTCGAGCGAGCTCGAAGACACGTTCTTCGGCAACACCTGGGAGTATCAGCCCACGGGCCCGAACGCGGGCGAGGTGCGCCGCGTCGTGTACCACGGCCTCGACCCGACGACCGGCACGATCACGCTCGAGCGCGCCCACACGGCCATCACGCCCAGCGGCACGCCGCTCGAGTTCATCGGTCGATTGCCCCCGATGCGCTACGAAGGCCGTCTGGGGCTGAACGACCTGGTCAACAAAGTGCTCGCCGAGTGCTGGACGATCCAGAAGTTGGTTATCCCCGCCGTGCAAGACCAGCGCGTGTATCCCGTGGGCCTGCAGTATCCGTGGCTCGCGGCCGAGGATCAGGTCATCGAGGTCTACTACCGCGGCGCGGCCGCGGCGAACCCCACGGGCCAGGATCAACTGATGATCAACTGGCGTTGGTCACCTGGTGGCGACGACCCTGGCATCGAGATCGCCCAGACACTGAACACCGGTGACGTGCTGCTGCCGCAGGTGTTCGTGCCGATGTCGTGGTGGATCAACACCGGCACGGGCTTCGGAGTGGCCACGACCGAGGGGCTGCACGCCGAGACCGACCAGGCCATCCTGCCGTTGATCGGCATGGAACTGATCGGCACGGCGTGGGTGTTCCTCGAGCTCAGCAAGTGGGGGCTGCCCGACGACCAGAACACCTACCGTCAGCAGCGCGCTTCTGCCCGCGCCCAGGCGAATCAGTGGAAGCGACTCAGCCTCGAGCATCCCAGACGTCGAAAAGAACACTGGCCGAGCGTGCTCACCGTGCGGTCGCGCGACAACTACGGCTACGGTTTTCCCACAGTCCTGACGCCAGGCTAGAGCAGCAGTGCCCTATCCCTTACGTGAATCGATTCAGCTCAATGGGATGGACCTCACGCTGTACCAGTTCAGCGCGCCCGGCCAGCGCCAGCAGCAGCAGGTCGACCAGGAGACCAACATCGTCCAGATCGCCGGCGAGCCGCTGGACGTCAGCGAAGAACCGCTGGTCATGGACACGTTCCACCTCGGCTTCGGCTACTCGTGGCGCCTGATCGAGGGCACGTACGCCTACGCGGAAAATGCCGACTGCCGCTTTCCGCGGCTGGTGCTGCCAGGGCCGCTGGTCACCGAAGTCACCATCACCAGTGCTGACGGTCCGCCGCGTTGCGGCCAGGACTACGCTGGCCATTTCTACGTCGGCGCCGGGCGCTACATCTTTCGCGTACCCGGCGGCACCGGGACGCCCGTGCAGGACTTCGACCTGGGCGCCGGCGGCGTGGCCTGGGCCATGGACACCTTTCTCGGCAACCTGTACGTCGGGACGTCCACCGGGCAGTTGAGCACCTCGGCGCCAGGACCCCTGGTGCGCAACGCGGGCGGCACCTGGACGGGTGGCGGCCCAAGCCGAAAGTCGATCGCGCACGCGTGGTATCAGGCGCAGGCCAGCGGCTCGACTGGCGCCTGGCAGCTCATCGGCCAGGACACGCTCTCGAGCGTCGCTAACGTGGCCGCCGATCCGATGGTGGCCGGCAACTGGGGCGCGAGCATCAGCGTCGGCGACACAACGTACGCCATCAACGCGCTGGTGTCCGACCAGGGCCACGTGTACGTGGCCAAGACCAACGGCCTGCACGACGTGGACGGCACCACGGGTTTCACGCCGAACCTGATGCCGTTCTATGAGACGGCCATCGACGACGACAATGGCGTCTCGGCCATTTGCGCCAATGGCAGCGTGTACGTCAACGACCTGGCCGGCCTGTTCCGCCTGGACGTCTCGGGCGGCTCGACGACCGGCCGCATCACGACCGTCACGCCCGGCCACGGGCTGCCCAACGAAACGCCCATCCGCGGCCGCATCCAGGCGATGACCTCGTACGGGCCGTGGATCATCGCCTCCGTCTACAACGGCCAGGACTCGTACATCATGTGGGGCCGCGACATCCGCCAGGGCGACGCGGGCACCTCACCCTTCGGCTACGGCGCCGGCTACGGACCCAGCCCGCAGGCCATCGGACCGTCACCCATGCTGTGGCACGGCGGGCTGATCAAACTCCCCGGCGAGGTGTGCCGCATGCTGTCGGTCAGCGCGCTGACGTCGCCGCCGCGGCTGTGGATCGGCTCGTGGAATCCGACGGCCTCGAGCGCCCATCTGCGCTGGTGTGTGATCCCGCGTACCGAAAATCCCATGCAGGACAGCGAGATGACCTTTGCCACCGACTGGGAGGTGCACATCCCCGGCGAGGACTGGCAGCACCCGCTCACGACCAAGGACCTGCTGCAGATCGACGTCCAGGCCGATGGGTTGCTGTCGGGTCAGGCAACCATCGATTTTGAGGTCTCGGCGGACGGCGGCGCGCTGCAGTTGTTCGGGACGGCCACCGACTCGCCGCAGTCGAGCATCGTCGGCCAGACCGATTTCTTTGGACGACGCATCGCGATCTGCATGGACGGCAGCTCGCAGTCGTACGCCGCGCCGGCGGTGCGGGCCATCATGCTGCGCGCCCAACTCCGGCCCGCGCTGCGTCGCGTCCGGACGTACGAGGTGTTGCTGGGCGAGGGCAACGTGGATCGCTTCGGCGGCCGCGACATCAGTCGTTCGTTCAACGACTATGAAAAACTCGAGCCTTTGCAGTGGGGCGGGCGGGTCAAGCTCAGAGATGAGTTCGGCGAGGGCTACGACGTGCTGGTGTTGCCGCCCATCCAGCGGCGCGTCATCTATTTACGCGGCGAGTCGGGCAAGGGCACCGGCGAACCGGTCCTGGTGGCTACGCTCAACCTGAAGATTCTGGCGGGCGACCCCGCGGTACCGGTCACCTGGCCGCCGGTGCGCTGGGACGACGCCATCAGCAAGTACGACACTGATGCACACTGGGGGTCACCATAGATAGCGATGCCATTTGCGAGAGTCAATCCGGGTGATCTGATCCAGGCCCAGAATCTGGACCAGCTGGTCGATTCGTTGAATGGAGTGAGCGGCAAGGGCATCCCTGTCGCGGAGACGTCGGTCAACGACGCCACCAACTACGCGCTGAGCGTGCAGAACCTGGAGGCCACCAACTCGCGCGCGTTGAACGTGTTGAAGTCGGACGGCTCGCTGCTGATCAGGGCGGACGTCAATGGCGTGTCGCTGGGCGCGCCGCTCAATCCGACGGCCGGCTCACTGCAGGGCACGGCGCTGCAAAACGGCACGGTCACCAACGCCAAGCTCGCCAGCGACACGGCGCGGCTGAACCTGCTCACCGACGGCGGTTTCGAAGTCTGGTCGAGAGGCAATGGGCCGTTCACGGCGAATGCGGCATACACGGCGGATCGCTGGGCGATTTCCCTGGCGAGTTCGTCGATGTCTGTAACCAGAGACACGGCCAACGCGGCCGTCGGAAGTATCGCCTGTGCAAGTTGTGTCTACACTCATGTGACTCAGGGGTGGCTTGTACAAACCCCGGAAGTCTCGGGCATTGCCGGACGACAGGTCACGCTATCAATGCGTGTGAAAACCACGACGGCCAACGCGGTGCGTGTCTACCTGAACAGTGGGCTGCTAAATACACCAGCGTATAGCGCATACCACTCGGGCGGCGGTACGTATGAGACGCTATCAGTGAGCTTTACCTACCCGGCCAATGAAACAACCGTCTACGTAGGTGTGATATTCGCCGCGAGCTGTACGGCCTACATCGACAACGCCATGCTGGTGGTGGGCAGCCAGGCTGCGGACTACGCGCCGCTGCACCCCGCCGACGACCTGGCGAGATGTCTGCGGTACTACGAACTGCTAGTTGCTGGTTCGACATCGTCGCTAGGGGTTGGTCAGGCAGCTAATGCTACTCAAGGCATCGCGTATTTTTCTTACCTGGTATCGAAAGCAGTCACACCAACGGTGACATTCGCCCCCTCAACGACAATGGCTGTAACGAATGCCGCGACGACCCCGATATCCATGACCAACGTTAGCGCTGTGACGCCCAACGTTCGTTCCACACAAGTCCTGTGCACTGTTGCTGGTGGTCTGGTCGCTGGTAACGCGATTCTGTTCCAGGCAGCATCAGGTCAAACCGCGTCGATTGGAATTGAGGCAAACCCCTGAACCATGAGCGTGTACGTTGCATCTTTTACCTCACCCTCAAGTTGGGAAGTGATCCACGATGACGCGAGAGACGGTGGGCACGGCGGCACCATCGACCCCGCCACGGTCGTGCACACCACCTCCATCGACGGCAGCCCCAACGCGAATTTTCTCAGCATCACCTGCCCGGTGTGTGGCGCCACCAGCACCCACCCCGTCGGCGGCGGCGCGCAGCCGTCCCAGGTGCAGCAGATGTTCGCGCGCAAACTGCTGCCGCCCAATCCCGAGGCGTGCCCGTGCGGCAACCTGGCCGCTGGCAAGCCGACACTGCTGACCATCGCGCATCTCAAGACCCACGCCGACCAACTTGATGGAACAGGCCGCTGGGTGGTGAATACGGGGGACCTCGGATTGTGAGCCCGTGGCAAGTTGCGATTCAGTCGGCTGACCGCCTGGTGGTGGGTGTCGGCACCAACCCCGACTACACCTTCCCGGCCGGGACCGACTTCGGCGCGGACTACGAAATTCTGACCGTGGAGGACGATGCCGAGGTGGGCGTGCTGAATGCGCCGACCAGCCCGGCGTGGATGAGCGTCGACCCGCCGTATCGTGTGCTCGCCGAGGCGCCCACCGCGTGACGATCAAGACTCGTGTTCTTGGTCTGCTGCAATATGCCGCCGGTGACGATAAAGAAACCTATCTGCAGCGCTGGCTCGCACAGAGTTTTCGTCTGACCGACAACCTGTTCGACCCGGTCACTGGCCACAACCACAACGGCTCGGGCACCAATGGGCCGGTGGTGGGCACCGCTTCGGCGTCCGACAGTTTCGCCCGCGTCTACGGCCCGGCGACCGCGACGACCATCCCGGCCAATACCTGGACGCGTATCCCGATGACCGGCACGCCCACACAGTGGGGCGCCCAGACGTGGCAGATCGTGCCGCCGACGGGCGATCCGGACTCGGCCTCGTACGCCGGCTGCATCCGCTGTCTCGCCGAGGGCACGTATGACCTGGGCGCGGGTGTCGTCTTCGACCCGAGCAACCAGACCGGCGACCGCGCCATCCACATCGCCGACCTGCGCGGGACCTATGCGGGATCGTGGAATCTCGAGACGAGTATGCCCATGCCCAAGGTCGCCGCGGGCGGGGTGCTCATCGCGGGCGAAATCTATGCCTACGTCAACGATATCTTTGAGCTCAGCGCCTGGGCGAGCGTCAACACCGCGACCACGTCGAACCCGCAATCGGAGTGGATGAGCGCCGCGCGCATCGGCACCGGTCCGCAAGGGGCAACTGGAGCAACTGGACCGCAGGGCGTTCCGGGCGCCACCGGGGCGCAGGGCGCGACCGGGGCAACCGGACCTCAGGGCGCTACCGGAGCGACCGGGGCGACCGGTGCGCCTGGTCAGGGCGTGCCGACCGGCGGCGCCACTGGGCAGGTCCTCGCGAAAACATCTGGAACCGATTACGCCACCGCCTGGCAGACGCCGGGCGCAGCCACATGGGGGAGTCCATGAGCGACGACCAGACGGCGCAGATCGCGCAGCTCCAACAACAACAATCGCTGTTCACCCAGTCGCTCAAGGCCATGCTTGAGGGTCGCTGGCACGCGGGCGCCAACACCGTCGAGGGCCTGCTCTACGCGCTCGACCCGCAGATGACCGGCACCCTCACCCTGGACGTGCCGGTCACCGAATCCGAGTATGGAGGCGAACCCCCAAAAGCGTAACGTGGGACCCGAGCTATCCCATGTGGGCGCAGGCCTACGAGTGGACCTGCTCGGTGGCAAGTGTCACCTGGGTGCTGCAGTCGACGGGCACGGCGTACACCGAGATCGATCAGTACACCGCCCGCGAGGAGGTCCTGCACGCGCTGGGCTACCCGAGTTGCGTCAACGAGACGTACGGCGCGATGAGCAGCACCTGTTTGCAGGATGGCCTCGAGCAGTACGGCCTCGAAAGCGAGCAGGCGTGGGTCACCTTCGACCAGGCGTACGCGATCTGCTCGGGCACCACGGGCCTGATCAATCCGGTGGGCATGTATCACTACATGGCCATCCGCGGCGTCACGGGCGATAGTCTCTCGGTGGCGAACTCGGCCGAGGGCTACTGTGGCGTCTACTCAACGCTGAGTCGCTCGCAGTTCAACGCGCTGGGGCCCGTGCAGATCATTGCGATTCGACCGTGAGGCGATGGTTCTGAGTGCGCGCCACCTGCTCGACATTCTGGCGCTGCTATTTGCGATCGGCTCGCTGGCCATCGGCGGCATCGTGCTGCTATCCATCGAGCACGCGGACGCGATCATCATCGGGCTGCACGAGGTGACGCTGGCAATCGCCGTGATCCTGCACATCACGGGGTCGTTCATTCCTGGCCCGCAGGGCGGCGCCACCTGAACAAAGTCACTCGCGAAGATACGCCAGCACGAGCAGGGCGAGACAGCCCATGATGCCGAAGGCGGCGAACAGCAGCACGCCATCAAACGCGTCCGTCACTTGTTGATCCACTCGAGCCATCGTTCGGCGATCAGCAGCACGTCGCCCGACTTGATCTCCTTGTTGGCCGCGAAACTCGCCGCGGCTTTCAGAACAGCAAGCCTGGCGATGGTCTGCTCGCGGCGCGGGTTGCTCGACGAGCTGCCGCCGTTCCACGCGCGCTTCTGATAGGCCGCGGTGCCATTGCTGGTCATTTGATCTCGAGCCGCGTGCCGCGCGTGACCTCGGTGCCGGGCACGATGACTGATCTCATGGAGTGCGTCCCCGGCGCCGATCAGCGAGTCGTCGGCACTCGCGACAGCCACGTCCTCGCCGCCGCAAATACGTGTTCTCAACAGTGAACTCGTGTCCTGCCGCACAATGCGTTTTCTGTGCGTTTTTGCCGGTGATGGTTTCCCCGCGAAGCAAATTGATGCGGTGCGGCACGGCTTCAAGATGGGCGGGATTCACGCAGAGAGGGACTCGGCAAAGATGGTCAAGCTCCAGTCCTTGCGGAATCTCGCCACGCATCAACTCAAACGCCACACGATGGGCCATGAGCGTCTTCCCTCCGAGCCTGAACCGTCCATAACCGGCGGGAATAACCGAGCCGGTCCACAACCAGCAGCTCGCGGTCTTCTCGACCTGGCTCCAGAACGCCTGTATTCGCTTCTCGAGTGGATGCAACCGAGCATTAGCTGCAGCCAACTTTGCGCGGTGCTCGGCGCTTAGAGGCTTCCCCTTTGGGTAGATCATCAGCGGATCTCTAATCGTTGCGAGCGTGTCACCTCGACACCGGGAATCAACTCCCCGGTCGACTTGAGATGCTCCATAACGGCCTTCTTGTCCACCGACGTCGTGGTCACCGTGCGGATGAACTCGTCGGGCACGAGCTGCTCCTCGAGAACGTGTACGGCCGGTGGGTTGGTTCTGACGCTGATACGGAAGCGTGCGGTGTCGATGCGCTCGCTGCCCAAAGCCACCATGTGCTTCCGCACGTAGTCTCTCAGCCGGTCGGCGTTGCGCTGGTCGCTGGCGGCCAGGTCGCGCATGCGGTCGGCCTCGGATTTGCGCGTGGCGGCCATGCCCTCGAGTTGCTTGACCAGCCCGGCGATCGACTCGGCCTTCGCAGTGATGGCGCCCGCGATGCCGTCCAGTTCGTGCTCCAGGGCGTCGGCGTCGGCGTCCGGGTCCTCGAGCAGGTCGAGGATGCGCAGGTAGTCCTCTGAGAGTTGGTAGAGCGTGTTGCTGCGCTCGGCGAGCTGGGCGGTCATGCGCGCGCCTCCGCGGCGGCGACGTCATCGGGCTTCACCGGCCTGACCTGACACCCGCAGAACGTTTCTGTCGTCCGGTCCCAGGCGATGCACCACCATGGCTGGGACATGCCATGGTCTGAGTCTGACCGTGCAGTCCGCACGGTGCACCACACTTCGCCGTCCTCCCAGCCGTGGAGCGCGAATCGATGTTGGCAGACCGGGCAGTTCATGGCAGCAGGTCCTGGCGCGCGGCTTCGTAGGTCAGGTCGATCTTGTGCTCGCGGTCGTAGTCGCGCCCGGCCAGGATGGCCAGCACCTCGTCGATGTCCTCGCGCACGGCCAGGACACCATTGTCGAGGTTGAAGTAGATCAGCGTGCCCTCCGGTGACTCCTCGCGGCCGTGGGTGGCGACGCGCGGGGCGACGTACGCGATCTGTTGCGGATTGACCCACGCCTCGAGATGGGTGTTGTCGTGGCCCCACGAATACTGGGTAAATCGTTTGAGCACGATGGCGGTCACGAGCGCGCGCCCTCGAGGCGTTCGACGGCGAGCGTCAGGCTGGCGACGGCGCGCATCAGGGCCTCGGTGGCCATGTGCAGGTCGGCGGCGCGGTAGTCGAGGTCCGACGGGCCGCGCGACCAGTAGGTGTTGAGCGCGTCGCGCGTCTCGTCGAGGTCGATGCGCACCTTGGCGAGCTTGTCGCTGGTGGCGCTCATGCCTGCACCTCAAGGAATCGGTCTGTGGCCAGGAGGTGCTTGCAAACGCGGCGTCGGTACACGTAGTCCGGGCAGGAGCAGGTGTAGCCGTCGGTCAGGTGGAACAGGCCGGCCTTGCGCTGGGACGGCATGGCGACACCGGTGCGGCCATCGTGGGCCTGGACGGGCAGCCATTCGGTGCGCCGCTCGACGAGCTGCTCGGCGCGGTCGGCGCGGGTAGAAACGGATAGGGTAGTCATTGGGCCGATACCTGCCTCTTTCAGGTGTTGGTCAAGAGGCCGTCCGTAGTTGTCGCTGCGGGCGGCTTCGCTTGTACCGATACTATACTCGGCTTGCTTATCGTCTGCAACTATAATGCTGGTTGTATGACTGTTACGGAGAATGTCCTGGGCCAGCGCGTGCGGGCCTTGCGTTTGCAGCACGCGCTCACCCAGACCGAACTCGCCGAGCGCGCTGGGGTGAGCCCCGCGGCCGTGCTGCGTCTCGAACGTGGCACACATCAGGCGCGGCCATCCACCATCCGCAAGCTCGCCCGCGCCCTGGGCGTCAAACCTACCGAATTGACGACCTGCGTCTAACCATTCGCCGAAAGTCTGCATGCGTGCAGAGCAACGGTAGCCGGCGCGCAGTCACAATGTCAACACTTCTATTGACAGGGGATTGACCCTGTATGCGTGCAGCGCTAATCTGTATGCGTGCAGATTCCTGAGCACCCGCTCAAGCTTGTGCTCCGCAATCAGTGGCCGCGGATGTCCCAGGCGAAGCTGGCGAGAAGGTTGGACATGAACGCCAGCCAGCTTAACAAGTACATCAGCGGAGAGCGACAGCCGCCGGACCAATTCTGGAAGGCTGCGGCAGACATCCTGGGCGTTGACGTCAGCGAGATTCGGCCGCCGACACAAGAGGGCGCCGCGGCGTGAGCGCGTACGCCGACTTCCTCGAGTCCAAGCGCTTGATCGTGCCGTCTGTCGGCCGCCACGTTGAGCCGCGCGCGCTCCACGAGGCGCTCTTCCCCTTTCAGCGCGACCTGACCGTGTGGGCGCTACGCAAGGGACGCGCGGCGATCTTCGCCGACACTGGCCTGGGCAAGACGCTCATGCAACTGGTCTGGGCGCAGCACGCCGGCGCGCGCGTGCTGATCCTGGCGCCGCTCGGCGTGGCGCGTCAGACCGTCCGCGAGGGCCAGCGCTGGAGCATTCCGGTGCGCTACTGCCGTGATCATCGTGAAGTCGTCGACGGCATCAGCATCACCAACTACGAGATGCTCGAGCACTTCGACGCGGCGGCGTTCGACGCGGTCGTGCTGGATGAATCGAGCATCCTCAAGAACTTCGAGGGCAAGACGCGCACCAGCCTGATCCGAGCTTTCGCTCAGACACCGATGCGTTTGTGCTGCACGGCCACACCGGCGCCGAATGACATCAGCGAGTTGGCCAATCACGCCGAGTTTCTGGGGGTCATGTCGCGGGCGGAGATGCTGGCCTCGTTTTTCGTGCACGACGACGAGGGCTGGCGGCTCAAGGGCCACGCGCGCGAGCCGTTCTACCGCTGGCTGGCGTCGTGGGGCATGAGCCTCAAGCGTCCGTCGGACCTCGGCTACTCGGACCTGGGCTACGACCTGCCCGACCTCGAGATCATCCCGCAGATCGTCGAGACCGACTACGCGCCGCCGGGCCAACTGTTCGCGACCACGCTCAAGGGCGTGACGGATCGCATGGCGGTGCGGCGCCAGACGCTCGAGGATCGGGTGGCGCGCGCGGCCGAGCTGATCGCGGCCGAGCCCGACCAATCCTGGATTGCGTGGTGTGGGCTGAACGATGAGGGGCGAGCGCTCGCGGCCGCGGTCAAGGATTCAGTGCTGGTCGAGGGTCAGCACTCGCCCGAGGACAAGGCCGATGCGTTGGAAGCCTTCGCCTCGGGACAGGTCCGCGTACTGGTCACCAAAGCCAAGATCGCCGGGTTCGGGCTGAATTTTCAGCACTGCGCGCGGCAGGTGTTCGTTGGGCTGGGCGACTCGTACGAAACGTACTACCAGGCCATTCGGCGCTCGTACCGCTTCGGACAGGAGCGCGAGGTGCACGCGCACATCGTGCTGACCGAGCCGGAGGAAGCGATCTACGCCAACGTGCTGCGCAAGGAGCGCGAGGCGCAAACGACCGGCGCCGAGCTGCTGCGGCACGTGGCCAGCTTCGAGAAGGAGGAGATCGGCCGAGTGGAGTCCGACGAGTTTGTGTATGGCACCGACGAGGCGCGCGGCGCGGGTTGGCGGTTGCTGCTGGGTGATGCGGCCGAGCGTTTAGGCGAGCTTGAGCCGTCCAGCGTTGACCTGAGCGTGTTCTCGCCACCCTTCGGCAGTCTGTACACGTACTCCAATACCGAGCGCGACCTGGGCAACTCGCGTACCGAAGTCGAGTTCTGGGAGCATTTCTCTTTCATCATCCGCGACCTGCTTCGACTGACGAAACCCGGCCGTCTGGCATGCGTGCATGTGGCTCAGATCCCGTCGCAGAAAGCGCGCGATGGTGTGATTGGCCTCAAGGATTTCCGGGGCGCCACCATCGACCATTTCCAGTCGGCGGGCTGGATCTTTCATGGCGAGGTGTGCATCGACAAGGACCCGCAGGCGCAGGCGATCCGCACCAAGAGCAAAGGGCTGCTGTTCACCCAGATGCACAAGGACTCGTCGTGGTCGCGGCCGGCGCTGGCCGACTACATCCTGATCTTTCGGGCGCCGGGGGACAACCGCGTCCCGATCAAGCCGGACATCACCAACGACGAGTGGATCGGCTGGGCGCGCCCGGTGTGGTACGGCATCCGCGAGTCGGACACGCTGAACGTGGTGGAGGCGCGCTCGGACGACGACGAGCGGCACATCTGTCCGCTGCAGCTGGGCACCATCGAACGATGCGTACGGCTGTGGAGCAACGCTGGTGAGACGGTGCTATCACCCTTTGCGGGCATCGGGTCGGAAGGCTACGAGGCGGTGCTGCGCGGCCGCCGGTTCGTGGGTATCGAATTGAAGCCGGAATACTGGCGCGTCGGCATCAAGAACCTGCGGCAAGCGGAGCGTCTGGTGCATACGCCGGACCTGTTCAGCGCCGAATCGAGCACGGAAGAGGGCGCCGTGGCGTGAGTCGTCCGGCTCGGAGCGCGCGGCCACTACGCCTGGCGAAGCCACCGACGGAAGGGGTGCTCGCCTTCGACGGCGGCACGCTCACGCGGTTGGGGCTTGAGCTCGACGACATCGGGGTCGAACGTTGGACCGATGTTGGGCGTGCGCTGGCGGACATCGGCCAGTCGTTGACCTGGGCCATCGGTGACTGGCTGCTCTACGGGGAGCAACAGGAATGGGGCGATCCCTACACCGAGGCGCAGACGGTCTTCGGCTTGAGTATCGGGTATTTGCGGAACTGTAAATGGGTCGCCAAAAGCTTCGAGATATCGCGGCGCCGAGACAATCTTTCGTGGGCGCATCACCGCGAGGTGATGGGGCTTGAGCCCGACGAGCAGGACCGGTGGCTCGACCGAGCGAGCAAGAATGGCTGGACCACACGCGAATTGCAGGCCTGGTTGAAGGGCGACAAGCCAAAGCCGCTGCCCGTCCACACACCGCTGCTGCGCTTCTGTCAGAACCTGGCGACTCCCATCATCGTTACCCAGATCCTGCGCGTGTACTTCTCGGACGCGGAAACCGCGCTGGACACCACCGGCGGGGACGGCGGGTTCTGGGACGGTAGTGAGCACCTCAGCGTCACGCTGCTGATTCGTGACCCGCTGCGCTCGGACGGCCCGGACTTCCGCGACCTGGACTGGGAGGACGACAGCGTCGACGTGGTGCTGATGGACCCCCCGCATCTGGCCGACGCGGGCGCGGACGCGATCATGGGTGGTCGCTTCGGAACGTATCCCGACGGTCACCTGGAGGAAGTCATCCGCGACGGATGCCGCGAGGCGTGGCGTGTCGCACGATTGGGCGTGATCGTCAAAGTCACCGACCACGTTCACGCCCAGCGCTACGTCCTCGAATCGGACTGGGTGCGCAATGCCATCGGCCGCGAGCCATTCGACGAGGTGTACCAGGTCCGCGGCGAAGCGATGATCGACCCCAAGTGGGAGGAGCAATTGTCGGCGTACAACAACGGCTCAACGTACCTGATTTTCCGCAAAGACGGTGACCGCCACGTGCGGCGCGCGAAGGCGACGGCGTGATTCCCACCCGGGTGCAGCTCACTCTGCAGGACCTGAACGTCTACGGCCGCAGCCGGCTGGAGTCCGATTTTCTCAGCGTCGACCGGCGGGATGGTGGCAAGACGTCGCGCACCGACTTCGCGCTCGGCTGGATGGCGCTGGCGGTCCGTTTTCACCTGTGGTCACTGTTCACCGACGAAGCGAAGGCCCGTCTGCAATGACCGACGAAAGCATCGACTGGGTGGATGGCAAGGGCTGGTACGAGCTCACGGACCGCGAGCAGGCGCTGCTGAGCAAGGTGCACGACGAGGCGTACGCGCGGGGATTCCGGGATGGCGAACGCTTCGGCGCCGAGGAAGCCTTGCGCGCCTCGACGACGCTGACCACCGCGTTCGAGAATCGTCCGACGCAGCGCGCCCTGCGCGTGCTCGAACGTTTGCTCGGCATCGTGTCCACCGCGGAAAACGAGCGCGGCAGCGTGTACTGGCACACCGAGGAGGTTGAAGCGCCGTGACGTGGCTGCTCGTCGGCCTGGCGTGGTGTCTGGCGAGCGTGTGTCTGGCCATCGGGTTCTCCAGGTGGTTGCGGTGGCTGCGCGACGGCAAGGCCCCCGAGGTCAAACGCTGATGGACTGGACCTTTCGGGAGATCCGCCAGGCTCAGGAGCGGCTCGGCGGGGTGAAGACGTGCCGGGGCTGCGGCCGCACGCTGCCCATCACCATGTTCCCCCCGCCCAACCTCTCCAACTACCGCGGCCTGCCGTGCCGGACGTGCTGTGCGAAATGGCCGAGCCGCCAGAAGAAGAAGGTGCGGCCGTGAGCCTGGTTCTGCGAGGGCTTTCGTATCCGCAGACGCGCCGGCAGGCGTACCGCGTCGTGCCCCGCGGAGCACTCACGCGCGCCCAACTCCAACTCCTGGAGGGTGCTGGCGAGGACGAGTTCACGCGCTTCGTCAAAAGTCGCGCCAGGCTGCACGGCTGGCGCGGCTGGCACTTGAGAGACTCAGAGGGTGTCATCGAGTCGGTCCACACGCTGCGCTTCGACGGCTTCTGCGACGGTCTGGGGCTGCCGGACTGGCAGTTCTGGCACGAGGACCTGGGCCAGCATTTTCTGGCCGAGCTGAAGGGCGCGGGTGGCACGCTCGGCGTGCGCCAGAAGACGGCGATCGCGTCGCTGCGGCGCGGCGGCACGCCAGTCTTTGTGTGGTGGCCGAGAGACGCGCTGCAGGTCGAGCATGTCTTCGAGCACGGCCTCGGAGGCGAGGCATGACCGAAACGGACGTGGAAGTGGTGATCTCGGCGCGGCTGCTCGAGGTGCTGCACGATGAAGCGGTGCGCCTGCAGGCCGCGTCCAACGTGGTGCTGGCGGGCTGGGGCCGGCACCTGCTAGTCGAGGACTGGCGCAGCCTGGAATTGCTCGCCGAACGGGACCGACCCTGATGAGCAGTGGACTCATCCTGCCACCGGGCGTCAAGCGTCATTCTGGACGTGAGGTGTGGCCGCTACCCGACGTGCTCAAGCTCAAAGGTGGCGCGCTGCTCAAGCATCATGGCGAGTGGATGCCACTGGGCTACCAGCCCGACGGCTCGCCGAATAACGCCAAGGTGTACCGCGGACCGCGGGACCTGACGGTGCTGGTCTCGCTCGACGATCGGAGCGAGCCGTTCGGTCCGCTGCTGCACATGAGCGTGAGCCTGCCGAAGGGCTACCCGGACTGGGACCTGGTCTACGCCGTGACGCGCGCGGTGTTCGGCGAGCACGTCGACGCGATGATGCCCATACCGCGCGAGGAGGCGTTCATCCACGGCGTGGTCAAGGGGCAGCGTGAGGTTTTTCACGTGGTCGAGATGCCTCAAGCATGGCCGAAGGAGATGTGATGGTGGCGTGCATGCTGTGCGGTCTGCGTCTGCGCGTCGATCCGGCCGTGGCGCTGTACGACACCGGCTGGCGCTACGATGTTCTGTTTGGCTGGCTGTGTCAGGTGTGCCGCCAACGTGACCTGGGCCAGCGCCGACGCCGCGGACCGGGACATCCGGTGAAGGGCCACGACTAATGCGGTACTGGCGGTGTTGGCGCATCTTCAACTCCGGGCCCCTGGCGTGGCTCTGGCCTGTGTGGGGGCATTCGATCTACTTCTATCAGAGGTTTGCGTACTGCGAGCGCTGCTTGTGGTGTGAACGCCTGCCAACGTTGAGGCGTCGCGCATGAATTCCCAACAGGGGGCCGAGCCGAAGGGAGTGTCCCGTCCAAGCCGCGGTGAGGACGGATTGCTGCGCCAGTCGCAGGAGACGCAAGCCGCGGTCGGCGTTGACGCCCCCAACCCCCCTAGAGATGCCGCCGGGGCTGGCCCGGCGGCATCGCCCCAACATGGACGCGAGCTGGCTGGCGTGCGGATCGAGGTCCAGGCGCCCATCCAGCACTGCCTGGCGTGCGGCGCGCTGATCTGGTTCGGGCTGACGAAGAAGGGCAAGGCGTGTCCGTTCGATGTGGTGGACGGGGCACGTACTACAGTTACGCACTTTTCGACGTGTCGCGAGGTGCGCCAATTTGAGCGTGGGCGTGGAAAGAGGTGACGGATGACTCGATCCACATCTACATCGTGTTCGCCGCGCTGGTGGTGCTCGTGCTGATCATCGTCCTTCGGAGTCTGGACTGATGACCGAACTGTCTGATGCGTTCCTGCTCGACCTGCGGGTCGTGCGTTTGGAGAAGTGCATCCTTTTGTTTGCAGACCACGTCGGTGCTACCGGCTGGAACGCTCAACTTCAGAAGCTCCTGGACGAGATTCAAGCCGACTTGCGGAGCGTTGCCTGATGGCGAAGGCGACGCCAGGAGGCTGGCTCATCCAGGAGCTCTATGCGATGCACAAGGCGGGCAAGCTGAGTCTTGCCGCGGCGCGCTGGATTCTCGTCGGTGTCTATGGTGAGCAAGGTCTTCAGCAACTCGGCGACATGCTCCGGAGTCTCGATTAGCGTGGCGAAGGCCGCGGCGTTCGTGGGTGGACTGGTGTGTGGATTGGCGCTCGGCACGGCCCTCATGATTCAGCCGTACGTTAAGGGGCCAGCAGACAAGCCTCTCAAACCACTCACCACGAGTGTCTACTCGGTGGATCGCTGATGGCACGCGTGTCGTTTGGCGCTGGGGTGATCGTGGGTGCCGCGATGGTGCTGTTCGGCTTCGCCGCGCTCGGCCTACACGCCGACGAGGTGCAGGCCGAGGTCAACGAAGCCGCCGTCCTGGCGCACGTCAGTCCGGTGGACCTCGCCGGTGCGCTCGTGTCCCAGCAGCAGGCGGGGTTGACGACCGACCCGTACGAATATCTGCGCGCGAATGGCAAACTCCCCCCGGTCGCGCTCGGTGCGCCGCCGCCGAAATCGACAACGTCCATCTGGGACCGGTTAGCCGGGTGTGAGTCGTCATCCAACTGGCACGCGAACACCGGCAATGGATTTGCCGGTGGACTTCAGTTCACTCCGGCGACCTGGCGCATGTATGGCGGGGTGGGCTCGCCGGCGTCGGCGTCGCGTGAAGTCCAGATCGCCGTCGCTGAACGTGTGCTCGCCGGTCAGGGCTGGCGGGCGTGGCCAAATTGTTCGAGGACCTTGGGGCTGAGATGAAAGGAGGCATATGACCCAAACGCTCGCAAGACACAAACCATCGCCACCGGTGACGGTGGAACAGGCGCTGGTGCAGGGCGATCTGTCGGGACTCGACGCCGAGCAGCGCGTCAACTACTACCTGAAGGTCTGCTCGAGCCTCGGGCTCAATCCGTACACCAAGCCGTTTGACTACCTGATGCTGAACGGTCGGCTCATCCTGTACGCGCGCAAGGACGCCACTGACCAGTTGCGCCAGTTGCACAAGGTCAGCATCACGCGGCTCGAGCGCGAGCAGATCGGCGAGCTGATGGTGGTGACGGCCAGCGCCGCGGCGTCCGACGGTCGGACGGACTCGGCCATCGGCGCGGTGCCGGTCAAGAATCTGCAGGGCGAGCAGCTCGCCAACGCGCTGATGAAAGCCGAGACGAAAGCCAAACGGCGCGTCACGCTGTCGCTGTGCGGGCTGGGCATGACGGACGAGTCGGAAGTCGAAAGTATCCCCGGTGCGTACTACCCCGAGTCCGAGGAGACGTACGTGCCAACCCAGCAGAAGGAGGTCGACGACCGGGATCTTGTCCGTTCGGCGGATGAGCGCATCTGGAAGCGCTACGAGCAACTCTTGGACGAGGCGCGTTCGCTGGGACTCAATCCGAAACCGGCGCGGTTGCCCATCGAACGTGACGAATTGAAGGTGCGCGGCACGGAACTGGTGGAGGCGATTGGCGAGCGCCAGGAGCAGTTGGACAAAGAGGATGCGGCGCGACTCGTGGGCCAGGCGCAGGCAGCGGCAAAGTCGATTGACGAGATGGAGGTGGAGCGACAGCGGAGGATGGAAGGCGTCCAATAATGACGCGCTGGCTGCTGGTCGAGTTGGAGTCGGACCTCACGCGGTGCCGTACGACGCGCACATCGGTGTGGCGTGGGATCAAACTGGTGGCCGGTGTGAAGTCGGTGACCGACATGTCCTCGCTCAGCCGGCGCACCATGGAGGCGTGGCTCGGCGACTGTTTTTTACCTG
>Ga0306921_10002545_pt1 | contig 18253 bp, 20 predicted proteins | sample sta12Cox44000080_FD_203760 | JGI IMG/M metagenome (GOLD analysis project Ga0306921, IMG submission 203760) | Lab enrichment of tropical soil microbial communities from Luquillo Experimental Forest, Puerto Rico - statoxic.12C.oxic.44.000.080 (v2)... | ecosystem: Environmental > Terrestrial >... | reverse complement strand
CGAAAAGATCGTCATCGAGGAATCGGAGATCGACGAGGAGCTGGCCGACCGCATCAAGAAGATGAACATGAAGAGCAAGGAGGAGTTCGAGGCGGCCCTCAAGGCGCAGGGCATCCCGATGACCGCGATCCGGAAGCGGATCGCCGACGAGCTGCGACGCGGCCGGATCGTGAGCCGCAAGGTGCGGCTGCGTGTCTCGGTGACCGAGGAGGAAGTGACGCAGTACCTGGAGGCCAATCGGCCCAAGCTCGAGACGGGCCTCTCGTACCACGCGCGGCACATCCTGATCCTGCCCGAGACGGGCGCCGAGGACGCGGCGTGGGAGAACGCGCGCATCCGGGCCGAGCTGCTCCGCTCCCAGCTGCTGGAGGGCGCCGACTTCGCCGAGCTGGCCAAGCAGCACTCGCGCGACGCCACCGCCAAGGACGGCGGCGATCTCGGGCCGCTCAAGCGCGGCGAGCTCGCGCAGGACATCGAGACGCAGATCCTGAAGCTGCCGCCCGGACAGGTCTCGACGCCGTATCGCTCGGCGCTCGGCTATCACATCTTCCGCCTCGAGTCGAAGGAGACCCTCGAGGGCGAGGGGCTGGCGCGCGTGCGCGCGCAGATCCGCGAGATCCTGTTCCGCGAGAAGTTCGACACACGGCTCGACGCCTGGCTCAAGGAGATCAAACAGCGCGCCGTGATCGACGTGCGCCTGGACGGACAGCTCTGAAAAGTATTGACAATCTCACCGCAAAATGGCAGGATGTTTCCCGGCGTTAGCTTTCCAACCCCGCAGAAAACCTAGGGAAACAGGCTAACCTACTCACTTGCTTGCGGCGCCAAGTCGCCGCGCCCGGAGCCCTTTGATGAGCGCCCGCCGAGAAAGAAGCCAAGGTCAAGGAAGTCCGACGCAGAACTCCGAAGTGAACGGGATGAACCTTTCCGAGCTGAAGGAAAAGAGCATCTCGGACCTCAACGTGATCGCCCGCGATCTGAACGTGCAGAACATGGGCGGCCTGCGCAAGCAGGAGCTGATCTTCAAGATCTTGCAATCGCAGGCGGAGAAGGACGGTCTGATCTTCGCCGAAGGCGTGCTGGAAGTCCTCCCCGACGGGTTCGGATTCCTGCGCGCGCCCGACTACAACTACCTGCCTGGCCCGGACGACATCTATGTGTCGCCGTCCCAGATCCGCCGGTTCGATCTCCGGACGGGCGACACCATCTCCGGTCAGGTGCGCCCGCCCAAGGACACGGAGCGGTATTTCGCGCTGCTCAAGGTCGAAGCCATCAACTTCGAGACGCCCGAGCAGGCGCGCGAGAAGATCTTCTTCGACAACCTCACGCCGCTCTATCCGATGGAGCGGCTGCGCCTCGAGCACGACTCCGAGAACCTCACCACGCGGGTCATGGACTTGCTCTGTCCGATCGGCAAGGGGCAGCGCGGCATGATCGTGGCCGCCCCGCGCACCGGCAAGACGATGATGCTGCAGTCGATCGCCCACGCGATCGCGACGAATCACCCCGAGGTCTACCTGATCGTGCTCCTCATCGACGAGCGGCCGGAGGAAGTCACCGACATGCAGCGGTCGGTCAAGGGCGAGGTGATCTCGTCCACGTTCGACGAGCCGCCCCAGCGCCACATCCAGGTCGCTGACATGGTGATCGAGAAGGCCAAGCGCCTGGTCGAGCACAAGCGCGACGTCGTGATCCTGCTCGACTCGCTCACGCGCTTCGCGCGCGCCCACAACGCCGTCATCCCGTCGTCGGGCAAGGTCCTCTCGGGCGGTCTCGACGCCAATGCGCTCCAGCGCCCGCGGCGCTTCTTCGCCACGGCGCGCAACATCGAGGAAGGCGGCTCGCTCACGATCATGGCGACGGCCATCGTCGACACTGGCAGCCGGATGGACGACGTCATCTTCGAGGAGTTCAAGGGCACCGGCAACATGGAAGTCCATCTCGACCGCCGGCTGATGGACAAGCGGATCTTCCCGACCATCAACATCGAGCAATCCGGCACGCGGAAGGAAGAGCTGCTCCTCGAGAAGGACGAGCTGCAGAAGGTCTGGCTCCTTCGCAAGGCGCTCTCCCAGCTCAACCCGGTCGAGGGGATGGAGCTCTTGCTGGACAAGCTCAAGCTCACCAAGACGAACAAGGAGTTCCTGGCCTCGATGCATTCGATGGGCTAGGCACGGCGCCCGACCCCGGTTTTGCGTGTTCCGGCCGGGGCTGGTATCCTAGGTGACCTTGAGGGGGTGGCGACAGTGAAGGTGGGCATTCATCCGGACTATGTGGACACGACCATCACGTGTGCGTGCGGAGAGGTGGTTCGTACCCGCTCTACTCGACCCGACATCCACGTCGAAGTGTGCTCGAAGTGCCATCCGTTCTACACCGGAAAGCACAAGCTCATGGACACCGCGGGTCGCGTCGAGCGGTTCCAGAAGAAGTACCGGCGCCAGCCGGCGGCTTCCGGCTCCTAGCGCGCGCTTCCAAGCCGGCGGGACACCGTGCCCGCCGGCTTTTTCTTTGACCCACACGCGCCTCGGCCGGCGGGCCTCGAGCCCGCGACGGTCTCTTGGGCGCGCCGCCATACCCATCGACCGGCGCCCGCCAGGGCCGCGGTGAGTCGCGATGCTGTTTGACAAGCTCCGCCACATCGAAGAGCGATCCAACGAGATCGCGCGGGCGCTGTCCGATCCCGCCATCTTCGGCCAGCCCAACGAGTACGCCCGGCTCCGGAAGGAGCACGCCGAGACCGTCGAGATCGTCGAGCGCTTCACCGCCTATCGCGACGTCCTGCGGCGCCTCGGCGAGGCGCGCCACATCCTCGACGAGGGCGGCGACAAGGAGCTGATCGAGCTCGCGCAGGCGGAGATCGACGAGCTCGCCGGCAAGCAGGGAGCACTCGAGGAGGAGCTGAAGAAGCTCTTGCTGCCGCGCGATCCCAACGACGACAAGAACGTCTTCGTCGAGATCCGCGCCGGCGCCGGCGGCGACGAGGCGGCGCTGTTCGCCGCCGACCTCACCCGCATGTACACGAAGTACGCCGAGCGTCAGCGCTGGCGGGTCGAAGTGATGGATGCGAGCCCCACGGGGGTCGGCGGGTTCAAGGACGTCATTCTGTTCGTCCACGGCAAGGGCGCCTGGAGCCGGCTCAAGTTCGAGCGCGGCGTGCACCGGGTGCAGCGGGTGCCCGTCACCGAGTCGAGCGGCCGCATCCACACCTCGACGGTGACCGTCGCGGTCCTGCCGGAAGCCGAGGACGTCGACGTCAAGGTCGAGGAAAAGGACCTGCGCGTCGACGTCTATCGCTCGTCCGGACCCGGCGGCCAGGGCGTCAACACGACCGACTCGGCCGTGCGGATCACGCACCTGCCGACTGGCCTCGTCGTGACCTGCCAGGACGAGCGCTCGCAGATCAAGAACCGCGCGAAGGCGATGCGCGTGCTCAAGGCGCGACTGCTCGAACGGGCGCAGGAAGAACGGCAGGCCGCGATCGCCGCCGACCGCAAGAGCCAGGTTGGAACCGGCGAGCGGAGCGAGCGGATCCGCACGTATAACTTCCCGCAGACGCGGGTCACCGACCATCGCATCGGGCTCACCCTGCATCGCCTGCCGACCGTGCTGGAAGGCGACCTCGACGAGCTCATCGACGCGCTCGCGGCGGCCGAAGAGGCCGAGCGCCTGCAGCGGGTGGAAAACTGATGGCCGGCGCGACGCTCGCCGAGCAGCTCGACGCCGCGACGACGGCGCTGGAAGCCGCCGGGCTCTCGACCGCCCGCGTGGACGCCGAGTGGCTGCTGGCAGGCCTGCTCGGCGTGGGCCGGGTCGCGGCCCGGCTGGGCCTCGCCCAGGCGACCCCCGCGGCGCTCGCCGAGCGCTATGCCCACGCGGTGAGCCGGCGGGCGCGGCGCGAGCCCCTCCAGCGGATCCTCGGCTGGGAGGAGTTTCGCGGCGTACGCGTGAGCCTGACCGACGCGGTGCTCGTGCCGCGGCCCGAGACCGAGACTCTCGTGGAGTGGGCGCTGGCGCTGCTTCCGCGGCCCGGGCCCGGGCGGCTCCTGGCCGTCGACGTCGGCACCGGATCCGGGTGCATCGCGTGCGCGCTGACCGCCGAGCGGCCCGATCTCGACGTGGTTGCCGTCGACGTTTCGCCGGCCGCCGCCGCCGTCGCGCGCGAGAACGCGCGGGCTCTCGGCCTCGCCGGGCGTGTCCGGGTGGTCGCGGCGGACCTGCTCGAGGGGCTCGGGGATCTCCGCGCCGATCTGATCGTCAGCAATCCGCCATACCTGCCGAGCGACCTCGTGCCCGACCTGGCCCCCGAGGTCAGCGCGCACGAGCCGCGGCTCGCTCTCGACGGCGGCCGCGACGGGCTCGCGGTGATCCGCAGAATCGTCGGCTCCGCGCGCCGCTGTCTGCGCGCGCCCGGCGCTCTGGTCGTCGAGACGGCGGGCGGCGCGCAGGCGTCGGCCGCGGCGGCGCTGCTCCGCGACGCGGGCTGGAGCGGTGTTGCCGTGCGCCCCGACCTGGCCGGCATCGACCGGTTCGTCGCCGGGAGAGCCTGAGCATGAAAGCGCGGCTCACGCTCGCGCTGCCGAAGGGCCGCCTGCTCGACGGCGCCATCGAGCTCCTGCGCGTGCTCGGCGTGGAGGGCATCGATCAGGACTCGCGGCGGCTGATCTTCACCGATCCCCGCAGCGGGCTGCGCATGCTCTTCCTGAAGCCGGTCGACATCCCCGCCTACGTGCTGTACGGCGCGGCCGACGTCGGAATCGTCGGCAAGGACATCCTGCTCGAGCAGGAGCCCGACGTCTACGAGCCGCTCGATCTCGGGTTCGGGTTCTGCCGGCTCGTGGTGGCCGAGCCGCGCGAGCTCCGCGAGCGCGACGATCCGGCGAAGTGGTCGTGGGTGCGGGTCGCCACGAAGTACCCGAGACTCGCCGAGCAGTACTTCACGGATCGCGGCGTCCAGGTGGAGCTCGTGCGCCTCGACGGCTCGGTGGAGCTGGCGCCGCTCGTCGGGCTGGCCGAGCGCATCGTCGACCTGGTTCAGTCGGGCGAGACGCTGAGGGCCAACGGCCTCGTCGAGGTGGCCGAGATCACGCGGTCGACCGCGCGCCTCATCGTGAACCGCGCGTCGATGAAGACCGAGCACGCCGCCGTCAACGAGCTCGTCGACGAGATGAAGAAGGCGCTCCACGCGCCGCGCGCGGTGCGGTCGTGATCCGCACGCTCGACGCCCGCGCCGGCATCGACGCGGTCGTGGCGGCGCTGGAGCGCTCGCCCGAGACGGTCGCGCCCGAGATCCATCGGACGGTCGACGCCATCCTGGCCGCGGTGCGCGCCCGGGGTGACGCGGCGCTCTGCGAGCAGACGGCCCGGCTCGACGGCTGGAATCCCGGCCGCCCGGCCGACCTGGCGCTGGCGCCCGCCGACTTCGACAGCGGCGCGCGCGCCGTCGCCCCCGACGTCCGCGCTGCGCTCGAGTACGCCGCCGAGCGCATCGAGCGTTACCACGCGGCGGCGATGCCGAAGTCGTGGCGCATGACCGACGAGCACGGCTCGGTCCTGGGCCAGGAGGTCCGCGCGCTCGACCGCGTCGGCGTCTACGTGCCAGGTGGGCGCGCCGCGTATCCGTCGACCGTCCTGATGACCGTGGTGCCGGCGCGCGTCGCCGGGGTCAAGGAGATCGTGCTCGTCACGCCCGCGGGCGCCGGCGGCCGGATCGATCCGGTCGTGCTGGCGGCCGCGCGGATCGCCGGCGTCACCGAGGGCTACCGGATCGGCGGCGCCCAGGCGATCGCCGCGCTCGCCTACGGGACGTCGCTGATCCGCCGCGTCGACAAGATCGTGGGCCCGGGCAACATCTACGTCGCGCTCGCCAAGTCGCGCGTCTTCGGCGAGGTGGGCATCGACATGGTGGCCGGGCCGAGCGAGGTCGTCGTCATCGCCGACGCGGCGGCGGACCCCGAGTGGATCGCCGGCGACATGCTGGCCCAGGCCGAGCACGACCCGATGGCCCGCGCGCTGCTCATCACCGACACGAGCGCGCTGATCCCGCGCGTGGAGGCGGCCCTGCAGCGGCAGCTCGAAACCTTGCCGCGGCGGACGATCGCCGAGCAGGCCCTGCGCGCCAACGGTGCCTTGATCCGGGTGGCCAACCTCGATGAAGCGGTCACCCTCGCCAACCTCCTGGCGCCCGAGCACCTGGAGCTCCTGGTGACCGCGCCGGCGTCGCTGCTGCCGCGCGTGAAGCACGCGGGCGCGGTCTTCCTCGGCGGCCACACACCGGAGGTGGTGGGCGACTACGTCGCCGGTCCCAACCACGTGCTGCCGACCGCCGGCACGGCGCGGTTCGCCTCACCGCTCTCGACCGAGGATTTCGTCAAGCGCTCGAGCGTGATCGAGTATTCACGCGGCGGCCTGCGCGCGGCCGCGCCGCACCTGACGACCCTGACGCGCATCGAAGGGCTGACCGGGCACGGCAACGCGGCGGCCTTGCGACTCGATTCCGACGGAGGGAAGAGACCATGAGCCCCGACACCACCGCCCGGCAGGCGCGCGTCGAGCGCAAGACGAAGGAGACGGAGATCGCGCTCCACCTCAACCTCGACGGCACCGGCGCCTCCAAGGTGCAGACGCCGATCCCGTTCTTCAGCCACATGCTGGAGGCGTGGTCGAAGCACGGGCTGATGGATCTCACGGTGGACGCTCAGGGCGACGTCGAGGTCGACCAGCACCACACGGTCGAGGACGTCGGGATCGTGCTGGGCCAGGCGCTCCGTCAGGCGCTCGGCGACAAGCGGGGCATCGTGCGCTACGGGACGGCCTACGTGCCGATGGACGAGGCGCTGGTCTCGTCGTCCGTCGATCTGTCCGGCCGGCCGTTCCTCGTCTTCAGCGTGCCGGTGGCGCGCTCGCGGGTGTCGAACTTCGACCTCGACCTGCTGCAGGAGTTCTTCCGCGCCTTCGCCTTCAACGCCGAGATCACCCTGCACGTGACCATGCACTACGGCCACAACCTCCACCACATCACCGAGGCCGTGTTCAAGGCCGTCGGGCGGGCGCTGGCCGACGCCACGCGCCTGAATCCGCGGATCGCCGGCATCCTGCCCTCCACCAAGGGTTCGTTGTGATCGCGGGTAGTGCGAGCCGCAGCCGCAGGCGAGGCGAGGCTGTGATTGCCCTAGTGCGAGCCGCAGCCGCAGGCGAGGCGAGGCTGTGATTGCCCTGATCGATTACGGGCGCGGCAACCTCGGCTCCGTCGAGAAGGCATTTCGTCGGATCGGCATGCCCGCTTCGATCACCCAGGATCCGCGGAGCGTCGACGAGGCGGATGCCGTCGTGCTCCCGGGGGACGGCGCGTTCCACGACGCCATGGAGAACCTCGAGCGGCTCGGCTTGCTTCCGGCCCTCCGCCGGGCGCTCGACGGCAGCCGCCCGTTTCTCGGGATCTGTCTCGGCTATCAGCTGCTGTTCTCGACCAGCGAGGAGTTCGGCGAGGGCCGCGGGCTCGACGTGGTCCCCGGCGCCGTGCGCCGGCTCCCCGCCGGGCGGAAGATTCCGCACATGGGATGGAACCGCGTGGCGCACGCCGGCGATCTGCGCCTCTTCGACGGTATCCCGTCGGGCGCGCACTTCTACTTCGTCCACTCGTATTATCCGGTTGTAGCGGGGGCCGTGAGCACGGCTTCGACCGAGGGTGGCCTGAGAGAGGCGCGTGTGGCGCCGCATGCCCGATCAACCGCCCCGAATTCGGCGCCCGCCTTGCGCGCGGCCTGGTGCGAGTACGGCGTGAAGTTCGCCGCCGCGATCGAGGTCGGGCGGATCCATGCCACGCAGTTCCATCCGGAGAAGAGCCAGCGGTGGGGGCTGCGCATGCTGGAGAACTTCGCCGCCGTCGTGAAGGGCGGCCGGTGATCGTCATCCCCGCGATCGATCTGCGCGGTGGCCGGTGCGTCCGCCTGCATCAGGGCCGGAGCGATCGCGAGACCGTATTCGCCGACGATCCCGTCGCGGTCGCGGTGCAGTGGAAAGCGCTCGGCGCCGAGCGGCTCCATGTCGTGGACCTCGACGGCGCGTTCGCGGGCGAGCCGCGGCAGAGCCCCCTCGTGACGAAGATCGTGGCGGCGATGGCGCCGGTGCCGGTCGAGGTCGGCGGCGGATTGCGGACCCTGAAGGACGTCGACACCGCGCTGGAGACCGGCGCCCGATGGGCCGTGGTCGGGACGCGCGCGGCGCTCGATCGCGCGTTCCTGGCCGAGGTCTGCCGGCGCCACGCCGGGCGGATCATCGTCGCCGTCGACGCGAAGGGCGACCGCGTGGCGGTCAAGGGCTGGACCGAAGTGATCGACGAGACGGTCGTCGAGGTCGGCGGCCGGGCGCGCGACGCCGGCGCGGCGGCACTCCTCTACACGGACGTGAGCCGCGACGGCACCGAGATCGGTCCCAACGTCGAGTACACGACGACCGTCGCGCGGGACGTCGCGTTGCCGGTCCTCGCGTCCGGCGGCGTGGGGCGCGTCGAGGATCTCGAGCGGCTGGCGGCGATCCCCGGCGTCCTCGGTACCGTCGTCGGGCGCGCGCTCTACACGGGCGCCATCGATCTGCGCCGCGCTCGGGACGTCGCGGCGCTCGGCGCTCGCGCGCCGCGGGGCTGAGCGTGCTGGCCAAGCGGGTCGTCCCCTGCCTCGATGTGAAGGACGGGCGGGTCGTCAAGGGCGTGCAGTTCGTGAACCTGCGCGACGCCGGCGACCCGGTCGAGGCCGCGCTCGCGTACGACGCGCAGGGAGCGGACGAGCTCGTGTTCCTCGACATCACGGCCTCCCACGAGGCGCGCGACATCATGCTCGACGTCGTGCGCCGCACCGCCGAGGGGATCTACATGCCGCTGACGGTCGGCGGCGGGATCCGCTCGGTCGACGACGTGCGGCGCCTGCTTCGCGCCGGCGCCGACAAGGTCTCGCTGAACACGGCGGCGCTCGAGCGGCCCGTGGTCATCCGCGAGGCGGTGGAGCGGTTCGGCAGCCAGTGCATCGTGGTGGCGATCGACGCGCGCCGGGAGCCGGCCCGAGCCGGCGAGCCGCCGCGCTGGGGCGTCTACACCCACGGCGGCCGGCGCCCGGCCGGACGCGACGCGATCGAGTGGGCGCGCGAGGCGGTGACGCAGGGCGCCGGCGAGATCCTCCTGACGAGCATGGACCGCGACGGCACCAAGGACGGTTACGACCTCGAGCTCACGCGCGCGGTGTCGCAGAGCGTATCCGTGCCGGTGATCGCCTCGGGCGGCGCCGGCTCTCTCGAGCATCTCTACGAGGGCCTGGTCGACGGCTGCGCCGATGCGGCGCTCGCCGCGTCGATCTTCCACTTTGGCACCCACACGATCGCCGAGGCGAAGGCCTATCTGCGCGGGCGCGGCGTCGAGGTCCGGTGCGAGCCGTGACGCTCGACGAGCTCCGGTTCGACGCGCAGGGCCTGCTGCCGGCGGTCGTGCAGGAGGCCGACACCGGCGAGCTCCTGATGGTCGCCTGGATGGACCGCGCGGCCGTCGACGCCACCCTGTCGACGGGCGTCACTCACTTCTGGTCGCGCTCGCGCGGCCAGCCCTGGCGGAAGGGCGAGACCTCCGGCCACGTCCAGCACGTCCAGTCCGTCTACGCCGACTGCGACGGCGACACGCTCCTGGTCCAGGTCCACCAGGAGGGCGTGGCCTGTCACACCGGGCAGCGTACGTGCTTCTTCACGGCCCTCAAGGGCGGCGCCGGCGCCGATCCCCGCCCGGCTCCGTCGACCATGCTCGAGCGGCTCGAGCGTACCATCGAGGAGAGAAAGACCAACCGGCCCGCGGGGTCGTACGTCGCCGGCCTGCTGGCGGCGGGCGAGCCGCAGATGTGCCGGAAGATCGGTGAAGAGGCGACCGAGGTGATCACCGCCGCGCTCGGCGGTCAGGGCGATCGGCGCGTCATCGAGGAAGTCGCCGACCTGTGGTTCCACACCCTCGTGCTGCTCGGCGCGCGTGGGATACCGCTCCGCGAGGTCCTGAAAGAGCTGGCGCGACGCCACGCGGCACGGCCCACGCCGGATCGGTAGCCCGCGCGTGGGCCGGGCGCCGCTGGCGCTCGCGCTGGGGGCCGTGATCGTGCTCGCCGGGTGTGCGGCCGGCCCGCGCATCGAGAACGGCGTGTATCACTCGGCCAAGGGCTATCGCCTCACGATGCCAGGCGCCGAGTGGTCCGTCGCCGGCGAGAGCAAGGCCGATCTCGAGCTCCGGCATCAGGACGGGATGGCGGCGATGCTCGCCAACGCCGACTGTGACGAGCCCCGATCCCGGAGCGCCGGCCTGCTGCTCGGACATCTATTGATCGGAATCCGCGACCGCGCGACGATCGAGCAGAACGAGGTCTCGGTGAACGGGCTCGCGGCCGTGCACCGGGTGCTCGACGGGCGGGTGGTCCCCGACGGCGCGCCGACCCGTATCGAGGCGTACGTGCTGACGGACGACCGCTGCGTGTACGACTTCGCCTACGCGGCGCCGCCGACGGCGTTCGAGGCGTGGCGCGGCGACTTTCGGCTCTTCGTGGAGAGCTTCGCGAAGGAGCGCGCGGACTGAGCGATGGAAGGCTATCTGAGGCGAACGGTCGTGTGGTACGGCGGCGTCGGGCTCCTGACCCATCAGGTGTTCCGGAGCCTCGCGCTGCCGCCGAAGTACTTCCGCCTCGTCGTGCAGGAGATCGAGGTGATGGGCGTGCGCTCCCTCGGCGTCGCGCTGATCGCCGCCATCTTCACCGGCATGGTCTTCACGATCCAGAGCGCGGTCAACATGAGCCGCTTCGGCGCGGAGAGCTACGTGGGGCCCGTCGCCGCGCTCGCCATTCTGAGGGAGCTCGGGCCCGTGCTGACCGCGATCCTCGTCGGCGGCAAGATCGCGTCCGGCATCACGGCCGAGCTCGGCTCGATGAAGGTGACGGAGCAGATCGACGCGCTCCGGACGCTCGGGGTGAACTACATCAAGCGCCTCGTCGTGCCCCGGGTGCTGGCGGCCCTCGTCGTGTTCCCGCTCTTGACGGTGCTGGCCGACGCGGTCGGCGTCCTCGGCGGGATGCTCATCATGTTCCTGGAGCGCGGCGCGGACATGTACGCCTACTGGAACATCACGACCTACTGGGTCGTGCCGAAGGATTTCCTGACCGGCGTCGGCAAGGCCATGTTCTTCGGGGTGATCGTGACGCTGATCGGCTGCTACAACGGCCTCAGCACCGAGGGCGGCACCGAGGGGCTCGGGCGCGCGACGACGGCCACCGTCGTGCACGTGACCATGGGGGTCATCGTGTCGGACTTCTTCATCACCAAGCTCTTCCTGACGCTCTTCTATTGATGGACAGGCCGGAGCCTGTCGTCGAGGCGATCGAGCTGCGCAAGAGCTTCGACACGAACGAGGTGCTTCGCGGCCTGTCGTTCGAGCTCGCCAAGGGCGAGACGCTGGTGGTCATGGGCGGTAGCGGCTCCGGCAAGACCGTGCTCCTCCGCCTGATCGCGGGCCTGATCCGCCCGGACTCGGGCCGGCTGCGAGTCTTCGGGCACAGTATCGAGCATCTCTCGGAGGAGGCGCTGCTCCCGCTGCGGCGGCGGATGGGCTACGTGTTCCAGAGCGCGGCGCTCTTCGATTCGCTGTCCGTGCGCGACAACGTCGCGTATCCTCTTCACGAGCACACCAGCCTCGGGGCGGCGGAGATCGACGAGCGGGTGATGCGCAACCTGTCGGTCGTGGGGCTCTCGAGCGACGTGCTGCCGCTCTTGCCATCCGAGCTCTCCGGCGGGATGCGCAAGCGGGTCGGGATCGCGCGCGCGCTCTCGGTCGAGCCGGAGATGCTGCTGTTCGACGAGCCCACCGCCGGGCTCGACCCGACGAACTCCAAGCTGGTGGCCGACCTGATGCTGAATCTGCGTGGCGGCGTGTGCGATACCGCGATGGTGGTCACGCACGACGTCGAGCTGGCCCGCACCGTCGCCGACCGCGTGGCCGTCCTGATCGCGGGGCGGTTCGCTGCGCTCGGGCCGGTGGACGAGGTGCTCAGCGGCCACAATCCGGCGGTCCAGGCGTTCCTGACCGGGGCGGCACACTAGTGCCGGCGATCGACACGGGCGAGACGAGAGGATGAACGAGAAGCGCGAAGTCGCGGTGAAGTTCCGCGTGGGCATCTTCGTCCTCGTGGCGCTCCTGACGTTCCTGGGCGCGGTCTACGCACTCGGCGCCCGCGCCCGCCTCTTCGAGGCGCGCTACACGATCCACGCCGATTTCACCGAGGTGGGCGGGCTCGTCGAGGGCGCGACCGTCCGGCTGGCCGGCGTGCAGATCGGGCGCGTCTCGGCGGTGAACCTGCCGCCGCAGCCGGGCGGCAAGGTCCAGGTCGACCTCACGATCGCCAGGAGGTTCTCCGACCGGATCCGCAAGAACTCGGTCGCGCGCATCGAGACGCAGGGCCTGCTCGGCGACCGGATCGTGGAGATCACCGTCGGCGACCCGAGCGCGCCGGCGGTGGCGCCCGGCGAGGTGCTGGCGTCGCGCGACCCCGCCGATTTCGGGCGGATCATGGCCTCCGGCGCCGAGACGGCCAAGAACGTGGCGGCGCTGGCCGACGCGCTACGCGAGACGGCCGACCAGATCAACAAGTCGAAGATGATCGAGAGCGCCGCTGCCACCGTGAACAAGCTCGGCCGCGTCGTCGATCAGGTCGAGCAGGGTCGCGGCTGGGCCCACACCCTCCTCTACGAGGAGCCGGTGGCGCTCAAGCGACTGAACGAGCTCATCGCGTCGACGCAGACCGTGATCGACCGCGTCGAGAAGGGGCAGGGCGCGGCGGGGGTGCTGGTCTCGCCGGAGGGCACCGCGTCGGCGAAGCGGTTCGTGGCCGCGATGGATCGCATCAGCGCGATGGTGGAGCAGCCCGAGCGCGAGCCGGGTCTCTTGCCGGGCCTCCTGTTCGATCCGAAGTACAAGGCGGTCCTCGACGACCTCCGCGTGGTGTCGCACAACCTGCGCGTGATCTCGGATCGTGTCGCGGGCGGCAAGGGCACGCTCGGCAGCCTGGTCGCCGACTCGGCCGACGACGGCTCGCTCTCGCTCACGATGCACGATCTGCAGATCGCCGTCGCGAACCTCAAATCGATCAGCGAGAAGATCAACGAGGGCGAAGGCACGGTCGGGCTGCTCATCGCCGACCCCACGATCTACGAGCGCCTCGTCACGATTCTCGACGGCGCCCAGCGGAGCTTCCTGCTGCGCTCGATGATCAAGAGCCTCGGCGACAAGGGAGCGAAATCGAAGGATGACGACACGCGGCGCTAACGTCTACCGCTGCCAGGAGTGCGGGTTCGCGAGCCCGAAGCCCGGCACCTGCCCCGACTGCCGGCGCACCGGCAACAACTGGGTGCAGCTCGTCGAGGAGCGGCCGGCCGCTTCGCGCGCGTCGCGGCGCGCGAACGTCGCCGCGGCCCGGCCGCGCACGCTGAAAGAGATCTCCATGGAGCCGGACGACCGCGTCCGCACCGGCATCGGCGAGCTCGACCGGGTGCTGGGCGGCGGCGTCGTGCGCGGCTCGCTGGTGCTGATCGGCGGCGACCCGGGCGTGGGCAAGAGCACCCTGCTCCTGCAGGCGGCGCGTGCGCTGGCCCAGGCCGCCCCGCCCGTCCTGTACGTCACCGCCGAGGAGTCGGCGGCGCAGGTGAAGATGCGCGCCGAGCGGCTCGGCGTCGCCGGCGACGGGCTCTTGCTGTGGCCGGAGAACGATCTGTCGGTCGTCCAGGCCCACCTCGACGACGTGAAGCCGCGCGCGCTGATCATCGACTCGATCCAGACGGTGTTCCTGCCCGACCTGGAGTCGGCGCCGGGCAGCGTCGCCCAGGTCCGCGAGTGCGGCGCGCGGCTGATGACCCTCGCCAAGGGCCGCGGCCTCGCGACCTTCCTGGTGGGCCACGTCACGAAGGAGGGCGCGCTCGCCGGCCCGCGCGTGCTCGAGCACCTGGTCGACACCGTGCTCTACTTCGAGGGCGAGCGGCATCACTCGTATCGCGTGCTCCGTGCGGTGAAGAATCGGTTCGGCTCGACGAACGAGATCGGCGTCTTCGAGATGGCCGAGGGCGGACTGGTCGAGGTGAAGAACCCGTCCGGGTTCTTCCTGGCCGAGCGCCCGCGCGAGGCGCCGGGCTCGGTCGTGGTCTCGAGCCTCGAGGGCACGCGCCCGGTGCTGCTCGAGCTGCAGGCGCTGGTCGCCCAGGCGTCCATCGGCACACCGCGGCGGACGGTCCTCGGCGCCGACTACAATCGCGTCTGCCTCCTCCTGGCCGTGCTCGAGAAGCGCGCCGGAGTTCCGCTCGGAAGCCAGGACGTCTACGTGAACGTCGCCGGCGGCGGGCGAGTCACCGAGCCCGCGGCCGACCTCGGGATCGTCGTCGCGGCGGCCTCGAGCTACATGGATCGCGTCGTGCCCTCGGACGTGCTGGTGGTCGGCGAGGTGGGACTGACCGGCGAGGTCCGCGCGGTCGCCGGGCTCGAGCTTCGCCTTCGGGAGGCGGCCGCCCTCGGCTTCCGCCGGGCGATCGTTCCCCAGAGCAACGTTCTCGAGCCCACGAAGGTCTCGCTCGATATCCGCGGCGTGGCCACGGTCGGCGACGCCCTGACCGCGCTGCTCGGCTGATGCCCGACCGGCCGAAGGCGCTGAAGCTGGCGGTCATCATTCCCGCGGGCGGGGTGGGCACGCGCTTCGGCGGCCGCCTCCCCAAGCAGTTCGTCCGGCTCCGGCGCGCGTCGATCCTGACGGAGACGGTCGGCCACTTCACGCGCCACCCCGCCGTGACCGCGATCGTCGTCGCCGCGCCGGAGATCCACGTCGAGCGCACGCGCCGCGCGCTCGCGCCGATCGGGCGCCGCGCGCGGGTCACGGTCGTGCAGGGCGGCGGGATGCGCCAGGACTCCGTGTGGTTTGCGCTCCAGGCGGTGCCCCGCGACGCTGACATCATCATCGTCCACGACGCGGTGCGGCCGCTGATCACGCGAGCGCTCATCGACGCGGTCGTGGCCGCCGGAGCCGACGCGGGCGCGGCGATCTGTGCCCTGCCCATCGCCGAGACCGTCAAGCGCGTGCGCCAAGACGTGGTGGAGACGACGCTCGACCGGTCGGAGCTCTGGGCGGTGCAGACGCCGCAGGCGTTTCGCGCCCCGCTGCTTCGGGAAGCTCACGAGAAGGCGCGCCGCGACGGGGTCGTCGGCACCGACGACGCGATGCTCGTGGAGCGGCTCGGCCATCTGGTCCGCGTCGTGCGCGGGCTCGCCGAGAACGTGAAGATTACGACGCCCGAGGACCTGCGGCGGGCGCGCCTGGTACGGGCCCGATGACCCGGGTCGGCTTCGGATTCGACCTGCACCCGCTCGCCGCCGGCCGTCCGCTCGTGCTGGGAGGAGTTACGGTAGACTTCGACCGCGGGCTCGCCGGGCACTCGGATGCCGACGTGCTGTCGCACGCGGTCGGCGAGGCGCTGCTCGGCGCCCTGGCGCTCGGCGACCTGGGTCGGCATTTTCCCGACACCGATCCGCGCTATCGAGGCATCTCAAGCCTGCGGCTCCTCCGGAACGTCCTGGAGCTGGTGACCGCCCGCGGGGGCCGGGTCGTGAACGTGGACGCGACCGTGCTCGCCCAGGCCCCGCGCCTGGCGGCGCTGCTGCCCGAGATGGCCAAGCGGCTGGCCGACACGCTCGGGCTTGAGGTCGACCGCGTGAGCGTGAAGGCGAAGAGCCCCGAGGGACTCGGCCTGGTGGGCCGGCAAGAAGGGATGGCGGCGATGGCGGTGGTCAGCGTCGAGGTGAAGGCATGATCCGGATCTCCAACACGATGACGCGGACGAAAGAGGATTTCGTGCCGCTGACGTCAGGCGAAGTCCGCATGTACGTGTGCGGGGTGACCGTCTACGACTACTCGCACATCGGCCACGCGCGGAGCGCCATGGTCTTCGACGTGATCCGCCGCTACCTGACCTTCCGGGGCTATCGCGTCACGTTCGTGAAGAACTACACCGACGTCGACGACCGCATCATCAAGCGCGCCAACGACGCCGGCATCACCGCGCGGGAATTCGCCGAGCGCTTCATTGCCGCCGAGCGCGAGGACATGGCCTCGCTCGGCGTGCTGGCCCCCGACATCGACCCGAAGGCGACCGAGCACGTGCCCGAGATGATCGACCTGATCAAGTGCCTGGTCGCGGGGGGGCACGCCTATCCGGTCGAGGGCGACGTCTATTTCGCGATCAGCAGCTTTCCGCCCTACGGCCGGCTCTCGGGCAAGAACCTCGACGACCTCCAGGCGGGCGCCCGCGTGGAAGTCGACGAGCGCAAGCGGGACCCCCGCGATTTCGTCCTGTGGAAGGGCGCCAAGCCGGGCGAGCCCTCGTGGGAGAGCCCGTGGGGCCCGGGAAGGCCGGGCTGGCACATCGAGTGCTCCGCGATGGCCATGAAGTACCTCGGGGCGTCCTTCGATCTGCACGGCGGCGGCGAGGACCTGATCTTCCCCCACCACGAGTGCGAGATCGCCCAGGCCGAAGCCTGCACGGGCAAGCCGTTTGCCCGCTACTGGGTGCACAACGGCATGGTCAACATGGGCAAGGAGAAGATGTCGAAGTCGCTCGGCAACACGCTGAACATCCGGGAGATCGTCAAGCGCCACAGCCCCGACACGCTGCGGCTCTGGATGCTCGGGACCCACTACCGCAACATGATCGAGTGGTCCGAGGAGCGCGTCGAGGAGAGCAAGCGCGCGCTCGAGCGGCTGACCCGCCTGCTCCACGACGCGGCCGCGGTGCGCGACGGCGGCGCGCCGACCTCGCTGCCGGCGGCTTTCGCCGAGTTCCGTCCCCGCTTCGAGAAGGCGATGGACGACGACTTCAACACGCCGCAGGCGCTCGGCGTGCTCTTCGACTTCGGGCGCGCGCTGGCCGAGGCGCGCGACCGCGGCGGCTCTCCCGGCGCGTTCGCCGCGGGCGTCGACGAACTTGTGCACCTCTCGCGCGCGGTCGGGCTCTTCGGCCGCGGCGCCGCGCAGGATGGGCCGCCACCCGAGGTGCGAGAGCTCCTCGCAGCGCGCGGCGAGGCGCGGGCGCGCCGCGATTTCAGGCGAGGGGACGAGATCCGCGACGAGATCGCGCGGCTCGGCTGGCTCGTCGAGGACACATCGGCCGGCCCGCGGCTCACCCCGAAAGGACGATAGTTGCCCGAAGGCCGTATCTACGGCCGCAATCCGGTGCTCGAGCTCTTACGCGCCCACGGCCGGCGCGCCGACGAGATCGCGGTGCTCGCGGGTGCGCGCGGTCCGCTGGCCGAGATCGTCGCGCTCGCTCGGCGCGCGGGCGTGAAGGTCTCCTATCGCACGCGCGAGCAGCTGACGGCGATCGCCGGCACCGACCACCACCAGGGCGTCGTCGCGCGCGTCGCCTCCGCGGAGTACGTCGACCTGGGAGCGCTCCTGGAGATCCCCGGCGCCCGCAAGGAAGCCGCCTTCTTCGTGGCCCTCGATCAGGTCCAGGATCCCCGGAACTTTGGAGCGGTCCTGAGGACCGCCGAGGTGTTCGGCGCCCACGGGGTCATCGTCACCAAGCACCATCAGGTCGGGCTCACGGACGCGGCCGCCCGCGCTGCGATGGGGGCCGTCGAGTACCTGCCGGTCGCGCGCGAGACCAATCTGGTGAACGCACTGGAAATAGTGAAGAAAGCTGGCGTCTGGGTATACGGCGGGGTCGCGGGGGCGGGGGTGCCCGTATGGGGCGCGGACCTGACCGGACCGCTTTGCCTGGTGCTGGGGAGCGAGGGCGGAGGGCTTCGGCCGCTGGTCGCGCAGGCGTGCGACGTACTGCTCACGATCCCGATGCGCGGGAAGGTTGGCTCGCTGAACGTGGCGGCCGCCGGCGCAGTTCTCTGTTACGAGGTCGCGCGCCAGCGATCTTCTGGGGGCAAAGTGCTTGACTTATCTAAAAGTCAAGCCTAATGTGACCTTTTGTCTGTGCTGGCGTAGCTCAGGGGCAGAGCAACTGCCTTGTAAGCAGTGGGTCGGGGGTTCAAATCCTCCCGCCAGCGCCAGCTTTTTCGAGGAGTTGCCAGGTGCGGCCGGCGGATTCGGGGAGGTACCCAAGTGGCCAAAGGGGGCAGACTGTAAATCTGCTGGCGTACGCCTTCGGGGGTTCAAATCCTCCCCTCCCCACCATTGTAGCGGGTGCCTTGGTGGCCGGA
>Ga0306921_10002541_pt1 | contig 18300 bp, 17 predicted proteins | sample sta12Cox44000080_FD_203760 | JGI IMG/M metagenome (GOLD analysis project Ga0306921, IMG submission 203760) | Lab enrichment of tropical soil microbial communities from Luquillo Experimental Forest, Puerto Rico - statoxic.12C.oxic.44.000.080 (v2)... | ecosystem: Environmental > Terrestrial >... | reverse complement strand
TCAGGGATCGCAGCCGAGTTCATGTCGTATGGTGCGGGGGTAATTTCGTTAACGTTACCGGACCACGCCGGTCAACGCGAAAATGTCCTCCTCGGTTTCCCTACCCTCGAGGGCTTTGTCCGGAACCATCGTTCCCGGAATCCTTTCTTCTTTGGCAGCACCATTGGCCGTTACGCGAATCGCATCGCCTATGGCCGCTTCCCGCTCGAGGGCCGGGATTACACGTTGACCCAAAACAATGGCTGCCACGCGCTCCATGGGGGCCCGGGGGGGTTCTACAATGTGGTATGGAATGCCGAACCCCTCGACAATGCGGTGGCCTTCCATTACTTCAGCAGAGACGGCGAGGAAGGGTTTCCGGGAAATCTGAACGCGACGGTTCGCTTTACCTTGTCTAACAGCGACCTAAAAATCGAGTACCGCGCTTCCACCGACAGAACGACGGTCGTGAATCTGACGAACCACGCGTATTTCAATCTGGCCGGTGCGGGAAATGGCTCCATTCTCGATCATCAGTTGCAGTTGGCGGCCTCGCGTTTCACGCCCGTGGACCGATCGACCATTCCGACCGGGGAGATTCTTAGCGTGGCCGGGACGCCTCTCGACTTCCGCCAATCCGTTCCCATAGGCCGACGGATTCACGAACGCCACGAACAGCTTCTCTTCGCGAACGGCTATGACCACAACTTTGTCCTGGATAGCGGCGCGAAGGAGTTGAAACTCGCGGCGGAACTTTACGAACCGACCAGCGGTCGGGCCCTCCAGGTCCTCACGACCGAACCGGCGATTCAGTTCTACAGCGGCAATTATCTCGATGGGAGTGCTTGCGGAAAGTCCGGCCAGCCGTACCTGAAGCATTCCGGCCTGTGCCTGGAAACGCAGCATTTCCCGGACTCGCCGAATCATCCGAATTTTCCGTCAACCCTTTTGCACCCTGGTGAAGCTTTTCATTCCGTAACGATTTATCGATTCTCGACGCGTTGAGCAGACAGGAGACCCACGGACACAACATGATTAACGCCCTAGCCTTACTTGAAACGCAGCGGCTCGTTCATCTCTCGGCTGTCGATCTCGTCATCATCATCTTCTACTTTGCCTTGGTGCTAGCCATCGGCTTCTACCTCAAGGAGCAAGCCAACACCGGCGAAGACTTTTTCATGGCCGGACGCGAAATGACGGCGTGGGTCGCGGGCCTGGCCTTCCTGTCGGCCAATCTCGGTTCTCTCGAACTGATGGGCTGGGCGGGCGCTTCCTACCAATACGGCATTCTGGCCGCGCACTGGTATTGGATCGGGGCAATTCCCGCAATGCTCTTTCTCGCGCTGGTGATGATGCCGTTCTATTACATTTCCAAAACACATTCGGTGCCCGGCTATCTGCAGTTGCGCTTCGGCGAACCCAGCCGTGCTCTTGCCGCCGTTAGTTTCGCATTCATGACCGTGCTGATGAGCGGCATCAACATGTACTCGATGGCGCTGGTCCTGAAGATCGTGCTCGGCTGGAATATCAACGTGAGCATCCTGGTCTCTTCGGTAACCGTAGCGATTTATGTGGCCCTCGGTGGTTTGCGCTCCGCCATTTTTAATGAAGTGTTGCAGTTTGTGCTGATCTGGTCGGGCGCTCTGCTGATTCCGATTCTCGGGCTCGTCGAAGCCGGGGGTTGGGGCGGCCTCCAAGCGCGTATCGCCACCAACGCCTCCGCGGAATACACGCACCTCTGGAGTACGCTCGGCAAATTCAGTGACAATCCCATGGGCATCCACTGGACCGGCATCGTCTTCGGTCTCGGCGCGGTAATTTCCATGGGTTACTGGACCACGGACTTTCTCGTTGTGCAGCGCGTTCTGTCCGCCAAGGACCTGCGTGCGGCAAAGATGGCCCCCATCATCGGTGCCGGTTTCAAGATGCTCGTGCCGTTTATCGTGATTCTTCCCGGTTTGCTGGCGCTCGCGGTCCTGCCCGTCAAGCTGGTCGGAGAAAGCCAGGCCATTGCCACCGGCGGTCACAGCTATAACGAGGTGCTGCCGTTGATGCTGGCTCGCTACTGCGGGCCCGGATTGCTGGGACTCGGAATCACCGCGCTGATCGCGGGATTCATGTCCGGAATGGCCGGCAACGTCAGTGCCTTCACCACCGTGTGGACCTACGACATCTACCGCGCGTTCTTTCGCAAAGGTGCCAGCGATAGTCATTACGTCAGTATGGGCCGCTGGTCGACGGTCGTGGGCGTGGCCATCTCCATCGGCACCGCCTACCTGGTGATGGACTTCAAGAGCATCATGGACTATGTTCAGGCGCTCTTCAGTTTCTTCATCGCTCCGCTTTTTGCCACCGTGCTGCTCGGCATGTTATGGAAGCGGGCGACACCCGCCGGCGGCTTTTGGGGCCTTTTGGCAGGAACGGTCTCTTCGATCGGCATGTGGGCGTGGGTCAGGGTGGACCCTGCCGCGCTGCGCTACGTGGCGCTTTCGCCCTACGCGCGCGATATGGCGGAAAACATGTACCGCGCGCTGTGGTCTTGCCTGGCCTGTGCCGCGATCACCGTCCTGGTCAGCCTGGTCAGCACGCCCAAGCCGGTCTCGGAACTCAGCGGCCTGGTTTACGGCGCTACCGAAATTCCGTCGGAGTCGTACGTTTCTGCACTGCAGCGGCCGTGGTTCTGGGCCGTGGTGGTCGGAGCCATTTTCGTGGTTCTGAATATCATTTTCTGGTGAGGCGCTATGAAAACGGGCGGATCGATCTCCATCTGGTTTTTCATCGGGTTTTCTCTGCTTGTGAACGGACTACTCATTCTGGCTTCCGGCATCTACGAACTGCTGTATCCTCCCGCTACGCCCGTGGTTTTGTTCAACCTGCACGCCAGCATCTGGTGGGGCGGACTGCTGGCGATGATTGGCGCCGCGTATTGCGTCTACTACATGCCTGGCAAAGGCCGCATGTAGCGAAAGACTGGAAAGATCGGAGCCGCCATGGCAAGCAAGCGAAAAATGACAATGGGGCTGATCGTGGGAAACCGCGGATTCTTCCCCGATCACCTGGCGAAGTCGGGCCGCGAGGAAATGATCGGGGCCCTTGCGAAAGCGGGAATCGAGGTCGTCGCTCTGGACCCGCAACAAAGCAAACACGGCGCAGTCGAGACGCATGACGAAGCCAAACGCTGCGCGGGCCTGTTTCGGGCGAAAGCCGATGCCCTCGATGGCGTCGTCGTGAGTTTGCCAAACTTCGGCGACGAACGGGCCATCGCCGACACCTTGCGTCTGGCAAGATTAAACCTTCCCGTACTGGTTCAGGCCACCCCCGACACCCCCGGCAAGATGGGCATCACGCACCGCCGCGACAGCTTCTGCGGCAAAATGTCTGCCTGCAACAACCTCAAACAGTACGGCCTTCCGTATTCCATCACCGCGCTGCACACCGAAGCCCCCGATTCGCCCGAATTCGCAAAGGACCTTGCGTGGTTTGCGGCGGTTTGCCGCGTTGTCAAAGGCCTGCGCGATCTGCGCATCGGCGCGATCGGCGCGCGCCCCGCGGCATTCAACACCGTGCGTTACAGCGAAAAACTGCTCGAAGGAAGCGGCATTTCCGTGGAAACGCTCGATCTTTCCGAGGTGCTCGGCCGCATCAATCGGATGAAGGATAACGACGAAGCGGCGACGCAAAAACTGCAATCGATTGAAAGCTACGTCTCGACCTCCGGGATTCCTCAGCCGGCACTGTTGAAAATGGCCAAGCTCGGTGCGGTCATCGACCAGTGGATGAAATCCGCGGACGTGCAAATCAGCGCGGTACAGTGCTGGACTTCGCTTGAAGAGAATCTCGGGGTCGTCCCCTGCACCCTGATGAGCATGATGAGCGATGCGCTGCTTTCCAGCGCCTGCGAGGTCGACGTCTGCGGCGTGCTCGGCATGCACGCCCTGCAACTCGCCTCGGAAACCCCCAGTGCGCTCCTCGATTGGAATAACAATTACGGTTCCGACCCCGACAAGGCCGTGTGCTTCCATTGCAGCAATCTGCCGAAACACTTTTTCGAGGACGTGCGCATGGATTTCCAGGAGATCATCGCGGGCACGGTTGGCAAAGACAACACCTTCGGCACCTGCGTCGGCCGTGTCAAAGCCGGCGCGATGTGTTTCGCGCGTTTCTCCACCGACGACACGACCGGCACGATTCGTGGATACTCCGGCAGCGGCCGCTTCACGGACGACCCACTCGAAACGTTCGGCGGCGCGGGTGTCGTGGAGATCCCAGGTCTCCAGAAACTTCTGCACTACATTTGCGAAAACGGTTTCGAGCATCACGTCGCCGCCAATTTCTCCTCGGTCGCTCCCGCGGTTCACGAAGCCGCCACACGCTACCTGGGCTGGCGGATGTACGCCCACGCCTCCTAGGAATCCTCATGGCCATCGTCGCGGGTGTGGATTTCGGTACCCTTAGCGTGCGCGTCACGCTCGTAGATAGCGCGCGCGGCCGTCTTGGCTCCGGTGTGGCCGAATACCCGCTGCACCGCAAGAAAGAGGATCCCGATTACGCCACGCAAAGCCACGACGATCACATGCGGGGACTGGCGGAAGCCATGTTGCGCGCTCTCGCTACGGCTGAGGTGGCCGGCGATCAGGTTGCCGCTCTGGCGATCGATACCACCGGCTCAAGCGTTATCCCGGTCGGGGACAAACTCCTTCCGCTCGACGACTACTATCTGTGGTGCGATCATCGCTCTTGGCGCGAAGCCGCGCTCATCACCAAAACCGCTCAGGATCGCGATCTCGAAGTGATTGATTGGTGCGGCGGCACGTACTCTTCCGAATGGGGTTTCTCGAAGCTCCTGCACTGGCTGCGCCACAATCCTCAGAAGCGTTCGCGGTTTGTCACCGCTTTCGAACACTGTGATATGGTCGCTGCCGTTCTTTGCGGCATCAGCGATCCCGCGCAAGCCCCGCGCTCGGTGTGCGCCATGGGCCACAAATGGATGTGGAATCCGGCCTTCGGGGGGCTTCCGCCCGAAAGTTTCCTGATCGCGGTGGATTCGTTGTTCGCCGGTGTACGCGACAAGCTCACCGGCCGCTACGAAACCAGTGACAAAATTGCCGGCACCCTGGCCACCGGATGGGCCGGGCGCCTTGGCCTTCGCCCGGGCATTCCGATCCCCGTCGGCGGTTTCGATGCCCACTGGGACGCCATCGGCGCCGGCGCTCGCATCGGCGATGTCGTCAACGTTGTCGGCACCTCCACATGTATCATCGCCATGAGCGACCAAACGCAGCTTATCCCTGGCGTCTGTGGCGTTGTGCCCGGCTCCGTTCATCCCGCGAAGACCGGCGTCGAAGCCGGCCTCTCGGCCACCGGCGATATTTTCGAATCCATCGCTCGCCGCTCGGGAACCTCCGTCGCCGCCCTCTCGGCGGGACTCGAGGATTTCCGCGCTGGCCAAACCGGTCTGCTTCGTCTTGCCTGGGATAATGGCGACCGGACCGTCCTCGTCAATGCGGAGTTGGGCGGCGTCACCCTGGGGTGGAACCTCGGGCACACGGCGCAGGATGAGCTGTTTGCCGCTATCGAAGGCACCGCTTTCCACACTCGCATCATCCTCGAGCGCTTGGCGCAGCACGGTGTCCCGATTCGCCGCGTGATTAATGCGGGCGGCATACCACGGAAAAACGAAGTGCTCAACCGGGTCTACGCGAACGTGCTCAACAAGCCGATTCTCGTTCCGCAGTCGGAAGTGACCAGTCTCGGCTCCGCAATCTTCGCTTCCTTGGCCGCTGCCGCATTTCCCTCGATCGAAGCGGCGCAAGACGCGCTTTGCCCAAAGTATCGCCTGGTCGAGCCGGATCCGGACGCTGCCCGTGTTTACGAAGAGCTGTATGGATTCTACCGGGAGTTGTATTTTGGTCTGGGTAAAGCCGATGCCGCCGCGGTTCGCGCCGGTCCGGTTCTTCCAGCCTTACGGCGCATCGCCGCCGCCAGACGAGGCAACCCATGAAACTCAAGACTCTTCGTAACGAGGTCCTGGATGCCAATCTCGAACTGGTCCGCCGCGGCCTGGTGCTGTACACCTTCGGCAACGCCAGCGGAATTTCACGCGAGGATGGGCTGGTCGTCATCAAGCCGAGCGGCGTGCCCTACGAGTCGCTGAAACCGGAAAATCTTGTGGTTACGGACCTCGAAGGCAAAATCATCGAGGGCACCCTTCGTCCGTCTTCGGACCTGGCGACTCATTTGGTTCTTTACAAGGAATTTAGAGCCATCGGAGGTGTCGCCCACACGCATTCCCGCGCCGCTACCTCCTGGGCCCAGGCACAACGCGAAATTCCCTGTTTCGGCACCACCCACGCCGATTATTTTCACGGGCCCGTGCCGATCACCCTGCCGCTCACCAGCGACCAGATTGCCGAAAACTACGAACGCAACACCGGCTTGGCGATCGTTCGCTCGATGCGCAAACGCGATCCCCTGCACACCCCGGGCGTCCTCGTCGCTGGCCACGCTCCCTTTTGTTGGGGAGCCACACCCTCGGAAGCCGCGCACCACGCGGTCATCGTCGAAGAAATCGCACGAATGGCTCTCGATACGGTTTCCGTGAATCCCCGGGCCCGGCCCCTTCCCCGCGGGCTCCATGAAAAACACTTTTTCCGCAAGCACGGTCCTTCCGCTTCCTACGGTCAGAAGTAAATCGGCCTTTGGGGTCGTGTGTTTCAGGCCGCCTGACCGCTGGCCCGGTCGTTTTCGAGCTCTCGAATCCTCTTCCTCAACCAATCGCCAAGCGCCGCTTCCAGTTCCTCTTCCGTTCCATATTCGTAGAACGAGTGCACCGTCTCTCCGCTATCGTTCAAATCGATATGTCGGCAAGGGAACGGTCGATTGCGTCGGTCCGTGGGTACAAGATCCATTAACGGGCACAGCTCACACGTCTTGCGTTCCGCGTCCCCGCGAGGCTGATTAAGGCAGGTCGGTGAATCCTCAAAGATAAAGGCGGGCCTCCAGGGGTACCGCGGTCCCCGCCGGTATCCGCCCTGTTCGAGAAAAGTCAGTTCCGTCTTCAGGACTTCCAAGAGCTTTTGCCTATCCTGCATGGAGTAAACTCCCAACCCTACAGTTCGCACGGAACCCGCGCCGTGTCCGTGACGATCGTCACATTTAGCCGTGACTGAAATCACGCACCCCCCCTCGCTTTCCCGTGTACAACATCACCTAGGCGGGTGATGTCATGCTTACTGGTTGGCGCCGTAATGGCAATGGCTTTCAATTCGTCAGCAAAACCGGTTCGGGTGTTCCCAATTCGTTCTCGCGCACTCCCTACGGCCTCGAAATCATGGAGAGCTGCCTCTCCTGCCCTCATCGCGAAGAACGCCGGTTCTGCAATTTGCCGGATAGTGCGATTGGCTCTTTGGCCGCCATCACCTCTTCCGCGGCTTATCCGAGAGGTGCCACCCTCTTCGTGGAGGGTCAGCCGGCGCACGGCGTTTTTATCCTTTGCAGTGGCCGCGTGAAGCTCTCCACTTCGTCCGCCGACGGCAAGACCCTCATCCTGCGCATTGCGGAACCCGGCGAAGTTCTCGGACTTCCGGCCACCGTCACCGGCACCGGTTACGAGCTTTCCGCGGACGTGATCGAGCCTGCGCAAGCCAACTTTATCGCGCGCAACGATTTCCTTTCTTTCCTCAAAAACACCGGCGAAGCCGCCCTGCGCGTGGCACAACAATTAGGTGAAACCTACCATTCGGCCATTTCCGAAATGCGCACCATCGGTCTCTCGCACTCCGCCGGAGAAAAACTAGCGCGCTTCCTTCTGGAATGGGCGGCGAACTATCCTGAAGAAAAAGGTCAGGTTCGCTTCAAGCTCACTCTGACCCACGAGGAAATCGCCCAGATGATTGGCTCCTCGCGCGAGACCGTGACGCGATTGCTCGGGGACTTCCGCAAAAAGCAGTTGCTTCAGGTGACCGGCTCGACCCTGGTCATCAAGAACAAAAACGCTCTCGAATCCATGGTCCACCGCTGATCTTTTCTGGCGTCGGCGGACCCGATTACCCTCGTTTCTAGACTTAAAGAATATTGACCGCCCGCGCTGCCAGCAGCGCAATGATGGTTAGCGAGATCAACGACTGCAACATGGTCCCCATCTTCGCCCAGCGTGACAGCACCGCCGTGTCGGTTGGCGAAAACGCCGTACTGGTATTGAACGCAAGAAAGAGATAGTCCACAAAATTCGGCACCCACGAGTTATCCCCGCCGGGCTTGCTGGTCATCTGCGGAAATAAGAACGCGCTGCTGGCCATGCCGTTCGGCAGTTCGCGCCGCAGAGGTCCACCGGCATCCAGTTTCCAATACCACAACGCGGAAATCACAATGTTCGTCAGCCAAAGCGCGATCGCTGAGCGCAGCAGCGCGCGAGGAGCTTCCAGGTGCTCCGGAATACCCTCCAACAGGCGGACCAGCGCCGCAATCATCGCCAGCGTGACGATGGTATTCCCTACGAACGTCAGAATGCGTGTTACTCCGTGGTCTCCCCGGCGGGCGGAAATGGTGATCGGAATCATCAACAACACGATCACGGCCAGCAACAGCCAGCTCGGACCCACCGATAACGGCTCCGGCAAGGCCAGGTACACGCCCGCCGCTGCCAACATGGCTACGAACGCGGGCCAACGAGGTTCGCGAAGGACTTGGCGGCTCATTAGGATCGAAGTGAAGCGGCGCAGCAATAGTCTAATACAGCTCTCCGCTTCACACACCCGGCCGCCGACCCGGTTGGTCGGGATTCTTAGTTATTCCCGTCAGCCGGAGAAGCGCATAGGATGTAAGCTGCATGGATAAGCGTTTCAAGAAACCCGCACGCTCGACGGCGCGCCGATGAGTTCTCCTTCGCCAACCTTGGAACGAGAGCAGCGCAAGAGTGGTTTAGCCCTAGGAATGCTCGTCGGGGCAGCCGCCGCTCTCCTGGTCCTGGGACTGGCCGTCTGGTTTTCGACCGGTGTGGGCTTACTGCGGCTGCTTGGACTCTCGGGTGGCGGCGCCGCCCTCATCAGCGTAAACCAGCCAGCCGTGGTGCGGCAGATTCAACAGCTGCAGCGGCTCGAAACCGTGAACTACACCATGGACAAGATCATTTCCGGGGAACGCGACAATCCCTACCTGCCCAAATTTCTGGCCGGTGATCGCTTGCTGCTGGTCGTCCACGGAGAAGTGATCGGCGGAATGGACCTCGCGAAAATTCAACCTCGTGACGTTTCCGTGAGCGGCCGCTCGGTGTCTTTAGGCCTTCCCGCCGCCGAAATCTTCAGCACCCGCATCGACAATGCCAAAACCCGCGTCTATTCGCGCGACACCGGTCTATTTACCTCCCCCGATCCCAATCTCGAGAGCGAAGTACGCGAAGCCGCGGAGCGCCAGTTGCAACAAGCCGCCCTCGAGGATGGCGTCTTGAAAAGCGCGGAGCAAAACGCGCAATCTGCGCTTACCAGCATGATGAAGGGCCTGGGGTTCGAGCAGGTGGCGATCCGCAGCATTCACTAGTCGCGGAATTTGCATTCGCCTTACGGATTTGCGGCACGCACCACGGTAATCGATTTCAACATGCGCACCCAACGCGCCGGACGCTTTTCTTTCGGCGCCACCAGGCGAAAGGGTCCGATCTTTGCCGGAAGTGCCCTTCCATCCACGGTGTCGGCAACGATCACCTCGGAGTCGGTTATCCCGGAATCCAGCTCCGCGATGGAAAATACGACCCGGTAGCCATCGTCCGCTTCAAAGATGAGGTACGTGGCCAGAGCCGCCCCGCGAAGTTTCTCTCCTTGGGGCACTCCCGCCCTCTTCAGCAACTCTTCGACCAGCACCCCCTCATACACCTCGTTTTTCTTGTCATGAGGGTTCAGCACGGATAACGTCTTGCGCGGCATTTGTTTTAAATCATCAGCGCTGACGACCAGCGGTTGGGAGACGTCGCCGCCAATCTTAAGCGTGGCCCCGGCGGTGGTCTGGGCATGCGCTCGAGGGAGGGCGGACAACTCGGAGACCACCTGCGCGAGCAGGACAAAGAACACTGCCAGAGCGGTCCTACTCTTCATGGAGCTCCTTAAATTGCTCGCCGGAGGGAGGGTGGGTCTAATCCTTTTCGAGCATCACTTCCGTGGATTTGATGACCGCGGAGACCTTGTCTCCGACCTTCAGCTTCATCTCCTCAACGCTGCGCTTGGTGATTACGCTTTCAACCACATTCTTGCCGACACGGACCACCACATGCGCCATGACGCCACCGAATTGAATCTCGACCACTTTGCCTTCGAGCCGGTTTCGTGCGGAAAGGGTCATGGGCAGAAGCATACCCCGGTTCCCGCAGCACCGTCCAGTGCCACCGTTTTTTCGTCGATTTCCGCATCCCTCGGAAACGGTATAAATACGATTTGAATTCACGAATCGAGTCACATGGAACCGCTTTCCGGTTACTCGAGCGCGAAGATGCTTGCGCTTCGCGGCGGCAAAACCAGCTTCAATTGTCGACCCGAGAGGTCCCCCTGCGCTTCGCCGAACAGCACGGTAATTGCGGCAGCAGATTTTCCCGGGGTATCCTCGAGTGGTACCGTCAACCTTTTTGCCGCGGCGCCATTATGAAATGCAATCACCAGTCTTTCGTTCTCCGACTCGCGCAAGAACACATAACTCGAATCATCAGAGGCCAAGTGCCACTGCTTGCCCCCGCGCAGCGCATCATGCTCCTGGCGCAGCCGCAGTAACGCTTGCACCGTCTCAAAAAGCCGTTCTTGCTCCTCCGTCCTGCCTGGCCGCGTGAAGGCATTGCGCGGATCTTCAATCCAGCCTCCCGGAAAATCGCGCCGGTTGTCCGGATCGGCCCCGCCGGGCATCCCGATTTCGTCTCCGTAATAAAGCTGGGGAATCCCGCGCAACGTGAGCGCCAGCACAAAGGCCATTTTCAACGCTTCAGGCTTTCCGCCCGTCGCCGTCAGCAACCGCGGGACGTCATGATTCCCAAAAAACGGCACCAAAAACTCCGGATGGGGATACAGCGCGTCCTGTCTCAGCATGTTCGTCAGACGTCCCGGCGGCGCGCCATTCACCAGGACATCCCGCAGTGCAAAATACGTCGGATAATCGAATACCGTGGTCAGTTGCGTGTCGACGCCGTCCCATCCTTTTCTCCCACCCACAAAAAAGGACGTGACCGTTGGGTCGGGATGGAACACCTCGCCGATCGTCGAGAGGCGTGGATAGATTCGGCGCAACTCGCGATGCCATGCTTCCCAGAAACTCCGCGACACATACGGAAACGTGTCGATGCGATACCCGTCCAAACCCGAGATTTCCGCCCACCAGATGCTGTTCTGCACCAGATACTGCACAACCACAGGATTTTCCGTGTTCAGGTCCGGCAAAATCCCCCAAAACCAGCCATCCGTGAGGTCTTTGCGCATCTCTGCGGGCGTGTGCGGGTCCACCAGCACTTCAAACAGATCGACGTTCTCTCTCCTCGCGGTCGGCCCATAGAAACCCTGATTTGCCGCCGAGGCCGAGGTATTTGCATGGTGTTCCGCTGTCCCGTGGAACCAGTCGGCCGCCGGCGGGTCCTGGACCCACGGATGCAACAACCCGACGTGATTCGGCACCACGTCAAAAAACACTTTGGTGTGCTGCTTGTGCGCCGCCTCCACCAGTTCCTGATAGTCCCGAAGCGTGCCGAGATGCGGATCCACGGCATAAAGGTCCACCGCTCCGTAGCCGTGGTAATCCTGAGCCGCACCATTCTTCACGATGGGCGTAAGCCAGAGGGTCGTAACTCCCAGCTCTTTCAGGTACGGCAAACGGGTAATAATTCCGCGTAAGTCCCCGCCATGATACGCGCGCGGCTTGCCGCGATCGTGGGACCCCGGAAATTCCGGTGGTTCATCATTGCTTGGATCGCCGTTGGCGAAGCGGTCCGGCATGATCAGGTACAACACGTCGTCGAGCGACAGTCCCTGATTTCGACCCAGAATTTGCTTGCGCACTGCGAAGGGAAGCTCAAAGGATGTCTGCCCATCCGCGGTGGTAATGCGGCAAACCGCCGTTCCGCTTTTGAGCTCCGGCTTCAATTTTAGCCACACGAAAAGATAATCGCCGTTGCCGGAAGACTGCGTGCGATTCACCAGCACCTCCGGCAGATTGCATTGCGAGTGCGTGGCCCTCAGGTTTTTCCCCGTGAGCAGAATGAGCACATCTGGCGTTAAGCCGACCCACCAATTCGGCGGCTCGACTTTTTTTACGACCGGTGCGTTTGGGTTGGGAGGTTCCTGCGCTTCCACAACCCGGGTGGCTGGGAAAAACAAGCACATCGCGGTCAACAGCACACGCAGGGATCGCGAAAGCTCAGAAAGGGAAACGCAGAAATAGGCATGCATCGGAATCAAGGTGTGAGCTTAACAGACCTCGGCCCATCCGGCCGCACTCCGCGGCCTCTTACTCGCGAAACACGAGGTTCCCGAACGCAGCGGGTACGTGGAAGTTCGGTTTCGGCGAGTTTGTGGGACTCCAGGCCCCGTAAAATCGCGGCTCCCGCTCCCCTTCGATGCGAAAGAAATTGGCCCGCCAGGCCTGCTTGGCGTCAAAGTGGGCTACCAGACGTTTCATCGGTACCGCCAACTCCGCGGTCCAGGTCCGCGACTTTTCATCCACAACCACGCGCCTCCGCAATCCACTATGCAGTTCTTCAATTTGCCCGTGCGACACGGCCAAATCGATCCAGTAGCCGTTCGGACTCACTTCGAATTCCGTATAAACCCGCGGGTCGCTTGCATCCGGCTGCAGAAAGGTCTCGGCCACATCCCGGTCCCACAACTTGTCACGCCAGCCATCCGGCCGCGCGTCCGCAAACACGGTGATACGACGGTACCGGCAAACGAAACGGATAAACAAAGTGTCTGCGGTCCACAGCAGCCGCACTTCCGTGTTGCGCTGTGCATCGGCGTTCTTCCCTTGCCAGTCGTGAGCGAACTGAAGAGTTGGCGCTTGCTCCCAGGCACCGCCCGGCGGAAATCCTGCACCATCGGGTTTCTCCCGCAGTCGATCGGCAATTGCCGTGTAGTGGTCGGGAGCATTCTCGCTCGCGAGGGGAGTCATCTTGGACCTAGTGTAATCCACTCCCGCGACGTTCTGCGAAAACGAAGCCAAAACCAAAAAGCAAACCGCTTGCCAAAAGACCCTGGTTTTCATGTCCACCCTCTCGGGGCACCGCTTCATCCCGCCGAGCGTCTGCGGACGCCGCAAACTGGCTTCTTGGCCAGCGACTCATTGCACACCACCAGATCGCCCGGCCGAAGCCCGCGCCTACCGGCATGCTAGCATCAAGGCTGACGCAGCCCAGGCCAACCGGGAAGGAGAAATTCATCGTGCCCGTCCGCCATTCCGTTGAGGTTCGCACCGAACCGAAGCGCCGCACCCCCGAGGAATTTCAGTTCATCCAGCATCGTATCGAGAAAAACATAGCCCGCATGACGCTGAATCGCCCGGAGCACAATCTCCTGAACGAAACGATGCTCCGCGAACTGGCCGACGGAATCTCCTGCGTAGCGGAACGCGATGACATAAAGCTGATCGTGCTGGATTCGGCGTGCAAGGTTTTCTGTGGCGGCATCGACATCGGCGAGTACACCTCCGAACGGGTGTTCCAGATGGTGGACGCCTTCCACTCCGTTTTTTCTGGCATTCTGGAAACCTCGAAACCCGTGCTTTGCGTTGTAAATGGCCCCGCGATCGGCGGCGGCGCGGAACTGGCAGCCTTCGGGGACCTGGTGGTAGCCACGCCGAAAGCGAAATTTGCTCAGCCCGAAATTACCATTGGCGTCTTCCCGCCGTTGGCTTCGACCATTCTTCCTTTCCTGGTGGGTCCCAAAATCGCTCTCGAACTGGTGCTCTTGGGCGAGCCGGTCACAGCAGAACGGGCTCTGGAACTCGGTCTGGTGAACCGGCTCGTGCCCGAAGCGAAGCTCGAAGAAACCGTCAACGATCTCATCACCCGCATCACCAGCCATTCCGGCCCGGTCCTGACCATGGCCAAGAAAGCCATTCTCGCCGGCATGGGCTTGTCGCTGCGCGACGGACTGAGAAATTCCATGAACATTTTTCTCAATGAACTCTACCGCCTTGAGGATTCGCAGGAGGGTTTGCGGGCGCTCGTCGAAAAGCGCAAACCCAATTGGAAAAACCGTTGACCTTTTGCCGCAGCGACTCCGGCGTTTTATTGACACTGTTTCTTGGCCACCGTACACTGAATCCACAATTCGCAAGCTCGGGATGTGGGGAAGCGCCGTGCGAATCGGCCGCGGTCCCGCCACTGTGATCGGCAGAATGCCGTAAGTCAGGCTACCCTCCCAAGCTGCTGTGGCCGCCTGTGCTTCGCGAGAGAGAACACGGTCCGAATTCGCCCCTCTCGCCAGGGGCTTTTTTGTTGGGTCCTTCTCGCGAAACTCTTGTCAGGGGAAATCGTGTTCGCACCCGTATCCCGGATCGTTCGTAGCGCCGCACTCTTTCTGTTCGGTGCCACCGCGGCCTCGCTCGTCGCGAGCGCTGCGCAAACCTCCGCCCCCCCAGCCACCGCCCCGGCGGCCATGCACGATGTGACCGACGAAATGGGACGCACGCTGCGCATTCCGGTAAATCCCACCCGGATCGTCTCGCTCGCGCCTAGCCTGACGGAGACCGTTTACGCACTTGGCGCCGAAGATCGCCTGGTCGGAGACACCAATTACTGCGACTATCCTCCCGATGCCCAGAAAAAGCCCAAGGTGGGCGGGGTGATCGATCCAAGCCTGGAACAGATTGCCTCCCTGCATCCCGACCTCGTGCTGGTCACCAAGGACGCGAATCGGCTGGAGACCGTCCGGGCACTCGAAAACTTCCATATCCCCGCATACGCTACCAGTCCGCACAAGGTCGCCGACATTATCGCTTCCACCGAGAAATTGGCGGATGTCTTGAATATTCCTGCGGCGGGAAAAATCGTCGCCGCCGATCTTGAAGATCGGCTGGCGGCGCTGCAAAGCAGACTCAGCGGCTTGCCAGCGCGGCGCGTACTTTTCGTGGTCTGGACCGAGCCGCTGATTTCCGTGGGGAAAGCGACCTTCGTGGCCGACGCACTCGGAAAAGCCGGTGCGGTTTCCGTGGTGGACTCGGCGCAGGATTGGCCACAGATCAGCATGGAAGAGGTTGCCCATTTGCAGCCCGATTATCTGGTTTTTGCGCCGTCTCATAGCGATGTGGCCCAACGTGATTTTGACGGCCTAGCAAACCTGCCCGGCTGGCGAATCCTCAACGCCGTCCGCGAACATCATTACGCGATCATTAGCGACGCGGTGATTCGTCCCGCTCCGCGGATCGTCTCGGCCATTGAGGAGCTCGCGCGTCAACTCCATCCCGAAGCATTCGCGGAGCCGCCGGCCGAAGAAAAGAAACGTCCGTCCGATAAGGCCGCCGCGTGGTTTGAATTTCCGGACTTCCTGCCCTCTACGCGCTCGAACGATGCCCGCACGGCCGGAGAGCTGCTATGCAACCGCTAACCTTGGGCCGGTTGTTCCTCCGCTGCGGCATGCTGTTGCTGATTTTGTTTGTCACCGTTGTGATTGCCCTCAAACTCGGCGCCGTGCAAGTTTCGCTGTACGGCCTGGGGCGTGACCTCATCCGTGTCTTGTTGAGGCAGAGCAGCGGCCTTTCGACCGACTACGGCATGATCGTCGTCGATATCCGCTTGCCTCGCATCTTGCTCGCCATCGTCGTGGGCGCTTCGCTCTCGGTCGCGGGTGCAAGCTTTCAAGCGCTGCTGCGCAATCCGCTCGCGGACCCGTTTGTTCTCGGCGTGTCTTCGGGCGCGGCAGTGGGATCGGTCCTCGCGTTGATTATCGAGAATCAACTGGCCCTTTCGCCGGCCTTTGCCGGTCTTTTGACGCCGCTCGGAGCCTTCCTCGGCGCGGCAATCACGATTGCGGGGGTCTATGTTCTCGGGCGCCGAGACGGACAGATCGATAGCACGACACTCCTCCTGGGCGGGGTCATTACCGCTTCGTTCCTCTCCGCCATCATCATGTTTTTGATGTCTACGCTGGCGGGCGGCAATTTGCGCGGCGCGTCGTACTGGCTGATGGGCAGCCTCTCGACCGTTCCGCCCGGCAGTCTTGTCTATCTGCTCTGGATCGGTTTTTTGATCGCCGCCGGGGTGATTTATACCACGGCCTCCGATCTCAACTTGTTGCTCTCGGGCGAACAGGAGGCCATGCACCTCGGAGTCGACGTGAGCCGTGTGCGCATCGTGGTTTACCTGGCAGCTTCCATCCTCACGGGCCTCGCCGTTTCCGTCAGCGGCACGATCGCCTACGTCGGCTTGCTGGTTCCCCACGCGATGCGCATGATCTTCGGTACCGACCACCGCATGTTGCTTCCCGCATCCGCACTGGGCGGAGCCATCGCTCTGGTGATGGCCGACACGGTCGCGCGCACCGTCGTCGCGCCTTCGGAACTTTCCGTTGGTGCGGTTACCGCCATTGTGGGCGCCCCTTTCTTCATTTATTTGCTGCGCCGGAGGCTGCCGTGAGTTCGCCATCGCGCTCGCCTTCGGGCGACCAGCCGCGTTCCGGCGCGGAGGCGCGCTTGAGCGTCGAACAAGCCAGTTACGCCTATTTGCCGAATCCGTCTCAGGCGCCCTCGTTTACGCTCGAAGCGCTCAGCTTTCAGGCCAAACCCGGTGAAATCGTCGCTATTCTCGGCCCCAATGCCAGCGGGAAATCGACACTCCTGCAACTCATCTCCGGTGCGCTCGAACCGCTCTCCGGCCGCGTCACCCTGAGCGGTTTTGCCACCCATTCTCTCGCGCCAAAAACCCGCGCACAGCGCATCGCCCTGGTGCAGCAAGAGAGCCGGCTGCTATTTCCGTCGCGCGTCTGGGAATTTGTCCTGCAAGGCCGTCACGCGCACGGAAGCGGGGTACGCTTCGAATCCGAAGACGACCTTACCATCGTCAAAAATGCGCTCGCGCAGGTTCATGCCGAGCATCTGATCGAGCTTTGGATGGACAAAATTTCAGGTGGCGAGAAGCAGCGTGTGATCCTCGCGCGCGCGCTCGCCCAGCAGCCGCTGCTGCTTCTGCTCGACGAACCCACCTTGCACCTGGACATCGGAGCGCAGGTCGATCTGCTCGATTCGCTGCGCCGCCTCGCCGCCGAGAACCGCTACACGGTTGTGGTGGTCACCCACGAATTGAGCCTGGCGGGTGAATACGCCGATCAAATTGTGCTGATGCAGAAAGGGAAGTGCCTGCGCGTCGGCCCACCCGCGAGCGTTTACCAGCGCGATTTGCTCGAACAAGTCTTTCAGGCGCCGTTGTCCGTCGAGATGACCTCTTCGGGCCGGCCTCGCGTCACGCTTTTGGCGAAAGATTAGAAGTCACCACGTCAACCCCAATACGGTGGCTCACGCCGCCGGCCATCGCCACCCACAGCGGGCACCGCCCCTCGACAACAACCGCAGACTTCGTGCACGGGAAGACGGTTGAAATCCGTCGCCGCCGCGCGACTGTGAGGCGGATTCTCGTTCGTGGCCACTGCAGAATTTGTTGCTGCGGGAAGGCCACCAACGCGCTGTCCACGATTCCTTCGTGGCTCCAGCAATTCGCCGCCGAGCCAGGAGACCGGCGAAGTCTGCAGCCCGCACATCGTCCCGTGTGCCGGCCAACCTTTACACTCCCGCGCGTGTGGGAGCGGAGGAACCATGAAAAATCCAAAGTGCGGTTTTTCCCGCCTTCTGCGGTTCGCTTGTTTCCTTGCCTTTCCCGCATTTTCCGCGGCACAACTCCCGGATGCCCGTCTCCGCGGAACCCTTACCGACCCTTCGGGCGCGGGTATCCCAGACGCGCGAGTCACGGTCGAGCGCGAAGATTCTCCGGCCGGGAAACCGCAAAGTGCCGACTCTTCCGCCGATGGCAGTTACGCGCTCGATCTGGTTGCCGGACGCTACCACATCGTGGTCAGCAAAACCGCATTCCTGACGCGAGACGCGGAGATCACGCTGGCCTCCGGTGAGACCGGTACCCTCAACTTTCGCCTGGAACTCGCACCCATGTCGGCAAGCGTGCTGGTCACCGGCCAAATCGCTCCGCTCATTGAAGAGCAATCCGCCGCGCCGAGCTCGATTCTCACCGCCGAGCAGATTGCCGAGCGCCAGGCCATCACCGTTCCGGATCTCCTCTACACGCAACCGGGAATCGCCGTTGCCCGCACCGGCCCGATCGGGGGATTGACGACGCTGTTTCTCGACGGCGGCAATTCC
>Ga0306921_10002540_pt1 | contig 18303 bp, 13 predicted proteins | sample sta12Cox44000080_FD_203760 | JGI IMG/M metagenome (GOLD analysis project Ga0306921, IMG submission 203760) | Lab enrichment of tropical soil microbial communities from Luquillo Experimental Forest, Puerto Rico - statoxic.12C.oxic.44.000.080 (v2)... | ecosystem: Environmental > Terrestrial >... | reverse complement strand
CATCATCGTTGATAAACACCGAAGCAGTGATGTGCATGGCGTTCACGAGTACGAGGCCTTCAGCGATTCCGCTCTCGCGCAAACACGCCTCGACTTGCGGCGTGATGTTGACCAGACCAAACCGGGAGGGGATTTCAAACCACAGCTCTTTGCGGAAGCTCTTCATGAAGTCAGTGTAAGACGCCAGCGCTCAACTCAAAAATGTAGTGCGCCCGCTAAAATCTTGACTCGGGAAGGTGCGAATTGAACGTCGGAGCCCGGCCAACGGTGCGAGCGGCGGTTTCTGTGTGCGCGGGGATTGCCGGAGGCTATTTCTCTTTCGAGCTCTTTTATATGGTCGGGGTTGCGTGGGAGCTTCATCGTTTTCCCGACACAAACCTGGCGGGTCTCATGGAACTTATTGCGGCCATTGCTGTGGGAGTGATATGCGGGCTCATCATCCTGATCGCGATGTGGATCTGGATGGAGCCCGAAGGTCGCGCGTCCATTGGGGCAAGAGGCCTTCTTGCGGCGAGCTTGGGAGTGTTGGCCGCGCCGATCAGTTTCATCGTCGTGAACGAGCGTACATCAGTCGCTACTACGGAAAGGGCGGAGGTGAGTACGGCTTTTTGGTGGGGCGCTCGCCGGCGGCTACATCTCAAGACCATGCGACACCGCTGGATCGCTCTTGCTTGGCCCGGCGCGGCGCTCGCATGGGGCGCGGCAGCACCCTTCGGGCGAGCACGCCTTTGGATTGTTCTTCATCAGGCGCTTAATGGGCGGGTCGGAGATCGAGGCCCCGCTGAAGCGTGCCGACCTGCCGTCTTGCCAACCAGCAAAAGGATACCCGCGACTGCGTAAACCACCGCCCCTAGCCCGTGGCTCGATCTTGTGATCATCGTCGGCGGTGTGGCGTGGCTTTGATAGGGAAGGGTAAGTCAACCCCACCTTTGTCTTTTATCTTTCGTTCCGGGCTAATGTCCGCCGCTATTCCCCGAAAGCTCCTTCACGATGTTTCCCACGAACGCCTTGGCGTCGCCGAAGAGCATCAGGTTGTTGTCGAGGTAGTAGAGCAGGTTGTCGATGCCGGCGAAGCCCGGGGCCATGCTGCGCTTAATGACCATCACGGTGTGGGCCTTGTCGACGTCGATAATCGGCATGCCGTAGATGGGGCTGGAGTGGTCGTTGCGCGCGGCTGGGTTGGTGACGTCGTTGGCGCCGATGACCAGTGCCACGTCAGTCTGCGGCATGTCGCCGTTGACCTGGTCCATGTCGAGCAGCTTGTCGTAGGGGATATCGGCCTCGGCGAGGAGGACGTTCATGTGTCCGGGCATGCGGCCGGCCACGGGATGGATGCCGAAGGTGACGTCCACGCCGCGCTTAGTGAGGGCATCGTAGAGCTCGCGGACTTTGTGCTGCGCCTGAGCGACGGCCATGCCGTATCCGGGAACGATGACCACCTTGCCGGCGGCGGAGAGGATGGCGGCGGCTTCTTCCGCCGTGGCGCTCCGCACGGGGCGGGCTTCCTGCGCGGCGGCGGTGGTCTGCAACTGGCCGAAGCCGCCGAAGAGCACGTTGGTAAAAGAGCGGTTCATGGCTTTCGACATGTTGACCGAGAGGATGAAGCCGGAGGCGCCGTCGAGCGCGCCGGCGACGATGAGCAGCTTGCTTTCGAGCACAAAGCCCATGGCTGCGGCGGAGAGTCCAGCGTAGGAGTTCAGCAGAGAGATCACGGTGGGCATGTCGGCGCCGCCGATGGGGATGATCAGCATGACGCCGAAAATCAGCGAGATGAGGACCATCGGCGGATAGAGCGCGGTGCGGCTGGGGTCCCGCACCAGCGTCACGGCGATCACGATGGCGACCAGCAGCATGGCGAGGTTGACGAAGTTTTGTCCTTTATAAGTAATGGGGCGCTGGGGAAGGATCTCCTGGAGCTTGCCGGCGGCCATGAGACTGCCGGTGAAGGTGAGCGCACCGAGAATAACTTCGAGCGACAGCACGCTCATGGTGAACTTGGGGACCGAGGGCGTGCGCTGGTAATACTCGGCGGTGCCAACAAGGGTGACGCAGAGTGCTCCGAAGGCGTGGCTGAGAGCGGTCCGCTGGGGGACGGCGGTCATAGCGACGCGGCCGAGCGGCACTCCGATGATGGTGCCGAGGACTAGGCCGATGGCGATCCATTTGTAGTCGACGATACCCTTGTAGAAGAGGGTGCCGATGATGGCCAACGCCATGCCGATTTCGCCGGCAAAGACGCCGCGGCGCGCGGTGGCGGGGGAGCTCAGCCATTTGAGGGAAAGGATGAACAGGGCCGCCGAAATAATGTAGAGAACTTCAATGACGTACTCACCGCCGCCGAGGCTGGTCATTGTTTTGGCGCCTTGCTGGCTTTGAACATCTTGAGCATGCGGTCGGTGATGATGAAGCCGCCGACAATGTTGCTGGTGGCGGCGACGATGGCGATGGTGCCAAGGATGGTGGACAGTTGGCTCTTCTGTTCGCCGGCCAGGATGATGGCGCCGACGACGGCAATGGCGTCGAGCGCGTTGGTGAGCGACATAAGCGGCGTATGCAGCAAGGGTGAGACCCGCCGGATCACCTCAAAGCCGATGAACGCGGCGAGCATGAAGACATAGAGACTGCTGATAAGGTCTGCCTTCAAGCGATTGGCTCCTTACGTTCGGTTCACGACGGATCCAACATGGAGACACGGCGGCACAGAGAATATCAATTTTTGCTAACTTCTCTTCTTGCTCAGTGTCTCTGTGCCGTTGTGGTTCACGATTACGTTTGCACTACCAATGCCGGCAAGTTGAAGAACTCACGAATGCGAGGGTTCACGATCTCGCCGCCCTGAGTGACCAGCGTGCTGCGCACAATCTCGTCGTTCATGTTCAGAGTGAGCTCGCCCTCTTTCACCATGTTGAGCAGAAAGTTAGTCAGGTTGCGCGCGTACATCTGGCTGGCGTGATACGGAACGGTGCTCGCCAGGTTGATGGAGCCGATGATGGCGACGCCGTGTTCCATCACCTTTTCGCCGGTACGCGTCAACTCGCAGTTGCCGCCGCGCTCGGCCGCGAGATCGACGATAACCGATCCAGGAGCCATGGCCGCAACCATCTCTTTCGTGACCAGCACCGGCGACTTCTTGCCCGGAACTACGGCAGCGGTGATGACGACGTCTTGCTGGGCTACGACCTGTCCCAGCAACTCGCGCTGCCTTTGATAGAAGGACTCATCTTGCGCTTTCGCATAGCCGCCGGCATCCTGCGTGTCTTTGGCTTCGATGGCCAACTCCACGAAGCGTCCACCCAGACTCTGCACCTGTTCTCTCACAGCCGGACGGAGATCGTAGGCTGAAACCACCGCACCGAGTCGCCGCGCCGTGGCGATCGCCTGCAATCCCGCGACGCCCGCGCCCATCACCAGCACGCGCGCCGGAGTGATGGTTCCCGCCGCCGTGGTGAGCATGGGAAAGATACGCGGCAGAGTGTCGGCGCCCAGCAACACGGCCTTGTAGCCACAGATGGTTCCCATCGACGAAAGTGCGTCCATGCTTTGGGCGCGCGTGGTGCGGGGCATCAGTTCGACGGCGAATGAGGTCACGCCGGTCACAGCGATCTGCTGCAGCGTCTGAACATTTCCCAGCGGCCGTAGGAAGCCAATCAAAGTCTGTCCCTTGCGAAGCAGCAAGAGATCCTGCTGGCCGGTTATGTCGTTGGAACCGTAACACAGCACCTGCAGAATGATGTCGCCGGCGCGAAACACCTCGGCGCGTTCGGCCGCAACGGTGGCGCCCTTGGCGGCGTACTCGGCATCGGGATAGCCGCCCGCGACGCCGGCGCCGGCTTCGATGATGACTTCCAGACCGGCTTTTTTTAGGTTGGGAATGACTGCGGGAACCAGGGCGACCCGCCGCTCCCCCGGAAAGATCTCGCGGGGAACACCGACCAGCATGAAGGACCCTCCAGCGCCAATGCACTCTTCGCTTGTGGTTCTTCGCTTTTCGCCAGAACTGTCGGAACGAGAAAGCGAAGGGCGAAGAACGAATAGCAATTTTCTGTGACCCGCGGTTCACGACCAGCGGCGACAGCGGGCTCAAAATGGCGAACTCTGCATTCTACCCGCGAAGTTGGGTTTGTCTACGGGAACGTGTGATGGGAGGGGCAATTTGAATCCAAAATGAAAACCCGGAGCCGGTGGGAGCTCCGGGTTTCGATGTGATCGTTTGAGGCAGGTTAGCGCAAAGCCACGATCACAGTTTCAACACCGCCTTGTGGGCCGCGGTTGGCGGCGCTGAGTTCCTTTTCCAGCTTTGACTCAGGAACCGCCAGGCCTTCCCCGCGGGCGCTGGTCCAAATCTGGGCCAGAAAGTAACGGCCACCCGCCTTGTGAAACACGAGCTTGGTCTCGTCGGCCTTCGACGGTCCGGCGTACTGATAAATGCCCAACACGCTGGTCGCGCCGTCGCTACTCTGAATCAGGGTTGCGCGGTCCATCTCGCGAACTACGTAAGCGCCCGCCGGAAGCTGTTTGTCGCCAATGTTGAAAGCGAACGGGACGTTGGCGCTCATGATGGATTGCTGAGCATTGACTACGGGAACGGCAATGGTGAAGGCCACGATGAGAGTCATCAGGGCCCCAAATACGTTGCGCTGCATAACTCCTCCTTGGGGCTCCTGTAAGCGGAACCCAACCTGAATTTGTGAGCCGGTTAGCGCCTGAAACTCTCGATGCCTCATTTGCCTTGCGGCTTACGCGGGGAGATAGAGCAAGGGGCGTGCCAAAGCGCAGAAGCGCGACAGGGCATGCGTAACATGCAGCGTTTGCAGTGGATTGCTGCCTGAATATCGCGGGCGGAAGGTAAATTCCGGCTGGCTGACTATCCGAGTGGATAGCTTCGGCAAACAACTCGGATAGTGGGACGGCCGACGCGTGCCGACGCCTGCGCGATTTGGAGTGCTTATACGCCGTTTTCGCAGTTCTGACTCTGGGGAAGCGCGCGCCCAGGAGTGTCAATTGCGGGAAACAAAGCATGGAGGTGATAGATCGCGATGGAATGTAAGTGGCGCGAGGGAGCCAACAGCGATGGTTGGTGGGCAATTTGCTTGACTAGTTCTCGAGGCGTGCTACCGTGAGCACACACTCAGCATTTGAAGTTCGCGACGGGATCATGTCGATGGCTGCCCCAAGTTGAAACTGAGAGGAACGACACATGAACGATCAAGCGAAAACGAACGGAAAACTGTCACTTGCAGTAGCGGGTGGCATCGGCATAGTGGGGGTACTGGCTGGCATCGCAGCTAGCTTCTTTCTGCTGACTTTGCCTGGCAAACAGACTGGTCCCACGCATCCAGGACCACCGACCCGAGGCGCGAACGCGCCGGTTCACTGGAAGGCAGTGATCAACCGGTCTAGTGCGGACAACTCCTGCGTGCAATCCGCAGGGAATAATTTTGGCAACGTCGTCAAGTATGCCTTCCCGGTTCTTGCCAGAGGCGGAGACACTATCATGTGGCATGGTCAGGTTGACGGGTTGCCGGGAACCAAGAAAGTTCATGTGGAGTTCTCGCAGTCGCAATCGCCCTTTAACTCTTATAAGTTCGACGAAGACCACGACTCCGGCCCGGTTAGCCCTGATGCGGTGTCTGGAGACAACGCATTTGTGATGGGGCAAGTAACGGTTGACGGCGTAGCATGCACCAGCTTCAAGGATCCTGGCGTTCATGTCGACAACTAGGACCGAAATCTTGCTTGTAAAGCGTTGCGTCCGGGATTGCCGTAACGCTATTCCCCGCCAATAAGTGACCTAAACTCGGGATCTGACTGCAAGTGTCCGAAATCGGGAGTATCACGGATTACCGTGCGCGAGTAGTTGGCGTCCGCGGCTTTTTTGAGCGACTCGAGTGTTCGCTGACGATCGCCTAGCTGGTTGAAGACAAGCGTCGCCCGAAAGAGCACTTCGCCATCCTTCGGTGCGAGTGCCAATGCCTGGCGAATCTGTTCAATGGCCGATGGTTTGTCGCCTAGCATGGCGCTGTACTGAGCCATGAAGGCACGAACTGTCGCATCGTTGGGATTTACCCGCGCTTGTGCTTGCGCGAGACTGATCGCTTCTTTATAAGCCGCAATCGCTTCGGGACGCCGATTGAGTGACCAATACAGCGCATCGGCGAGGTTTCCCCAGTTCTGGTAGTCGTTCTGGTCCAGCGCCCGTGCCCTTTCAAACGCCTGTATCGCCTCTGTATATTTGTGCTGCCAGAAATAGGCCGCACCCAAATTACTGTAAGCGGGCATCGTAGGCCGTATCGCAACGGAGCGGTTCAAAGCTTCGATCGCTTCGCCGTACTTTCCCTCCAGTGTCAGTACTGCTCCTAAGTTGTAATAGCCGCGTTGATTATCAGGTCTTAACTCAGTCACCTTGCGAAACATCTGTGCGGCGTCAGCGTAGCGAGCCTGCCCAAAGTAGAACTGACCAAGCCAGTTGTAAACCGCCCAGTATTGCGGCCACGACGCAATGGCCTGTTTGTAGGTAGCCTCAGCCTCCGACGTCTTACCCAGTTTTGTGTATGCCTTGCCCAGTCCGTTGTATGTTTGGGCAATTGACTTGTCGGTGGCGAGCGCGCGAGTGTATTCATCAACCGCGTCTCCGTAATGCCCAGTATCGGTGTAAACGTCGCCCATGCATGTGTGTGCCTCTGCCAGGTGAGGACCAAAGCTTAGAGCCTTCTGGCAGTTCGCAGCCGCCAGGTCCAGCCAGGACTTGCCGCGGTTGGCTTCATATCCCCTCCAATGTGCCTCGCCCAAGCCGGCATAGGCCGGGGCGTAGTTCGGACTTATTTTCAATGCCTGCTCGAATTCTTTGATCGCACCGTCAATGTTCTCCGCCTTTTGATACTCCTGTAGATAGCCGCGACCGCGCACGTAATACTCATACGCCGCTGGAACCGCCGCTAACACTTCCGAAGGCGCCGGCTGCTCCGAGCCGATGTCCTTGGGCAGCATACCGAATACTTCAGTGACGGCGTTGTCTTCCGCCGCAAACAGATCGGCGGCTTCGCCGGTTACGGTTCGGGCATCCAGCTGCTGATGTGTCCTGGGATCGATGAGGCTACAAGTAATCCGCACTCTTTCGGGAGACCGTTGCAGCCCCACGGCGAGCACGAGGTCCACATTGAATTCGCGACGCGCCTGCTCAGCCGTCTTCACGCCTTGGGCTGACAACTCGCTGGGCGGGATCAACTGAAAGGCATGTCCGTTCGTACCCTGCGCGATGCGCGCACTGACGCTCTCGGCAACGCCTCGTCCCAGCGCGGTTTCGGCCCGGTCCGCGCTCACGGACTCGATGGGAAGTACCGCAAGTACGCGAAAGGCGGGGTTGGTGCCCGCTGTCGGCGGTCGCGGCCAAAAGTGATGGGTTGCAAAACCGAGGATGCCGGCGAGAACGACAGCGGCTGCTGCGCGTAACCCTGTGGGATGAAGCTGCCAGTCGCGCTTGACGCGGCGTCCCTGCGCCACCCGCTCCAGGTCGTCGTGCAACTGTTTTGCGGTCTGGTAGCGCCGGCTGAGGTCCTTTTGCAGGCAGGTTAGAATCACCCTCTCCAAGCCCGCCGAAATCGCCGGGTTGATCGCTCTGGGGGGCACAGGATCCTTGTGCAGAATGGCGTCTTTCAACTGTTGCACCTGGGTCTCAGGAAACGGGAGTTGTCCAGTGGTCATCTCGTACAACACCGCCCCCGCAGCCCACAAATCGGTACGCTGATCGCAGACGCCCCCGAATTGCTCGGGCGCCATGTAGGGAATGGTGCCGGTCAGCGTCATGTTGACCGTCACTGTGTCTGCTGACGCCAGATCCTGGGTTGCATCCAGAAGTTCGGCAAGCCCGAAGTCGAGGATCTTCAGGTGGCCGTCGTGCGTGATGCGCAGATTGCCCGGCTTAAGGTCCCGGTGGACTATCCCTTCCTGGTGTGCCGCCTGAAGACCACTGGCCAACTGGATACCCAGTGCCAGCACAGTCGCCTCCGGCATCGGACCTTGCGCAACCTGCTCGTCCAGACCGGAGCCGGAAACGTACTCGGTCACCAGGAAGTCGATGCCGTTTTCTTCGCCGAAGTAAAACGCTGTGGCGATGTTCGGGTGGCTCAACTTCCCGACGGCTTGAGCCTCGCGGTGGAAGCGCTTGCGGGCCGCCTCATCAGCCAAAACCATGGGGGGCAGAATCTTGAGCGCAACATCCTTGTCGAACCGCTCATCGTGGGCGCGGAAAACCACCCCCTGGCCGCCTCCACCGATCTTTTCGACCAGTCGGAAGTGGCCGAGCACCTGTCCTGCGCGGATGGTCGGGGTTGCCATCGTCTCGGATATTAGGACCGCAGGGGTCTACCGTCAATCAAACCTGATTGAATAGAGCAGGTCAGGTTCCAATCGAGAGCCGTCGGAATAGCGCTTGAAAATCAATGAGTAAGCGAAAATTACTCGGTTGTCCGTGGCACCATTGCGATCGACGCTATCCGATTGACTAGACCTTTAAGAAGATTCGCTTGCGATACAGCCAGTAGATCGGCAACCAGCACAGGCAGACGAAGGCGATCGCATAGAACAAAGATCCCAGCTCCTTCGGAGCGATGCCGCCGAATAGCAAGTGGTAAAGATAATCCTGCAGGGTGAGAACTCGCCTGCCGCCATGAATGGGGATGCTGTATAACAGGCTGGACAGCAACTCAGCCAGTGCGTATGCCGCGATGGCGTTCGTGCCGAAGACTAAAAGCGGCTTTGTCCACCAACCGCGATGCTGCTTCACATCGGTGATCCAGTAGCAGACTGCGAGACAGATTACCGCGCATCCTGCGGTGAAGAGGACGAATGAACTGGTCCACAGCTTCTTGTTGATGGGGAACCAGAGGTTCCAGATTTGTCCGGCAACGATAAGGGCAACGCCGGCACCCAGCATTCCCACGACCTTCCTGACTGCGTTCGCAGAGCGCAATAGACCGCTGTCCCCTGTCGGTGCCTCGTAACGAGGTTTCAGCCAGAGACCGGTTACGACACCGAGCAACGTCGTCGCGATCGCAGGAAATGTGCTCAAAATTCCCTCCGGGTCGCGCGTCTTCTCGTACATCGCTCCCGGCAGATAGAGCTTGTCGATGTACCAGTCGAGGTTTGCGTTCGGATCGAGGATCGGCACGTCGGTACCGGGCATTCCGATTCCCGGTAGGGGAATGAAACGCATCAGGATCCAGTAGCCGACCAGTAATCCTGCAATCCACAACACGCTGCCCCGCGTGCCCGAGTATAAGGTGATGATAGCGGCCGTGAGATACGCGATGGCGATTCGCTGGAGCACGCCGGCAACGCGCCACGTCGAGAGATTGAAATGGGGAAAGCCGTTAAGGAAGAGTCCGATCAGAAAGATAATCGCGCTACGCCGCACAGTATGAATGATGAGTGTGTGCTTGGATTCGCCGCGATCGATGCGCGAGCGAAACGACAACGTCAGCGACACACCGACGATAAACAGGAAGAATGGAAAGATTAGGTCGGTCGGCGTCCAACCATTCCAGACCGAATGCTTTAGCGGCGCATACGCGAAGTCGTTGCCGGGTTGTTGACCAAAATCATGGCGGCGATGGTTGCTCCGCGAAGTAGGTCGACCGAGTAACGACGGGTATTGACTACAGGTCGCAAATCCAATTTGTCGTTATGTTGTCGAGATTCGAGTTGTTCCAAATGGAAGTTACTCCTACTGCGGTACTGCTCCGAATGGCGATAAGAGTCTGTTCATCAGGCAGCTGTGGCGGAGGCAACTGGAAGGGCATAACGCCCACCAACTTAGGGCCGTGGGGGTTTTCACCCGGAAATTGCTCATCTATTGAGTCTTCGTCTCTAGCGGTGCCCTAGTTACTAAGGACCGTGTTCACAAAACTCCCGCCGTGGCCAGCCCCGCCCAACGGGAGCGACTTATTTCTTATGTCAGTTTTGGCCTAACTACTTTCGCTGCTTCCAGTTCGGAAAGCTGCTCGGCCACGTATTGTCCGGAAACGGACACTTTTCTCCGGCGCGGGACACAAGGCAGCCTTGGCTTAGCGCAAGAAGCTGCTAAGCCATGCCGTTTCAAGCATAGACGGAAAAACCCGATTGGCGAACCGCTTGCTCTTCTCTGGCTGCGATGGATATTGCCCGGCCTGAATTCAAACAACAAAAGCGCCGCCGTCAGATCATATGGGGTGGTCTTGGACTACTTATAGTGGTTGCGCTGTTCTTAGGTGTTTCACGACTAAAACCTGCAGCTCCCACCGTTGAGCGAGCCACCATCTGGACCGACACCGTAAAGCGCGGCTCTATGCTGCGCCAGGTGCGTGGTCTTGGAACGCTCGTACCCAGCCACGAAGATGTATGGCAGATTCCGGCAGAGACAGAAGCCACGGTTTTGCGCATTCTTAAGTTGCCCGGCTCACAAGTGGAGGCCGATACCGTCTTGGCCGAGATGAGCAACCCCCAGCTCGAACAGGAAGCCGTCGATGCGGCCTTGCAAGTCAAAGCTGCTGAGGCCGAATATGCGAGTCTGAAGGTCAAACTCGATAGCGACCTGATGACCCAACGCGCCGGTGCCGCGACAGTCAGCGCCGATTACAACGAGGCGCAGCGCCAGGCGAAGACCGACAAGGCACTCTACGACCTCGGTGTGGTTTCCGGCCTAACAGCAAAGGCTTCGGCTGGTAAGGCTGAGGAACTCGAGACCCGCAACACGATTGAAGACGAGCGGCTGAAGATTAACAAGCAGGCGATTGAGTCGCAACTCGCAGTGCAGGCCGCCAAGGTGGGCGAGATGCGGGCTCTGGCCGACTTGAAACGGCAGCAGTTGGAGAAACTGAAGGTGCGGGCCGGAGTAGCCGGGGTGCTCGTCGAAATGCCTCTAGCTGTGGGTCAGCATGTCCTGCCCGGCGCCGAACTGGCAAAGGTCGTGCAGCCGAACCACCTGATGGCGGCGTTGAAGATTCCAGAAACCCAGGCGCGCGACGTACAGATTGGCGAGCCAGCATCGATCGATACCCATAACGGTGTGATTTCGGGCACAGTTAGCCGCGTTGACCCGGCGGTGCAGAACGGAACGGTCACGGTTGACGTACGTCTCACTGGAGAGCTGCCGAAGGGCGCTCGTCCCGATTTGAGCGTCGATGGCACGATCGATCTCGAGAAGCTGGAAAACGTGCTGTACGTTGGGCGTCCGGCCTTCGGTCAGGAGACTAGCACGATCTCCATGTTCGTGCTCGACCGAGAAGGCAATGGAGCCACGCGGACACAGGTCAAAACCGGCCGCGCCTCGGTGAACCTAATCCAGATTGAGTCGGGATTGAAGGAAGGCGATACCGTCATCCTTTCCGACATGTCGCGGTGGGACAACACCGATCGCGTGAGGCTGGAATAAGACACGGCTCGCGACTCGCTCTTCGCTTTTCCGAGCGGAGAGTGTTTGGCGAAAAGCGAACGGCGTAGAGCAAAAATTAACGATATTACGAGAGAACGGAACAGACATGAGCGAGTTAGGAACTCCACTGATTGAAATCGAAAACCTTACCAAGGTCTTCTACACCGACGAAGTCGAGACCCACGCGCTCTCGGGCGTTCATCTGAAGATCAATAAAGGGGAGTATGTGGCCATGTCGGGCCCCTCGGGTTGCGGTAAATCGACACTGCTTTCCATCATTGGGCTGCTCGACACCCCGACAGAGGGCAAGTACAAGCTCAACGGCAACACGGTGGAGAACCTCGATTTCGGTGATCGCTCGCGCATTCGCAACCGCGAGATCGGGTTTATCTTCCAGAGTTTTAACCTGATCGGCGACCTTACGGTTTACGAGAACGTCGAGCTGCCGCTCACTTACCGCGACGGCATGCCCGCGGCGGAGCGCAAGAAGCGCGTACTGGAGTCTCTGGAGCGCGTCGGCATGGCACATCGTCTGCGCCACTATCCGTCGCAGCTCTCCGGCGGTCAGCAGCAACGCGTCGCGGTGGCACGCGCATTGGCAGGATCGCCATCGATTCTGCTGGCCGACGAGCCTACCGGAAACCTAGACTCCCGCAACGGCGAAGCAGTAATGGAGCTCTTGCAGCGCCTGCATCGCGAAGGCGCAACCATCTGCATGGTGACACACGATCCGCGCTTTGCTGCGCACGCTGAGCGCGAAGTGCATCTCTTCGACGGCAAGGTTGTCGCCGAAGACGAGCTGCGGAGGCTGATGCAGGAAACGCAGTAAGCAACTAGCAGTTAGCAACTAGCGATTAGCGCTTGCGATTCCAGTCTTCGGAAGGCCCCATCCCAGCGGATACGTGTCGCGGGGAGTGGGATTTGTTGACCTTAGATTGGCATCGCAGGACACATCAGGTGGTTGCTAAGAGCTAATTGCTAATGGCTAATTGCTAATTGCTTCTATGATCCAACTCAAGAACCTCGAACGTAGTTACAAGACCGCCGCCGGCGAAACTTGGGTGCTTCGCCGGATCGACTTGACGATTCCCGAAGGACAGTTTCTCACCATCATGGGCCCTTCAGGAGCGGGCAAGTCATCGCTATTGAATGCACTCGCGTTGCTGGACGATCAGTGGGTCGGCGAATACTGGTTCCGCGATGAGGCGGTGCATCGCATGAAGCGCAAGGACCGCGCCGAGCTTGCCAAGGCCAACATCGGCATGGTCTTCCAGAGCTATCACCTGCTCGACGATCTGACGGTCCAGGAAAACATCGACCTCCCTCTGTCATACAAAGACATTCCCCGGAGCGAGCGCCAGGCGATGGTGGCCGACACACTCGACCGATTTCAAATCGTGGCGAAGAAAGACCTGTACCCCAACCAGCTTTCCGGCGGGCAACAGCAGCTTGTCGGTATTGCGCGTGCCGTGATACACAAGCCGGCGCTGTTGTTGGCGGATGAGCCGACAGGGAATCTGCACTCTAGCCAGGCCAGGGAAATCATGGAGCTTTTCTCCGAACTCAACCGACAGGGGACGACGATCGTGCAGGTCACGCACTCCGACGTGAACGCATCCTACGGAGCGCGCACTATCAATTTGCGCGATGGCTGGTTGGTAAGCGACACCGGCAATGCCAACATCGCTCCTGCCGGTGAGGCAGTCCGATCATGATCCAACGTGTTTCGAAATCACCTGCGGTGATGATGCTGTTGTGCGCGCTGGTAGTCAGCGCACAGACGCAGAACCCAGCATCCTCATCGTCTAGCGCCGCCTCGACGACGAGGGAGCAGCAGCCGAACCCTACGCCACCGACGCCCTCGACTGCCACGGTCAACGCACAGGCGGCAATTCAGACTCCCTCTAACCTGAGGATGCCCCACTCTTGGGAGCCCTTCGGCGCATACAAGTCCAGCAGCGTCCCGGAACCGACACTCACCAACTCGCCGCGGCTCGATCAACTGATTCGCGATGGCAAGCTGTACATCTCGCTGAAGGATGCCATCGCGCTGGCTATTGAGAATAACCTTGACGTCGCCATTGCGCGCTACAACTTGCCGATCGCCGATACAGACGTGCTGCGCACCAGAGCCGGCGCATCATTCCGTGGAGTTAACACCGGTGTCGTGCAGGGGACTCCCGGCGGCGGTGTTGGCGGTTTCGGCACAGGGGCGCCCGGCGCAGGAGCCGGTGGCACCGCGGCCGGTGCCGGTGGTGCTGGCGCCGGTGCTGCGGGACTGGTGCAATCGACCCTGGGTACCGGAGCAGCAGTACAGTCCTACGACCCGGTAATCTTCGGCAACATGGGCATTGAGCACCTCACGCAGCCGCTCGCTAACCTGCAGCTCTACGGCGTGCCATCGTTGCACCAGAACACTGGCATCTTCAATATATCGTACCAACAGTCGTTCGCCTCTGGAACAACCATCACGTTCGAGAGTCAAAACAATCGCCAGACGACGAACAGTATCTTTAGCAACCTGAGTCCCTCGCTGGGATCCTACTATCGCGTGACCATACAGCAGCAGTTGCTGGCGGGTTTCGGCTTCGGCCCGAACCTCCGGTTTCTCCGCATCGCAAAAAACAACAAAAAGATTTCCGACATCGCGTTCAAGGATCAGCTGGTCGCTACCGTGACACAGATCGCGGACATGTACTGGGACCTGGTGAGCGCTTACGAAGCCGAGCGTGTGACCGAGCAGTCGTACGCGTTCGCACAGCAAAGCTTGTCGAATGCGCAGAAGCAGTTGCAACTAGAAGCAGTTCCGGCGATGGATGTGATGCGTGCTGAAGCGGAAGTTACACGCCGCGATCAGGACCTGCTCATCGCCAAGACCACCCTGCAACTGCAGGAATCGCTGATGAAGAATGCCGTCACCAAGAACCTTGACGACCCTGCGCTGGAGTCGATGCCGGTGATACCCACCGATCGTTCGGAGGTGACCGGGCCGCAAGTCGAGCAGAGCGTCCAGGAGCTGATAGAGCAGGCGTTGAAAGATCGGCCGGAGCTGGCGGAGTCGGATATCGACCTGGTGAATCGACAGATCAGCCGCCAGGCCGCCAAAAATAATCTCCTCCCGCAGGTATCATTCGTTGGATTCTACGGCGGCACGGGACTGGCGGGCGAGTTGAATCCTGCCTACTACACGACCAATACATCGACGCAGCCCACAAATTTCTGGGGTGCGTTCGAGAATTCATTCAACGGTACCTCTCCCGATTACTTCGTTGGATTGAACCTGAACATTCCTATTCGCAATCGTGTGGCAAAAGCCGACCAATATCGTTCCGAACTCGAATACCGCCAGGCGGAACTCCGCATGCAGCAGTTGAAGAAGCAGATCCGGATCGAGGTTCGTAACGCGCAGTATGCGCTCGAACAAAGCCAGGCGCGCGTGCAGGCCGCACAAAAAGCCCGCGATCTTGCACGGAGGACGTTCACCATCATGCAGAAGGAACAGGAGCTGGGCGCCGGATCGACCTTTCAGACTCTGACTGCACAGCGTGACCTGGCCTTGGCTGAGCTTGACCTGGTGAACGCCGACGCCGCCTACCAGAAATCGAGAGTCGAATTGCAGCGCGCCACCGGAACGACTCTGGCGGATAATGGCATCGAGGTTCAGAAAGCAGTCGATGGTGTCGCGCCAGGGGGAGACCACGTTGGCCAGAGCACAAACACAAACTAAAGACGCCGAAGAGATCGGTGCTGCCAGCGAAAGGCAGGAGACGGTGCGTCCGGCGCGTATTCTTGCCGCCGACGATCAGCCGCACATCCTGGAAGCAATCGAGCTGCTGCTGCGTCCCGAGGGATACATCGTCGACACGGCGAAGTCTCCGGCGACAGTTCGCGAATCGCTGGCCAGCGAGTTCTACGACGCGGTGCTGATTGACCTCAACTACACCCGCGATACCACCTCAGGTCAGGAAGGCCTCGACCTTCTGTCGGAGATCGTCTCCTTCGATAGCAATCTGCCCGTCGTCGTCATGACTGCGTGGGGCAATGTTCGGCTTGCCGTTGAAGCTATGCGCCGCGGCGCGCGCGATTTCATCCAGAAGCCGTGGGAGAATGAACGCCTACTGGCTATCATCCGCACGCAGGTGGAGTTACATCGCGCGCTTCAGCGCACGCAGCATCTGGAGGCGGAAGCCCGGCTGCTGCGTGCCGAGGGAGCTCCGGACTTCATCGCCTCCGCGCCCGCGATGCAGCCTGTATTGCAAACCGTGGGGCGCATCGGCCCGTCGGACGCCAACGTGCTGGTCACCGGCGAGCACGGCACCGGGAAGGAAGTTGTTGCCCGAACTTTGCATGTCCTGTCGCCGCGCTCGTCGATGGCGCTGGTCGCCGTCAATACTGGAGCGCTGCCTGAAGGCACATTCGAAAGTGAACTGTTCGGACACGTGAAAGGCGCGTTCACCGACGCACGCACCGATCGCATCGGCCGTTTCGAGCTGGCCGATAACGGAACCATCTTCCTCGATGAGATCGGCAACGTTCCCATGCGCCAGCAAGCAAAGCTACTGCGCGTGATCGAAACGGGTGAAGTCGAGCGCGTAGGCTCGTCGCGCACAAAGAAGGTTAATGTGCGCATTATTTCCGCTACAAATACAGATCTTTTCGCTGCGATTGCCGCCGGACAGTTTCGCGAAGATCTGCTCTTCCGTCTGAACACCGTTGAGATCCATCTGCCGGCGTTGCGGGAGCGGCGCGAAGATATTCCTGCGCTGGCGGCGCACTTTCTCGCACGCTACGCTCAGCGCTATCGGGCGCAGGTGCGCGGCTTTGCTCCGGCTGCCATGCAGACGATGATGCAGTACGCTTGGCCGGGCAATGTTCGCGAGCTGGAGCATACGCTCGAGCGCGCGGTACTCATGGCACAGGGCGAAGACGTGCAAGTCTCCGATTTAGGCTTGAATCTACAGCGGCCGCAGGGGCAGAATCTGGAGGAGCTAAGCATCGAAGAGGTGGAGAGCATTCTGGTGCGTAAGGCGCTGCAGCGCTTCCACGGCAATGTGAGCCAGGCCGCCGAGGCCCTCGGACTGAGCCGGGGCGCTCTCTACCGACGCATGGAACGCTATGGCCTCTAGCTCTGGCAGCGGTTACCGCCAACGGGACCGCGTCGCCAGCGAGCAGTTCAGACGTCATCGACTCCTCTACGAACGGCGTGTTGCCATTTTCGCCGTTCTCGCCGCACTTCCCGGCGTCGTGATCGCTACCACATTGATCTGGACGCACGCCTGGTCGGGGGACGTGAAAATAGCGCTGACACTGCTCGAGCTGTTTCTGTGGTTCATTCTGACGTTGACATTGCTGGAGCAGATCGTACGTCCGCTGCAAACGCTGTCAAACGTCGTGAGCGCGCTGCGCGAAGAGGACTACTCGTTCCGCGCGCGTGAAGCGAACCCGAACGATTCGCTGGGCGAGCTTTCGCTGGAAATCAACACGCTGGCCGACATCCTCACCGAGCAGCGCATCCAAACAATCGAAGCTACCGCACTGTTGCGGCGCGTGGTTGATGAGATCGAGGTGCCGATCTTTACCTTTGATCCCGATCAGAAGCTTCGCTTGGTCAATGCTGCCGGAGAGCGTTTGTTGCAACAGTCGTCGGCACGCATGCTCGGGCGCACCGCCACAGAACTCGGACTCGATGCCTGCTTTGAAGCTCGCAATGCCAGTCTGGTTTCCTTGCAATACTCCGCACCGAACGCGCGCTGGATGGTGCGCAAACGCTCGTTCCGACAGAATGGCGTGCCGCATACGCTGATCGTGCTGTCTGATGTGAGCCGCGCACTCCGCGACGAAGAACGCAGTGCGTGGCAGCGGCTGATCCGCGTGCTCGGACACGAACTGAACAATTCACTGGCGCCGATCATGTCGATTGCAGGCAGCCTCGCGACGAGACTTCCGCAGCTTAATCTGCCCGAGGGTGTGAAGTCGGATTATCAGCGCGGCCTCGACATCATCGAGTCGCGTACCGGCGCCCTGCATCGTTTTCTGCAGTCGTACCGCCGGTTGGCGACCATGCCGTCGCCGAAACTACAGCAGGTTGAGCTGCGTCCGCTGGCCGAGCGCGTCGCAATTCTGGAAACGCGGTTGCCGGTACGCATCGAGCCGGGCCCGGATATGGTGTTGACGATCGATCCCGACCTGATCGAGCAGATGCTGATCAACCTTATTCGCAATGCGGTCGATTCCGCGTTAGAGCAGGCTCAGGTGACGCAAGGCACCGAGCCCGAGGTTGTACTTCGCTGGCGGCAGGACAACGGCAGCCTATCGCTCACAGTGCAAGATAACGGCATTGGATTGCTCAACCCCAGCAACGCATTCGTGCCGTTCTACACGACGAAGCAAGGGGGTTCAGGCATCGGTTTGGTTTTGTCGCAACAGATTGCCGAAGCACATGGCGGGACAATCGAACTTGCCAACCGCAAGGACACACGCGGTTGCATTGTGATCGTGCAGTTGCCCAATCGAGGATGAAGCTAAGCTTGGGTGCCCCATCCTTTCCCATCGGTTGGGAAAAGGGTAGGAACCATATTGGCTGTAGGACATCAGATCAGCGAGAGGCCGCACTAGTTTCACTTGGTCGCCAAAATGTTCACAAACTGGTCAAATTTCTGTTGCGACACGCACTGCCCCCAACGCTCGTGCGTTTGCGGAGCGTAGATGTAAGTTGCTGGGGGCAATGACCGCTGTCGATCGATCGAGGGGCGCTGGCCTTTTATTCGGCACGTTGCGGAGTGACCCTGAAGTTGGATCGATCTTGATGGAGCGCCGGAGCAGGGTTCGATCGTTGTATCGAGGCGAGTGCCGGTAATTGGAGGTGATTTCACCTCAATCTGCTACCATCTGCTGCT